>Ga0187779_10002221_pt1 | contig 11937 bp, 12 predicted proteins | sample 1015_Q2_SP10_10__FD_132435 | JGI IMG/M metagenome (GOLD analysis project Ga0187779, IMG submission 132435) | Tropical peat soil microbial communities from peatlands in Department of Meta, Colombia - 1015_Q2_SP10_10_MG | ecosystem: Environmental > Terrestrial > Soil > Wetlands > Peat | place... | reverse complement strand
TCGCAGAACGGGCAGGTCATCGCCGGCGCTGCGGGTCCCAATCCGACCAGTCGCCGGGCTCCGGCAGCGACACGCTCACGCCGAATCCCTCCATCAGAGCGATGAGCCAGTCCCGCACGCGGTCGCGAATGGCCAACGGTCCGTAGCGAACCATCCCCTGCGCGATCGCATCCTGGTAGCCGGGGTCCGAGTCGGGTCCGGGCCAGCGGGCGGCCTGCGCCCACATCTCCTCGATTCGCTGCACCAGCAGTCGCAGGTCCTCCCCTCCGGCCGCCGCGATCCGCCGAGCCCATGCCTCTGCGTGCACCCGGTGCGCGCCCTCCTCCTGGAGGATCTTGCGAGCACGCTGCGCGAGCGGCTCGATCGAGCTGTCCCGCGCGCCGGCCACGAACGTGGTCAGCACCCCGTCGACGACCAGGTTGGCGGCGATGAACGACGCCCAGTCGGGAAGCTCGTTCGCGATCACGAACATCGCATGACCGGCGTCCAAACCGGTCTCCTCCGAGCGCTCGACACCGAGCTTCGCCAGCACCGGATAGGTCGACCGGGCGTGACCGAGCTCGTCCTGCGCCATCGCCGCCGCGGCCACCGCCGACTCGATCGTCGGCGCGCTGACCGCCCACTCGCCGTACCGGCGCCCGAGCGCGCCCTTGTTGTCGGCGAGCGACCCGATCAGCGAGATCATCGTCGCCGTGGCCGCATCGACTCGCAAAGAGCTCATGCGCTGATCGCCTCCCGGATCGACGGTCGCGGCACGATGATCATCTCAATCCACGGCTGCTCGTCGTAGATGGCGCGCGCCGACACCACGGCCAGATCCTCGTCGGACTCGGTCACGGTGCCGACGTGGTGCAGCGGCTCCTCGTAGGCCTGGCGCGCGAACACCTCCCACACGGTCTCGTTGGCGCGGCTCATACCGCGATCCCGAGTTGTCGCATCTTCGAGCGCGCCTCGGCGCGGAGACGGTCCTTCGTCCACACCGGGTCCCACACCACCTCGATGTTCACGGTATCCACGTCCGGGTCGGCGAGCAGCGCCGAACGGATGTCGTCCTCGATGAACTCCATCGCCGGGCAGCCCATCGCGGTGAATGTGATCTCGAGATCTGCGGCCCGCTGGTCGGCTCGATAGGCGAGCGACACGATCAGACCCATGCCGACGACGGACACGGGAATCTCGGGATCCTCGACGTGCCGCAGCGCCTCCCACAGCCGGGCCTCGACGACCTCGGCAGCGGTAAGGGGGCCGGTGGCGGTGGGGGACGCCGGCGCGCTCGCGCCGTCCTCGGCAGCGATGGTGGCGGTGGGGGACGCTGGCGCGCTCATGCCGCCTTCCGCAGCGACGTCGTCTGGTACCCGCGCTGCAAAGTCCGCACGTAGTCGTCGTTCATCGGGCCCCGCGCGCGCCACCGCACGCGCACGTCATCCCACGAAATCGGCCCCTCGGACAGCCGCCACTCGCGCTTCTCCTCGTCGAACCGGGCCGGGAACGGGCAGTCGATCACGTACTTGTCCTGATCGGAGTCGAAGTGGGCGGGCACCGAGATCCCGATCTCCTCCATGAACGGCACCACCTCGCCCATCCACCACTGGCGGAGCCCGTCGTTCGACTTGCCCTTGAACCCGTAGTCGAGCTGCTCGGTGTGCTGCTTGAGGTCGTCCGGGAGTCCGAACCACTCCAATGTCAAGATGAACATCCAGTCGACCGCCGCCTGGACCTCGGCCTTCCCAACCGGGTCCTTGCACAATCTGCGAAGCCACGTGCGGCCGTGGCGGAGGTGGAACGTCTCCTCCTTGTCGACCTTGGCAAGCGCGCGCTTCCAGGGCCCGAACGTGCTCGATTGGAAGATGTCGGAGAGCAGGACGAACCCGGCCTGGTCGTACAGCGCGTTCGCGCACACGAGCTCCACCCACGAGTTCAGCGGAACATCGAACGCATACGGGTACTTGAACGATCGCGCGGGACGCTCGTAGATCAGCTCGTCCATGTCGACGCCGAGGTCGCCGAGCAGCCGGTATCCGATGTGAGCGTGCGCGAGCTCGTCCTGGATGATCGACATCGCCGAGCCGAAGTTGTTCAGCGCCGGTGCGTTCCGCGCCGCCCGCAGGTAGGAGGGAGCGCTCACGAGCTCGGTGTCGGCCGACACCGTGAGGATCCGCCGCATCCCCTCCAGGTACTTCGGCGACATGTGCTGGATCCCCTCGACGAGCTTGCCCGCTGCGAGGCGTTGCTGCACTTCTTCCTCGCTGCGCGGGGCGAGATCTTCGACTGCGACTGTGGCCAATACAACCCTCTCAATGTGTGACACTTGACTAACGTTCGCCATCGTATAGTCTCTCCCACGGTGAGGTCAAGAGAGGCCTATGGCCACGATCGTTGAGCTCGACGGCGTCGCTCCGACGATCGGCGAGGAGGTGTTCCTGGCTCCGACCGCCGTCCTGGTCGGGGATGTCCGGGTCGGCGACCGGTGCAACATCTGGTTCGGGACCGTGCTGCGGGGCGACGTCTCGCACATCGAGATCGGCCCCGGCTGCTCGATCCAGGACACCGCCGTGATTCATTGCGCGAGCGAGCTGCCGACGGTGATTGGCGCCGACGTGGTCGTCGGCCACGGCGCGATGCTCGAGGGCTGCACGGTCGGGGACCGCGCGCTGGTCGGAATGGGCGCGATCGTCCTCCAGCGCGCGCAGATCGGAGCCGGCGCGATGGTCGCCGCCGGCGCGGTCGTGTCCGAGCGCACCGAGATCGCCCCCGGCGTGCTCGCCGCCGGCGTCCCCGCGCGCGTGAAGAAAGAGCTGTCCGGTTCGGCGCTCGCCTGGACCGAGCGAGCCGCGCGGCACTATCAGCAACTGCGCGAGCATTATCTGACAACGAGTCGCGTTCGCCACCTCGAGGACGAGCGCGTCCCCTGACCCGAGGAGGCAGCGTGCCCGAGATGTTGATCGGAGGTGAGTGGCGGCAAGCCGCCGCTCACGAGGAGCGGCTTGAGGTGGTCAACCCGGCCACCGAGGAGATCGTCGACAGTGTGCCGGCGGGATCGTCCGAGGACGTCGAGCTCGCGGTCGCGACCGCCAAGCGCGCGTTCACCGAGTGGTCCAAGACCGACGTCGAGAAGCGCGCCGTGATCCTGAGCAAGGCGGCGGACCTCATCCAGGAACACGCCAAGGAGCTGGCGGCGACGCTGACCGCCGAGCAGGGCAAGCCGATCGCCGAGGCGATGGGCGAGGTGACTCACCTGGCCCACGGCGTCCACTACTACGCCGAGGCCGCGACCAAGGTGCGCGGTGCCTACCAGGAGCTGCCATCAACGCTTGGTCCCGCCTACGGGATGGTGATCCGCCGCCCGATGGGCGTGTGCGCGGCGATCACTCCCTACAACTTCCCGCTCACGCTGCTCGGCACGAAGGCAGCGCCGGCGCTCGCCTCGGGCAACACGGTCGTGGCCAAGCCCGCGGCAACGACGCCGCTGGCCACGCTCCAAGTCGCGAAGCTGTTCACCGAGGCCGGCGTGCCCGACGGTGTCCTCAATGTCGTAACGGGACGCGGGACGGATATCGGCGATGCTCTGATAACCCACCCGGATGTCCGACGCATCGCGTTCACCGGGTCGACGGCAATCGGACGCCACGTCGCCAAGCTGGCCGCCCCCGACCTGAAACGCCTGACCCTCGAGCTCGGCGGCTCGGACCCGGTGATCATCTGCGCGGACGCCGACGTCGACGCGGCGGTCAAGGCGGTCATCATCGGGCGCTTCTGGAATGCCGGCCAGGCATGTCTGGGATGCAAGCGCGTGTTCGTCCACGACTCGGTCTACGACGGCTTCGTCTCACAGCTCGTCGAGAGGGTCGGCCGCTACGAACCCGGCGACGGAACCGTGAAAGCCGAGAAGCCCAAGCTCCGCATGGGTCCGATCCACACGCGACAAGGCCGCGACGAGTTGCTCGAACAGATCGAGGACGGCGTCGCCAAGGACGGCGAGTTGCTGATCGGAGGCGGAACCGGCGGCAACGACAGGGGCTGGTTCCTCGAGCCCGCGGTGATCGCCGAGCCGTCCGAAACCTCACGCCTCACGACAGAGGAGGTGTTCGGCCCGGTGCTCCCGGTGTTCCGCTTCAGCGACTTCGACGACGCGATCGCGCGCGCGAACGACACTCCATACGGGCTCGGCTCGTCGATCTGGACGCACGACGCCCGTCTCATCCACCGAGCGGCACAGGACATCGAATCGGGCATGACCTGGGTCAACCAGATCCACTACGGCTACGACGAGCTCCCGTTCGGTGGCGTCAAGGCGTCGGGCTACGGCAAGGAGCACGGGCTCGAGGCGCTCGATTCCTATGTGGAGATCAAATCCGTCGTCGTCGGAGGGCTCGCATAACCATGGCTGTCACGTTCACCAACGAAGGACCGGTCGGGTTCATCACGCTCGACCACCCGCCGGCCAACTCCTACGACCTTGCGTTCATGAGCGAGTTCTCGGAGGCGGTCGACGACGCGGTGGTCGGCGCCACGCGCGTGGTTGTCGTGCAGAGCGCCAACCCCAAGTTCTTCTCCGCCGGCGCCGACATCAAGCGATTCATCGAGGGCGACGTCGAGGCCAACATGGAGATGATCCGGGTCAGCCAGTCCGCGTTCAGGCGGATGGCGGCCGCGCCGCAGGTGTTCATCGCCTACATAGCCGGCCATGCCCTGGGCGGCGGGCTCGAGATCGCGCTCGCGTGCGACATCCGCCTGGCGGCGAGCGGCCGCTACAAGCTGGGCCTGCCGGAGGTCACGCTCGGGCTGCTGCCCGGCAACGGCGGCACGCAGCGGCTGACCCGGCTCATCGGCCCGAGCCGGGCGCTCGAGCTGCTCCTCACCGGCCGGACGTACGGCGTCGGGGAGGCGCGCGAGATGGGGCTGGTGGCGGACGAGTACGAAGCCGAGGAGGCCGAGAGTCAGGTGCGCGCGTACGCCGAGCGGCTCGCCACCGGCCCGGGCCTCGCGATCGCCGCGATCAAGCGCTGCGTGCACGAGGGAAGCCAGAAGACGCTCGGCGAGGGCCTCGCCCTCGAGGCCGAGCTGATGGAGCAGCTGTTCCGCTCCAAGGACGCGTCCGAGGGGCTGAACGCGTTCGTCGAGAAGCGCACGCCTGAGTTCGTGGGCGCATGACGACCGTCGATACCACATATCCCGGGTCGTTCATCGCCGGCGCCGAGCATCGCAACACCGGCGACCCGCTCGACGTCATCAATCCAGCTGAGGGTCGCGCGTTCGCTTCGGTGGCTGCCGCGTCCGCCGCGGACGTGGACGCCGCGGTCGAGGCCGCCGCCGAAGCGCTGCGCGCATGGTCAGAGCTCGCGGCGTCAAAGCGCGGCGAGATCCTCGGTCGCGCCGCGCACCACGTCGAGGAGCATCTCGACGAACTCGTCCCGTTGCTGACGCGCGAGCAGGGCAAGACGCTCCGGGACAGCCGCATCGAGGTGGCGAAAGCGATTGACACCCTCAACCACTACGTTGGGCTGTCGAAGGCGCTCCGCGGCGCGCATACCCCGAACCTCGATCCCGGCGTCGACGGCATGGTGCTCAGACGCCCACTCGGCGTGGTCGGCGCGATCGTGCCGTGGAACTTCCCGACGACGCTGCTGTGCAACAAGCTCGCGCCCGCGCTAGTCGCGGGCAATACCCTTGTCGCCAAGCCGGCGGCGACGACGCCACTGACCACGCTGCGGTTCGCCGAGCTCTTGGCCGAGGGCGGGCTCCCCGAGGGTGTCTTCAACGTGGTCACGGGCCGCGGATCAACCGCGGGCGAGGCGCTCGTGACCCATCCAGTTGTGCGGAAGATCGCGTTCACCGGCTCGACCCCGGTCGGCGAGCGGATCATGGCCCAGTGCGCACACGGCATCAAGCGCGTCACGCTCGAGCTCGGCGGCTCTGACCCGATGATCATCTGCGACGACGCCGACCTGGCCGCCGCCGCCAGCGCCGCCAGCATGGGCCGCTTCTACAACTGTGGCCAGGCGTGTCTGGCGATCAAGCGCGTGTACGTGTTCGAGTCGGTGGCTGACGAGGTGATCGACTCGATCGTCGAGAAGGCCAAGCGGCTGAAGGTCGGCCGCGGCGACGTCAGGGGCACGCAGATGGGTCCGATGCATACCGCCGGCGGCCGCGAGGAGATGGCAGCGCAGGTGTCGCGCACGCTCCAGGCCGGCGGCGAACTCCGAACCGGCGGCGGACCGCCCGAGGACCCCGATCTCGCCGGCGGGTTCTTCTACGAGCCGACCGTGGTCGCCGACCCCCCGCACGACTCGCCGATGGCGACCGAGGAGGTGTTCGGCCCTGCTCTCCCGATCTGGCGGGTGAAGGACCTCGACGAGGCGATCGCGCGGGCGAACGCATCCCCGTTCGGACTCGGGTCCTCCGTCTGGACCAAAGACCTCCAGACAGCCCGCGAAGCCGCCACCCGCATCGAGGCCGGCTACACCTGGATCAACTCCCGCACCAAGGTCTACGACGAGCTCCCGTTCGGTGGCTGGAAGTCGAGCGGCTACGGCAAGGAGCACGGCGAGGAGGCATTCGACTACTACACCGAGACGAAGTCCGTCGTGCTCGGGGCCGGATGACGGTGGCGCCGGCCAGCCGGCCGGCGGGGATCACGAGGGTGGCGGCGGTCGCGTCCGGGCCAGGCGGCCCGGGGGGCCCGATCGCTCATCGCCGCTACCGGCGCGTACGGGCGAGCTGCCGAGTTGGGGACACCCAGCACGGCCCGCGGCAATCGCGCACATCTCCGGGATGCGGACGAGCTTGACGCGCGGGCGCCCGGAGCGGGTCCCGGCGCCGACGATCGCCGCGCCACGAGTCACAGCGCCTCAGCCTCGACGTCCGGCGCGGGCACCGGGGCGCCGACCTGCACCGGCATCGTTTTGCCCGCCAGCTCGCGCAGCCGGAAGCGCGGCACCTTGGCCGTGATGGTGTTCGGCGGATGCTGCATCTCCGTCGGTTTCCTCGGATCGAACAGACGGCATACCAGAGACTTGCGCTCGTCAATCAAGTGTCATATATGGCGAGGCGACGAACTCGGTGCGGCGATCGTGGCGCGACCTGAGACCGAACCTCTCACCGAAGCGTCGCCCGGGTCCGCCTGACGCCTTGCGCGCCTAAGCGTCGACGAGCATCGGCCCGCTGATCGCCGTTCGCAGGTCGATCAGCCTGTTGCGCTGCAGCTTGCCGCTCGGAGTCCGAGGCAGTGTGTCGACCCAGTGCGTCTCGCGCGGCCGTCGTTGCCGCGGCAGCGCCTCGATGGCCGTGTCGAGCGCCGCGACCGCCTGCTCGCGTGGTCCATCCTTCGCGACTGCGAAGACCGCGATCATGTTGAGGCCTTCACGGGTCTCGAACGGCACCGTGCCGAGTTCCTGGACGAACTCGTGGCAGCCGGCCAGCAAGACGGCGTCGACGTCCGCCACGCTGACCCACTGCCCGGCGATCTTCAACAGATCGTCCTGACGGCCGCGGATCTCGACTCGGCCGTCGCCCGCGTCGAGGAACAAGTCACCGGGGGAGAAGCGACCCGGCCCGAAGGACTCCGCGGTCGCCTCCGGCCGCTGCCAGTACCCCAACGCGGCCGACGTGTGGTCGATCCAGATCCGGCTCGGCTCCTCAGAAGGCGCCTCGCGCCAGCTCAGCTCAGCGCGCGGCGAGGGGCGCAGGACGCCACTCCCGTCGGGGTCGTACAGCATCAGGAAGTTCGTCTCGCTGGTCCCGTAGCCGTCCACGATGCCGCGCCCGGTCGCCTCGAGCCACGAGGAGCGGATCGCCGGCGGCAGCTTCTCGCCCGCCGAGACGAAGTGACGCACGCCCTGCAGTCGCGGCGCCAGACCGGCCTGGAGCAGCTTGAGGTAGAGCGTCGGCACGATGAACGCCGCGCTCGGCTTATGCCGCGCCACGATCTCGACGACGCGCGTCGGCGTGGCCCACTCGCGATCCAGGATCACGGTCGCGCCGCTACGAAGACCGGCGCAGAAGCTGTTGGCGTGCGCGTAAGCGAAGAACAGCTTCGACGAGGAGTAGAAGCGATCGTCGCGGCTCGCTCCGAGCACGCCGGCCGCGATGTCCGTCGAGGCCAGCACGCACCGCTGCGCGTGGATGGCGGCCTTCGGCAACCCCGTGGTGCCCGACGTATAGATCCAGAATGCCGGGTCGTCCGCTTGTCGCTCGGCCGCTTGTACCGGGGTCTGATGGTCGAGCAGCGGCTCGAATCGGGCCTCGCTCACGAGCTGCGGAGCGACGCCGGCTGCCTTTGCGCAGCGTTCGAACAAGTCGACCGTCTCAGCGCTGCACCACGAGAACCGGGCGCCGCTCTCGCCGACGATCACCGACAGCTCGCGCTCGAGCAGGCGCGAGTTGAGCCCGACCGCGACGCCGCCCGCCCAGATCGCTCCCAGATATGCCTCGACCCAGCCGATCGAGTCGGGCGCCAGCACGAGCACGCGGTCGTCCACGTCCAGGCCGAGCGAGCGCCACACGCCGGCCGCGCGGGCCACCCGATTGCGCAGTCGCTCGTACGTGATCGAGCCGTCGTCCGACGCGATCGCAACCTTCTCGGGCTCTCCAAGCTCGAGCAGATACGACGCCGCGTTCACTGCCGAGCAACTCTATATCGACGTGCGTGGCGCGGAAAGGGCAAACACTTTACGAGCGGCGGGACAATGAGTAGTAGTAGTAGTGTTCCGTATTGTGAACGCAGTCCTCGTGGCTGAACGGCGGACCGGCGGTGCGCTGGTGCCGGCGGTTGACCGCGCCGCCCGCCTTCTGCGCGTGCTGAGCACCCACGACGGCGACATCCCACACCAGCCCGGCATGAGCGCCTCGGAGCTGAGCCGGCAGCTGGGCGTCTCCAAGAGCACGCTGTCGGGGCTGCTGGCAACGCTCGAGCGGCACGGCCTGGTCCAGCGAGATCCGGTCACGCGCAGGGTCCGGCTGGGGCTCGCTCTGCTGGAGCTCGCGGCGGCGGTCTCGACCGACGTCGACGTCCGTGAGGCGGCCCGTCCGCAGCTCGCACGACTTCGGCGGGACAGCGGCGAGACCGCCATCCTGCACCTCGTCAGCGGCGATGACGTCAGGATCGCCGAGCGCGCCGAGACCGCCAAGCAGCTCAAGGTCGTCGCCCCGCTCGGCACGCGGCTGCCGCGCTTCGCGGGATCGGTCGCCAAGGTGTTGCTGGCCGCCGTGGAGCCCGGCGAGGCGGAGGCGATCGTCCGCGGCCACGAGCTGCCGGCGTTCACGCCCCGCTCGATCGTCGATCCCGATGCGTATCTCGAGCAGGTGGCGCAGACGCGGCGGCGGGGCTACGCGCGCGACAACGAGGAGTACCTCGTCGGTGTGAGCGCAGTGTCCGCGCCGGTGATGAACCAGGAGGGGCGAACGATCGGGACGATCTCAGTGGCCTGCGTGAAGACGCGCGCCCGGGCGCGGCTGAATGCGCTGGCAGAACCCGTGATGAACGCCGGCGCGCAGACGTCGCGGCGGCTCGGAGCACCAGGGGAGGGACGATGGCGGTCACATCGCCGAGCAAGCAGCTCGTCGCACTCAACATAAACGGCGACTCCTACGAGCTGGCGATCGTGCCCAGTCACACGCTGCTCGAGGTGCTGCGCGAGGATGCGGGCCTGACCGGCACCAAGCACGGCTGCGAGCAGGGCGAGTGCGGCCTGTGCACGGTTCTCATCGACGGGTCGCCCCAGTTCTCGTGCCTGACGCTCGCCGTCGAGGCCCAGGGCAGTGAGATCCGCACCGTCGAGGGCCTTGCCCGGGACGGCGAGCTCCACCCCCTCCAGCAGGCGTGGGCCGAGACGGGAGCCTCGCAGTGCGGCTACTGCTCGCCCGGGATGCTGATGTCGGCGCAAGCGCTGCTGGAGCGCAACCCGTCCCCGAGCCAAAGCGAGATCAGACAGGCGCTGGCCGGCAACCTCTGCCGGTGCACCGGCTACCTGGCGATCATCGAGGCGGTCGAGCTCGCGGCGGCGCAGATGCGGAGCGCGGCGTGATGGCCGTCACGACCGATCCCAAGCAGGCCGCGGCTCGAGGCACCGCCGTCGTCGGCGGCAGCGACCCCAAGATCGACGCCCACGCCAAGGCCACCGGCCAGACCGTGTACGCCGACGACATCCAGCTGCCGCGGATGCTCGTCGGCAGGCTGCTGCGCAGCCCTTTCCGCCACGCGAAGATCCTGCGGATCGATGTCAGCCGGGCCTCGTCGCTGCCTGGCGTACACGGCGTCCTCACCGGGGCCGACCTGCCGATCCGCTACGGGATCATGCCGGTCGCTCAGGACGAGCACGCGCTGGCGCTCGAGAAGGTCCGCTATCACGGCGAGCCGGTCGCAGCGGTGGCGGCGATCGACGAGGAGACCGCGGAATCGGCGCTGCGGCTGATCGAGGTCGAGTATGAGGAGCTGGCGCCGGTCAGCTCGATCGAGGACGCGATGAAGCCGAGCCTGCCTCTGATCGCCGGCGAAGGGGTCGGTCGCCAGGTCAACCGGCTCGGAACGCTCGAGTTCGGCGACGTCGCCGGCGGTTTTCAGCGGGCCGATCGCACGTACGAGGATCTGTTCTTCTTCGAGGGCAACACCCACCTGCCGATGGAGGAGCACTCCGCGGTCGCGCAGTGGGAGCCGGAGCCGCGCGGCCGGCTCACGCTCTGGTCCTCGACCCAGGTGCCGCACTACCTCCACCGCACGCTCGCGAAGGTGCTGGAGCTGTCGCCGGGGCGGATCCGTGTCGTCGCGACGCCGGTCGGAGGCGGCTTCGGCGGCAAGAGCGATCCGTTCTCGCACGAGCTCTGCGCCGCGCGCCTGGCGATGGTCACGGGTCGGCCAGTGAAGTTCACGCTCACGCGGGAGGAGGTCTTCTACGCCCACCGCGGCCGGCACCCGGTGCTCATGCGGGTGCGCACCGGCTTCAAGGAGGACGGGACGCTAACCGCGATGGGGTTCCGGACGATGCTCGACGGCGGCGCCTTCGGCAGCTACGGGCCCGCCTCGATGTACTACACGGGGGCGTTGCAGACGGTCACCTACGACGTCCCGACGTACAAGTTCGAGGGCGTGCGCGTGCTGACCAACAAGCCCCCCTGCGGGCCCAAGCGGGGACACGGCACACCGCAGCCGCGATTCGCGCTCGAGTGTCACCTCGACAAGGTCGCGACCGACCTCGACATCGACCCGATCGACATTCGCCTGCACAATCTGATCGAACCGTACTCGTACAGCATTAATCACATGCGTGTCACGACGTGTGGTCTGCGCGAGTGCATCGAGCTCGTCGACGCGGCGTCGGGCTGGCGGGAGAAGCACGGCAAGCTGCCGTACGGTCGCGGCGTCGGCTTCGCGGTGGGCGCGTACATGTGCGGCGCCGGACTGCCCATCTATTTCAACGACATGTCCCAGTCGGAGGTCCAGATCAAGGTCGATCGCGGCGGTGGGGTGACCGTGTACTCGATGGCGATCGACATCGGCCAGGGCTCGGACCACATGCTGGTGACGGTCGTGGCCGAGGTGCTGGGCCTGCGCCCGCGCGACATCGCGCTGATCGCGGCGGACACCGACCTGACGCCGATCGACCTCGGGAGCTACTCGAGCCGTGTCACGTTCATGGCCGGCAACGCGGCTGTGCAGGCGGCGCGGCGGATGCGCGACAAGCTCTTTGCCGCGGTCTCCGCGGACCTCGGCGTCCCGGTAGAGAACCTGGTGGCGCGGGACGGTCGCATCTTCGACGGCGACGATCCGCAGGTGGGCATGGATTGGCAGGCGGCGGTCGGGGTCGCCTCGGTGCTGGCGCCGCCACTCGTCACCGCGGGCGCGTACAAGACGCCGAAGCTCGCCGGGCCGTACAAGGGGGCGGGCGTCGGGCCGTCGCCGGCGTACAGCTACACGGCGTCGATCGTCGAGCTGGAGTGCGACCC
>Ga0187779_10002220_pt1 | contig 11941 bp, 11 predicted proteins | sample 1015_Q2_SP10_10__FD_132435 | JGI IMG/M metagenome (GOLD analysis project Ga0187779, IMG submission 132435) | Tropical peat soil microbial communities from peatlands in Department of Meta, Colombia - 1015_Q2_SP10_10_MG | ecosystem: Environmental > Terrestrial > Soil > Wetlands > Peat | place... | reverse complement strand
GGCGAGGCCCCGCTGGCCGAGGCCGCGCACTCGCCGCGCCGCGGGCACGGCCAGCGTGGTCGACGCGATCGCGAACCGCACGGCGAGGAAGGCGAAGAGCGGGTAGATCGCAACCGCGTCCTTCACCTGGACGAAGGTCACGCCCCAGACCGCGGTGACGGCGATCAGCGGGAGGAGGACGGGCATCGAGAGCGATTCTCCCGGGTAGGCTTGGAGTCGTGGAACCGTTGACCGACTCCTGGGGGCGCGAGATCCACAGCGTGCGCGTGTCGGTCACCGACAAGTGCAACTTCCGCTGCACCTACTGCATGCCGGCGGAAGGGCTGGAGTGGCTGCGGCGCGACGAGATCCTGACCTACGAGGAGATCACTCGGATCGTGCGGCTGCTCGCAGGCATCGGCGTCGACGAGGTCCGGCTGACCGGCGGCGAGCCGCTCGTGCGACGCGACCTCCCCGCCCTCGTCGGCATGCTCGCCGGGACGGAGGGCGTCCGCGACCTCTCGCTGACCACGAACGGGATCCTGCTCGACCGACTCGCGGGACCGCTCGTCGGCGCGGGCCTCAAGCGGATCAACGTCTCGCTCGACTCGCTCGACCACGTCCGCTTCGCCGAGATCACACGGCGCGACGCGCTCGACCAGGTGCTCGCTGGGCTCGCGGAGGCGGAGCGCTTTCCGGAGCTGCGTCCGATCAAGGTCAACTGCGTCGCGATCAAGGGCTTCACCGAAGAGGAAGTGCCTGCGCTCGCGGAGCTCGCGCGGCGGAAGCCGTACGTCGTCCGCTTCATCGAGTTCATGCCGCTCGACGCGGACCGCGTGTGGAGCGCCGACCAGGTCCTCTCCGGTGCCGAGATCCGTGCGTTGATCGAGGCGCGCTTCGGGACGCTGGTCGAGGTCCCTGCGAAAGCCTCGTCGACCGCACGGCGCTTCCGCTTCGCCGACGGAGCGGGCGAGATCGGCTTCGTCAATCCCGTGAGCGAGCCCTTCTGCTCGAGTTGCGACCGGATCCGGCTCACCGCGGATGGCCAGCTGCGCACGTGTCTCTTCTCGCGGCGAGAGTGGGACCTGAAGACGCCGCTGCGGGAGGGCAGCTCCGACGAGGAGCTCGTCGAGCTGATCCGCTTCGCCGTCAGGCACAAGGAGCTCAAGCACCGGGTGAACGAGCCCGGATTCGTGCGGGCGAGCCGCTCGATGTCGCAGATCGGCGGCTGACGAGCCGAAAAACGGCTTGGTTTGGCGGGTCGCGCCCCGGCGTGGTGGCAGAAGGGGCGGCTAAAATGGCGGCGCCGTGTCCGCTGTCGTCGCAGCAGGCCGCCGCTTTCTGCCGCGCGGTTACGCAGATCTCGCCCGTCAGCTGGCGATCTGGTTCGGCTTCCTGCTCGTCTACCAGCTCGCCCGCGGGCTCGCCGACCGTGACCCGTCACGAGCGTTCGCGAACGGCTGGCGCGTCCTCGACTTCGAGCAGCACACGACCCATCGCGTCATCGAGCTCACCCTCCAGCAGTTCGCGAGTTCGTCGCGGTTCGTCACCGACGCTGTGGCGTGGACGTACTGGAACTCCGAGTTCACCGTCGTCGGGCTCGCGTTGCTCTGGGTCTACCTGCGCCGGAACGAGGGATTCCTCCGCTTCCGCAACGCGATCCTCGCCGCCAACATCCTCGGTCTCGTCGGCTACGTGCTGCTGCCGACTGCGCCTCCGCGCATGTTCCCGAGCATCGGCTTCCTCGACACGCTCGACAACTTCGGCGGCCTCAACCACGGGAGCGGGCTCGTCTCGCTCGCGGCCAATCCGTACGCGGCGATGCCGAGTCTCCACGCCGCCGACGCGCTGATCGTCGGCGTCGTCCTGGCCTCGGTCGTCCGCCGGCGAATCTTCAAGGTGCTGTGGCTGCTCTGGCCCGCCTGGGTGTGGTTCGCGGTCATGGCCACTGGGAACCACTACTGGCTCGACGTCGCGGCCGGCATCCTGCTCGCGCTCCTCACCCTGGCGGTCGTCTACCGGGCCAGCGTCCGGACCTTCATCGCAAAACTGCTATAGTCCTGCCCATAGCAGGAATGCGATGGGTGAAGGCTTGAGAGAGACTGCAGCGCTGCACCGGGTCAAGGCCGGGTACACGACCGGCGCACGCTCGATCGCGTCCCGGTCGGTCGTCGGCCTGACGCGCACACGAGTGACGCCGAACGCGCTCACCGCGGCCGGAGTCACCCTCTGCCTGACCGCCTCCGTGCTCGTCTTCTTCGAGAACCGCAACGTCTGGCTCTTCTACTGGCTCGGAGCGGCCCTCTTCGTCATCGGCTCGATCCTCGACATCCTCGACGGCGCGCTCGCACGCGCGGGAGGCAAGACGACGCCGTTCGGCGCGTTCCTCGACTCGACCACGGACCGGATCGGCGAGGGAACGATGCTCGGCGCAATCGCACTCGTATTCGCGCGGTACGACCACACGATCCCGCTCGCGCTCGCGATCGCCGCCGTCGCCGGCTCGTTCCTCGTCAGCTACACGCGAGCGCGGGCCGAGTCGATCGGGCTGCGCGGCGACGTCGGCATCGGCTCGCGCGCGGAGCGCGTGGTGGTGATCACGGCCGGCCTCGTGCTCGCCCCGATCAGCATCTGGCTCCTCGCAGCGTCGATCGCGCTCGTCGCGACGGCCGCCTGGGTCACGGTCGTCCAGCGCATCCTGCACGTCCGCAAGCAACTGCTCGCTCTTGGAGGCTCCACGAATGACTCAGACGAACGGTAGACAGAACGGAAAGGGGCAGCTCGACGATCGCGTGCGGGTTGCGATCATCGGCGTCGGGAACTGCGCGAACTCGCTCCTCCAGGGAGTCGAGTACTACAAGGACGCGCCGGACGACGAGTTCGTCCCGGGGCTGATGCACGTCAACCTCGGCGGCTATCACGTGCGCGACATCGAGTTCACGGCTGCATTCGACGTAACCGCCGACAAGGTCGGCAAGGACCTGTCCGAGGCGATGTGGGCGCATCCGAACGACACGATCAAGTTCGCCGACGTCCCGAAGACCGGCGTGACGGTCTCGCGCGGGATGACGCACGACGGTCTCGGCAAGTACGTCTCGAAGGTCGTCACGAAGGCGCCGGGCCAAACGGCCGACGTCGTGAGAATCCTCCGGGACACGAAGACCGATGTCGTCGTCAACTACCTCCCGGTCGGCTCGGAGGCCGCGACGAAGTGGTATTCGGAGCAGATCCTCGAGGCGGGCTGCGCGATGGTCAACTGCATGCCCGTCTTCATCGCACGCGAGTCGTACTGGCAACGCCGGTTCGAGGAGAAGGGACTGCCGATCATCGGCGACGACATCAAGTCGCAGGTCGGCGCGACGATCACGCACCGCGTGCTGACGTCGCTCTTCCGGGAGCGCGGCGTGAAGCTCGACAAGACGATGCAGCTGAACGTCGGCGGCAACTCGGACTTCCTGAACATGCTGGAGCGCGAGCGCCTCGAGTCCAAGAAGATCTCGAAGACGAACGCCGTCACGTCGATGCTCGACTACGACCTCGGCGCCGGCAACGTCCACGTCGGCCCGTCGGACTACGTCCCGTGGCTCACAGATCGCAAATGGGCGTACATCCGCATGGAGGGCTCGGCCTTCGGCGACGTGCCGCTCAACGTCGAGCTCAAGCTCGAGGTCTGGGACTCGCCGAACTCCGCCGGGATCGTGATCGACGCGGTCCGGCTCTCGAAGCTCGCGCTGAACAACGGCGTCGCCGGCGCGCTCGAGGGGCCGAGCTCCTACCTGATGAAGTCGCCGCCCAAGCAGATCGTCGACGACGAGGCACACGAGGCGACGGAGCGATTCATCCGCGAGAACGCGCGCAAGAGCGTGAGGGAGCGCGAAGCAACCGCGACGTAGCGCCTAGACTCGGGGTGTGGGCGGCCTTCGGATCTGCCTCGTCACACCGTTCGCCTGGTCGCAGCCCCACGACGTCAACGAGCACGTCGCGGGGATCGCGCGCGAGCTCCACGAGCTCGGCCACAGCGTCACGATCCTCGTCTCGTCCAACCGGACGCGCGACCTCGCCGCGGGACGTCGCGCACTGCTCGACGGCCTGGACGCGGACGTGGTCACGCTCGGGCCGGCCGTGCCGATCTCGAGGCGCAGCCGCATCGGCGTGCCGGTGGGCGCACGCGCGAACCTCTCGCTCGCGCTCGCGCTCGGGCAGTTCGACATCGTTCACGGCTTCGAGCCGGGCCTCCCCAGCCTCTCGTACCTCGCGCTGCGCGACGCCCAGGCCCTGACCGTCGCCACCTTCGTCTCCCGCGACCGGCTGTCCTATCCGCCCGGCAAGGCGCAGCGCGACCGACTGCTCGCACGCCTCGACGCGCTCGTCGCCACGAGCGAGGCGACGGCCGAGGCGGCCGCCGTGCGGTTTCCGGGCCAGTACCGAATCGTGTCCGAAGGAGTCGACCCCGAGCTGTTCCGGCCCACACCGAAGGAGCGGCGCATCGTGCTCGAGTGGAGACCGACCGAGCGACCGCTCGCACGCTCGGTCCTGCGAGCGCTCGACGAGCTGCCCGACTGGGAGCTCGTCGTGCTCAGGACGAAGCCGTTGATGGGGAGGCCGACGATCGGACGAGACCTCCGCGCCCGGGTGACCGTCACGACCGCGCGCGACGGGCCTGCGCGCGCGCAAATTCTGAACGGCGCCGCCGTCTTCGTCCCGGGAGTCACAGGGCTCGGCCGCGCCTTGCTCGAAGCCTCGGCGGCAGGCTGCGCGATCGCCGCGCCGTCGGGCCGCGCTGAGCAACCGGAGCTGGCCGGCGCGGAGGTCTCGCGACTCGCCGAGGACGAAGACTTCCGCGAGCGCCGCCAAAGGGAAGCGCGGAGGGCAGGCGAGCGGGAGAGCTTCGCGGCGGTCGCAGCGGAGCTCGACGACCTCTACGGCTCGCTCTCTCGCCGTCGCCGACCCACGCCGCACGCGGATCCTTTGGCGAGCCGCGACTGGATCGTCTGCGACCTCCACATGCACACGAGCTGGTCGCACGACTGCGCGGTCGAGCCCGAGGATCTCGTCATGTACGCAGAGGCGATCGGGCTCGGCGCGATCGCCGTCACCGACCACAACGCGATCGGCGGCGCGAAGGAAGCGGTCGAGATCGCGCGCGACCGCGAGGTCGTCGTGATCCCCGGCGAGGAGGTGAAGACGCACGGCCAAGGCGAGGTGATCGGCCTCTTCCTCGAGGAGGAGATCCCGCGCAGCCTCTCGTTCGCGGAGACGATCGCCGCGATCAAGCAGCAGGGCGGGCTCGTCTACCTGCCGCACCCGTTCGACCGGCTCCACTCGATCCCCGACGCCGCGACGCTCCACCGCCACCTCGCGGACATCGACGTCTTCGAGGCGTACAACGCCCGCCTGCTGTTCGAGGCCTACAACGACGAGGCCGTGCGCTTTGCCGCGAAGTACAACCTCACCGTGGGAGCGGGCTCCGACGCGCACGTTCTCCAGGGAGTCGGAACAGGTGCCCTGCGGATGCGCCGGTTCGAGGGTCCGGAGGAGTTCCTGATCTCGCTCCGCTCGGCCCACGTCCTGCGCCGCCCCAAGTCGCTCGTCTACCTCCAGGGGCTCAAATGGATGGCCCAGGCCAAGGAACGGGTCCGCTAACGCAGAACCTCGTCTTGGCGCCGTGAGCCCTGTGTCCACCGACGAGATCTACGAGAAGTACCGCGACAAGGCGATCCTCGAGATCAACGCCCTCGGCCACGAGATCGCGCGCGCGGCACACGGTCGCGTCCCGGTGCTCGGCTCCGGGCACCCGCTCGGGGACATCATGTTGCTGAAGTTCCGGCCGGAGGCATCCGAGGTGCAGGAAGGCGTCGCCTTCTTCGGCCGATCCGGCCAGGCGATCCTCAAGTCGCTGCAGCGCCTGCACGTCGACCCGATGACGATCTACGGGACGAACTGCATGAAGTTCGCAGACGGAGACGAGGAGGAGTCGCGTCCGTTTCTGACGCGTGAGCTGCACATCGTGCAGCCGAAGCTGATCGTGCCGATGGGCGAGGAGACCGTCGCGTTCCTCAACTCGATCGCCTTCCCGCTCGCGGACCCGGTCGAATGGAGGATCGGCGAACTGCAGCGCTTCACGGCCACGGTCGACGCGCTCGTCGTCCCCGACATCGACGCATCCCTCGACGAAGCGCAGGCCAAGAACCGGTTCTGGAACGCGTTCAAGGCGGTCGGCCCGTGGTGGGCCGAGCTCCCACCTTACTGACGCTCGTCGCGGGCCTCGCCCTCTACGACACGTTCCACGCGAGCCTCTGGAACGCGTCGTCGGACTGGTGGGACGTTGCCTTTCTCGCCTTCGTGCTCATTCCCGCCTCGTTCGCCGTCGTGTGGCTGCTGCTCCCTCTCCGCCGAGCACCGGGGCTGCTGCCGGTCGCGATCGCGCTCGGCGTCCTCACGTGGGCGTTCCACGTCGCCGGCTGGAACACACCGGAGAACCTCACGAAGCTGTTCGCGATCACCTTCGCCGGCTTCTGGTTCCTCCACTACTTCGAGACCGCGGCGTGGGTCGTCGTCGTCGCGCTGATCATCCCGTGGGTCGACGCGTACTCCGTGTGGCGCGGGCCGACGAAGGTGATCGTCACGCAGCACCCGGACGTGTTCACCTCGCTGTCCTACGCGCTGCCGATTCCCGGCGTGGACGCAGGCGCGAACCTCGGCGTTCCCGACGTCCTGTTCTTCGCGCTCTTCCTCGCCGCGGCGGCGCGGTTCGGTCTGCGGAGAGGACTCACGTGGTGGGCGCTCACCGCGTCACTCGGGATCACGATCACGATCACCGTCTGGGCGCAGCGGGCCGGCCTGCCCGCGCTGCCGGGTCTCGCGCTCGGCTTCCTCGTGCCGAACGCGGACCTGCTGTGGAAGCGCGTCAGGCAAGAGGGGTGGTCGCTCCAGGCGCCGACGAGCGACGCGGGTCAGCGCCAGCCGTAGAGCGCGTCGGGCTCGCGTTCCTCGTTGCCCGAGCCGTTTGTCAGCTCGAGCACGACGAAGCCGTTCCGCTCGTACAGGCGACGCGCACCGGTGTTCTGCTGAAAGACCCAGAGCCGGAGGCCCGCCCGCCGCTGAGACTTGGCGTGGTCCAGCAGCGCGGTCCCGATCCCGCGGTTTTGGAACCGTGGATCGACATAGAGATGGCCGAGCAGGTCGTCCTCGAGGGAGCTGAAGCCGCAGACGGTGCCGTCGACCTCGGCCACCCACACCTCCTCGCTCGCGACGACACGGGCGATCCACCCGCGGATGTCCTGCTCCGTGTGGAGGTCCGGGAGGTACGCGAGCATCGGCTTGCGCGCGGCGATGAACACATCGGCGACGGCTCCGGCGTCGTCGCCTCCCGCGCGACGGATCCTCATGCGCGTCGCTCGAGCAGGGCGACGGTCTCGATGTGCGGCGTGTGCGGGAACATGTCGACCGGCCTCGCACGCAGCAGCTCGTAGCCGTAGTCGGCACGGAGGACCTTGAGGTCCCCCGCGAGCGTCGTCGGGTTGCACGAGACGTAGACCACGCGGGGAGCGCCGATCTCGCCGAGTCGGCGCAGCGCCTTGCCGGCGAGGCCTGCTCGCGGCGGGTCGACGACGACGAGGTCCGGATCGCCGGCCCGCTCGTGGAGCTCCCGTAGCGACTGGCCGACGTTGCCGGCGAAGAAGGCAGCGTTCGAGATGCCATTCAGGTCGGCGTTCTCGAGCGCGCAGGCGACCGACTCTTCCGACACCTCGATCCCCCACACGGTCAGCGACGAGCCTGCGAGCACGAGCCCGATCGAGCCGATACCGCAGTACAGGTCGTACACGGTCTGCGTACCGGTCAACGCTGCGAGCTCGCGAACGAGCTCGTAGAGATGCTCGGCCATGCGCGTGTTCGTCTGGAGGAACGCGTTCGGACGCACACGGAAGAGGAGGCCGCATAGCTCCTCTTCGATCGCGTCCTCCCCCCAGAGCAGCGTCGTCGGCAGGTTCGTCACCTCGGCCGGCGACTCGTTCTCGGACCAGTGGATCGACCGCACCTCCGGGAAGCGGCGGAGGACGTCGACGAAGTGTCCCGAGTCGAACCGCTCGCCCTTCGCGGTGACGAGCTGTACGAGCACCTGGCCCGTGTTGCGGCCCTCGCGGACGACGAGGTGCCGCAGATAGCCGGTCTGGTCGCCCTGGTCATACGCGACGAGCTGCTCGCCTCGCGCCCACTCGCGAACGGCGTCGCGGATCGCATTGCCGAGGTCGGTCGTCAGCCAGCAGCGCTCGATCTCGAGCACCTCGTCCCAGCGCCCGGCGGCGTGGAAGCCGAGCGCCGCTCCGCCGTCCGGCTGCGCGAACGAGTACTCGAGCTTGTTCCGGTAGTGGAAGACCTCCGCGGCCGGGACGATCGACTCGAGCGGTGGAGTCTCGATCCCGCCGAGACGCCGAAGCGCATCCGCCACCTGGGCCTCCTTGGCTGCCGTCTGCGCCTCGTAGGCGAGGTCCTGGAACCGGCAGCCGCCGCAGGCCGGGAAGTGGGAGCACGGCGCCTCGACGCGGTCCTGGCCGGGACTCAGGATCTCGACGGCGAGCGCGTCCGCATGTCGCCGGTGCACCTTCGTGACGCGGGCGCGGACCGTGTCCCCGGGCAGGCCTCGGCGCACGAAGACGACGAACCCGTTCAGGCGGGCGACGCCGTTGCCGCCGTACGCGAGCGAGTCGACGGTGAGCTCGAGCTCCTGATCCTCCGTGACGGGCGCGGCCACGGAGGCTCAGGCTACTCGTGTCAGACGCGCGGCTGCGGTCCGGCCGCGATCCCTCGCATCGGCCGCGCCACCCTCGTCCGCCGGCGCGCCGTGGTCACGAACCGGGCCGGGATCGGGTGGTTCGACCGGAAGACGCTGTCCGGGTCGTACGCCGCCTTGACGCGCTGCAGGCGACGGTACGCGGCCGAGCCGAACAGTCGGTTCCCGTCCTCGGGCCGCTCTGTGAAGTTCAGGTACGACCGGCCCGAATCCCAGCGTGCGAGCGCCCGGTGGACGGCGGCGACGTCGGCGGACGTCGCCGCCACCGTCTCCGGTGTCATCGCGCTCCCGACTGCGAACACGGCGAAGGCTGCATCGAGCCACGCGAGCGCACCGTGATCGCGCTTCACGGCGGCGAGCGCGCCACCGAGGTGGCGGATCTCGACGGAGACGAGCGTCGAGCCGGAGGCGGGTCCGGCGGCGCCGAGCATCGCCTCGACCGCCTCCTCGGGGAGGTCGGCCAGCAGCATGCCGTCGCCGATCCCTGCCACGGGATGGTCCGGATCCATGTGCAGCTTGCTTAGCTGCTCGACGGGGATCGTCGCGAACGTATCCAGCTCCGGCTCGAGCTCGCGCAACGGGCGGAGCAGGTCGCCGGCGTCGTCGTCGCCCATGATCAAGGCGGCCTCGACCGCGACGAACGAGCGCCCGCGCAACGGTTCCGGGATGTCGGGGATCGGGGGAAGCCGCAGGAGCCGAGCGAGGGACGTCGCTTCGACCGGCACGGTCTCGACCCAGGCTCGCCACGCGCGAACCACCTCGCCCGCCCGCTCGAGCGGCCAGAACAGGATGCCGGCGTGCACCTCGCTCACGGGATGGAGCGCGAACTCGATCGCGGTCACGATCCCGAAGCTGCCACCGCCTCCCCGGAGCGCCCAGAAGAGCTCGGGCTCGTGATCGGCGTCCGCGCGGAGGTGCTCCCCGTCCCCGGTGACGAGCTCCACGGCGAGGACGCTCTCGGAGGCGAGGCCGTACCTGCGTCCGAGCCAGCCGATGCCGCCGCCCAGCGTGTAGCCGACGACGCCGACGTCCGGCGACGATCCCGCGAGAGCGGCGAGGCCGTGCACGGCAGCGGCCCTGGACACCTCCCCCCAGAGGACGCCGGCCTCGACGCGGGCACGCCGACTCCGCGGATCGATCTCGACGCCGCGCATGCGCGCTGTCTTGACGAGCACGGTCCCGTCGAGCGATCCCATCGGGCTCGCCGCATGTCCCGTGCCCTGCGGCGCCACCCTGAGCCGGTGCGAGCGCGCGAACTCGACGATTGCGACGACGTCCTCGGCGGTCTCGGGGATCGCCACCGCCGCCGGACGCTGGTCGACGGCGAGGTTCCACGCCTGACGAGCATCGTCCCAGTCGATATCTCCGGGAACGACGACGTCGCCGGCGAGTCGCGCGCGGAGCGCGCCGATTGCTTCGTTGGTCATCGTGATCTCCTCGAGGAAACCTGCGCTGGCGTTCATGCCGACACGCTCGCAGGCCGCGGGAGGCTGGGAAATGTGGCCTTCCGGCGTCCTGCGGTGCGGACAGCCGTACCGGGGAGGCGCGCTAGTGCAGGTCGGTGACCGGGTGAGGGTTCAGGACCAGCGGCTTGCGCGGCTTCTGCTTGAAGTCGAAGTCGGCCACGAGGTTGCCGAGGATCGGCTCGCTCTCACGGACGTCGGGCCGCGGATCGGGGCGTCCGTCCGTCGCGGGATCGAGACGCTGGCCGCCGAGGAAGTCGTCCTCGATGAACTTGTCGTATGCGTCGAAGCTCAGGATCTGGTGGTCGATGAAGCCGTGCCGCGCGTAGGGACTGATCACGATCCCAGGGACGCGGAGGCCGTAGCCGTTCTCGTCGACCGTCGGCGGGACCACGTGATCGTAGAAGCCGCCCCAGTCGTCCCACGCGAGGAAGATCGCGGTCGACCTCCACTCCGGCCCGCGCATCGCCGCGTTGACGAGGTTCGTGACGTACGTCTGCCCTGCCGTCACGAGCGCGGGCGGGTGCTCGCTGACGCTCCCCGTCGGATCGATCCAGGAGACGGCGGGCAGCGTTCCCGCCTTCGCGGCCTTGAAGTAGTTGCCGAGCGACACGACGTCCTGAAGCTGGTCGTCCTGCTGGACGGTCGTGAAGTACGGCAGCGGGTTCCAGATTCCCGGCGTCTTGGCGCCCTGCTTCACCGACTCGCAGATCATCGCGTCGTCCTCGCAGTCGGGCTCGGTGCCGGTGTAGACGTAGTAACGCCAGCTGACGTGACGCTTGTGCAGGAGGTACGTCAGGTCGGTCCAGGCGTACTTGGGCGGTGTGTGGGTGACGTTCGTCTTCTGATCCGGCGGCGGACCCGGGTTCTGGAGCGCGTTGACGCAGCTGAACGGGTCGGTCGCGCTCGTGCAGTGCGCGGACCACTCGGAGACCATGAACAGGTGCGCGGGCAGGCTCCACGACGCGTTCGGCTCGAACATGTGGTCCTGGAGCACGAAGTTCCTCGCGTACGCCCAGTAGTTCGGGATGTCCTGCCCGTCGTGGTAGCCCATCACGTCGGGGTTGACGGCGCGCTGCGAGCAGATCGGATTCGTCGGGTCGTTCTTGCAGCCCTTGACCCTCGCGTTCTCCGCGCGCGCGACGAACCGATCCATCTTCCCGCCGTCGACGTCCGCCTTCGCGTCGGCCTGGCCGTGCGGCCCGCCGGCGTTCATGTTCTCCGTGTCGTGGAACGGCCGCTCGCACGTCCCGGTCGCCGGATTCGGAATGCAGACCGCGAAGCTACCGTCGGCGTTGCGCGGGATGCCGTCGGCGCCAGGATACGTGCCGAAGTACTGATCGAAGGAGCGGTTCTCCTGCATGATCACGATCACGTGCTTGATCTTGTGGATTCCGACCGCGGGCATCGACTTGCGCGTCGGAGCCGCGTGCGTGCTGCCTCCGGGGAGCGTGACGACGAGCGACGCCCCGAGAACCACGATCGATGCAAGGACGACTCCGAGCAGGATCCGGCGCACAACCCCCTCCTTCTTGAAGGTCTCCTTCTTACCGCGCCGGCTTTAGCCGCCTGTTAGGCGATCGTTAGGGTTCTGGGCAGGAGCTGCGGATCGGGCTACTGGAGCGCCGTAACGTAGACCTTCCGCTCGCGCGGCCCGTCGAACTCGCAGAAGAAGATGCCCTGCCAGCGCCCGAGCGCGAGCTTCCCG
>Ga0187779_10002219_pt1 | contig 11941 bp, 7 predicted proteins | sample 1015_Q2_SP10_10__FD_132435 | JGI IMG/M metagenome (GOLD analysis project Ga0187779, IMG submission 132435) | Tropical peat soil microbial communities from peatlands in Department of Meta, Colombia - 1015_Q2_SP10_10_MG | ecosystem: Environmental > Terrestrial > Soil > Wetlands > Peat | place... | reverse complement strand
TGCAGACCACAGCATCCGCGGGTGAAACCTTAGCGGCCGCCGCTGTATTTACTTTGCCCGCTCTTGTCATGATGGGATATTGGGATCATTTCCCATTTTGGCTGACAAGCCTGATCCTTGTTTTGGGAGGACTTATTGGGGTTGGAGCGGCAGTTTTTGCATTGTTTTACACCTCCGGAATTTTCGAATATCTCGGGGGCAATAAAAAATCATCTTTTCCGGCTGTTTCGGAGGATAAACTCAAAGGCCTTATCTTAACCTTAAATTCAATCGACAAACCCTTCGAAATTAAGTTCACCCCGGAGACCGACTTCATAGTCGAATGGAAAATTGCCGATGCCAGGTGGTTTGCATTCTTCGGCAAAGAACGCCTGCAACAGACTTACCGCGCGTTCCTGCGGCTGGATGATTCGCGCAAGACAGTGAGATACTGCGAGGAACTGGTTAAAATTCATTGGGTCGCCGGCAGCGATGGCAGCTTGTCGCCCGCATTTAGCTATCAAAAACAATTTTTTCGCGGGCGGATTCTTTTTCAAAAGTCGTGGGAAGTCCAGTACGGCTTAAAAGAAGATTTAAGTTTCGGCAAAGTTTATGAATATAAATACGATATCAGAGAAATTCGCAATCCGATACGTCATTTAGTCATTGAAAATGGCTGGGAATTCGTGCCCGTGATAAATAAAAACCATGCCGTGTTCGAGAACAAAAATGTAGCTGTTCAGCGCTGACCGATGGCGCGCTCTATTGCGTCAGCCCATTCTTTTGGTTTACGCACTGCTCCGAATTTATATTCCTCACTCGCACTAATATTGAGAGTCGACCAGCCACTTTTAGCTGCGGTCACCTCACTGAGCGGAATACCAAAATTCATTTTCGCCTTATCGCCATCTTTCGGGTTGGGTGTAAACAACGCGCCGGAAGAGATACCTCCTACTCCCTGCAAGGCAACCGCCTTAAATATGATTCTCATATTGGTCAGGTATAAGTGCCCGTTTACGGAGGTCATGACATTCTTGATGTATGAGACTGGGAAATGCCCGGTGTCCATAATCTGGGTCTCTCCCGGCGCCAATTCTTTTAAATCATTAAAAATAGCTTTCGAAGTCCCAACGGGAGCCGCTGTCTGAGATGTTGAACTCAGGCTGGCGCCGCAATTGGTGCAAAATGAGGCACCGGGTTTATTCACGGTTTTACATGTGGGACACGTATTTTCCAATAACTTGCCGCATGCCCCGCAATATTTATCTCCGGCCTTAATTTCAGCACCGCAGTTTGTGCAAAACATTTTTCACCTCGGCCTCAGTTTAGTTTTGCTCCGCATTTATCACAGAACTTTTCTCCGGGTTTTATCTGGTCACCGCACTTGGGACAAAATTTGTCTTTGGGCTGCTGCGCCATCGGTGTGCCGCATTTTTCACAGAATTTCGACTGTGGTTTATTCGCGAAACCACATTTTCCGCATACGGCATCCCCTGCGGGCACTTGCTGTGATACAGCTGACGGAACTTCAAACGGGCGCGTGGAAAGCGTATGTAAGAGCTCTGGTAAATGAGATGTCGAAATGGAGTTAATAATTGTTTGCCGGGCACCATTTTCCTGGGTTATCTGGAACAATAAAAGCGCACTCAGCCCGCGAAACAGCGCAAACTGAGTTTTTTCAAGATTGGCATTTTTGTTAGTTAATGTTCTCACGCCCACAAACGATATTAGCGGAAACGTATGAGAGGCAAACAACGTGATATTCTGATTGGGAGTGTTATCGGAGGCTAAATACCCTGTTTTCTTTAAGGCATTTAACCCGTCATTTATCGAGCCATTAAAACTACCCGGCAAAGCAACGAACCCTGCAGCCGTCAGCCAGTTAAAATCAAGGTCCGTCTTAGAAGTTTCTATCAGACGGGTAATTGCATCTGCAGACACGTCTAGTTTAGTGTCTGTTCTCCGTTCCAGCGCCGACTTCAACTGCGATTCCCGGTACAAATCCAGCAACGCCAGAAAAACGGGAATAACATTTTCGTTATTCTCAATGGAAAACGGAACCTCTTCTTTGATTTCGGGAAATGCTGTTTTTGATATTATCAGGTCATTCAAATCGCTGGAGGACAAAAAACAGGACAGGTGATTATTAGAGCCCGACCTGGTATAAGAAACCAACCTGTCTTTTCCGCCTGAAGAATACACGTTGCTGAGATTGATACCGTCGGAATTTCCCCAAAGTAAATCAATTTCAGTATCGGGGTTCGCGAGTATTTGAAAACACTCTACACACTCTGTGGTAGGACGATTATCACTTCCCAACAACCCGGATTGCTGAAGTGTCTTGTTCACAGCCGAAACAGGGACGCCGCTGATTCTACCCAGAGGAGATAATTTACCGGGAGTTATTCCCGTTGCCTTAATTAAAAATAGAAACTCGGCATCCGATAGAATTGCTTTGACGACACTTTGATTTGCAGTATTAACCATCTTACAACCCCATTATCTTTTTATAATCATTCAGTAATTGTGTCTTGCCGCTGGTGTAGCCCACCTTTTGCATCGCGCCATCGACGGAAAATCCCTGCTTCTTGACCAGGTCGGCCACTTTGGCAGCCTGGGGAACCTGATAATTAACACTCCCTGTATTTTGAAAATGCTGCGCATAATCAACGCTGTACTGCCCGGCTTTACGCGACACTTCCTTCGATGTATTTTGCAGCATATTATCAACGGACCCGCCCTTATCCAGACTCTTTTGGAAAAACTGGGTGTAGTTATCTTTGGCGCTGGCGATGTCCTGACTGTTCATTTGTGACAACAGTGAATTAATCTGCTGGGGTTCTTCGCGGCTTATCGTGACAATACCATCTTTGGCACGAATCATAACGTCACTGCCGGTCGTCTGGTTATAGTTTTGAACAAACTTCATTGCGCCACCGGAATAAGCCCCCCGTGAGCTGGTTCCGGCACCATAGACATTGGCATCCAGGGCCGTAGCTGAGGTGCTCTGTGCTTCCAGGTGCGTGTTAAATTGCTGTTCATAGAGCTGGTTATAATCGGACGAACCGAAATCGACCGTATGGTCAAAATCGCTTTTAAGAGGGTTCCAACCCGGATTCCCCGGCCGCGCATGCGTGCCAGTTTGTTGCAAGAATAGCGGATTTTCCCCCGCCGGCACGCCATCTTTAGACATCTGATTCACCACATCTCCAATGGCTTTGTTCCGTGCTTCTTCATACGCTTTCTGTTTGGCAATTCCCATAACTTCTTTTACATTCGCGGGGATGAGGTCTGAGTTTTTCGCCATCAATTCTTTAAATTCCGGATTATTGTTCAAATTGAGAGCCGCCTGTTCCAGGTCGTCCAGGCTGTGAGCTGCGCTTTGGCCAAGCTCTGTCACTTCGGAGCTGTTCATAAAAGCATTTCGGGAGTATTTCGCCATATCAGATTGCTTGGCAAGCTGATTAATCGTGGAAACTTCAGACGCAAGGTCGGCATTCATCCCGGATAATTTACTCAGGGCGTAACTCTCTTTTAAATTATTAATCGCCGGCTGTGCATATTTAACCAGTCGTCCCGCCTCACCCAGTGAGAGCTCGAACCCCGCCTGACCGAAACCACCTGCTACTGCCCGTAATGTGGACTTGTCTTCATTAATATTCTCTCGCATTGTTGATACTGCGGAGACAGGACACAAGGCCATTTCGGAATATCCGCCGGTAAGATATGCCATCCCCCCGCGAATAATGATGTTTTTCGATGCTTGTGAAACGGTGTTGAAATAAGCATCCTGATACGTGTAATCAGGCGTCTGCGGGGCAAGTTTGTCACGGATTATCCAGCGCTGCAGGTCGCTTTCCAATCGCGCCAGCTTGTCAGCATCGACATTTCCGTTTTTATCGATAATTCCACTTCTTGCGCTATCAACAAAATCGAGCAACCGAGAATCGCCTGAAACGATATTGCGCAAATTGCTAAATTTATCAAATCTTTCTTTGTTGCGCAGTGCTTCGGAATATTTTTTGGAAGCATCGGCAATGTTTTTGTCAGATTGCACCGGTGGTTTAGCAACAGGTTTCTTTGAAACCTGTTTATTTTTCTTGCGTGAACGGTTAATTAATACGCCTGCGGTAATAGCACCCCCGGCGACCACAATCACGGGCACCACAACACCGGCCCCACCGCCTGAGCTCGAAGACGTTCCACTTGTACCAGGTGTTTGACCTCCAGCGATCCCGCCTGCTGAAGAATAAGTCAAGTAAACCACACTGGATGCGGCGGGCGCCCACGATTTCCCAAAAGGTATAGCGGGTTGCATTAATTCAGCTTCGAAAGTCCAGTATCCCGTATTGTTACCCAGATTAAACGTTGCGGAAGCGCCTCCGCTGACGTCGGTAATTAAAACCGTCGAATCCAGAACGCTCCCATCACTGGACGATCCCCCAAGTATCGCTGTAAAAAGCACCTCCCACGGCATGTCGCGCGTCGGTTTGGGATATTGTCCGGCATTACCGTTCGCCAAATAAGAAGCGCTGATGGTCACTACCGAACCGACGTCCGAGCCGTCAGCAGGCGAGTTTATCTTTATATAATAATTATCATCAGCGAGCGCGTTGCGAGTTGGTATAAGAACCGTTATCGTAACGGCAAGCACCAGCAATGGAATAATCCATCGTATGCGGGAGAAATAAAAATTGCGTCCAGCCTCAGGCATATTTTTAGTCCTTTTCAAGATTACCCACTTTAGATGAATTTCTGCTTTGAACTAAGCTGCGGAGTAAATTTTATTAATGGGTTTCGCGTCCCCATTATTATAAACAAATGATATTGTCGGCACAATAAATATTTTCCTAAAATAAAAGAGGGGGTATCCATTCCGAATATCCCCTCTTGTTAAATCTTACCTTTGCCTTTTTATTGAGCTCCGAACCCTCCTGTGTAATTAATAACATATACTTGAATCGAGTCTTGAACATTCGTTGCCAGAGGTGTATGGTCGTTATTTACCAATTGCACGTAAAACGTATGTAGCCCAACAGGAACATTATCGAAGGTATAAGACGTCCCTGACACATGGGCCCAAACACCGCTGGTTGGTATTGCCGGTTTAGTTGGGTCGGTAGGCGGTTGGACATCCATATAAAAATGGAGATGCCCTTCTCCGGCCACAGCGGGTTGCCCCTGCTTATCCACAACATTGAAGTTGCTGACATTCGCGGTAATAGTAATTGACCCCGCCTTTTTCACCGAACCATTGGATGGAGTTGAAATCTTTATTCTGGGGTTTGTGTCCACGGTTACCGAAATCTTTTGCACGACCGGTGGATTGAGCGGTGTATGGTCGTTGTTGACCAATTCAACTGAGATGGTATGCGTTCCCGCGGGCACATTTTTAAACGTATATGTGTTGCCCGAAATAGTAGCCCACGTCGCCCCGGCAGGAGGAATTGCGGGTTGTCCCTGGGTGGTGGGGGCATCGACATCGAGGAAATAATGTACATGGCCTTCGCCTGGAACAGCCGGTTGACCCTGTTTGTCAACAATATTGAAGTTTGTCTGTTCGACGGTAACCGTTATGTCGCCTACAGGCAAGTTGGATCCGTCAACCGGAGAAACAATTTTTACCGCCGGGCTGGTGCTGCCAAGTTTAAATCCCATTATCGAAGTTGGGCCCCCGGGGCCGGCCACGGGAATGACCATCATATTTCCGGCGAAAGCCGGGAAAGCATTGATTCCCGCCGGTGCTTTGTAACTCCATACTTGTGTACCCGCGTCACGTTTAAATGCATACATGGTGCCATCCTGCGTTTCAGTAAAAACAAGGTCATTAACTACTGTCGTACCGCCAAAACCTCCGGACGGCAGAGGTACGTCCCACAGAATACGCCCGTAGTTAATATCAATCGCGAGAAGGTCGGCAGTGCTTTGATTAAGCGAAAAGACCGGGGTTGAAAGGCCATTTTTTATTTCACTGGGGGAATTGTTCGCCAAAACATAAACAACCCCGTCTGCGTATGACATGGGAGTCTCAACCCCACCGATTGAAGAAGGTAAAACCGGTATTTGGGCATTTGTGGGGAAAGCTGAAAGCAGGTCGTTGGTATGAGTACCGACCGGTATTGACCAGATAAGGTTGCCGGTCTGCCGGTTCATCATGTAAACATACCCCATTTTACCGGCAGTAATCACTACGTCCTGCTGGACACCTGCATAGGTGGCGTTAGCCAGAATAGGCGGCACCTCAAGGTCGTAATCGTTAATATCATGAGGTCTTACCTGGTTATACCATTTCAGCGTGCCGCTGGCATGATCGAAAGCGAGCAAACTGCAAGTGTACAAATTATCCCCGGGCCGGCTAGTGCCGTTCGGCCAATCTTGAGTAATACTCCCTCCTTTTTGTTGCCCGGGAAATGGCCCCGGGTTACCGGTGCCGATGAAAAGCATGCCCGTTTTTGTGTCAATCGATGGCGGGTACCAGGCACCACCGCCGCTATTTATCTCGGGGTGCCCCCACAAACTGGTATCCTTAATAGTATTAAAGCTCCATACGATTTTGCCGGTATTCTGGTCTAATGCGTAAATTACCCCCATGCCGCCACCTGCATAAAAAACGCCGGCATTACCCGGTACAGTCGAAACATACACCAGTCCATCGTAAGGTAAAGTCTGAATATCAATTCCGTTTACCCCTTGAGAGGGGTCGTTGGCAATATCAATTAACTTGGTGCGCCACAATTCCTTACCTGAGGTTGCATCAAGGGCAACTACTTCATACGGACTTGCACTCACAAACACTTTTCCGTAAGCGGCTGACGCCCCGTTAGGCCCTTCATTCGCTATGTTATAGACTGTCTGCCATTTTTGTTGCCCTGTAGCCAAATCCAGCATCATCGTGTTATTGCCGATATCCTGGATATAAACGTTGTTACCCTGAATGATGGGGGTCGTTGAAATCGAACCGAAACTCCCCTGTCCGCTCGGAACGTTGAATACCCAGGCCGGACCCAGCGTGTTGACGTTTGTGGAGTTTATAGACGAATCGGTTGTGGCACGCGAATTATTGTAATCCTTACCCGGCAAAGGCCAATCTTTGGCATATTGAGCCACTTCGGGCGGCGTCGTTCCAGAAACAGCAGTGGTTGTAGTAGTTCCGGTGGTGGTACCCGTATTCGTGGTAGTTGAAGTCACCGTTGTGGTTGAAATGCTGGTGGTAATACCGGTGTTTGTTGTCGTTGAAGTCACAGTTTGGGACTTCGAACACCCGTTTGCAAGTAAAATGCCGATCAGGATGACTACTCCTAATAAAAACAAGGGGCGAGATCGATTAAACTTAGGCTTCATTTCATTCCTCCCTACCTCACAGGCTTGGCCTGTTCCTCGCACAGTATGATTATCCAGAATGAAATGCCTAATAGTTATATATAATTTGTCGTATTTAAAACATTTTCGTTACATTTGGTTTATAAGTAATCATGAAACAAACTTTGGTGATGTTGAGAATTCTCTTATCTCTTGTTTAACGTAATAAAAACCTAAATCGTATTTCGACGGTTACAAATACTTGCCTTACTGTGTCGCAAGGATTAAAATGCTTTCACGGATTTTTGTTCAAACGGTTGGGACTCGGAGATGAGAATAAAATGAAGTCAATTGGTAGAGTCCTTGCGGGCGCTGCTATGGTAGGTGTAGGATGCCTGCTGCTACTCGTCGTGCCAATGGCTGCTACGGCTCAATCACAAACGACAGCACTGAGCAACTTTATACTTAATCCGGACTCGCTAGCTGACAATGCGATAACCATTACCTCCCCTGCCGCAGGGGAAATATGGCGATTAGGCAGCACTCAGACTATTAGTTGGACTTACAAGGGGACCCCTCCGGGGCCTGATGTAAAAATTATTCTAAGCAGCATGAGCAGGCCGGAACATACGACATTAGTTGAGAAAACATCGATAGGCAGCGGCGGCAAAGGTTCTTTTACATGGAAAATCCCATCCATGAATGTAGGAACTGATTACTACATTAATATCAATTGTGGCAACTTTAGCTACTACGGACAAACTAACGGTAATTTTACAATTGCAATGCCATCACAAAAAATAAATATCACCTCACCAAAAGGGGGCGAGTTATTTGACCCCGGAACTACTCAGACAATCAGGTGGACATATACCGGGGACATCGGTTCTGAGGTAGCGATTAGAATTCGAGCCACGCGTTCTGACGGTCTTTACTATGACAAACTTTATTATGGAATTAAGGTTATGCCGGGCGGGAATGGTTCATGGAATTGGGTATTACCCAGCGCGGGGCAAGCCTTTGACGCTACCTACAACATCATCGTGTTTAGTACAGCTAACACCGACATAGCAGGGACCAGCCAGGGTTTTCGAATAAAAGGGCCGTATCAGACGTTTGATGAAGCTGCAACGATGCCGATAACTTTAACATCTCCCAAAGCTGGAGATACTTGGATGATGGGCAGCACCCAGACGATTAAGTGGACGTACAGGTACGATCCTCCCGGCCCGAACGCTAAAATCATACTTCTTTATAATAAATTACCGGTTCAGACAATTTCTCCAAGCACATCCATGGGAAGTAATAAACAGGGTTCATATTATTGGCAAGTTCCCATACTACCGGAAGGCGCAGCTTACACAATAAGGATTGAGACTACAGCCACAGATAATTTCATCGGCGTCAGCAGCTCTTTTTCAATATCGAAGCCGAAGCCCACTTTGACCATCACATCTCCCAAGACGGGGGACACCCTGAAAGAAGGCACCACACAAACAATACAGTGGGCATACTCCAATGCCACTCTCGCCAGTGTAAATATTGCTATTTTGTATAAAGGTAGCACGGTAGCTGTAATCGCCAAAGATTTGCCGGCAACCCCAGGCGGCAACGGGTCTTATAATTGGGTCATACCGAGATTGGCATCACCGCCTGGAGGCGACTACAGCATTCAGATTGTGGCCTATCCTTATGCCGGTGGCCCAATTGAATCCCGGAGTGGTATTTTTAATTATGCCATTACGCAGCCTAAGGGAACCCCGCCTGCCTTAAAGAAGTAACAGTATCGAATAAAATCCGCGATATATTAGCCGATGTTATTAAGATTTTTCGCCTGGTAAACCTACGCCAACCCAGGCTCTAATTGCAGCAATTAGGGCTGCCGGCTCGATCATTCGCGCGAGGTAGTTTACCACGGCATTGAGCCCATCGCCGAGCCCGTTCCAAAGTTTGTTCAACGGTTCGAAACCAGCTGTGCCGATTACCATTATTGCTACCGCGGCAATCAAGAGAAGCGGCAACTCTTTATTGGTAACGTTAAGGGCTCCGATAATTATTCCCAAAATAACTAAAGCTACGATTATCCACGTATTTGCCGGAGAGATAATCCCGGCCACTATGGCAGTTAACGCACCGAGAATAAACGCGCACCAACCAATTATTCTTAGAATTCTATCGGGACGACGACTCAAAGTCATTACAAACCTCCTTAACGTTTTCTAACAAAACATAATGATGAAATTATTTTTGCTATTTTGGGGCTAACGGAGATGTTTGTCAATGGCTCAGAAAATAATTGCAGATTTACTAAATTGGCTCCCCGACCGGGTGGGCCAATATTATCTGTAACTTCCACTTGTTTCCGGACGTTATAGCCTGCCAGTTAACTCCACGTGATTTAATTCATCTCATATCTGTTTCAGGACGTTTTTGTGTAAATGAACTTTGCTACCTGAGGAGGTTTTAAAAACTGCCATTGGCCTTTTATTCCAAAGCTCAGTGCTGCAAGCTCGATATGCAGCATGGCGATACCGCAATCTAAACGCTTGGAAACATTGAATTCAGGCCCTCGAGTTCTAACAAAAATGGTGAGATACTTGTCCCCAATTTCAAAACCCCAGGGTTGGCGGTTCATTGCGGATGGGGCCAGCCTGGCGGCTTGAACGGAAGCGTTTGCCCATTCCGGTAAACTGGCAATGTCTTTGCCAATCAACAATTAAGAAACAGATAATCGGTTTTGATGTCGCCCAAAACCCGCCATCGCCTTTTCTTCGAGCAATTGATTTTTCAACCTATAACCAACCGGAGTCACGGCAAAAACACGTTCATTTGCCTTTATTTCTAACGATGACGCCACACTTTTACGACTAAAAAAGCCTCCAACCCAGCAAGTGTCCAGGCCCAAAGCAGTGGCTTCCAATATTACGCCCTCTCCGGTATAGCCAACTTCTTCCTGGACTGTTGGACTATCCGAGTTACCGACAAAGGCGATAAATGAGGGAGCGTTTTTAACCTTTCCGTAGCTGCCAACGATTCCCCTGAAAATATCTTTTACCGGTTTGGTCACGAGACAGGCTCGGGCACCTGTAAAAGGAGTGAATTGTTTACATACGGTCTCGAGTTCCGCTAGTTTGTCTGGTTCAATAGGATGGTTTTTATCATATTGCCTGTAGGACCTGCGATTTTCAATCGCCGGGTACCATTTTGAAAAAGGTATTTCCATACCCACAAGGTTAAGATATTGGGCAATTTATTTCAACCGGCAGCCACGCGCACATCCACAGGGAAAATGCTGAATTACTGGCTCCACGACTAGGATTCGAACCTAGAACCCATCGGTTAATCCCGACAAGTCGGGACTCTACCGCTGGCTATCAATGCTTCAATCGCCAACTTGCTTTTTAGTTTCTTCAGCCGTTTTTCTTCGAGCATCGCCGCTGACCGGCTTGCCAGTTCCTGAGTATAGACAACTGCCCATGGGCCCTTATTTTTGGTCCAAAAAACTTCATTCCCGTTGTGTCTTTGTAAGCGCGATTCTACATCATTGGTCTGACCAATATAATACCGGCCCTGGTGGTTACGTAAAATATATACGGAATAGGTCATATCGAAAAGAGAAATGCTGGTTTACTGGCTCCTCGACTAGGATTCGAACCTAGAACCCATCGGTTAACAGCCGATTGCTCTACCATTGAGCTATCGAGGAATTTGGAGCACATTGAGTAATTGCTCAACAACCATGATTATAGCAAAGCACATAGTTTCAGGGCAATGCTGAATAATTTGCCTTAACCGATATAACCTTTTGCCTTCAATAATTCTGCCGTTAAAATCGCGCCGCCGGCAGCGCCTCGCACTGTATTGTGATGCAAGCCGACGAAGCGGTAGTCGAACACATTACATTTACGCAAACGCCCTACCGTCACTGCCATGGCATTACCGGCATCGCGGTCTTTCTGAGCCTGAGGCCGGTTGATTTCGTCGCGATAAACCAGAACGGGGTCAGGGGCAGAGGGCAGTTTTAATTCCTGCGGTAATGCTTTGAATGAACGCCAGATATCGATTATTTCCGCCGCTTCCGGTTTTTTGCCCGCAAAACCGATGCTGCAACACGCGGAATGCCCGTCGGTGACGGGAACGCGGTTGCAATGGGCCGAAATTTTAATACTCTCGTCGGCTATTATTTTGCCATTTTTCAAAGAACCGAAAACCTTGCGCGGCTCCACTTCCGATTTTTCCTCTTCGCCGCTGATAAACGGGATGGTGTTATCCACCAGGTCAATGGCAGCCGGGCCGGGATAACCCGCGCCGGAAAGAGCCTGCAAGGTGGTTACAATCATGCGGTCGATTTTATAACCGGCTTTCATCAGAGCATAAAGCGGAATCATGTAGCTCTGGATGCTGCAATTGGGCTTGACGACGAGCAGTCCCCTGTTCCAGCCGTAATGTTTCCTCTGGTCGGCGATAATATCCAGGTGGCCGGCATTGATTTCCGGTATCATCACGGGCACGTCGTCAGTGCTACGGTGCGCCGAGTTATTGGAAACCACGGCAAAACCCTGTTTAGCATATTCCAGCTCAGTGGACAGGATTTGCTGCTTGTCCATCTCAACGGCAGAAAAGATGATAGAACACAGTCCGATTGCTTTGCTCACATTCGCAG
>Ga0187779_10002218_pt1 | contig 11943 bp, 11 predicted proteins | sample 1015_Q2_SP10_10__FD_132435 | JGI IMG/M metagenome (GOLD analysis project Ga0187779, IMG submission 132435) | Tropical peat soil microbial communities from peatlands in Department of Meta, Colombia - 1015_Q2_SP10_10_MG | ecosystem: Environmental > Terrestrial > Soil > Wetlands > Peat | place... | reverse complement strand
GTATTACTTCTGCCTTAAACCAATCTTCTTAAACATCTTCAGCCCCAATCATTATCACCCAGCAACCAACACGTCCGCAAACAACCGTTGTGACAATACGATAACAACAATGCAGACAATATCGCTCGCTGTGTGTGGAGAAGCCTATGGAAGATAATGACATTCTCGTGTACCGGCTCGGTTCCGGTTGTGATCTCTCAGATATAGAAGAAGGGAAGATCTATCAGGGAAAAGTTCAGGGGTTTGCGACCTTTGGCATGTTTGTTCAGCTCAACGACCGGATCAAGGGCCTGGTGCACAAGAGCAATATCCGGGCCGAACACAAGGAACGGGATTCTGTCCTCGTCCGTGTCCGGCAGATCCGGCCAAACGGGAATGTTGACCTTGAGGAAGTGCAGATACAGGTCTATCAGGTGCAGAATCTCGACCGCAAATCCACCATCGTCCCAATCGCCGAGCTCCCCGGTAGAGTAGGCAAAACCGTTGCCATAGAAGGAGAGATCGCACAGGTCAAACAGACCAGCGGACCGACCATCTTTACCATTGTAGACGAGACGGGCACCCAGAACGCTGCGGCGTTCATCGTGGCCGGAGTCCGGGCTTATCCCGAAGCCGACCTCGATCATATCGTCCGGATCGTGGGCGAGGTGATGATGAGGAACAACCAGCTCCAGATCGAAGTTGACTCGCTCTCCGTGCTGGGAGGCGACGAGGCCGTCGTGGTCAAGGCCCGCATCGAAAAAGCACTCGATGCCCGTGCCGAGCCTGCAGATATCCCACTCCTCGTTAAGAGCGAGGTACTCGACCGGCTCCGGCCCGAGATGCGGAAGGTTGCAAAGATCATCAGGAAGGCGGTCTTCACCTCGCAGCCGATCATCCTCCGCCACCATGCCGATGCTGACGGGATCTGTTCTGCCGTCGCGATCGAACAGGCAGTCGTCTCCCTTATACGCGAAAGCGGCGGGGACTACGACGCAGATTATTTCCTCTTCAAGCGTGCACCGTCGAAAGCTCCCTTCTATGAGATTGAAGACATAACACGGGACCTCGATTTCTCCCTGAAGGATCATGCCAGGTTCGGCCAGAAAATGCCGCTCGTTATCCTCACGGACAACGGGTCAACGGAAGAGGACGAACCTTCCTACAAGATTGCAACCGTGTACGATATCCCGTTTGTCGTTATCGATCACCACCACCCGGACGCAACCATCGACAAGTACCTCAGGGCACACGTAAACCCGTACCATGTTGGCGGGGATTTCGGTATCACCGCCGGTATGCTCGGTACAGAGATCGCCCGCCTCATCAACCCGAAGATCGATCAGCTCATCCGCCACCTGCCGGCGATCGCGGGGGTCGGGGACCGGAGCGAGGCTCCTGAACGCGGACTCTTCCTCGCCCTCGTCCGCGACCAGTACCCGGAGGAGGCATGCAAAAACATCGCGCTTGCACTCGACTACGAACAGTTCTGGCTCCGGTTCAATGACGGCAGGGAGATCATCAAGGATATCCTTAACCTGACCGGGAATCGGGAACGACACGAGAAACTGGTCGCACTCCTTGTCGATGGGGCGAACCAGATGATTGAGGACCAGATGAGTGCATGTATGCCCCATGTGGTCCAGAGGGTCCTCAAAAACGATGCGAAGGCTTTCCTCATCGATGTCGAGATCCATGCCCACAAATTTACCTTCCCGCCGCCGGGCAAGACCTCGGGAGAAGTCCATGACCGGTTGTGCCGGCAGAACGCGGGGGAACCCGTCGTAACCATAGGTTTCGGGCCGGACTTTGCAGTCCTCAGGTCCCGCGGGGTCCTTATGAACATCCCCCGTATGGTACGTGAACTCCGGAACGAGATCCCCGGCGGCGGCATCAGCGGGGGAGGCCACCTGGTGGTTGGCAGTATCAAGTTTGTCGAAGGGATGCGGGCTACGGTCCTCGAAGCCCTCCTCGGGAAGATTGCCGATGCACAGGTCCAGCGGTGACCCCTTTTAATATACAGAAGGGCCGGGCCGGATATTCCGGGGACTATTTTTTTTCGAGTTACGGCGACACCTGCCGGGAATGCCGGAAAAATCGCGCCAATAACCGCGCCCAATAAATGCTTTCTGGTCAGAAATCGGGCCCGGGGGCAAAATAAGGCATAATTTTTGCCAGAACCGTCGGATATATATAAATAGAAGTTGATCTATATGAATTCTTAATGCTGAGGCAGAACATGTCAACAACCAGGAAAATTCGTGAGACGTACAACGAGACCCAGCACAAAATCGTCCATTATCTCAATTCCGGGATAACAGTAGGCAAGCACTACTTCAAATCGAAATACATTGCAAAAGATCTCGGGTTGTCGCCAAAAGAAGTAGGAACGAACATGGCGATCCTTGCAGACATATGCAAGGAACTGGACATCATCCGCTGGAGTTACTCGAACAGCACGACGTGGATGGTCACGCCGAGAGCAGTCTGACCTCTTCTCTCCCTTTGTTTTTTAGTATGACCCCGATACTTGAGCTTGAGTCCGAGATCGAGTTTGTTGCGGATATCAACGAGTACAAAGACTGCCTTATGTCCCAGGACCCGACCCAGGAAAACCCGGATGCTCTCTGGTTTAACATCGATATTCCCAAAGGGCACAGCCTGAAAGCCGGCGACCGTGTGAAGATCACGGTCGAGAAACTCTGAACCTTTTTTTGCCGGACCGGGTATTTCACCGGGGGGTATACTGATCGTAGTAATTCCGCGTTGTCTGCAGATCCATCTCGTACCCGTCAATGGATGCTGTGCTGACAATCATGTACATGGGGATACCGGAGACCTCAACCGTACGGAACTCGGAACCGCGGTTCAGGATCTCCTGACCGGTAATGACCGTTCCATTCGAGGCATACGACAGGATCATCCGGAAGTTGCCGTACTGGGGGTTAATCCGGGAAATTACGGTGGTATTGATGATCCAGACCGGGTAGGGGACCGTGAATACCTGCGTGAGACCGCCGCGGGTCTCATTGATGACAGCGAAGGTTACCAGCTCATCGCGCCTCAGCGGTATGTCAGATGCACCGAAGGTCTCCATGTCATTGGGGAGGGTGAAGACCGGATACGAGAGCGGACTATTGGAATAAAGAATCCGTTGTGGGGCCGGTACGGGATGATTCTGCGTCACGGCCGGAACCGGTGTACTCGTTGCTGAGGGGCTCGTCGCAACTTCCTGATAGGGGCCGGCGCCGGTCACAACAACGGTAACGGGCTGGGGAGTCGGGGACGGGGGCGGGGCCGTTGGCAGGTACCGGGGGTTTGCGATGACGGCAACGATGATGACGATCACAATTGCTGCAGTAATGGTAAGAATATCACCGCGTTCCACAGGTACCTCTTGGCTGACCGATATAAAAAAGAGTCGGGTGACTGTTTTTCCCTGAGGGGGATGTTTTTTTCCCTGGCAGGATTCTCCTCGGTCCGACTATTTCGTTTCGTTCAATTGCGCCTGAGCCGGGGAGATATATTTTTTGGGAAACGGGTTCCAAGGATTTAGTATGGAACTGCCGGGTATGCAGACGTGGATCGTCTTTTACCTGATCTCGTTTGTCATGCTCCTCTGGGCAGCATTTCTCTCCGCATCCGGCACCATGCTCTGGGTGAGCCTCTTTTTGGTCATCATCATCATCGGTGTCAACTTCGTAACCGTCCTGGGGGAGGTAAAAAAACATGCGCTCCGCCGTGAATTGCAGCGAAGCCTGACCAAGGATCTCGATCACAATAAAGAGAAAAAAGGATAAGCTCTTTCTTTTCAGGACAGGTTAGTCCTTTTTCACAAAGATTTTCTGGACGGAATTATAGGGGGTAAACAGATTTTCAACCTGTCGTCCGAGATACTCGGTCTTTCCCATGATATAATATCCGCCGGTAACCAGCGCCGAGTGGAAGAGCCGTGCGAGATCGTCTTTTTGTTTTTCATTGAAATAGATAGTGACATTCCTGCAGGTGACCAGATCGAGGAATTTTGCGGGCGGCACCCCGCTCATGAGATCATGGGGCCGGAACCGGATGAGATCCTTCAAATGTTGTTTCGCCTCATAATCCCCGTTCGGGAGGAGAGTAAAATGCCTCTGGATCGTGCTGACGGGAAGTTTCTTGACTATCTTCTCGGCAAATACACCGGCCTTTGCCTTTGCCAGGACTACCTGGTCGATATCTGTCGCTATAATATATCCCGAGTGGTCCTTATTCGCGGCGAGATGTTCCCAGAGGAGGATGGCAAGCGTATAAGGCTCTTCACCGGTAGAACAGCCGGCGCACCAGATCGAGATACGGTTCCGCCGGGCGAACATGGCGGGGAGTATAGTCTGCCGGACCGTGTCGAAGACTTCCTTGTCGCGGAAAAATTCCGTGACATTGATGGTGAGCGCGTTTCTCAAAAGTTCGATTTCATCCGGATGCGTCTTGACGTGATGGAGATATTCCCCGTACGAGTTCGTGTTCGTCGAACGCATACGGGAGAAAAACCGCCGTTTAATGTAATCTTCCTTGTAATTGGAGCAGAGGATCTTCAGATTCTGCTCAACGAACCGTTTGAGAAGATTGAATTCGTTCTGGTTTTCTACCATGGGTTCGGTCATTTAAGCTGCCGGTGACTGTTTCGATTCTATATCCTTAAATAATTTTAGAATGTCAAGCCAGATTACCAGACCATCATGCTGTTCCGACGACTCGTCTCCGGCAAAACTGATGATCGCCTTGACATATTTCCCTCTTCTTCCCTCGTCGGATGAAACCGAGGATTTGATCTGGGAGGGCGTTACGGTGGTCACACTCGAGACCGAATCGACGACGATCCCGACGTTATTGCCCTTGACCGTTTCAGCCGTAAAGACAATTATCTTCTGGTTCTCAGTCACCGGCTGGTCCGGGAGGTGGAGGTGCATGGTGAGGTTAACGATATTCGTAATTTCTCCGCGGAGGTTGATGACCCCGGTGATATAATGCGGTGCCCGGGGGATGGGGGTGATCGGCACCATCTCCACGATCTCCCGGACAAGGTTGATATCGATGGCGTACCTGCTCCCTGCGAGATCGAACTCGACGACCTCGAGGGTACGGGGTGCGCCCTTTTCCTGATCACTATTCACCCGGGCCATTTCCTGCCCGGCCTGCTCTTCCTTTGCCACATTCTGGTTATTAGTTATCATGATATGCCCCTGTATGCCCCGTCGGGGACTATGAGCTCGAACCGCGCCCCGCTTCCTTCTTTTCCGCTCTCCTGGACGGTTATCCCGGTAATCGCCAGCACTTCCCGGGAGAAGAAGAGCCCGTAACTCATCCTTCCTGAACTGGTGTGCTCGAAGATCTTCTCCTTCTCGGTTTCGGGAATACCCGCACCGTCGTCCTGGCAGACAATCACGAGGTTTTTCTTATTTTTTTCGGAGAAAAACCGTATTCGTGTCACGTGCCCCCCGTGCTGGACTGCATTGGAAAGGAAGTTTGCAAATACTCTCTCGATGAGATCGTCGGCAAAGATCTCGATCCCATCGAGATCCACTTCAAGAGCGATCTTTCCGAGATCGATGCCTGATGCAGCAAGCCGGATGTATTCACCAGCACCGATCCACCGGGGCGGGGAGAGTCCGATATTCTGATAATCGCGGGTAAAATTGATCTGCTGCTGAAGTGTCTGGATAACTTCCTGCTCGCGATCGAAGATCTCACTGAGTTTGCGACTCTTTGTCTGGGAACGGAGGAGCCCGAGATACCCGAGAAGCCGGGTAAGACCGTTGAGAATGTCGTGCCGGGTGACGCTGTTCAAGAGGATTATCTGTTTTGACGCCCGCCGGAGTGCATCCTCCGCGCGCTTCCGTTCCTGGATGTCGATGATGATGCCCTGGATCCCGACAACAGCACTGTCTCTCAGTACCGGTTTTGCCGAAACCCTCACCCACCGGGGCGAACCGTCCCTGGCAATCATCCGTATCTCAAAGATTCCTGTCGCGCCGGGCCTGCCGAATTCCATGCCACGCACAAAGGCCATCATGTCATCCTTGAACACAAGATCCTGGAGCGGACGGCCAAGGAGATCTGCGGGTTCATATTCACTGACCCTGCGGATAACCGGGCTGATGTACGTGACAGCCCCGCGATCATTGAGCGTGAAGATTACTTCGGGAATATTTTCTACGAGTGCCCGGTACTGCTCTTCCGATTCCGCAAGTGCTTTTTCGATCTTCCGGTGTTCCCGTATCCTCCCTTCCAGTTCCTGGTTCAGCGCAACCAGCTGCTGATCCGGTTCCGCAGAACGCTCCCGTGGAACTGCCGGTTGATTCGGTCCGGGGATCTCGCGGAGAATTAAACCCAGTCCCCGGGTGCCCTGGTCAAAGACCAGCGGGAGGAGCTTCATGCTGAACGGGCGGGATTCTCCCTTGATCTCTATCTCTTCCTCCAGATCTTTCTCTTCACCGTCGAGTGCCTCCATGATGATCTCGAAGTGGCGCGGGGTCATATTGGCGGAAAGGGGGGACTGGAGGATCCGTTCGCCCACCAGGGCTTCGCGCTCCAGTCCGAAAACGGCGAGAAGGGCATCGTTGACCTGGTGGATAAAGAGGTCGTCATCGAGGATGAGTATCGGATCGGATGAGAAACTGAGCATCTGGGAAAGGGGAATGCGGTGTGAGAGCGAGAAGAGTTTTGCAGGCCCGAGGTTTCTCATCTGCGCCTGACCGGATACAACGAGAAGGTTGAGGTATTTTGCCGCGGTCCCGCGGTTCAGCTCAAGTTTCTGGGATACATCCTCGATCGTCAGACCTTTGGGGTACTGCTCAAGGACCTCCCGAATCCGCCGCACCTCGCTCTCCTTCACCATGCTCCCAAACACCCTCTTTACGAATCCAGGATCGCGGGCAATTCCGCTGATTGGTAATAATAAACATAATCATTCAACTATATCAATCATTGCATCTAATCGCCAAACGTGATTAAATTTAAATACTTTAATCAACCAATGTTGTTCTTGCCCAAAAAGTATCCGGATCTCATCATGGATTTGGGGGTGCGGCACCTCATGACGGGCGGCACCCGGTATTCCGGAGGCAGGATACGGGATTCGTGGGTGACCCGCCCGCTTCAGGCAGGCGCTGGTAAAAGATGGTGGATGAAATGCAGATTATCGACGATATGAAAGTGGGAAAAAAACTCCTTGGCGGGTTCCTTATCGTACTCCTCATTACGGTGGGTATCGGACTGGTTGGCTACACCAGCCTTACCACTGCGAGCAGTACGACGGGGGCAATTTATGACAATGCCGTGGTTCCGATCGACCGGATAGGGACTGTCTCCGCTGATTTTCAGCAGATGAGGGCGGAATTATACCGGTACATCTATGTGCCGGATTCGCGTGCCCAGCTGGAACAGACGACGATTCCCCAGCTGAAAGATGAGATCAAGAGCGAGACTGACGCGTACCGGCAGTCCGGTTCGCTTTCGGCAACCGATAAGGCAAATCTTGCAAGCTTCGACAGCTCATACGCGAGTTTTCTCACGCAGTACGATCTGACCATCGCCGCTGCCAAGAAAAATGATATGACGACGGTCAATGCACAGCTCGCGGCAGGATCCCCCCTCATAACGGCAAGGGCGGGCGCAGTTACAGCCCTTACCGGTCTCGCGGACTCGACCTCAGCTGAAGCAAAGGACCTCGACACTGCATCCGGCAGCCAGGCGGCCGGTGCCCAGATGAGCATGATCATCGCGATCATTATCGCAGTAATTGCCGGGATCTTCATAGCCATCTACCTCGCGAAGAGCATCACCGGTCCCCTCAACCGGGTCCAGGACAACCTGAGGCGGCTCAGCAAAGGGGTTGTCAGCAGCCGGCTGAACATGACCCGGAAAGACGAGTTCGGGGATATGGCGCGGGTCATGGATTCCTATGCTGCCGGCCAGCAGAAATTCATCGTCGGCGCGATGCAGAAGATTGCGGCCGGGGACCTAAACGTCCAGCTCAAGGTCCAGGACGAAAAAGACGAGATCTCCCCTGCGGTGAACACCATCGTTTCAACCCTGAAATCCCTCATGGACGAGACCCATGTCCTCTCCCAGGCCGCGATCGAAGGCCGCCTCTCCACACGGGGCAATGCCGACAAGTTCAAAGGCGGGTACCAGGACATTATCAAGGGATTCAACGATACGCTCATGTACGTGGTCGGGCCCGTGAACGAAGCGATGCGTGTCTCGGGCGAATACGCGAAGGGAGATTTTACAGCGCGCTTTGGTGAAAAACTCAAAGTACAGGGAGATTTCGTAAAATTCCGCGACTCCCTCAATAACATTGGTGTCCAGGTCTCCAAGGCCATGCGGGGCATAAACCAGCAGGTCACCGACCTTGCGGCATCCGCCGAAGAGGCAAACGCAAGCGTAGAGGAAGTCGCCGCGGGAGCAGGCCAGGTAGCAAAGAATGCCTCCGCGGTCAGCGCGAATGCGGACCGCACAACCGACGGGATCGAGCAGGTCCAGAAGGCGATGGAAGACCTCTCCCGGACCATCCAGGAAGTGGCGAACAAGGCAGAGACCGTTGCCAAGATTGTCGGGGACACAACCACCTACAGCCAGGAAGGCATGGAACTTGCCCGGAAGACCGAGTCCGGCATGCAGGGGATCACGAAATCCTCTGCCGAGGTCAACCAGATCATAACCGAGATCAAGGGCCAGATGGACAGGATCAGCGAGATCGTCAACCTCATCACCGACCTTGCCAACCAGACCAACCTCCTTGCCCTCAACGCCGCGATCGAGGCGGCGCGGGCCGGCGATGCGGGCCGCGGGTTTGCCGTCGTGGCCACGGAAGTCAAGTCCCTTGCGGTCGAGTCACGGGCCTCGGCAGAGAAGATCGCCGAGATGATCGACAACCTCCAGAAACAGACCAATTTCGCCGTGGATGCGGTTTCTGCAGCAAACACCGGCGTAAAAGAAGGGAGCGAGGCGCTTCACGAAACGCTCGCGAGCTTCACCAAGATCGTTTCATCCATCGACGAGATCAGCCGGAACGTCGGCGAAGTTGCCGCTGCTGCCGAGGAGCAGGCAGCCTCGGTAGAAGAGGTTACCGCGAGCGTGAACGAAGTCAACTCACTGATGCAGAGCACCGCCAAGGAATCGACCGACGCTGCCGCGGCAAGCGAAGAATCGTCTGCAGCCATCGACCAGATCACCAAGGTCATCGGGAATGTCAACACCATCGTGGACCACGTGACCAGGGAAGTCTCGCAGTTCAAGGTGTAGGAGAAGACCATGACCAAAGCAGCCAAAGAAGACGGGGCGGCCGCCCAGGCCGGAGACACCTCAGCCGTCGCGGAATCCGGAACGGCCGCCGGCACTCGCTTGCGGAGGAGGGAAAAAGGAAATCTTCAGGTCGTCGAGTTCCTGCTCGGCCGGGAGCGGTACGCGATCGACCTTTTCGATGTCAGGGAAGTTGTGGAATATACCACCATCACCAAACTCCCCAACACCGCGAGCTACATGAAGGGCATCATCGATCTCCGCGGGGAGATCACCACCATCGTAGATCTCAAGGATCGTCTCCATATCCCGCAGGGGACCGAGACGAACGAGGAGAACAGCCGGATCATCGTTCTCGACGAGAAGATTACGAAAGCGAAGACCGGGATCATGGTGGACGATGTCCTCTCGGTCTCGACATTCGATACCGGGGATATCGATTACACGTCAGCAGCAGACATGGAGGATGAAGGTGCCATCCTCGGTATTATCAAAAAGAAAGTCCGGGACAAGGATCACGAGCGTAACGAGCTGATCATCTGGATCGACATCAGGTACCTCGTGCACGATATTGGAGAAACTATTGCGTAGCAATTCCAGTTTGCGGAGGTAAAACCATGCAGTTTTTGGATGATATGAAGCTTGGGAAGAAACTGATCGGGGGGTTCCTGCTCATCACGGCAATCCTCGTCATAATCAGTCTTTTCGCTTATGTACAGATCTCAGCGATCGACCAGAGCGCCCGGCAGGTTGCGGGCAGCGGTGCTGCAGGGCAGATCGATGCGGTGGCGGGGTCCGCAGTCGCGGGCCTCTTTGTGCTCACCATTATCGCAATCATCATTGCAGTGCTCCTGGCGATATACCTGAGCCGGAGCATCACCGAGCCCATCAACCGGGTCAGGGAGAACATCGTGGAAATCCACCAGGGACACCTCTCCAACCGGCTCACCATGAACCGGAAGGATGAGATAGGTGAGATGGCCGATACGCTTGATAAATTCGCCGGGGACTTCCAGAAATACATTCTCGGAACGATGGACATGGTCGCTGCCGGCGACCTTTCCCGGAACCTCAAGCCCCGGAACGAGAAGGACCAGATCGTTCCGCCCATCAAGAAGATGATCGAGACTCTCAGGGCTGTGATCGAAGAATCCAACAAGATGTCAATTGCGGCTGTCGAGGGGAAACTCAGTGTCCGGGGAGATGCGGAGAAATTCAAGGGAGGGTACTGGGAGATCGTTGCCGGTATCAACAAGACATTCGACAGCGTCGTCGTCCCTCTCAACGAAGGGATGCACATTTCCGCCGAGTATGCGGCCGGAAACTTCACCGCACGGTTTAACGAATCGATAAAAGTGAGGGGAGATTTCAAGAAATTCAAGACTTCCCTCGACGACATTGGCCAGCAGGTCTCCAAGGCGATGCAGGGTATCAACCAGCAGATCACTGATCTTGCGGCATCAGCCGAAGAGGCGAACGCGAGCGTGGAAGAAGTCGCCGCGGGTGCAGGCCAGGTTGCCAAGAACTCGACCGAAGTGAGCGCAAATGCCGACCGGGCAACCGACGGCGTCGAACAGGTACAGAAGGCAATGGAGGACCTCTCCCGGACCATCCAGGAGGTTGCGAACAAGGCCGAAGCGGTCGCCAAGATCGTGGATGATGCCACGACCTTCAGCAAGGAAGGGATGGACCTTGCGAAGATGACCGAGTCCGGCATGCAGGGGATAACAAAATCCTCCGCAGAGGTCAACAAGATTATAACCGAGATCAAGGGCCAGATGGATAAGATCAGCGAGATCGTCAACCTCATCACCGATCTCGCCAACCAGACCAACCTCCTCGCCCTCAACGCCGCGATCGAGGCGGCGCGGGCCGGCGATGCGGGCCGCGGGTTTGCCGTCGTGGCTACGGAAGTCAAGTCCCTTGCGGTCGAGTCACGGGCCTCGGCAGAGAAGATCGCCGAGATGATCGACAACCTCCAGAAACAGACCAACCACGCGGTGGAAGCAGTCTCTGCCGCCAACAATGGTGTCCGGGAAGGGAGCATGACCCTGCAGGACACGCTGGCCAGCTTCAACAATATCGTGTCGTCTATCGATAAGATCAGCAGAAACGTCGGCGAAGTCGCAGCCGCCGCGGAGGAGCAGGCTGCCTCCGTGGAGCAGGTTACCGCGAGCATCAACGAGGTCAATTCGCTGATGCAGAACACCTCCAAGGAATCGACCGACGCCGCCGCCGCAAGCGAGGAATCGTCCGCGGCCATAGACCAGATCACGAAAGTTATCGGGAATGTCAACACCATCGTGGACAGAGTGACCCACGAGATCTCGCGGTTCAAAGTGTGAACAGGAAAAACCTGCACACGCTTCCGGCAGGCAGGCGGGGATAACCCTCCCATCTGTTTTTATCACGGCAGGGCAATCGTACTGCAATGATAACCGGGTCTTTATCACAGGCTGTTCTTCGTTCACCGGCTTCCTTTCCCTGCCCCTTCCGGGGGTCCGCAGGATGAATCTCTTCTCCCGGGAAATGATCGATGCCGCCCGGGGGCTGACCCTGGCAGACACCGTCTTCCGGAATGCAGAGGTCTTCAATCCCTTCACCTGCACCTGGGAATCGGGAGAGCTTGCGATAAAAGACGGGGTCGTTCTCGGGATCGGAGACTATTCCGGCGCAACCATG
>Ga0187779_10002217_pt1 | contig 11949 bp, 14 predicted proteins | sample 1015_Q2_SP10_10__FD_132435 | JGI IMG/M metagenome (GOLD analysis project Ga0187779, IMG submission 132435) | Tropical peat soil microbial communities from peatlands in Department of Meta, Colombia - 1015_Q2_SP10_10_MG | ecosystem: Environmental > Terrestrial > Soil > Wetlands > Peat | place... | reverse complement strand
GCTGTGTGTACGATGTTCATCGGTAACTTATCGGCCCTACACCAAGACGACCTGAAGCGCTTGTTGGCATATTCTAGCATAGCGCAGGTCGGATACATTCTACTCGGGATAGCTACTTTGACCCCTGCAGGATTCTCAGCAAGCGTCTTTCACATTTGGAATCACGCTCTGTTGAAAGGAGTGTTATTCCTCCTCGCCGGCGTGGTCACATTTCAGATCGGAACGAGGAGTCTGAAAGAGATGACAGGCTTGGGAAAGAAGAGCCCAATTTTAGCGGTTCTCTTCACCCTCAGCGCTCTCGCTATGACTGGAGTACCTCCCTTCGGATTGTTCTGGAGCGAATTCCTTATCGTTCTCTCCAATCTTACCGTGGGTTCCCCTATACTCACAGCAGCAGTCGTCCTAATGTTGGTCAATCTGCTGATATCAATAACCTACTATTTCCGAATAATCCGGACAATCGCATTTGGGCAACCAAGCGATGTAGTAAACGCAAATACCGGGAAAGTACCGAAGCTGCTGATCATCCCATGTGTCATACTTATTTCCTTAAGCTTGATAACTGGCCTATATCCGAATATGTTCTATCAGCCTGCTATGAATGCGGTGAAGAATATCCTAGTCGGATTTTCAAAGTGATTTGAGATGAGTCCAAGTGGAAGAGAACGAATACTCAAAGACATCGAAACCGTTGATCAAGCTGTGAAAGCCGAGAAGGACGTTGAGAGTGGCTATCATGGCGTGATCGATGAGAATATCGCGTACTGGCTCGCGGTAGAGGAGGACATAGTAGAAAGCTATACTAAACTTGTCGCCAAGACGAAGAATAAGAGGATCATAACCACTCTAACGAGAATAATCGCTGACTCAAAGAACCATATCAGAATGCTGACCTCGATAAACAAAGCGTTTACTAAGATTATGAAGGATGAGCAACGCCACGCGGAGTTATTGGAATCTCTTCGAGAAGAGTTCCACAAATAACCACATCAAACAAACCTCTCGATCCAGAGCGTTAAGCGGATTCTAGATAAGTAGGGGAAATATGGGAGACCCTACAAGGTTTAGTATGATCGTCCTTCCCGAGTCGAAGTCAGTTTGAGCGAAAACCGACGCTTTGAGCATAAGATGCTGAAAGAGATTCATGAGCAACCAGTAGCACTGAGGAGAACACTTGATCAAACTCGCGATGAAGTAGAACGCATCGCTAAGAAAAATGCTCGCAAGATCAAGATGATCTACTTCACAGGCAGCGGTACGAGTTATCACGCCTGTATCGCTGCCAACTATCTCGTTTCGAGAGTAACCGACTATCCTTCAAGCACGTTGCCTGCATCCGAATTTTCAGCATGGACAGGCAAGGCAGGACATCGTTCACGAGCGTGGTTAATCGCCATTTCCCAATCTGGAGAAAGCCGAGACGTAATCGATGCCGTACGGTCTGCAAAGCTATCGGATATTCAAGTTCTAGCAATAACGAATGATGCTCAAAGTAAGCTTGCAAAACTCGCTGATTTCTCAATTGCTTCACAGGCGGGGAAGGAGGAGGCGATAACAGCCACGAAAAGCTTCACTGCGACGCTACTAGCTACCTATGAGTTCGTCAGTGCATTAGCGAAAAATGAACGATTGAAAGCAGAATTAAACAGGTTACCAAGCTTGGTTGAAGAAACTCTACAACGCTGTGAAACGCAATGCAGCCATATCGCCTCTGAACTATGTGATAGGGAATTCCTATTTCTACTGGGAAGCGGAGCGAACTACGCGTCGGCGCTCGAAGGGGCACTGAAGTTGAAGGAAAGCTGCAATATTTACGCTGAAGGTTTCGCAACTAGAGAATTTCTACACGGACCTATGCAACTTGTAGATCAGAGAACTCCAGTCTTTCTCCTTCAATATGAGTTAACTGACGAATTACTAGAGCTAACCGACCGTTTCAAAAGGCTCGGGGCACCCACTATAATAGTTGGGTCGGATACTGCAGCCAAGGGGAGTGATGCAATCGAAATCCCGGCTGGCGTTAACGACGTCTTTCAGCCTATGAGTTACGTCATTCCACTGCAATTGTTCGCGTACTATTCCTCTATATCTCGAGGTCTGAATCCCGATCAACCTACTAAGCTCAAGAAGGTGGTTGAATGAATGCGAAATTGAAAGCTATCATATTTGGAGTTGATGATGTTCTCTATGACGCAACGCTCCAAAGTTCGAACGCCCGCATGAGTGCCGTTAAGGCGATGGTTGAGGCTGGACTTCCAGTCGACGTAGAAACGGGCTATCGCACATTGGAAGAGATAGTCAAAACTGTAGGTCCCGACAACACTAAGCATTTCGATAAGCTTTTGGAAAAATTGGGACTTGATTGGAAACCATCAGTGGTTGCCGCCGGAGTAGTAGCTTATCGAAGCACGAACCCCGTGTTCCTCAAGCCCTATCCTGACGCAGTCCCGACACTTTTGAAACTGAGGGACCAAAAATACAAACTAGGTCTTGCTTCAGACGGTAAAGCAGTGAAGCAGTGGCAGAAACTTATCAGTCTAGGATTACAGCACCTGTTCAATGCCGTCGTGACTTCTGAAGATCTCAAAGTCGAGCACCTATCTGAAGCGGCACTAAAACGGCTGCTGGATGATTTAGGAGTGAATGCTTCAAACGCAGCCTTCGTAGACGTCAACCTCGACAAGTTAGACATCGCCAATCGTGCGGGTTTGACTACAATTCGCTTGAGGAAGGGAGAGGCAAGACATGAGAAGACGAAAGGTACCCAACCGAAATACGAGATTAGAACTCTTAGTGAAATTCTTCAAATTCTTGCGAAGCTATAATTCATTCTTATCCAGTAGCATACGGATAATTCTGAAAGTTAGACCCCAAATAACGTACTTACCCCAGACGTACGAATCAACTATGAGCTGTCGACTATCAACGTCGACCTTACTTTTCATCACTTTACTTCGCGCTAGCTCGTTAGCTAACACCCAGAATACATCTGCAACTTCTACGTTTGCCCGAACGTCAACGCTGGTCTTCAGCTGAAAAACGAACGGGGCGACCTTAACTCTACGGGTGCGCGCGTAGATCAAAGGAAGGACTCCAAGCGCTGAATGATCTCTCAGTGAAATTCCCACTTCTTCTCTGGTCTCTCGTATAGCCGTCTCGAGAAATGAGCGATCGCTAGGTGCTATATGGCCGCCAGGAAACGCGACTTGTCCAGACCATGGGTCACCTATCCTTTCAGTTCGTTGAATTAAGAGAAGCGAGCCACCTGATGAATCGAGTATTACTGCAACAGCAGCCTCAGGATTATCACCTGATTCCATAACACGCGCTACTGGCTTCAGTCTGCGCCGTAATGATTCTAAGTTGAATTTGATAGTCATATACTGGGAGCCTAGCGTCTGAAGTACTTTTCACATATTTACGTTGAACCAGGCAAGTTTTATCTATAGTACGTCTTAGGCTTCAAATTGAGTGCAAAAAGTAAATGTCCCTATCACTCGCGTTACAGAACGTCAGTAACTCGCGCCAAGAAATGACTCAGTTCATGGTTGACATGCTGAAAATCAAAGCAGTTAACCCTGACGACGGAGGAAATGGCGAATATCAACGCGCCATTTTTGTGCAGAAATGGCTTGAAAGCCGTGGAGCTAAAGTCTCAAGATTCGATTTTGCTGATAGTCGAGTATCAGAAGGTGTCCGAATAAATCTTACCACTCTCATTGAAGGAACAGATCGAACCAAGACACTCTGGTTCGCCGCCCATCTGGATACAGTTCCTGAAGGAGCACGAGAACTCTGGAACACCGATCCATTTAATCCTGTCGTGAAAGATGGGAAGATTTTCGGCAGAGGCTCAGAAGATAATGGACAAGCCGTGGTCTCCACTCTCTTCGCATTCAACGCGTTGAAGAATCTTCAGACAAAACCAACCTTCAATGTAGGTTTCGCTTACGTATCCGACGAAGAAACTGGAAGCAAATATGGGGTAATACCAATGGTCGAAAGAGGCGTCTTCAAACCCCAAGATATGGCCATTGTTCCCGACACCGGCTGCAAAGACGGCAGCGAAATAGAAGTTGCCGAGAAGAGTATTCTCTGGCTGAAAATAACGACAAAAGGAAAACAAGTTCACGGAGCCCTCCCGTCTAAGGGACTCAATGCTCACCGCATTGGCATGAAATTCGCATTACAAGTCGATGAACTCCTCCACTCCAAATATTCAGAATCCGATCAACTCTTCGATCCACCAGTCTCCACTTTCGAACCGACCAAACATGAGTTGAATGTTGACAACATCAACACGGTGCCAGGCCTTGATGTGCAATATTTCGATTGTAGAATTCTCACAAGGTACAGATTAGAAGCAGTAATGAAAGACATTGAAAATCTAAAGTCGAAGATGGAGAAAGAAACCGGGGCACGCATCGAGCTTACGCCGATCCAGTTTGAGGAGAATGTGGATCCCACACCAATCAATTCGGCAATAGTTCAAAGGCTGAGCAGAGCTCTGAAAGATCTGCGAGGTATCAATGGCAAACCGATTGGAATCGGCGGAGGCACCGTTGGCCTATACTTCAGACGAAACGGCATTAATACTGCAGTTTGGTCAACGCTTGATGATATGGCTCATCAACCAAACGAATACTGCAAGATCGACAACCTTGTGAACGATGCTAAAGTTTTCGTGCATGTGGCTCTGAACTGAGATCACAAGATGAACGCTGATTTTTCATTACATGTCAGCATTGCTCGACCGTCCGACTACGCAGCAGTTAGACGACTTTGCAGAAGAGCGGTTGGCCCGGACGATTATGTTCTATGGATATTGCGCGAAGTAATAATTGAAAGCGAACTGTTTCTCGCATGGTATAGGGACCAGTTAGTTGGAATGACGCGCTTCGAAAAATGTATCGATGGAAGTGGATGGTTGAGCATGGCACGAACAGATCCTGACTGGCAAAGTCGAGGCGTGGCGCGATTTCTTCAACGTGAATCGGCTAGGAGAGCAGAGAGCCGTGGAATTGGAGTCTTACGTCTTTGGACCTTATCGATGAATCATGCTGCCATTAGTGCATGCGAGAAAGGCGGATTCCACCGGATTTGCGAAGCTGTCCACGTGTCACACAACTTTCAGTTGAAACAACATGTTCGAGGGAGGCATTCTAGTTCAGGAAGAGACCTCAAATCGACGCGAAGCATTCTCAAATCATCTTATCTCTCGAAAACACACGGATACTTAGGCTACAAGAGACACTTCGTTAGGGCTAGCGAAACATTGATTAAAAGAATAAGTGGAAGACGTGAATTATGCTCTGAAGATGGATCAACTTTCATCTTAACTAAGCCCGAAAAAAGTTTCGATAGACAATCATCCAGCTTCACTCTCCTAGAAGGTGATCCAACGAGTTCTATGCGTCTGATCCTAAGGAAGGCCAAGGACATGAGAGTCGAATGGATTGGAGGTTTCTTGCCATATGACGCTCACTTGATGCATGTTGCGAAGAATACGTTCAAAGTGGACAGTTGGGGCAATCATTGCATCGTTTATGAGAAAATTATCTAACGCCGTTCATACAGGTTCGCCTATTCAGTCTGCCTCAGCCAGCGTTCGAATTGCGACCAGTAAAGCAGCTATCTTGAGCTCTTTCTAACGCGCTCGCCGAGTTCAATCCAATTTCCATCGGGATCTTTCACGTAGGCGAGAATCCATCTGCCCTCCTTGAATGGTGCGATAGCTCCCTTATGCTTCTTAGCAAGCCTGGCGTATTCCTTAGCTACATCGCCGACCTCGTACGCCAAGTGGTCTAACCCAGACTTGCCGCCGTACCGATAGTTTTTCGGATACCAGTTTAATTCGAGAACTTGGTGTGACCCTCTGGATCTAAGCCATGCAACCTTGCCGCCAGTTTCTTTGATCCCAGTTTTGAAAAGTAGTTTCATGCCCAGAGATTTGGTGTAGAAATTGATTGATTTCGCTAGATTTGAGACATGTATACCGGTGTAGAAAAACTTCCGCAAAAGATTCACTGAGCTCAATCGTCGGGCGATCTTACCCCTTGGCGACCATAATCTCTGTCGCTTTGATAATTGCCTCTACAGCATCTCCAGATTTGAGTGCGAGATCTTCTGCTGCTTCTTTGCTGATCAGAGCAGTGATTGTTATGGGGGTTTGGATTTTCATTTTAACCAGAGACGTGATCGGGCCTTTCTCAACACTTACAACGGTACCCGAGAACCTATTCCTAGCACTTATCTTCAACATTATCACTTATCATTTGTTAATAGTTTTTGAATCTAAATCTTTTCGTCGTTGAGGCATACGTGTAGCTTATTTCTGGAGACATCACTTTACAGTTGGGGAATTTTGAGTGAAATTTGGTATTCAACATCCGAACTTCTCCTATGACGGCGAAGGTTCCGAAACCATTGAATCACTTCGCCGCGTTGCACTAGAAGCCGAACGTTACAATTTCGATTCGCTCTGGGTCATGGACCATTTTCATCAAATTGCGAATGTCGGCGAAGTCTATGAGCCTATGTTTGAAGGGTGGACAACGCTTGGAGTTATTGCTGGTATCACATCAAAGATTAGACTTGGCACTATGGTGACAGGTATCATCTATAGATATCCGTCTATATTGGCGAAAATTGGTGCTACTCTTGATGTTCTAAGCAAGGGAAGACTGTACATGGGAATCGGAGCAGCATGGAATGTTGAAGAATCTGATGCTTACGGTATTCCTTTTCCTTCGACGCGCGAACGTTTTAGACGATTGGAAGAAGCTGTTCAGATTATTCAGAAGATGTGGACAGACGATCGCGCCACCTTCAAAGGAGAATTCTATCATATCAAGGATGCGTACTGTAATCCTAAGCCGATTCAGAAACCTTACCCACCAATACTAATAGGCGGCGGTGGTGAGAAGCAGACTTTGAGGCTCGTAGCCAAGTATGCAAATGCATGCAACGTCTTCGGTTCTCCAGAAACTGTGAAACGAAAATTCAAGATATTACGTGAACATTGCAAAGCTACTGGCAGAAATTACGATGAGATTGTTAAGACTAAACTGGGCGCTATCGTCATCGACAAGGATTCAAATACAGTTCAGCGGCGAGTTTCAGAGACCTTCGGCAAGATTTCTGATGAAATGCGAAATGAATTTGTCATCGCAGGCGACCCCGATGAAGTTCGTAGAAAGATCGAGATGTTCAGAGACGTTGGGGTCGATTACTTGATAGTCAGTTTCGAACCGAAACGAGAGTTAGAATCACTACAATTGTTCGGAGAAGAAATCTCAAGAAGATTCTGACCAAGTGCTGTAAGGTCTCTTTCATCTCATCCAGAGTAGAACAATATCAGTAGCAATAGCAGGCGCAAACGAGAATACACGGCCGAGAACGGAACCAATGTGCATGGAGTGGTTCGTAGCAGAATATGTTTTCGCAGAAAACGTGACTATTGAGTTATCAGCATCGTGTTTTCAGCTAGCTGAGCTCATTTAATTGTGATCGTCATCTTTCCCAACAGAATCACCGCGAGAAAGACGGCGAGGAAGATTGCCATCATTACTATTTTTGCGATTTGTATGTATAATTCTGTCTTCTCCATCTACTTTCAGTCCTAGGCCCACTTACAACCATTCTTTAGTAATAACTATGGCTTATTCATGAAACGAAAAGACCGAGCGGGTGCATTCATATGAAGAAGCTCTTTGGAACAGACGGTATCCGCGGCATTGTTGGGAAGAATCTAACGGCAGATCTAAGCTTCAAAGTCGCGCGAGTTTTCGGAATGATGATCACTCGCGACTCTCCTGGTCCGTGGAAGGTGATAATCGGGAGAGATACTCGATCTTCATGTGAGCCATTGGAGGATGCTATTTGCGCTGGGTTAATCTCGCAAGGTGTCGACGTGTCATTAGCCGGGGTCATACCAACGCCCGGTCTAGCATATCTCACAAGAACTGGCCAGTTCAATGGCGGAGCGATGATTTCAGCATCGCATAACCCAGCAGAATATAACGGAATAAAATTCATATCAAATGATGGGTTCAAGATTACGGAAGAAAGAGAATCTGCAATCGAGCAGGCATTAGATAACTACGATCAATTGCATTTCCCTAAAGTCCCACAGGGATCCGTTAAACGCGATCTTTCACTTCTTTTGAAGTATCTGGAATATCTGAAACAGATTGAGAAGATTTCAGTGAGCGGCTTGAATGTAGTGATAGATTTGGCTAACGGAGCAACATTCTCCATAGCGCCCGAGTTGTTCACTGCTCTAGGAGCGAATATTGTATCGATCTCTGACAAACCAGATGGCATGAACATTAACCTAAACTGCGGTTCAACTCATCTGGATAATTTACAAAAGGCTGTGCTTACGCATCGAGCGGACATCGGTCTAGCGTTTGATGGAGATGGAGACCGAGTGCTAGCTGTAGATGAGAGAGGCGAGATAGTAGATGGTGATCAAATTGTGCTGATTGAAGCTATCGATTTTATTCAAAGTGGAAAATTACAGAACAATACAGTCGTAGCTACTGTAATGTCCAACTACGGATTAGAGATCGCTCTTCGAGAACATAACATCACGTTGAAACGCACTTCTGTCGGCGACAGGTACGTCGTTGAGGAAATGATGAAAAGCGGAGCTGTAATCGGTGGAGAACAGTCAGGCCACGTTGTATTTCTTGAATACAATACGACTGGTGACGGTTTGATAACCGGAGTAAAGTTACTTTCGACTTTGAAAAGGCGAGGTGGCAAGTTTTCCGCTCTCGCTGCTATGATGCAACGTCTTCCGCAAGTTCAGTTGAACGTTAACGCAAGGAGCACGAAGCATTGGGAACATAATACAGCAGTTCAGGAAGCTATCAGGCAGGCGGATCGTCAGATTCAAGGAAAGGGTCGGATTGTTGTTCGCGCGTCGGGTACTGAACCGTTAATTCGCGTTATGGTCGAAGGAAAGGATGATTCTCTAAACGGTCTATTAGCGAACGATATAGCAAGCGTTATTCAAACTGAAGTAGAAGCCAATAGACTTTAAGATCGTTCATCCGTTCCTAATATCAGGTTTATACGATGATTACTGCCTTCGTGATGATGAAGGTCGCGCGGGAAAGGATAAGCGTAATTCCAGATGAAATTCTAGGAATTCCTAACGTAACTGAAGTCTACTCGGTGGCAGGAGATTACGACCTTATTGCAATCGTGCGAGTGAAAGAAGCAGAAGAACTCGCTAAGACAGTAACTAATGATTTTGCTAAAATCAGAGGGATTACCGAAACCAAGACTCAGATTGCATTCGCTTGTTTCAGCAACTATGATCTCGAACACATGTTCTCCGTAGGATTGGCTAAGTAAGAAGTCGCAAACGAAGCCTGTTCATACCTATACGCAATCTACTTTATGGAGCGACTTGACCCGCAAACGCTCCTTGATAGGCTGCCGCACCAACCGCTTCTTCAAGAATTACTTGACATATCGCTGTACCAGGATGTAAGGCCAAGGGTAAGGGGGAGACGTTGAGGATTTCCAGAACGACTTTCCCTGTGCTGCCAGGCTGAAGGAATCCGCTGCTTAAGTGTATAAGGAGCCCGAGTCTTGCGAACCGCGATCTACCTTCGATCCTGCCGCTTAGACCTGCTGGGAGTGACAGGTACTCTTCCGTGATACCTTGAACTAGTTCGTTCGGCATAATAAGGAAGTAATTATTCTTTTCAACTTTCACCGTTCTTGTAAGCTGTCTATAATCCGAATCTTCACGGATATGGAAAACGTCACGAGTTTTTTCGAAGACTCGAAAAGTGTCGCCTAGATGAAGGTTAATCGAGGCGGGACCGACTTGGTCCCTGTTGAACGGTTCAATTTTGAGCATACCACTTTCGATTAACTTGAAAATCCGTTCTCTGCCTAGTGTAGCCAAGCTCGAAGCCGTCTAAATTGATGTTATTCGGTCATATCTTATTTTGCCTAGTCTTTCGATTCAAGGTGTGATTTCGTTAGATGCAAAAAAGTAGCCGACTGCACAGTCACTTCTCCCTGTCGTGGCTCACTACGACTCTATAAGTAACATTTTGGGGTCTTCGAGATGTTGCTTGACTAAGTTCATGAAGTTTGCTGCCATTTCGCCATCTAACACGCGATGGTCGAAGGAAATTGAGAGGTTAGTCATATCTCGGATTATGACTTGATTTTCTCTTACAATTGGTCTCTTAGTGATCTTATAAACTCCGAGAATGCCAACTTCCGGCCAATTCAAGATCGGCGTTGCGAAGAGTCCTCCTACACCTCCAATGTTTGTGATTGTGAAAGTCCCGCCCTGTACTTCGTCGAGGGTCAGTTGACCTGCCCTAGCTTTCTCACTCAGTCGCGCGACTTCTTCAGCCAATTGAATTATGGTCTTATGATCTGCGTTTCTTACAACGGGCACGAGGAGGCCTTGCTCAGTGGCAGTGGCAATTCCGATGTTGTAATATTTTTTGAGTACGATCTCTTGTTTCTCGTCGTCGAGGGTCGCGTTTAGGTAGGGGAATTGTGTGAGCGCTGGGACCAATGCTTTGATTATGAAGGGTATGTAAGTGAGTTTGATACCGCGTTTTTCTGTCGCGGCCTTTGTTTTTTCTCTTAGCTGAACGAGTTCGGTCATGTCAATTTCTTCTACGTGTGTTACTTGGGCAGAGATGCTTTGAGATTTCATCATCCGCTCTGCGATCTTACGTCGCAGTCCTCTTAACGAGATTCGCTCTTCTGGGCCTATGGCTGTTGATTTCATTGCGGAGCTCACTGTTGTGACCTGTGCCCCTTTCATTTTTGATCTGACATCTTCATCTGTGATTCGTCCTCCTGGTCCGGTAGGGTGGACTAATGTCAGATCTACTCCGAGATCCCTCGCGAGTTTTCTGGTCGCAGGAGTTGCGAGGATTTCGCGCAGTTGAGACGATTCAAGGGCAGACGCTGAGACCACTTTGCCTGTCGGTGAGCGATTAGGTTCCGGAGGGCTGATTGTCTGCGGTGGCGTGGATGCGATTTCGCTCTTCTCTTTTATTACTATGAGCACTTGGCCAACTTTGACCACTTCTCCTTCTCGAGCCATTAGCTTCAGGATGGTACCTGCTTTGGGTGACGGTATTTCGACATTGACTTTGTCAGTCATTATTTCCACAAGTGGCTGATTCTCCTTAACCTCCGTCCCTTCCTTCACAAGCCACTTTACAACTTCACCTTCCGCTACTCCTTCTCCTGTGTCGGGAAGTCGAAATTCGTACACCAATTCCAAGCGACTCTTAGAATCTGTAAACTTTGTCGATGGCTCTCATCACGCGGTTAGCGTTCGGCAAGTACTTGTCTTCGAGGACCAGCGGGAATGGCGTATCGTAACCTGCGACTCGGATGACTGGTGCCTTGAGGTGGAGTATTGATCGCTCGGCAATTTGCGCCGCAATCTCTGCACCGAATCCACAGGTCTTGCATGCTTCATGCAGAATAACGACTCGTCCTGTCTTTTGGACTGATCCCATTATCGTTTCAATATCGAATGGCAAGAGGGTGCGAATGTCAACGACTTCCACGCTGATTCCTGCAGACGCAGCCATGTCGGCTGCTTCAATTGCGACATGAAGCATAGCTCCGTAGGCAAAGACTACAACATCGTTCCCTTCACGAACAACTCGTGCCTTACCTATCGGGATGGAATATTCTTCATCCGGCACCTCACCTCGTACGGTTCTGTAGATCTTCTTTGGTTCGAGAAACAGTACCGGGTCTGGATCACGAAGTGCGGATGTCAGTAAACCTTTCACATCATAGGGGGTCGATGGAATAACAACTTTTAGTCCTGGTGTATGAACGAAGAATGCTTCGGTGCTTTGAGAGTGATAATGGCTTCCCCTAATGCCGCCTCCATATGGCGTTCGAATTACCAAGGGGCAGGTGAATTGGCCGCCT
>Ga0187779_10002216_pt1 | contig 11949 bp, 9 predicted proteins | sample 1015_Q2_SP10_10__FD_132435 | JGI IMG/M metagenome (GOLD analysis project Ga0187779, IMG submission 132435) | Tropical peat soil microbial communities from peatlands in Department of Meta, Colombia - 1015_Q2_SP10_10_MG | ecosystem: Environmental > Terrestrial > Soil > Wetlands > Peat | place... | reverse complement strand
GGTCGCTGCCTGTTTCTGCTGACCCTTTGCTGCTATAGGAGAAGATAGTCTCGCCAACGAGCCCGATGGCCGGGTTGAATTCACTTGGAATTTCCTTTTTTTGCGTTTCAACCACTTGATCAACCTTCTCATTCAGCTCCTGGATTTTTTGCTGGAGTTCCTGGTTTGATTGCTGCGGTTCTCGGCCATTCTGGACGGGCAGTTGGTTCTTTTGCTTTGAGAAATTTTCCTTCAATGAATCTATGGTGTCTTGTTGTTTCTCAATGGTCTTTGACTGTTTTTGCACCGTATCTTCGAGGTTCTTGAGCCGTTCCGCCGTATCGTCGGCAAAAACCACAGAACTGGACGAGTAGAAAGTAAGGACAAAGAGGATGCACCATACTCGTTTCATAAGGCCCTCCGTGGATGTGTTGTCTATGCACGTAACAGGTAGATGGATTGAGCACACCCCATATGGTAGTCCCTCACCATCCTTCCGAAAGAGATAAACTGGTCCAGAAATATCAAGGGGGCAGCTTGCCCTCCGGTGCAAGCAGCATCCGAAAGGTGAGTCCGGCTCATACCATTAGATTATGCGATCAAAGTCACAGGCATTTACACAGGAGGCGCGCGATTGCGCAGGGAAGTGGAAAAGAGAGTATCGGCAAGAACAGGTGAGGGAGCGACAACTGTCGTTTCTGTGAAATAGGGGACGCTGTCAAACGCAACCACCCACTGGCTGGTTGCGGCGAGATGATTACTTGCAATACAGATGGGGCATTCATGATCGTCTGCCGTATTTTCATGATGGTGCGAAGCTGCCACGACCGTGGAAACGAGGAATAGGAGGATGAGAAAAACAGTAATTCGTTTGTTCCAGACCATGGAGCCCCTTTCATGCACAGGTTCAGAATAAACTTTGCCAACAAATTTGTCAAGATATTGAGTCACAGACCACTCCCCGTGGCTGCAACCAAGGGTCTCTCGCAGCGTTCGGTAATTTCATATCTTACGTGTTGCTGATCTCGGTCGGATGTGTGTTCGTAAGAGTTTTACCGCTAGACGACGAATCTTACGACACTTCTTCAATACGACTAGGTCTTCATGGTCCGTCGTATCACTGATGCATATGTTCCTGCATGGGCACTCCGGTACGGTCACCGTGTATGGCATGGCGCGCAGGTATCTCATGCCGCAGCAAGGCTGCGCAAAATAATAATCCAAGCATCAGGAATGCTTCGAAACGCACTGCGCGTTTAAAGAAATCGAAGACATCGACCTCTGTCTTATTCAAAGAAAAGCTTGAAAAAAACTTTTTCAGGAGACGAGAGCGGAAGCCGATCTCAGCCGCCTCGAGACCCGCAAGTCGTCCAAAGTCCGGCACGCTTACGTATCGGTTATAGGCAGCGAACAAAAGAAGCAGGAACAGCAGGGCAATCTTTGTTGAAATGGCATGACCATAGGACGTATGCACAAGGGCCGCGACAGAGCCCACGTAAGCTAGGACATTGTAAAGTGCGGTCATCTCGACGATAAAAATCGCAATACCCGTAATCCAGGAGAAACGTGCGACCTGCCGAGGGAGGTCGATAATTTTTTTCAACATCAACTCTCGTATGCGTGTCCGCCATCATCGCGCCGCAACCGGCATCGCCCTTCTCATGCATTCTGCTCATTGCCCTGCCTTCACGTGGCTTTGTGAGTACAGCGCAGGCATCGGCCAACATCCTTTTCCCCTCTAAAGCGATGCTTGCCTGAAATCGACAGCCCATCTGTGATGCATCAGATCTACGACCTGAACGTGAGATCGGCCTGGGCCAGCATCTCCAAGGCTATACTCCCGGCTCCGGGGTTTTCTTCGGCATCGCTTCGCTGTTTTCTTCTTTCTTCTCTTTTTTCTCTTCCCCTTTATCTTCAGTTTTCAGTTGTTTCGACATCTCCTTGAGCCGCTTGTCTACGAGGAAATTCACCGAACCTTCCGGGTACGATCCGTCTTCCTTGCGCACGCCCGCGGGAAGGCCGGTCATTAGTTCGATTGCCTCACTCACGGTCCTGACCGAATAGACGTGAAATTTTCCTTCCTTCGCGGCATCGACCACCTCTTTCTTCAACATCAGGTTCTTCACGTTGCGCTCCGGGATGATCACGCCCTGATCGCCTGTAAGACCGAGGTTCCTGCATACGCTGAAAAACCCTTCGATTTTCTCGTTCACGCCTCCGATGGGCTGGATTTCTCCCTTCTGGTTGATCGAGCCGGTAATGGCGAAGTTCTGCTTGATCGGCACTTCGGCAACACCGGAGAGGAGCGCGATTAGCTCCGCTGCAGACGCGCTGTCGCCCTCGACCTCGCCGTAGCTCTGTTCAAAAGCAAGCGTCGCGGTCAGGGAGAGCGTTTTGTCCGTGGCGTAGGTGCCGCCGAGATAACCCGAGAGAATGAGCACCCCCTTGTTGTAGATTCTTCCGGACAGCTTTGCCTCGCGCTCGATGTCAATGACTCCTGCTTTCCCAAGGTAGACCCTGCTCGTGATGCGGGAAGGTTTGCCGAAATAGAAATCGCCGATGTCGTAGACGGACAAGCCGTTCACCTGCGCGATCGCCGATCCTGACACGTCGACCATGATCGTTCCCTCGGCCATCATCTCCTGAATGCGCTCGTCAACCAGGCTGGCACGGTAGATTTTTTCATTCAGCGCCTTGTCAACATCCTCGCTCATCACGGTCCGCTTCCCGGCCTGCATGGCCCAGTACGACGACTCGCGCACCAAGTCCGTAAGGTCGCTGAAGCGGAGCGAGAGCTTGTTCTGCTTTTCAGCAAGCCGTGAAGCATGCTCTATGACGGCGCCCACCGCGCTCCGGTCGAACGGAAGAAGGCCATCACTCTGCACCATGTTCGCGATAAACACGGCATACCGCATCTTTTCGTCCTTCGTATTCGCGGTCTGGGTGTCAAAGTCCGACTTTACCTTGAAGATGTCCTTGAAGTCCTCGTCGTAGTTATAGAGAAGGTAGTAGAGCCAGGGGCTTCCAAGCATGATGATCTTGAGCGAGACGGGGATAGGCTCGGGCTTGATGCCGCCGCTTCCGTAGCCGTAGAGTTCCATGAGGTCCTCGATCTTCACCTCGTTCTTCTTGATGACTCGCTTGAGCGCGTCCCATGAGAACGGGCTCCGGAGCACGTCGAGGGCGTTCAGGAGAAGGTAACCGCCGTTGGCCTGGAGCAGTGAGCCCGACCGGATCATGGAAAAGTTGGTGTACAAGGCGCCGAAGCGCGCTTTGCGTTCGATACGGCCCACGAGATTATTGTACGTGGGGTTTATCTCCTCGATCACCGGACCACCCTTGGTCTCGGAGTTGTCGACAATGAGGTTAACCTTGTAGCGCTCGAGGAAGCTCCCTTTATCCATGCCCTCTATGGGGAACGGCATCTCCGGCGTCTGCCCCAGGAACTCCCGCAGATTGCCGAGAATATCTTCTTCCATTTCGTTCAGGAAATCGGGGATGCGCGGATTCATTCGGAATTTTTCCCGGAGGTCATCGAGCTGGTGGCCCATGGCGAAATGCGCGACATGCCTGTTCAGCTCGTGGACTTTCTCGTGGGCTTCCTTGTCGAGCTGACGTGCCTTGGCCAGGAAGTCACGTATCTCGGCATCAACTTTCTTCTCGTGCTCTTCCAGCTCTCGCCTCTGCTCCGCGGACAATTCCTCCAGTTCCTGCGGCTGGAGCGGCTTGCCCTTCCACAGGGGGACCTTGACGATGCCGGTGCGGGTGATCGTAAGTTGGAACCCTAATTCCTGCGCGCGTTTTCCGGCGTCGCTAAAGAGGACTTCCTTGGCCTTCTCGGCCCCTTCCACGATGCTCGACTTCTGGTCCTCGTACTCCTTAGATTCAAAGACCTTGGGAAGTTCGCTCTGGGTGAACTCGGTAAATTTCTCAATGTCCTGCCGGAACTCTCTGCCCTTTCCAGGGGGAAGCTTGATGGCACGCGGCCGGTCGGTATCCTTGAAGTTATTAATGAAGCACCAGTCGTCCGGTACCGGCATGTTCTGAGAAAGACGTTTGACGATCGAGCGTGCAATGGAGTTCCTCCCCGTACCCGGGTTGCCGGAGACAAAGATGTTGTAGCCGTGGTTCTTGATCGAGAGGCCGAACTCGATCGCCCTCACGGCCCGCGTCTGACCGATCACCTCTTCTTTTCGTGCAAGTTCATCAGTTCGTTGAAACGCAAATTCCGCAGTGTCGCAGACATGACGAAGTTCTCTAAGCCCTACTTCACGTTCCTGGATGTTCATGCCGCCTCCTTCATGAGACACTCTAGCTTTAAGTGTAGGCACTGGACCGCCGGTTGTCAAGCGAGACACCTGCCTTGCCACAGTTCGGATCGACGCTATGGGTCAAGTCAAGGGGTGAGCGTCTTCGGGTTCGGTCTATGCGCACGCTGCGAGATGCTGCGCGTGCTGAATTGTCAGATGATCAGCGCGCGGCGTCGAAATTCCACGGCCGAGGACTGCGCACCGACCTTTGCACCAAAAATCCCGCTGGGTGCTCGTGATGCGCTACTGGTTTGAAGAGGTCAGAACTGATTTGATCAGGAGTTGCGAGCGCTGTGAACTGCGTTGCAGGAGAAACGCGATTTCGAATGGCACAGGAACAGAGCAGAGTTATTTGATGACGATACCTCGGTGCTTCATCGCTAGCCCGGCGTAGAAGCAAAGAGGGGAATTGGCAGATCGCAGACCCTTGCTGGCACTCTCCGCGGATCCCCCCTCCCCGTTGTCTCGCTTACAGTTTTTTCCTCAGCAGAAAATACAGCTCCCCCTCATGCTGCTGGTGCCCGGCGGCAAGTTCAGCGTCGGGTCCCTGTCCGAAGAAGACATCGACTCGTCCCGGTCCCTTGATCGCACCGCCCGTGTCCTGGTTCGTCACGAAGCGCGTGAACGGCACCCATGCCTTGATCGCACCGTCCTCGATAACCGCCTTCTGCGTTGCGATGAATCCAAGAGCCCCTTTCGGGAAAAGTTTGCTGTCCGTGGCGATCGACCGTCCCGGCGTGAGCGGCACGCCGATGTTTCCGAGCGAGGGGCCGGAGCCGAGCCGGAAAAAGACATAACTCTGATTCTGGCTCAGAACAGCATCCAGTTTGTCAGGATGAGAACGTAAGTACTCCCGAATCGTTTGCAGGGATATGTTCTCCTTCGGGACCGCCCCTGTGTCAATCAGGTATTTTCCGATGCTCTTGTACGGCCTGCCGTTCTGTCCATCGTAGAGCACGGACAGGATGTTCCCCTCCCCCAGGTCCACCTTGCCCGAGCCCTGCACCTGCAGCACGTAGATATCAACGAGGTCGGAACACCAGAGGATCTCGAGGTCCCTCCCGGCAAGGATTTTTTTCTGGTCGATCTCTTCGCGTGAATAGTAGGGAATGATTTTATTGGCGACGAGCCGGCCTAAAATCTTATTTTGGGGGAACCCGCTTCCAAACTGCGTAAGGTCAATTTCGACGATGTCATCGGGCTTGCGGTAAAGAGGGTAGCGGAAGGTTTCGTCTGCTGCGGACCGGCATGAGATCACAGGTTCGTAGTAGCCGGTGAACAGCATTTTGCCGTTGCCATCCGATCCAATTGCCCGGTAGAGCAAAAAATCCTTTCTAATGCGGTCCAGCTTCTGGTGCGGCGTTAGCGATTCGTTCTCGACGATGAGCAGAAAATCTTGGAGTGTACCGGCCATGTCCGCTGCAGTCGCTCTGTCGCGTCCCAGAAAAAAAACGGTGTCCTGCGGCAGTTTCTTATAATATTCCAAGCTCTGGCGCACGGCTGCTGCAGCGTCCTTGAACGATAGGTCATCCACCGGTGTTGTCGCTCGCCACCATGAAATGGGCACAATCGCATCTTCCGGTTTCATTGCGGCGTGAGGTGGCGGGGTGCAGGCAAAAAGGGAAGCAAGAAGTAAGAGGGCGGCAAGATGTATGCTTCTGGTCACGACTACATCCTTCCTGTTTTTGAGTGCGCGGTTGGGGCTTCAAGGCTACCCCTGTCGGGCTTCTCCATCCGGAACGCCTTTCGAAAAAGATAACGCCTGCTGCTGCAAAAATCAAGGAAAAGATTGTTCAGCCGGCGTTCGCTCACTACGGTTGCTCTGAAAATGCAGCTTCCCCTCGTGGCTGGACACTGCCCCCTCAGCAGTCAATGGTTCAGTCAGTATCCTGCTCGCTGAATTGGTGCGACCGCGAATGGATGTAGGTACCGTGACGGGCTTCATGCGCCATGGCCGCCTCGCATGGCATTTGAAGCACGAGCTTTTTGCGGCAGGCATTTCAGCGGGTGCTGCTTGCCCCCTACCGGAGAAAAGACTGCTGCGCTTTCTGCGGCTCATCCGGCAACGCGAGAACCTGCTCCCCCAAAGCATTCCACGTGGGTTCGTGCCGCCTATGGGCAGCCCGTGCCCGAACCTGATCCGAATTGGCATAACAATACAAACAACCGTGTGGGCACGTATCATATGCCCCGATATCGATACTGTTCGTGCAGGCGCACTCCTCCCTCGTCGAGGCCAGTCTCGTGTCAAGCGGCGTTTGGTAGAGCCCGGACAGATAGTGAGCGTCTATGCAGCTCGCTTTTTGCACAGCGTCCGAGAGCAGATAATCGTTGCAGCACGCGAAGAGCCTGATGCCGTACTGCTTTGCCCGGCCGGCCAAACGAAGGGCATACTCCTTCTTCTTTTCCCCGGCAAGTTCGATCAGCCTGTCGTTGCCATGTTTTTCCAAACGCGCGAGCACCTTCTTGTAAGGATGCACAAAGCTGATGATGCATCGCCTCGCATCAGTGCGGAGCTTTTCAGCACACCTTGCGAATCGCTCTTCATGGAGCTCGTAGGAAATCTTGTCTGTTATGCAGAGAGGATCGAAACGCCAGACAATATGCCCTGCTGAATATCGACGGCCAAGGAACCGGTAATCGCGAATCGCATCCTTATAGTCGGGCACGCCGGGCTCCATTTCGCGGTTCGCGGTGATCGTAAAGTGGAAAAAGAGGTTCCTGGTGGTCTGTTCTACCTGTTCCAGCCTGGAAAGGAGAGGCGCATAATTTTTGGACCAGAAGACGATCGCCGCAACATCTTCCGGCTTCAACGACACGGTTTTATACCTGCCTGAATAAGGCTGCCGCACGAGGACGGATCCCGCCCTGAGCCTTCTGACGAGCCAGTCGGAGTAGAATGCCGGGATGTCGGTGCGCCTGCTTGCGGATATGACGGGGGGCATGGTTCTTGTACTCCTTGCCGGTGTCCTTAAAAATACTACATATCCCCTGCGAAGACAAGAGGGAAAGGCCCGGCGTGATTGCCAATGGCGCACATTCGTCCCTGAAAAAAAACTTTCCTTTTCTGATGCTTTTGTGTAATATAGCGCTTACTTACATTCGAACTACCCTGTGGAGGGCACGGTTACGCCATGAGCAGTAAATACGTGATAGCTTTTTTATCGTTCATCCTGTCAATGGTCCCGCTCAGCGGTCGCGCATTGACTCTGGAAGAGGGCGTAAAGATCGCCGTCGAACAAGGCCGGGATGTCAGGATTTCGCAAAGCTATGAGGTTGCGGCGCGGGCGGCCGTTACCCTTACGCGATCTCCCTGGCTACCCTCTGTCAATGTTTACGGGAGCCAAACGTGGCTTCAGTATCAGCCCATAGCCAAGTTCGCGACGCCGCAGGGTCTCCTGGAAGCTCCGGAGTCACAGGACCATTTTCTCAGCTACGGCATACAGGCAAATCAGATGCTGTACGACTTCGGCAAAACCTCGTCTTCAATCAATGCGGCTCAGTACGGAGTTACGGCACGCCAGATCGAGACGCAACGCACAAGGAATCAGGCAGCGTTGGACTTCATTGTCGCGTACTTCGACCTTCTCGAGACAGAGAAGCTCCTCCAAGTCGCACGTGAGGAAGTAAAGAATGTTGAAGCGCATAAGAGTGATGCCGAAGCACGATATAACGCAGGCATCATTACGAAGAATGAAGTGCTCCAAGCTGATGCTACGCTCGCCGACTCCCGACAGCGGTTGGTTTCGGCCGAGAATCTCCATGCTTTCCTCGCATCGAGAGTGAACAGTCTTCTCTTAAGGCCTCTCAAGGAACCGGTTGTTATCGAGGAGGTAAAGACTCACCCTGCTACGGGAATGACGCTCGATGAAGCGTGGGCTATCGCCGAAACGGAAAGCCCTGAACTCAAGGACATCGATGCTCAAATCGCAGCAAAAGAGCAAAACGTTCAGGCATCACAAGCGGAGTATCTCCCTACCCTCTACCTTTCCGGCGGTTATGCATATACGGAGAACAAGTACCAGGTGTATCCGGGCAACTGGTCGCTGATGGCCGGAGTGAACATCAATCTCTTTGCAGGAGGAGCAACCAGTTCAAAAGTGAGCATCGCCATGAGCGAGCTGCGGTCTCTTAAGCTTACGCGGGACAAAATGCTTGACAGCATCCGTCTCGCAGTCGAGAATGCATACCTCGATCTACAAAGCTCCCAGCAAAAAATCGAGGTCACGAAGACTGCGATCACTTCGGCTCAGGAAAATTTACGTCTCCAACGGCTCCGCTACCATGAGGGTGTCGCCACGGCGACGGATGAGCTCGATGCGGTTACGCTCATGACGACTGCGGAAACAAATTCCTGGAAATCACTTTACGGAGTCGGCCGCGCGGAGGCCCAATTGCTCTACTCGATGGGGAGAGACCTTGCGAGCATGTATAGGCAATAGTTTGCTCGGAGAAATCGTTTGCGGATTTGTGGCAGGAAAGCGATCTTGTTAGTCAAGGAGAACGACGCATGGCTGAAGAACAAGCGAATACGATCGGAAAAAAGAAACGTGCCTTTGCAATTGCTGGCGTCGTAATCTGTATCGGGCTCATCGCAGGTTTTTTCTACACTTCCTATCGAAAAACCCATGTATCCACCGATGACGCCTTTATCGACGGGAATGTCCACACGATTGCGGCCAAGATCAACGGCACGGTGAAGGCTGTTTATGTCGACGACAACCAGTCTGTAAGGAAGGGCGACCTCCTGGTGGAAATCGACCCTGTCGATAATTCCGTGCGGCTGGAGGAGGCCAACTCGGCGCTCAGCGTCGAACGAGCGAAGCTTGCCGAGTCAGAAACGAAGATTGAAGCTGCGAAGGCGAACCTTGACCTCGCACGCGCGAATCTTAAGCTTGCGGAGACCGACAAGGACAGGGCGGTGAGGCTCTTCGGAGAGCAGGTCATACCCCAGGAGCAGTACGACCGGGCACTGACTGCCTATACGGTTAACCTTGCTCAGGTCAAAGCAGCTGAAGAGCAGCTCCGAACATCCGAGTCGGCTAAGATCACCCAGGTTTCGACTATCAGACAGAAAGAAGCGCAGGCTTCGCTTGCAGAGCTCAATTACGGGTACACGAAAATCTACGCTCCGGTGGATGGCTATATCACGAGAAAATCGGTTCAGATCGGCAACCAGATCCAGCCGGGTCAACCGCTCATGGCATTGGTTGCGCTCAGTGACCTCTGGGTTACCGCGAATTACAAGGAAACCGAAATGCAGAATATCCGTCCAGGACAGGAGGTCAAGATCACGGTGGATACGTACCCCGGCAAAGTTTTTAAAGGTAAGGTCGACAGCATCATGGCCGGCACGGGAGTGTCCTTCTCGCTTTTTCCTCCCGAAAATGCGACGGGAAATTATGTCAAGGTGGTCCAGCGAATACCCATAAAGATCGTTCTCCAAGAGGGAACGGACAGGGACCATGTCCTTAGACTCGGAATGTCCGTAGAACCGACGGTATTGACAAAATGAGCAGTAACGCCGCGAGCAGGGGATTAATTGCCTTCACGGTAATGCTCCCGACGCTGATCGAGATCATCGACACGTCAGTGGTGAATGTTTCGCTTGACCACATCCGGGGCTCGCTTTCCGCGGGAATTGACGAGTCCACTTGGACAATTACCGCTTACCTTGTATCAAACGCCATCGTCATCCCCATGGCAGGATGGCTCGCCCGCCTCATCGGAAGAAAAAACTACCAGATCGCATCCATCTCGCTGTTCACCTTCAGCTCCTTCATGTGCGGCTCAGCATGGAGTCTGCAGAGCCTTGTATTCTTCAGGGTCCTTCAGGGGATTGGCGGCGGGGGCCTGGTGCCCATCAGCCAGTCCATTCTCCTCGAGTCCTTTCCGCGGGAGAAACATGGCCAGGCGATGGCCATCTTCGGCCTGGGAGCCATGTTCGGTCCCATCGTCGGGCCACTCCTCGGCGGCTGGATCACTGATTCCACGTCCTGGCGCTGGATATTCTACATCAATATTCCGATCGGAATCCTCTCGATCATTATGAACATCATCGTCATCAAAGACCCTCCGTATATGCAACGCCAGAAAATGAAGATTGACTATTGGGGACTTATTTTTCTCGCCGTGGGTCTGGGCTCGCTCCAGTTTGTTCTCGACAAAGGGCAAACAGAGGACTGGTTCGGGTCGAACCTCATTATCACCTTCGCCATCCTCTCGGTGGTTTGCCTTACCTTCCTCATGATCAACGAGTATTATGCCGACAATCCTGTTGTCAACCTGAAGCTCTTTAAGGACCGAACCTTCACGAGCGGTGCGACGGTCATGTTCTTCGTTTTCCTGAACCTCTTCGGCAGCATCGTGCTGCTCCCGATCTTTTTGCAAACGCTCATGGGATATACATCGTTCTACGCAGGGCTCGTACTCGGGCCGGGCGGGCTCGCCACCATGCTCGCGATGCCGTTTGCTGGCAAGCTGGTGAGCAAGACGAATCCCAAGCGCCTCCTTGCCGTTGGCATCATCATCTGCTCCATCAGCACCTTCCTGATGTCCCGCTTCAACCTAACCGCGGACTTTTGGACATTTGTCTGGCCACGAGTTATCCTGGGCCTTGGCATGGGTCTTACCTTCATTCCTCTGACGACTATGACGCTCTCCCACATCCCGAGGGAACACATGACCGAGGCAAGCTCCCTGTACAACCTGCTGCGGAACCTCGGAGGCAGTGTTGGCATCGCTTTTACGACTACCATGGTCTCGCGTCGCGCGCAGTTCCACCAGGCCAGGCTTGCGGAGCATTTGTCGCCATTTGGTACAGCCTACCAGCTCCATAACAATGCAATGGCATCGTTCCTCGGTTCAAAAGGAATTCCGCCAGCCGGTGCAAACGGGATGATGTACGGAGACTTGGTTCGCCAGTCAACAACCCTTGCATTCACTGATGCATTCCTGATGATCTGCGTCCTCATTCTCTGTGTTCTTCCACTTGTATTCCTCATGCAGCGAGCTGCCCCCGCTGCAGGCGGTCCCCCGGCAGACGTGCATTAAGTAATCCCCTCTTTGGAAAAATACCACGAGAAGCGGTTCAAGAATTGCCATCCTCCCTGACCTGAAGGCCCGGTTTCAGGCTTATGGTTATAATCTGCAAACAAGGAATAAAAAAAGCCCATCATCAATTGATGATGGGCTTTAAAAATATTCCGGCGGCGTCCTACTTTCCCATGACCTCTCGATCATAGTATCATCGGCCCTGGAGGACTTTACTTCCGTGTTCGGGATGGGAACGGGTGTGACCCCTCCGGTATAGCCACCGAAAACCTTGTGACGATAATCAATGACACCGAATAAGCAAGAATACTTCGAAAAGCCGAATCTGTCAGAGGCAGATTTGGTGATTATTAAATAAATAGTGGTTAAGCCGCACGACCTATTAGTACTGGTTAGCTTAGGATGTTACCACCCTTACACGCCCAGCCTATCAACCCGGTAGTCTACCGGGGGTCTTTAGGGGTATTGCTACCCGGGAGATCTCGTCTTGAGGTGGGTTTCCCGCTTAGATGCTTTCAGCGGTTATCCCGACCGAACATAGCTACCCAGCACTGCCCCTGGCGGGACAACTGGCACACTAGAGGTTCGTCCATCCCGGTCCTCTCGT
>Ga0187779_10002215_pt1 | contig 11950 bp, 8 predicted proteins | sample 1015_Q2_SP10_10__FD_132435 | JGI IMG/M metagenome (GOLD analysis project Ga0187779, IMG submission 132435) | Tropical peat soil microbial communities from peatlands in Department of Meta, Colombia - 1015_Q2_SP10_10_MG | ecosystem: Environmental > Terrestrial > Soil > Wetlands > Peat | place... | reverse complement strand
GAGTAGTCGGCGTATAGGGCTTTGTAGCCGAGCATGCCTGACCAAACGCCGTAGTTTGTCTTTGCGAACTCGAAATTGTACGCGCCGATCGCTTGCCAGGAAAATCTGCTGCCGACGTCGAAGCCGCCGACGTCGCCGCGGAGCATCACGTCTTGGCCAGGGGCGAATTGATGACGGAGCCGCACGCCAACAAGTGGATCAACCCAATCGATATCGGGAGATTTCGCGATCACCCTTCCTGCACTGCGGGAAAGCCCAAATGGCCCAAGTCCGGCTACGCCTAGATCAGCACCCAAATCTACGGTCGCCTGCTGCCACCAAAGGCGGCCGCCCGCATAAAAATCCAATGCCGTGACACCAGGCATCACAGGCGATTGCCACTTAGCGATCTCATAGGCGGCGCTAAGCTCCGCGATCACCATCTGGAACTTCGCCGAGGCATCCAAGTGGCCGCTGGCGACCGCAATAGGGATGCCGTTGATCGACAGCGTTCGCGATCCGCTGACGTCCTCGGCGACGCCAATCTTTTGATAGACGACGTCCGTGAATATGGAGAACCGGCCGTTGCGCGCCTCGAAGACGCCCGCCAGTTCGAAAAGGTTTTTCGGAATCTCCGAATGTCTCATCAGATCGACGAAGGTGACGTCAATATTTTTAGTCTGGTTCGCGACAGTCCCGCTGCCGTTGATGTTCGTGAGCCATGCGTAGGGCGTGAGCGTATAGCTCCATGGATTTTCGATTTGCGGCGGTGGCGGTAGTTCTTTTCGCGGTAAGCTGATGTCGGCGGCAGTGGCGCCGTGCACGCAGCACGCGGAGACGACAAGGCCGCCAATGAGACGGTAGTTGAACCAGCGCGGAACAAACGCCACGTTGTGCTCCCCAGAACATTGCGTCCTGAGACGGTTAAACACAAACAAATTCCGTGGTTTGACTCAAGTCAATTTGGGCGGGCGCACCCGGTGGTTCGACCGCCCCATAGTACCTCTCTTCGAGATCCGATCTGTGGGTTGATTCAAATCAACGCAGGCCGGCACGCTTTCACATTTTGTGACCGTGAATCCTTGATTCATGGAGGGTGTCGTGCGGGCAAACCGGTGGACAACGAGTACGTCCGTTTTGGCAATCGGTGCTTTGGTTGTGGCGGGTTCTGCCGCAGCCCAGCAGGTCACCGGAACCCGGGGCGGGCCCAGCGCGACGACCACGATCGATGGACGGCAGCTGCCGCCACCCGATCCGAAATTCGGCGGTGTCATCAAAGACGGCGCACTACAATCTCAGCCCTGGTGGGCTCCCCGCGTCGTGCCGCCGAAGGGCGCGCCCAACATTCTGCTCATCATCACCGATGATGCCGGATTCGGCGTGCCGAGCACGTTCGGCGGCGTCATCCCAACCCCGGCGATGGATCGCATTGCCCAAGAAGGGCTGCGTTACAACCGGGTGTTCTCTACGGCGCTGTGCTCGCCGACGCGCGCCGCCCTAATCACAGGCCGCAATCACCACTCCGTTGGCTTCGGCGTGATCTCGGAGCAGTCGACTGGCTTCCCCGGTTACAACAGCATCATCGGTAAGGACAAAGCCACGATTGGCCGTATCCTGCTCGACAACGGCTATGCAACGGCGTGGTTCGGCAAGGATCACAACACGCCGGCTTTCGCCGCGAGCCAAGTCGGTCCGTTCGATCAATGGCCGACCGGCATGGGCTTTGAATATTTCTATGGCTTTGTCGGCGGTGACGCCAACCAGTGGCAGCCGAACCTGTTCCGCAACACGACGCAAATCTATCCTTTCCTGGGCAAGCCTGAGGGCACGTGGAATCTAGTCACGGCGATGGCCGACGACGCCATCGACTACATGACGCGAATGCACCAGACGCAACCGGACAAGCCGCTCTTCATCAAATATGCGCCCGGCGCGACGCACGCGCCGCACCATCCGACCAAGGAGTGGGTGGACAAGATCCACGACATGCATCTCTTCGATGATGGATACGAGAAGCTGCGTGCCCGCATCTTCGAGAATCAAAAACGGCTTGGCGTGATCCCGAAGAACGCCAAACTCGCGCCGTGGCCGAGCGACATGCTCAAGCCGTGGGACCAGCTGAGCGACGATGAGAAGAAGCTATTCATCCGCCAGGTCGAGGTCTTCGCCGCCTATGCCGCCTACGACGACCACGAGATCGGCCGCGTCATCCAGCACTTCGAGGACCTGGGCAAGCTCGACAACACGCTGATTATTTACATCAACGGCGACAACGGCACGAGCGCCGAAGGTGGACCGCTTGGCACGCCGAATGAGGTCGCCTTCTTCAACGGCCTTAACGAGCTGCCGGCCTCGGTGCAGATGAAATTCTACGACGTCTGGGGCACCGACAAGACCTACAATCACATGTCGGCCGGCTGGTCGTGGGCATTTGATACCCCATTCGACTGGTTCAAGCAGAATGCGTCGCGTCTTGGCGGCACGAACCAGAACATGGTGGTGTCATGGCCGGCGCGCATCAAGGACAAAGGCGGCTTGCGCGAACAGTTCGTGCATGTGATCGACGTCGTGCCGACGCTCCTTGAGGTGACCGGTATCCGTGCGCCCGAAACCGTTGACGGCATCAAGCAAGCCCCGATCGAAGGCACGAGCTTCGCCTACACCTTCGATGCAGCGAACGCCAAGGCCGCATCGCAGCACAAGCGGCAATATTTCGAGATGATGGGTCAATGGGCGCTCTACGACGACGGTTGGCTGTTGAGCACCAAGGTCAATCGCGCGCCGTGGCAAGCCTTCGGGCCGGCCAACCCGGATCCGTTGAACAATCAGGTCTTCCAGCTCTACGACCTGCGTAAGGACTTCAGCCAGACTGACGACATCGCCGCCAAAAACCCGCAGAAGGTTAGCCAGATGCGGCAGATGTTTATTGCGGAAGCAAAGCAGTACCAGGTCTTCCCGCTCGACGCTTCGGTCGCGGGCCGTATCGTCGCGCCTCGACCAAACATCACCGCCGGACGCAGTGAGTTCGTGTATACGCGGCCGATGACTGGTCTGCCGCAAGGCGACTCACCGTTGCTCCTGAACACCTCGTACACAGTCAGCGCCGACATCGATGTACCGGAAGCCGGAGCCGAGGGCATGATTCTTACCTCTGGCGGTCGCTTTGGCGGCTACGGATTCTATCTGCTGAAAGGCAAGCCCGTGTGGCTGTGGAATTTGGTCGATCTCCAGCGCATCAAGTGGGAAGGCGTGGATGCGCTGACGCCCGGCCGCCATGTCGTCGAATTCGACTTCAAATATGACGGCATGGGGCCAGGAACGCTGGCGTTCAACAGCTTTGCCGGCGTCGGTCGTCCTGGCACGGGCACCCTCAAGGTCGATGGCAAAGTCGTCGACAGCAAGATCATGGAGCGAACGCTACCGATGATCCTGCAATGGGACGAAAGCTTCGACATCGGCTCCGACACGCTCACCGGAGTCAACGACGAAGACTACCAACCGCCGTTCCCTCTCACCGCGAAGCTCAACAAGCTCACGATCAAGGTCGACCGGCCACAGTTGTCACCGGAAGACGTCAAGAAACTTGAAGAGGCTCAGCGCAACAATAAGATGAGCGAATAGACGGCGAGGACGCGCGGATCACCCCGCGCTTCTATGCGACCGTTGGGCGCGCGATGGTCGACAAGTACAACATCCCTCAGCAACTTGGCGCCGCCGGGGGGCGATCCTTTCATGTCATGGCGAAGCCCGCCGGGTCGACGTGCAATCTCGACTGCAAATACTGCTTCTACCTAAGCAAGGAACGCTTGCCGAAGGGGCCCGGCACCGGCGAGATGAGCGATGAAACGCTCGAGGCCTTCGTTCAGCAGTACATTGCGGGTGTGACCGGCCCGGAGGTCGTGTTCTCCTGGCAGGGCGGCGAGCCGACATTGCGAGGCCTCGATTTCTTCCGCCGCGTCGTCGCGCTGCAGAAAAAATACGCCAAACCCAATCAGCGCATCGAGAACGATCTGCAGACCAATGGCGTCCTGATCGACGAGAACTGGGCAACGTTCCTGAAGGAGAACAAGTTTTTGGTCGGCCTCAGCATCGACGGGCCGCGCGAGTTGCACGACAGATATCGTGTCAACAAGGGCGGTGCGCCGACTTTCGACAAGGTCATGGCCGCCGCCAATCTCCTGCGCAAGCACGGCGTTCGCTTCAATACGCTGACGTGCGTGCACCGCGGCAATGCTTCGCGTCCGCTTGATGTCTACCGTTTCCTGCGACGCGAACTCGGTTCGACCGCGATCCAGTTCATCCCGATTGTCGAACCGAAGGATTTCGAGACCGCCGCTCCGCAAGCGCGGGATCAGTTAAAACTGCCAATCGTGGGCACGCCCGAGGCGCGTCCAGGCCATCCGAATTCCGTCGTAACCGACTGGTCGGTCGATCCCGACGAGTACGGTTACTTCTTGTCGCGCGTGTTCGACGAATGGCTGCGTAAGGACCTCGGCAAGGTGCTGGTCAGTCATTTCGAGACGCTGGTGGCGCAACATCTTGGCCTGCCGTCGCAGATCTGCATTTACAGCGAATTCTGCGGCAAGAACGTCGCCATCGAGCACGATGGCAGCCTCTATTCATGCGACCATTACGTCTATCCAGAATACCGTCTGGGGTCGGTGGGCGAGAAACCGCTCGATCAAATGGTGTTCTCGCCGACGCAGGTGCGCTTCGGTTACGCCAAGGCGGAAACGTTGCCGCGTTATTGCCGGGAATGCCCGTTCAAGACCGACTGCTGGGGCGAGTGTCCGCGGAATCGCCTGATCCGCACGCCCGATGGCGAGCCGGGCCTGAACTATCTCTGTTCGGGACTTCGGCGCTTTTTCAAGCACGCGATCCCAAAGGTCGAGCAGATTGCAAATGATATTCGGCGGCAAGAGAAACGCGTTCTTTCGCACCCGTGATGTCCGCTATTGGCCCTTAGCGGACATCACATTTGACGCGATCAATGTCCGCTTTCAGGGGTAAAGCCGACATGGCATGACGCGATGCAAATGTCCGCTAATGACCCAAAGCGGACATCCGTCGGTCGCTCAAGAACCCAGAACAGGCCCTTTCCCAGTGAAGGTTTGAGCCGCTACGATCCCCTGCCCTGAGCCTCGGGAGCAGCGATGAGGCGGCGCGAGTTCATCACGCTTGTCGGCGGTGCAGTGACGTGGCCTCTCACGTCGCGAGCGCAGCAGTCGGCAATGCCGGTGGTCGGAGTTCTTAGCAGCTTTTCAGCCAATGCTCGGTTTAATTCCGCATTGAAGCAGGGCATGGCGGAGTTGGGGTTTGTCGATGGCAAAAACTTTGTGATCGATTACCGTTATGCCGAGGGCCAGTACGACAAGCTACCTGGGCTCGCGGCTGAACTAGTTCACCGACAAGTGGCAGCGATCTTCGCGACCGGAGGCAACGGTCCGGGGCTAGCGGCAAAGGCGGCAACTTCAACAATTCCGATTGTCTTTGCCAGTGGTGGCGGGGATCCGGTCCAAAGTGGTCTCGTCTCCAGCCTCAATCGGCCAGGCGGCAACGTCACCGGCGTCAGTATTGTCTTTACTGCACTGCTGGCCAAACGGCTTGAATTGCTCCACCAGCTTGTTCCCAAGGCTAAGACAATCGGTATCCTTGTAAACCCTAACTACCCCGATGCCGACCTGCAGATCCGAGAATTAAATGATGCTGCGACCTCGATGGAACTGAAGATTACCGTAGCAAGCGCCAGCACGGAAAGCGGTCTTGACGCCGCCTTTGTGACACTCGTTCAACACGGAGCAGATGCGCTTTTCACAAGCAATGATCCGTATTTTACAAGTCTTCGTAGGCAAATTGTGACGCATGCCGCGCGTTACTCGTTACCAGCCGCGTATCATGCGAGGGACTTCGCTGAGGACGGCGGCCTCATGAGCTATGGCGCCGACGTCGCGAACGCCTTCAGACAATGTGGAAATTATATCGGCCGTATTCTCAAAGGCGAACGGCCGAGCGATCTTCCTGTCATGCAATCAAGCAAGTTTGAGCTGGTCCTGAACCTCAACACTGCCAAGGCGCTTGGTCTCACGGTGCCGCAGTCATTTCTTGCCAGCGCCGATGAGGTGATCGAATAAAGGGGCATGTTTGCCGCGCGGTGCGTTTGTCCGCTTTTGGCCCTTAGCAGACATCTGATTTGACGCGATCAATGTCTGCTTTCGGGGGCAAAGCCGACATGGCGATTGCACTGCGAAATGTCCCATTGAACTGAAGTCAATCTCCAAGCAAATCGAAACCGCCCGGCGGGTTTATCCGCCGGGCGGCCATGTTGTCATCGCATCAGTTCACCGCGAAGCAATAAAGCAAGCCGGCGCCGCCGGTGCTCTTCAACGCCTCAAAGCTGCAACCGCGCGAGGGGTGCGCCGAATTCCACGAGTGCGACGGCGCGTCATCGCGCAGGCCCAGGCGGTCGCTGTGACCGACGATGGCCGAGCCTTCGCCGCTCTTGGTCCAGTTGCCACAGGTCGCATCCTTGTCGGGCGGTGGCGCACGTCCATCTTCCGTCGAGCCAGTGAGAACGTCGTGCTGGTTGCCAACAAAAAATCGCCCTGGAATGTGCCGCCCGTTTTCCGCCAAGGAATTCTCCAGGTTGATTTTGTTGTTGGAATGCAGATCCTCGACATTGGCTGCGATCTGGACTCCGTTGACATTGACCCACGGGCCCTTGCCGATCCTGTCGCGCGCGTTCACCGCCTTCGCTCCGTCGGTGGCTTGCACGCTGAGATAGGCGTGCCAGGTCTTGGAACCAGCGCCGACCTTGGCTGCCAGATCCTGGCAATGCTTATCGGCACCAGCGAGGCCACCGAAGTCGGCGCCCTTGGGTCCGCCGACACTGCTGACGAAAAACGTTACATTGGGATATTCAGACGGCAGCGGCTGCGCTTGTACTTCCCCGGTCAGAACGAAAGACGCAAGCGCCGCGACTGCGAAAGCAACAACTGCAAGTTTCATGGATTCCCTCCGGTGGTGCCGATCGATCTCGCCCGATAACTAACCCCAGGCCAGCCGATTTCTTTCATGGTCGGATTGCTTGGTAGCCCGGGCAAGGTTGAGTTCCGGGCTTGCAATCAAGTGTTTGTGACGACAATACATCGCGAGCGCCTCGAAGAAGCGCATGTCCGCTTCTGGCCCTTAGCGGACATTGTTCCCGCGACGCTTGATGTCTGCTTTCGGGGGTAAAGCGGTCTAGCCAAAACAGGGCTTGATGATTGGACCGACTCGCTAGAGCGGGTCTTAAAATCCTAAAAATAATGTCGGCTTTTTCGGCGATCGGGCGCGCGCTCAATGGGCGCGTGAATTGCCTGATAACGCAAACCCAATTCCCTGTTCGCCGAAAATAATTCCCTGTTTCTTTTCGTCGGGAATTTTGCCGCAAGACCCGGAATTAGCCTGCTTTCTTGCGCGCGATCTCATGCGAAACTGATCAAATCAACAAAATTCCCTGTTCTTTTCCCTGTTAGCAGGGAATGCGCGAGCGCGCTGCCAAAACCTTCGGCTTTGGACACGAAGCCCATGGTTGATTTCAGTAGGCGCCCAAAATAGAAACCGGTGGCATGAAATTTAAAGAAAAACAGGAGAAAACGCTGGATCGGCGATTTTGCATTGCTCCGATGATGGAGTGGACAGACCGGCATTGCCGATACTTCCACCGTCTGCTGACGCGGCGCGCGCTGATTTACACGGAGATGCTGACCGCCCAAGCCGTGCTGCGCGGGGACCGGGCGCGGTTACTCGGCTTCGATCCGTTCGAACACCCGGTCGCGCTGCAGCTTGGCGGGTGCGATCCGGCCGCGCTCGCTGAAGCCTCGCGCATCGGTGAAGGCTTCGGCTACGATGAAATCAATCTCAATGTCGGTTGCCCTTCGGATCGCGTGCAGGAGGGCCGCTTCGGCGCGTGCCTGATGGCCGAGCCCGAGCTGGTCGCTGCCTGCGTCGCCGCCATGAAGGCAGCGGTGAAAATTCCTGTGACCGTCAAGTGCCGCATTGGCATCGACGATCAGGATCCGGAACAGTCGCTGTTTGCTTTCACGGCCGCCGTGCGGGACGCCGACGTCGACGCGCTGATCGTGCACGCGCGCAAGGCCTGGCTGGAGGGTCTGTCACCGCGTGAAAACCGTGAGGTGCCACCCCTCGACTACGCGCTCGTGCATCGCCTCAAGGCCACGCACTCTAGTCTGCTGATCGTGCTCAACGGCGGCATTGCCAGCATTGCGCAGGCCCAGGCCAATGTCGGCGCGCTCGACGGCGTCATGATGGGGCGCGCGGCTTACCAGGAACCCTGGCGGCTCCTGCAGGTCGATCCGGTCGTGTTCGGACAGGCCGCACCGGCTGCTTCACTGAAGGAGGTCGTGCTCGCGTACATTCCGTATATCGAGCGCGAACTTGCAAAGGGGACCCGGCTGAATGCGATGAGCCGTCATGTCCTTGGCCTGTTCCGGGCCGTTCCTGGCGCGCGCGCGTTCCGCCGCCATCTGGCGACCGAGGCGATTAAGCCCGGAGCCGGCGGCGCAGTCATGGCTGATGCGCTCGCGCTGGTACTGGACTCGAACGGTAACTTGGCGCAAATCGCAGCCTGAGAATTTTCGTAAGTCCGGGACCATGCTGCTGGGATATCCGATTGGCGAGCTCGTCTGGCTCGCAGCGCTGATCGCCGGCGCCGGCATTATCGTCGGTATCCTGGCGGGCCTTTTCGGCATCGGCGGCGGCGCTGTCATCGTTCCGGTGCTGTACGAGGTGTTTCGCGTACTCAGCGTCCTGGAAGAGGTGCGCATGCAGATGTGCATCGGCACGTCACTCGCGATCATCATCCCGACGACGGTGCGTTCCTATCTTGGTCACAAGAAGAGAGGCGCGGTGATCCCGGACGTCGTGCGGGTTTGGACCGTGCCGGCGATCGTCGGGGTAGCGATCGGTTCGGTGACGGCCGCCTATGCCCCTTCGGCTGTGTTCAAATCGGCCTTCGTGATCTTCGCCATCTTCATTGCAACGCGCATGTTTTTCGGCGGCGATCGCTGGAGTCTGGGAACCGAGCTGCCGAAGGGCTTCATTCTCAAAGTCTATGGCTTCATCACTGGACTGTTCTCGTCGCTGGTTGGCGTCAGTGGCGGCGCGGTATCGAACGCAGTGCTGACGCTCTACGGGCAGCCGATGCAGCGGGCCGTGGCCACATCGTCCGGCATCGGCGTGCCGATCACGATTGTTGGCACCGCAGGGTATGTCCTTGCGGGTCTGCGCCACATGCCCGAGTTGCCGCCGCTCTCGATCGGGTTCGTGTCGTTGGTGGGCTTTGCGCTGATGGCGCCTGTATCGAGCTATACCGCCGCTTATGGCGTCCGGCTCGCGCACTGGATGCCCCGGCGCAATCTTGAAATAGCGTTCGGCATCCTGCTGCTGCTGGTCGCGCTGCGCTTCCTGATCAGCCTGTTCTAAGGCGCGCCGTGCATCTTTAACTTATCGCCGCGCACTTCCCAGCTTTCCAGCCGGTTGAGAAAACTCATGCCGAGCAGGCTGTTCTTGAGTTGCCCCGGCTGAACCACGAGCGCTGGCACCGAGCGCTCGGTCACGCCGCCGATGCTGATGCGGTCGAGCGTTATTGGCGCTGCCCGTGTTCGCCCGTTGGCGGTATCGACATTGACCGTATAGTCGAGCACCTCGATCGGCAGGCCCGCCACTTTCGCGGCATCCTGAGTCAGGACGACCGACGTCGCGCCGCTGTCGAGAACCAACGGCACGCGAGCGCCGTTGATGCGCGCGGTCATGGCAAAATCGCCACCGCGTCCGCGCACCACTTCAGCGTCGAGACCGCGGCTAGCGACGTAGCCCGGAATGACCTCCGCCATCACGCGATCGGCTGCATCTCGCAGCTCGAACCGATAGGTGTAGCCGACAATCAGGACTAGACCGAGCACGGCCCAGAACAGCATCGCTTCAATCGCCTGCGACAGCCGGTCGCGAAACAACACGAGAAACAAGCCGCTGGCGAAAATCGCGATCGCCGTCTTGATCAGGAGTGCATTTGCGTCACGGCGTAAAAGACCGGCGATGGTGTCGTGCTCGCCGCTGATGGCTATCAGCACCGCGAGGGACAGAGCGATACCTGCGACGAATGACCAGGTTAGGCGGCGGCTCACCGTGCTATTCCACTTTTGCACGCGCTGCGTTCGCAGTGCGCCGTGTCGGCAGTTCCGCCATGATGCGCGAGCGCTCGGCGCTGCTCATGCCGGCCCAGCGCGCGATCTCGTCGATGGTCCGCCCGCAGCCGAGACATAGGCCGGAACGGGGGTCGAGCGTACAGATCTTGATGCACGGGCTTTCGATCACAGGCGGTCTCAAGGGTCGAATCGACGTCGAACATAGGCGCGATCTTATGGAACGCAATCATGCTGGTGTCGCACGGCCTCAGGTGCCGGCTCGGAACAGCGGACGGCGGCTCAGGCGCTGTCTTTCCTCGGGCGTGAGGACTGGCTCGCCGGGCGCCGGCGCGAGCGGTGGTGCGGCGCGCTCTTCCATCGGCGCCATCGCCGCGACGACGCGTTCCGGCGGGAACGTGACGACGACCTCCGTGCCGATGCGCAACTTCGATTTGAGCGTAAACGTGCCGCCGTGCAGATCAACCAGGCTTTTGGCGATCGGCAGGCCCAGGCCCGCGCCTTGTTCGGCGGACTTGATCGAATTGGAGCCTTGGCCGAACGAAGCGAGCACGATCGGAATTTCTTCTTCCGGAATGCCCGCTCCCGTGTCCTTGACGCTCATGTATTGCCCGCCGGACGCGGTCCAGCCGACCTTGAGCCAGATTTCGCCGCCCTGCGGTGTGAACTTGATGGCGTTGGACAGGAGGTTGAGGCAGATCTGGCGGATGGCTCGCTCGTCCGCCCAGAGCCGCGGCAAATCCTGTTCGAACATCTCGTGGATCGTGATGCCGCGGTTCGATGCGCGGATTTTCAGCAGGTGATGGCAATCCTCGACAATCGCCGCCAGAGAAACGGATTCCTCGTTGAGCTCGTAGCGCCCAGCCTCGATGCGCGACAGGTCGAGGATTTCGTTGATCAGCCCGAGCAGATGCACGCCGGAATTATGGATGTCGGCTGAATATTCCTTGTAGGCCGGGATCGCATGCTCGCCGAAGACTTCACTCTTCATCACTTCGGAAAAGCCGAGAATGGCATTAAGCGGCGTACGCAGCTCGTGGCTCATCTGCGCGAGGAAACGTGACTTAGCAATGTTGGCGGCTTCCGCGCGCTTGCGAGCTTCGTCGGACACAGCCTTGGCCTGCTCGAGCTCGCCAATCAGCGCATCTTTTTCGGCGCGGGCCTCGAGCGTTGCCAGCGTCGTCGAATAGAGCCGGTACGCGAGCACGGCGAAGTAGCCCTGCGCGGTCAGCGCCATGACCGCGAGGATGTAATCGCGTAGCGTGCCCTGCAACGCAAAATGCAGCGCGATTGCCGCCGTGACGGGGAAGGTCGCCGCGAAAGCGGCCATCGGGAGGCTCGAGGCCAGCATCGACGACACCGCCACCACCAACAACATCACGAACAACATGAACGTGCCGGAGCTCTCGTCCATGCCGACCGGATTGATCAGGATGAACATCCAGGCCAATCCATAAAACAGGTCGAGCATGATGAAGCGCAGACGCCATTTGCGCGCTGACACTTCGGCCATCGGCAGGTCGAGGAACTGGCGGCATTTGCTGATCATGACCGCGTGGATGACCAGCACCGACGCGGTCCAGGCGCCGGCGACGACAGCGCCGGTCCACAGGCTCGACAGGAAGCCGATGGTCGCCACCAGCAGTAGGATTACCAGCGAAGCGGAAAGGCGGTTCTGTGCGTATTGACGCAGCAGTTCGTAGTCGAAGACAGGTCGCGTCCCGCTGGACGACGTCAGCCTGTCGCGCGCGTCGCGCACGTATTGCGCG
>Ga0187779_10002214_pt1 | contig 11957 bp, 13 predicted proteins | sample 1015_Q2_SP10_10__FD_132435 | JGI IMG/M metagenome (GOLD analysis project Ga0187779, IMG submission 132435) | Tropical peat soil microbial communities from peatlands in Department of Meta, Colombia - 1015_Q2_SP10_10_MG | ecosystem: Environmental > Terrestrial > Soil > Wetlands > Peat | place... | reverse complement strand
CTCGATCGCCGGTTCGCCACAGGCGGTGGCGATCGACTGCACCGACATCGCGACCCCCGCGACCCCGACGCCAAGCATCACCGTCACCGCGACGATTCACGCCATCCAGACGGCGGTCGACGACGACAAGTGACGGCGCCCACTACGCTGGCGCCATGTCAACTGCTCAGATGAACACAAGCCACGGCACGATCTCGTTCGAACTGTTCGACGAGGACGCGCCCGAGACGGTCGCGAACTTCCGCAAGCTCGCCGCAGAGAATTTCTACGACGGGATCATCTTCCACCGGATCATCTCGGGATTCATGATCCAGGGGGGTTGTCCCGAAGGCAGCGGGATGGGCGGCCCCGGCTACACGTTCAAGGACGAGATCAACAGCCACAAGGTCGTGCGGGGCGCGCTCGCGATGGCCAACGCCGGTCCCAACACCAACGGTTCGCAGTTCTTCATCGTCACCGCCGACAGCGCGCCGTGGTTGGACGGCAAGCACACCGTGTTCGGCCAGGTCACCGACGGGATGGACACGGTCGATGCGATCGAGGGCGTCCAGACCGGCCGGAACGACCGTCCCGTCGACCCGCCGGTGATCAACTCGATCGAGCTTGACTGACAGCCTGCTGGCTGGAATCGGTAGCGCCGGGGCCGGCGCTACCCCCCGTAATTGTTGAACACGCCGGCGCCGAACACGGCCAGTCCGGGCGCGCCGGCGTAGCCGAGGGTGTGCAGCCCGAGCAGCTTTTCGATCGAGGCCAGCAGCGAAAAGTGGTTGAAGTAATCGATCACGTCCATGCTGTTGGGCTTCACGTACGGCGAGATCAGCAGTAGGCCGACCTGCCCGCCGCCGCCGGTGGGGGTCGTCTCGCCGCTTCCGAGCGACACCGGGCTCGTGGTCGTCGTGGGCACTGTCGTGGTCGTGGTGGCACCGGTCGTGGTCGTCGGAGCAGTGGTCGACGTGTCCGTCGTGGTCGTCGTCGCACCGGTGGTCGGCGCGGTCGTGTCGGTCGTCGTCGTTCCGGTCGCGGTCGTCGTCGTCCCGGGCACGGCCGGTCCCATCGCTCCCGCGGGAACCACCGGCGTGTCCGGCGGGAGGCCGCGCAGGTTCGGATACGACGGCGGGCTCGCACAGCATGCGCTCGGGTCCGCGTACTCGCCGGTCTGCGGGGCCTGGTCGAAGGTGATCGCGATCATCCCGCCGTCCTTGTACGCCGGCGACTTCTTGATCTCGGGCACGACCGTCTTCAAGAATCGGTTGGCGCCGGCGAGGCTCGGTTTCGCGCCCCGCTTGCACGGCGCCTCGCTGCCGTCCGAGCACGGCGCCGGGATGATGTAGGCGAGCGACGGCGTCGTGCTCGCGCTCTTCAGATCGGTCTCGAGGTGGCCGATGCCGGCCTCGTAGTCGTGGCAGGCCGACCCGCCGGTCAGCGAGCGGAAGTACACGAACGGGTTGCGCCACGCGAGGTACGCGTTCTTCGAACCTGCCGTCTGCGGCACCTTGCTGCCGCCTTTCGGAACGCGGCAGGCCGACTTCGCGTTCGCGGGCACTCCCTGCAGGTACGCCTTCCACGTGTCCCCGGCACCGGTCAGCTCGCCGGGGAGCGTCCTGGTGGCGGCCGGATACGCGCAGCCGCTGCCGAGCATCTGCCCCCTCGGCGCCTTGGTGGCGTGTTTGATGCGGGAGAACACGGGGCAGTCCGTGGCCGTCTGCACGGTGGGGCCCTGGCCGCTCACCAGCGCGATCTCGTTCGCGAGCGGTGACCCGGCGACCGCGTAGTAGTTCTGGATGAACTCGCCCTGGCGTCGGAGCGCGCCGCTGAGGTAGCCGCTCGACCCGAGGAAAGACTGCGTGTAGCCGCGGTCCGAGAGCACGATCAGGAACATGTGCTTGACCGGCGGAAGCCCGTTCAGGCCCGACGACGTGGTGTCGGTGCCGGTGGTCGAGGTCGGCGATGTCGTTGGCGAGGCCGACGCCTGGGCCTCGGTCTGCGCGGCCGCGGCGCCTCCGCCGCCGGCGGCCGCGGCGGCGCTCCCGCCCCCGCCCGATCCGCCTTCCGGCGGCGCGGTCGCGGTCACCGCCGTCGGCGTGGTGGCGGGGTGGCCGAGCCCGACCACGATCAGCGGGGCGCTCGCCAGGGTCGCGACGCTGGTCCCGCCGACGAGCGAGCCGACGATCACGCCGAACCCGAGCATCCCCATCACGGCCACCGCGGCGGCGCGAGGTCCGGGCATCGCGAACCCGAACGCCGGTGGCCTCGAGTCGCGATCCGAGAGCGATTCCGCGAGCGGCGTCCCGGGCGGGAGATCCGGCTCTGGTCCCTGCTCGTGGAAGGCCCCGATCAGGCCTGCGATCTGCGCCGGCAACGGCCCGCGCCTAGTCCCGCACTCCACGCAGTAGCGCTGGTCGTGGGCCAGCCGCGCCTGGCACTCCGCGCATCGGTCGGCGGCGGACGACGCGTTTGGAGCGGCGGTCTCGGGGATCATCGGCAACCAATCAGTCTCGCCGCCGTCACGGTCCAAGTTGTGAACATCTTGACTCCCTCGCCGGTCCGGCTCGGATACTCGTTTCACTCATCCCGGTCACGCCTTGTTCACAACTGTCCGGCGACCGCGCCGGATACTAGGCGCGGGGAGCGCTCTGGCGCGGCCACAACCACGAACTCAGTGAGCACGGAGACTAGGCGCTGGCAATCAATCCGGAGAACGTCGAGGGCGGTGCGAGACCGGACCGGCCGACGCGAGAGCTGAGCGCCGCGCCGGCGCCGAGCCGCGAGCTGCCTGCCGTCCCGGCCGCGGCGTCGGGCGACAGGTGCGGCAATTGTGGAGCGCCGCTTGCGCACGACCAGCGCTACTGCGTCCAGTGCGGCGAGCGCCGCGGCCAGTCGACGTTTCCACAGCCTCAGCCGGCCACCGAGGTGCGGTCGTCTCGGGTCCGGTCGAACCGGGTTGCGCACCAGCCGCGGATGTCGTCCGGCGCCACCCTGGTGGCGGGGGTGGGCGTGCTGCTGCTGGCGATCGGGCTTGGGGTGCTGATCGGGCACCTCGGGAAGAGCGCGGCGACGCCGAAGGCGAGCTCCTCGCCCCCGGTCACGATTCTGCAGCAGGGCGGCGGTGCCGCGAGCGCCCCGGCGACGACGACGGCGTCCACCCCAACGAGTGCTCCCGCGCATGTCAAGAGCAACAGCCTCACCCAGAAGGGGCAGGCCAAGCTGAAAGCGACCGCGGCGTCGAAGACGGTCCAGAAGAAGGCGACCCAGGCCGCCAGCAAGGTACTCGGCAATTCGAACAACCTGGCGCCGCCCACCGTCACCAGCGGCGGCTCGTGCAGCAACAGCCAGGCCGGGTGCCACAACGGACACTTCAACGGAAACTTCTTCGGCCAGTGAGAGGAGTCTGAGCATGCGGCTGCCGGGACGCGGAAAGCGCCAACAGCGCGCACCGGACGCGGGCTCGACCCAGGCGGCGAGCGCGGCCGGCGCGGACGGCGCGAGCGACGCGCCCGCCAGCGGACCGACCGAGAGCCAGGTGATCGACCTCGAGCGACGGCGCGACATCCTCAAGGCGCGGGTGGCCGAGCTGCAGTGGGACCTGGGCGGTCTGGTCTACGAGATGGCGATCCGGGATCGGATCCGGGTCGATGTGCTGATCAAGCGCGCCGCCCTGCTCCAGGACGCCGACTCAGAGCTCGGCGAGATCGAGCGGATCCTGCACCTCGAGCACAGCGCCACGGCCGGCGCGTGCGCCTCGTGCGGAGCCCCGCATAGCACCGGAGCCTCGTTCTGCTGGCAGTGCGGGCAGCCGATCCTCCAGCAGGTCCCGAGCGACTCGATCTTCTGAGATCAGAATCGGATCCCTCGGGTTTTACACACGGATGCGTTCATCCACGTGATTCATCCCGAGGACGCTCCGGCTAACCGAAACGCCCTGCGACGTAGTCCCGGGTGCGCGGGTCGGCGGCGCCGCGGAAGATCATCTCGGTGTGGCCGTACTCGATCAGTGTGCCCGTACGCTCCGCACCGGTCGAGTCAAGGCTGAAGAACGCGGTGCGGTCGGCCACGCGCGCGGCCTGTTGCATGTTGTGAGTCACGATCACGATCGTGAACCGCTGCTTGAGGTTGTGCATGAGGGCCTCGATCGCGGCCGTGGACACCGGGTCCAGCGCCGACGCCGGCTCGTCCAGCAGCAGCACGTCCGGCTCGATCGCGATCGCCCGGGCGATGCACAGGCGCTGCTGCTGACCGCCGGACAGGCCGAGCGCGCTGTCCTGCAGGCGGTCCTTGACCTCATCCCACAGCGCGGCTTGGCGGAGCGCCTCCTCGACCCGGTCGTGCAGCCGAGCCCTCATCCCGAGGTTGCGCGCGGCCCAGGCGACGTTGTCGTAGATCGACTTCGGGAACGGATTGGGCTTCTGGAACACCATCCCGATCCGGCGGCGGACCTCGACCCGGTTGGCGCGGTTGCCGTACAGGTCGTGGCCGTGGTACAAGACCTGACCGTCGAGGCGGAACCCGGGGATCGAGTCGTTCATGCGGTTGAGGCTGCGGATGAAGGTCGACTTCCCGCATCCCGAAGGACCAATCACCGCGGTGACCAGGTGGCGGTAGATCTTGAAGGTCGTGTCGGCTAGGGCACGGTTGCTCCCGTAGTACACCGCCATGTCGCGAATATCGAATACCACGGGACGGGTCTCGGTCTCGCCGCCGTTGACCGCGGGTCGGACGACCGGGAGCACCGGATCGGTCCGGAGCCGGACGCGGCCCGCCGGCATTTCGCCGCGGATGATCTGGCCGGCCGTCCGGCTGTCCCGGTCCCAGTCGGTCATTGGCCCATCTTCGCACGGGTGCGCGCGAGGATCACGCGCGCGCCGATGTTGGCGAGGAGGATGAAGATCATCAGCACGAGCGCTGCGGCCCAGACCCGGTCTACGGCCGAGGCCAGCGGCAGGTCATAGGACTGGAAGATGAACATCGGGACGCTGGGGACACCGCTGAACAGGTTGAAGGTTGTGGCGGTCTGGTTGAACAGCGAGTCGCAGATCAACAGCGGCGCGGTCTCGCCGGCGGCGCGGGCGATGGCCAGGATCGCGCCGGTTACCAGCCCTCCCACGGCAGCCGGCAGGATCACGGTGAGCACGGTGCGCCACCGGTTCACGCCGAGCGCGTCGGCGGCCTCGCGCAGGCTGCCCGGGACCAGCAGCAGCACCTCCTGGCTCGCTCGCGCCATCAGCGGCAGCATCACGATCGACAGGGCGACCGCGCCGGCGAAGCCCGACTCTCGATGCAGCGGGATCACGATCAGGCCGTAGACGAACAGCCCGACCACGATGGTTGGAAGGCCCTGCATCATGTCCAGCGCGAGCTTGAGAAGCCGCCCCGTCCGCGACCGGGCGCCGGCGAACTCGGTCAGGTAAAGCCCGGTGAGGACCCCGATCGGCACGGCAATCACCGCTGCCGCGGCGACGATCTCGAGCGTCCCGAGCAGCATGTTGCCGATCCCCCCGCCGGCCAGGCCCTGTGAGTTGTGGACGACGAAGCCGAGGCTGAGCGACGACGCACCGCGGGACGCCACTCCATAGACGACGATGACCAGCACCGCCACCGCGGCCAGCGCCGCCGCGGTCGCGGTGACCTGGACGAACCGGTCGACCAGACCCCGGCGGCGGAGGTTGCCCGACGGCGCCAGCGGCGCCGTCGGGTCGAACAGCCCCGTCTCCCCCAGCGTGATTTCAGTCGCCGCGTTCATGTCGCTCTCGTCAGCATCCCCACGTCGTAGCGTCCGGCGATGGTTCGGGCCGCAATGCTCGTGAGCAGCGAGATCACTACCAGGACGAGCCCGGCATAGAACATCGCCGCCGTGTGCAGAGGATTCACGGCAGACTCGAACTGCGCGGCGATCTCCGCGGCGATGGTGGAGGCGGGCTCGAACACCGACCGGTGGATTTGGGTCACGTCGCCGATCACGAACGACACCGCGATCGCCTCGCCGAGCGCGCGCCCCAGCCCGAGCACCACGGCGGCGCCGACGCCGGACGCGGTGCTGGGCAGGACGATGCCCCGGATCACCTCCCATCGGGTGGCGCCGAGGGCCTCGGCGCCGTCCTTGAGCTCCGCCGGGACGGTCAGGAACAGGTCGCGGCTGAGCGCCGAGATGATCGGCAGGATCATCACGGTCAGAACAATTCCGGCGGTCATGAGACTGATGCCCGTCGTCTCGGCGGGACCGAACAGGGGGATGAAGCCGAGCGCGCTGTGCAGACCGGGCTCGAGGTGGTTGATGAACGGGACGAGGACGACGAGGCCCCAGAAGCCGTAGATGATGCTCGGGACCGCCGCGAGCATCTCGACCAATGGACCAACCACCGCGCGCACCCGCCGCGGCGCCATCATGCTCAGGTACAGACCGATGGCGATCCCGAGGGGCGTGGCGAGGACCAGCGCGACCACCGAGGCGACCACGGTCCCGTAGATCAGTGCTCCGGCTCCTTCGATGCTGAAATTGGGCGCCCACCTCGTGTGCACGAGAAAGCCCAGACCGAAGCGATCGATGGCCGGGCTCGCATTGTTCGCCAGCTGGTAGACGACATCGACGAGGGTCACGACGACGAGCAGGCCAGCCAGCGCGCACAGGCCTAACAGGACCCGGTCGCCGAGCTTGCCGGCGCCCCGCGGCCGCGTTCCGGTGCGGGCGCGGAACCCCTGCCGCCCCATCGTCAACCTTGCCCTCGGGGACACGGCGCGCAAGCGTACGGAAAAGCTCGATGGCGGACCTCGCGCCCCTCCATCGCTCACAGGTTTTCCACAACGTGGTCACAAGCTGGCAACAAGTGGCCAAATCTGCACGGAGATGCTTACCGCCATCTCGCGAGGGGCGGCCGGGCCACGTCGAGAGTCTTCTCGGGAATTCCCATAAGGAAAGGACTACTGCTTTGCTCTTCAAGAGGTTCGTCAGCGTTACATGCGCTGGGTTGCTGGCAGGCTGCGTATTAGGCCTGAGCGCCGCCGCCGCGTCCGCCAAGCCCACGCTCAACGGTGCCGGCTCGACGCTGGTCGCCCCGATCGAGGCCGAGTGGGCCGCGGTGTGGGATACGGCCAACGGCAACCTGGTCAACTACTCCCCGGTGGGCTCGGGAACGGGAGAGTCGGATATTGCCAAGGGCCTGGTGGACTTCGGCGCCTCCGACGCGCCGCTATCCGTGTATCCGACCGCCCCGGCGAACTTGATCCAGATTCCCTGGGCGCTGAGCGCGACCGGCGTGAGCTATCACATCAACGGCCTGAAGCCGAAGGGTTCGGTGCTTCGTCTCACCGGTTCCGTGCTCGCCCAGATCTACCTTGGGCAGATCACCAAGTGGAACAGCCCGAAGATCAAGGCGTTGAACCCGGGTGTGAAGATCCCCGGCACCCGGATCACGGTGTTCTGGCGCAGCGACGGCTCCGGCGACACGTACGCGTTCACCCGGTACCTGTCGGACGTCAGCGGCGCGTTCCTGGGCAAGGTCGGCGCCTCCACCACGGTGACCTTCCCGGTCGGCACGGGCGAGGCCGGCAACCAGGGCATGGCAACGGCACTCAAGGCCACGAACGGCGGGATCGCCTACATCGCGGTCTCGTATCTGATCGCCAACAGCCTGCCGGCCGTCGCGATCAAGAACGGCGCGGGCAACTACGTGGTTCCGAACCTGAGCGCGATCGCGGCCGCGGCCGCCGGGATCAGCATTCCGTCTAACCGCGAGGTCACGATCGTCGACCCGGGCAGGAGGAAGAAGAAGGCGTACCCGATCTCGACGTTCACCTACGCGTTCGTCCCGACGGATGCCCCGCAGGGAGCGCTGATCCGGTCGTTCATCGGCTACGCGATCACCCAGGGCCAGCAGTTCGGACCCTCGCTCGACTTCTCGCCGCTGCCCAGAGCGGTTGTCAACGCGGACGAGAGCGCACTCAACTCGATCAACTGACCGGTTTGAACTGACCGGTTTGACACGACTCGATTAGCGGCTGGCGCACGCCGGGATACCCAGCGTGCGCCACGCCGCGTTCTCGGCGGATTCGGCCGGCGCGAGCCGCCGCTGCAGCGGCTTGATCACGCTCAGCGGGTCGGCTCCGCGGTCGAGCTCGCGGATCGTTCCGTTGAGGATGCTGAGCTGTCGGGAAGCGGCAGCCAGCGCGGCCGAGTACGAGCCGGCGTCGTCCGACGGCGGCTTGAGGGCCCGAAGCTCGGCGAGCTCGGGCCCCAGCACGTCGGCACCGCGGCGCAGGAACTCCGCGGTGCCGGACGGAAGCGCCGGCGCCCGGATCTGGTCGGACCGAGTGAGCGCCGGCTGGCAGACCCGCGTCGCCTCGAGGCGGAACCGGGTCACCGACGGGGACGAGCTGCCGCAGCCCGCGACTGCGAACGCGGTCGCCGCGGCCGCGGCCGCGATCGCGACGGCACTCATCGAAGGCTCGTGCCAAGCAGTCGCTCGAGCTGCGCGATCGTCTCCTCCGGCACGCGGTGGTGAACGGTCGCCATCCCAAGCTCGGCCGCGGGATCGAGATTGCTGGAGAGATCGTCGACGAACACGCAGTCCGCCGGTGCGAGCCCGAGCCGCTCGGCGCCGAGCACGTAGATCTCAGGGGACGGCTTGCGCATGCCGACTTCTCCGGAGATCACGACCGCGTCGAACAGCTCCGCCAGCAGATCCCTGGGGTAGTGCGTCGTTCCCCAGGAGTTCGAGAGCAGCCCGGTCCGCGTCCCGCCGGCGCGGACGCGACGGACCGTCTCGAGCATCAGCTCATCGGGCTTCGTACCGCCGAACAGGCGGTCGATCAGGCCCGCGGGCTCGACCCCGAGCAGCCCGGCGACCTGCGACTCGAATTGCTCCTGCACCACCGTCCCGCTCTCGAAGCCGAGCATCATCTCGCGGCAGTCCGGGTGCTCCCGGAAGACTTGGCCGATCGCGTCCGGAGCGAGGCCCTCGAACTCGCAGAAGGCGCTGAACGACGCGAACACGTCGGTCGTCAGCACCCCGCCGTAGTCGATCAGCAGTCCGCGGCGGCTTCGGTCAGAGGCCATGTCGCGACACCGCCAGCGCGCGGTCGGCGATCTCGATCACGCCGTCGCCGAACGTCTGCAGGTACGGGTCGTCGGTCGATCCCGCCAGCGCGCGCTTGTAGTTGCCTTCCATGAACACCACGGCCTTCCACAGCGCGAGCGTGACGTACCAATCCAGCGACTGCACCGAGCGGCCCGAACGCTCCTCATAGCGGGCGGTCAGCTCCGCGCGCGTGGGGAACCCGGGCCGCAGCGTGACGTTGTTCAGGTTGAACTTGCCGAGGGCATCGCCGGGCTCGGTCCAGTGCATGAGCATGTAGCCGACGTCGGCGAGGGGGTCGCCGATCGTCGCCATCTCCCAGTCGAAGATCGCGATCAGCCGCGCCGGAGCGCCGGCGGCGAACATCGTGTTCCCGAGCCGGTAGTCGCCGTGCACGATCGTCGCCGGCGGCGACTCGGGGATGCTCGACCGAAGCCACGCGCCGACCTCCTCCACCTGCGGCAGCTCGCGCGTGCGGTTGTGCTCCCACAGGCCGTTGAAGCGGCGCAGCTGGCGCTCGAGGTAGCCGGTCGGCTTGCCGAAGCCCTCGAGGCCGGCGCCCACCCAGTCGGTGGCGTGCAGCTCGACGAGGGCGTCGATCAGCTCGTCCGCGATCCGGCCATGCTGCTCGGGAGTGTCGAGCTCGGCGGGCACCGAGTCGGTGATGACGTCGCCGGCGATCCGCTCCATCACGTAGAACGGCGCACCGATCACGCCCATGTCGTCGCACACGGCGAGCACCTTCGGCGCGCGCACGGGTGTGGACGCGAGCGCGCCGAGCAGCCGGGCCTCGCGGAGCACGTCGTGGGCGCTCGGTGGCAACGGCCCGCGCGGCGGGCGCCGCAGCACCGGCCCGGTCGACAGTGCGAACGTGACGTTGGAGTGACCGTCGCCGATCGGCGACGCGGTCAGGTCCGCCGGCGCCTCGAGGCCGTGCGCGTCGAGGAACTCGATCAGCGGCTCGAGCACCAGCAGCGGCTCGCGGTCGTTGGCGGCCGCGGCGGCATGCGAACGCACGATGTCGTCGGGTGCGAGGGAGACGGTCATGGCGTTCAGGCAGCGTAGCGGCGGACGGGGGGCCACTAGCTACTCTCGACCTGGGAAGCGATGCCCGAACTACCCGAAGTCGAGATCACCGCGCGGCTGATCGGAGCCGCCGTCGCCGGCGGCGAGATCGAGTCTGCCCTGGCGCCCGGGATCAACGCCCTGAAGACGTTCGACCCGCCGCTCGCCGCGCTCGAGGGGCGCCGGTTGCAGCGCATCGGGCGGCGCGGCAAGCTGTTCGTGATCGAGCTCGACGGCGAGTTGGTGCTCGAGATCCACCTGATGTCGGCGGGACGCCTGCAGCTGTTCGACGCGCGCGCCTCGCTGCGCGACCGGACGTCTCGGTTCCTGGTCCGGCTGAACGACGGCCGCGAGCTTCGCCTGCGCGAGTTCGGCACCCGCCAGCGGGCGTGGGTCAAGGTTCTGCGCGCCGAGGATCTCGCCGCCGAGGAGACGATCGCCGAGCTGGGGCCTGAGGCCTGGCCGGATCCGCCGCCGTTCGCCGATCTGCTCGACCAGCCGCGCCCGCTGTACGCGTTGCTCCGCGATCAGCACGTGATCGCCGGGATCGGCCGCTCGTGGGTCGACGAGATCCTGCACACGGCGATGATCTCGCCGTTCAAGCGCGGCTCCGACCTCGATGACGACGAGGCCGACAGGCTCCACGAGGAGACCGTGCGTGTGCTCGGCGATGCGATCGCTCACTACGAGTCCACGCTGTCGCTCCCGATCCCCGACAAGCTGCCGATGCCGCTCACCGTCCACCGCTGCAACGGCGAGCCCTGCCCGCGCTGCGGCGACCAGCTCGAGGCTGTGTTCTACGAGGACTACGTCATGTGCTACTGCCCGACGTGCCAGACCGAGGGCAAGCTGCTCAAGGACCGGCGGCTGTCGCGGCTGCTGAAGTAGCGCGGTCCCAGAACGGATCCGCACGCCTAGGGTTCCAAGCGCAGCACGGCAAGCTCGGAGTGCGATGGTGGACTCATCGGGAGGCCATCCCAGCCGGGCCACCGACCTGCGAAACCTGCCATTCGGTGCGATTTGAACCGGCCGTGGCATGTTGCGCATGCGGGGCATGCGCGGTCTGCCACGGTCTTGGGTTTTGAGCTCGGTTGGCAGGTTTTGCAGGTCGGCTCGCCGATCGAACCGTCCCCCATTGGGTTTCCGAGCCTCGACTATCCGATTTCGGGCGTCGGCACGGCAGGGTGCCCGCGACCGCGACTCTCAGTTAGGATCGGCGCGCGATGGCACTCGAGCCCGGCGACAAGGCCCCCGACTTCACGCTCCTCGACCAGCACGGCGAGCCTGTGTCGCTGGCGGGGCTGCGCGGCAAGACCGTCGTCCTGTACTTCTATCCGAAGGCGGACACGCCGGGCTGCACGACGCAGGCGTGCGGCGTGCGCGACCACCGCGCCGACTACGCCAACGCCAACACCGTGGTCCTCGGCGTCTCGCCCGACGCGGTAAAGCCGATCGCCAAGTTCGACGAGAAGTACGGACTGGGCTTCCCACTGCTCTCGGACGAGGACCATGCGGTGGCCGAGGCGTACGGGGTGTGGGTCGAGAAGAACCGCTACGGCCGCACGTACATGGGCAACGAGCGCACGACGTTCGTGATCGCCGACGACGGCACGATCCGCGAGGTGTTCCGCAGCGTCAAGCCCGCCGAGCACGACGAGCTCGTGCTCGGCGCGTTGGCCGGTTCGTAGCTCCCGGGTCTACTGAAGACCCTCGCGCGCCTCGCGCACGAGCGTCACGGCCTCGGGGAAGATGTGCGCCATCACGGTCCGCAGCTGCTCGGCCTGCTGCTCGGTCGTCCCCTGGATGTTGATGCGGTTCATCGCCGCG
>Ga0187779_10002213_pt1 | contig 11957 bp, 11 predicted proteins | sample 1015_Q2_SP10_10__FD_132435 | JGI IMG/M metagenome (GOLD analysis project Ga0187779, IMG submission 132435) | Tropical peat soil microbial communities from peatlands in Department of Meta, Colombia - 1015_Q2_SP10_10_MG | ecosystem: Environmental > Terrestrial > Soil > Wetlands > Peat | place... | reverse complement strand
TCGGGACGCGAGCGTGGATCGCGCTGTTCTTCGGTCGTGACGGCAACGACCCGTTGTTCCTCCAGCTCAAAGAAGCCGAGGACTCGGTGCTCGAGGAGCACGTCGGCAGGAGCGTCTACCGGAACCATGGACAGCGTGTGGTCGTCGGTCAGCGCATGATGCAGGCGACGAGCGACATCTTCCTCGGCTGGATCCATGTCAAAGCGGGACTGGACGGCGTCGCGCGCGACTTCTACGGCCGCCAGCTCAAGGACTGGAAGGGCTCGGCGGAGATCGACCAGATGGTTCCAGCGGGGATGGCCGCGTACGGCCGGCTGTGCGGCTGGACGCTGGCGCGAGCGCACGCCCGCAGCGGCGATCGCGTCGCGATCGCGTCCTACCTCGGTGCCGGCAACGTGTTCGACCGGGCGGTCCTCGATTTCTCCAAGGCCTACGCCGACCAGAACGACCTCGACTACCAGGCGCTGACCGAAGCGGTCAGGTCCGGTCGGATCGTCGCCCAGACCGGACTCTGATCGTCAGCTGCACTTCGACTTCGTCGCGCTCTGGAAGCTTTCGACCGCGGTCACGACCGCCGACGCTTGCGCAGGTATCTGAGCGATCGTCGCGGGCGTGGGCGAGCTCACGGCATTCTTGACCGTCGCCGACAGGGCGTCGACTGAGGTCTTCAGCGCGGTGGTCTCGTTCGGGAAGTCGCTCTTGGCTTCGTTGATCGCGGTCTGAGCGTCGCTCTGCACCTTGGACAGCGCGGACTTGAGACCGTTCAGTCCGCTCTCCACGATGTTCGTGCTCGGAATGGCCTTGATCGAGCTCTCGAGGTTGCTGACGGCGGAGCAGTACGACGGCTTGCTGCTGCCGCCGCAGGCGGCGAGGGCGCCGATGCACAGCACGAGCGCGGCAGCGGTCGCGGCGGTTGGACGCGTCCTAGCCATTGAGAAGCTTCTCCTTCGCTGACTCGTACTCCTCGGGGCTGATTGCGCCGCGGTCCCGCAGGTCGGCGAGCTGCTTGAGCTGCTCCGCGGTCGTCGGTCCGGCGGGAGCGGATGAGCCGCTCGAACGCTGACGCCGCTCGCGCATGTCCGCCATGCGGGTGCGGATCGCACGCGTCGCTGCCCCCGAACGTGCCTCGGGGAATTCGACCGCAGTTTGCCGGATCAGGATGTAGGTGCCGAGCAACGCGAGCACAATGAACACGAGGATTCCGATCGGTTTGGAGGTGGCGGGGATCGGATCCCAGATGAACAGGAGGACCAACAGCCCGACCACGATTCCGTACGTCGCGAGGGTCTGCTCGCGCAGGAACGGAGCGATCGCCTGACGCGAGGAGCGAGCGGGCCGGGCGGGACCGGCGAACCATGCCGCGGCGACGAGCAGGATCCCGATGAAGATGACCCCGCTGGCGACGTCCTTCAAGATCGCCGTGCTGATCCCGTAGACGTCGTGGATCGTCGCCTGTAGCGACGCCTCGCTGGTGAGCGAGTTCGCGACCTGCCCCTGGAGGATCGAGCGGGCCAGAATGACCAGCACGCCGGCGAGGATTCCGGCAAAGCCGATCGTCATCAGCGTCCGCCGCCGATGACCCTTGGCGAGGAACAGCGCGAGTATGTACAGCAGCGGCACGATCACCAGCAGCCAAAACGCCAGGCTCTTGATCGCCTTGCCGCCGTTCTGCACGTATTTGAGCTGATCGGACTTGAAGATCACCAGGTTCGCGACGTTGGGCGGGAGCTTCGAAGCGATGTCCGACGGCAGCCCCAGGCGCGACGCGATGTTGTTGACGAGCAAGGCAAGGTTGAGCGTCACCGCGCCCTGGTTGACGCCGACCGTCCCTTTCTTACCGTTGACGATGTCCACGAACGTCTGGTCGGCAGCGCGGTTGGCCTCGGCCCATAACTGCTGCACCCGCGGCCGGCTGAGCGCGAGCTCGGCGCCCTGGACGGCGGCGTTACGGAGCGCACCGGCGGCTGGACCTGCCAGCCCCTGGAACTGGGTGGGCAAGGCCTGCTTGATCAGTCCGGCGACGTCGACGTTCGCGTAGAGCTGGTCGACGACGTAGTTGGCCGTGGTGGAACGGACGTTGGCGTTCTGGAGCAGCTGCGTGCTGGTCTTCGACCAGTTGTCGGGGCTGAACAGGAGGCGATTGGCCCAGGTGGCGAAGATCGCGACGACCAGGAGTACGGTCGTGACGCCGATCAGCACGTCCACCCCGATTAGCCGGCGGCGCGAGATCTTCGCCGCCTGCGCTTCCGCGGCGGCGTCCGGAGGGGAAGCGGCGCCGGTGGCATCGGGGGCCGGAGCGTTCACGACGTCCTCTGGCTCGGTCGGCTGCGCGCCGGCCGGGGGCCCCTCCTCGTGATTATCTCGATCGCCAGCTTCCATCGCAGACCCCAATCTGTCGGCTCACCGGTAGCGATGGATCGTCGAAGCATTGCAAGGGTTGCGCATCCCCCTATTCGGGTGATGGTATTGACAGCCGACACACGAAGATGGACTCGGTGAGCCATGTCTGATGACGAGAAAGCCAACTCACGGCGAGGTGTTCTGAGACCGATCGCAGGCCTCGGCGTCCGGACAGCGACGGCTACGCTGAGGCCGTTCGCCGGCGTGGTCGAGGCGGCTGCCGGGGCTGGCCTCAGCCTGGAGCGGCGGGCCGTCGACCGCGTGCTCGAGAGCACCGAGCTCGAGCGCGTGGTGGTCGAGGCGATCAACAGCCCGCACGTCCAGTCGGCGGTCAGACGGGCGCTGGAGAGCGACGGCGCGGCCCGGCTGATCGACAGCCTGTTCGACAGCGGCCTGATCGACCGCTTCCTCGAGCGGCTGCTGGCCAGCGACAGCCTCTGGAACATGATCGACGAGATCGCCGGGAGCCCGGCGGTGACGGCCGCGATCTCTCAGCAGGGGCTCGGCTTCGCCGACGAGATCGGCGACCAGGTGCGGTCTCGTTCCCGCAAGGCCGACGACTGGGTGGAGCGCGCGGCCCGGCGGCTGATCGGCCGCCACCCGAGGATGCTCCCGGCGGAACCTGACGCGAGCACCTGATGAGCGCACCGCCGGCGGCGTCCGCGGGCGAGGCGACCACCGGAACCGCGGTCGTCGAGGATCTGCGCTACGTCGGCCTGGCCACACGAGCCGTCTCGTTCGTCGTCGATGCCGCGCTGATCACACTTGTGAACATCCTCGTCGGCATCGGCGCCGCGCTGATCCTGGCCGTGCTCCACGTGCCGTCGCAGCTGAAGACGATCCTGGCCGTGCTCGCCGCGGTCGCGTACATCGTCGGCTCGATTCTGTACTTCGTGATCTTCTGGTGCACGACCGGCCAGACGCCCGGCGCCCGCATGTTGCAGATCCGCGTGGTGACCGGCGACGGAGCCCGGGTCAAGCCGCGGTGGGCGGTGGTGCGCGGCGTGGGCGTCGTGCTGGCGGCGCTGCCGCTGTTCGCCGGGTTCGTGCCGATCCTGTTCGACGGCCGGCGTCGCGCGTTTCAGGACTGGCTTGCGCACACGGCGGTGGTGGAGGCGCCGGGGCCTTCGATCGCCGAGGTCAGCCGGGCGAAGAAGCGGGCGATCCGCGAGGCCGACCGGCAGCCACCGCCGGCGATGCCGGAGTGACGTGCCCGGCAGCCGCTACGCGGGACGCTCGGCCGCTGCCGGCGGCGTCGGAGCGCGCGGGGTGGTCAGCAGTACCGTGACGAGGTAGGCGGCGACCACGCCGACGATGATCAGGGGCTCGTCACCGGTCCCCGAGTGCGAGGTGAGCAGCGTGGCGAGCACGACCGCCGACAGCGGCAGGCGGAGCACCGCCGTGACCGAGGCGCCGAGCCCGACGGCGACCGCCGGCGTCAGCGGGAAGCCGGGGAGGTGCGAGGCGAGGATTCCGCCCGCGGCGCCCAGGAAGATCGCCGGGAACGTCGGTCCGCCGCGGAACGAGCCCAAGCACAGGCTGTACGCGATCCCCTTGAACACGATCACCCAGATGAGCGCGGCCACCGTCCAGGTGCCCGCCTGTGAGATCAGCCCGGACAGGGCGTCCTGGCCCGAGAACAGAACCTCGTCGACGCTCCGGCTCGTGATGCCGTGGAACGCGATCGCGAGGCCGGCGACGACGAGGCCGACGGCGGGCAGGAGCAGCAGCAGCCGCCGTGCCACCACGCCGTACGTGCCCAGCCCGCCGAGCATGATCGCCCTGACCACGATCGCGACCAGGATCCCGAGGAGGATCGTCCATCCGAACTGGCCGATGGTCGGATGGCCGTAGCTCGGGAGCATCACGGGGCTGAGCGCATAGGCCTTCGTGCTGAGTCCCGTGAACGACCCCATACCTATCGACACGAGCGACCCGATGCCGGCGGCGAGCAACCCCGGGATCAGGACCAACCGGAGCCTCGGCCCGCCGATCCCGCTCGCCTCGATCAGGATCACCGCTGCGATCAGCGGCGACTCGAAGATGAACGACAGCGCCGCGAAGCTCCCCGCGGCCGCGATCAGCTGGAGCGCGCTCGGCGGCGTGTCCCGGCGCGCGAGGCCGATCAGCAGCAGCGCCCCTCCCGAACCGAGCGCGATCAGCGGCGCCTCGGGCCCGACCACGAGGCCGAAGCCGACCGCTGCGCCGCCGGCGAGGATCACGCCCGGAAGATCGATCGGCTTGGTGGGGGCGCTGGTGGCGAGGCCCCTCGCGGGGAGGTGACCGCCCTCTCCGGGCAGACGCATGATCGCCAGCGCCACCAGCAACCCGGCGACCGCGAGGACGGGCAGCGGCCACCACAGCGGCGGCCCGTTGTTGTACCCGAGAGCATGGGGGAGGTGGGTGTACAGCTCCTTCTGGAGCTGGGCGACCCCCTCGAGGAAGCACCACGACGCCAGCGACACGACGATGCCGACGATCGCGACGATCACGAGCAGGACGACGAACGGCTTGCTCCGCATCGTCTGGGCCGCCTGCTCGGCGGTTGGTTCGGCGGGCGGGGCGGGGGCTGCAGCGCCGGTCGCAGTCACGCTACGCGATGCTTCCAGAGCGCCGCGTGCTAATCGTCACCCCTTATGGGTGACAGCGCTTCGGACCGAGGCCCGCCTTAGTCCGGATGGGATGGTCGGCGGCGCCTGACGGCGGCGCCTTAGTCCGGGTGGTCGGAGTGGAGCCGGTGGACGTCGATCCGGTCGACGTTGACGCCGACGCCCTGGAGCGTGTCGATCAGCTTGTCGCGGTGGGCCTCGAACTCCTCCTGTGAGCGCCACACCTCGAACATCTGCACGTCGTCCTCGCCATAGGCGGCGTGGTACAGCCGGCCCTCGTGGACGCCCGACTTCTCGAGCTCTGCGATGACCTGCTCGTACTCCTCCGGGGACATCCGGTCGGGGCAGATGTGGACGGCGACGGGCATGTCCGGCACAGCCTAGAGGGCGTGCTCCGGCGGGCATCACCCTGATCAGGTGATCGCCGCTCGAGCGCCCGGCGACCGCAGCGGAGCCTGGGTCAGCTCCCCCGACGGCGGACCTGGTCGTCCACGCCGGCGACCGCGGCGACGTAGGCGGCGTGGGTGCCGAGGCACGTGGCGATCACGTCCGGCGGCCACTTCGAGGGCGGCGGGGTGCGGCCGAGCAGGGGGAACAGCGTCAGCGTGGCGCTCATCAGCGTGCCGCCGAAGATCGCGCTCGCCCACGGCTCTTGCACCCTCCGGCGCAGGATGCCGTGCCACAGGCCGAACGCCGAGCCGTAGCTCCAGCGCAGCGCCCATCCGATGTCCCGGTCCTCGCGCGCCGTGACGTGCGGCAGGTGCATGATCGAGACGACGATCCGACCCGGCACGAGCGAGTCGTCGTAGTCGAGCGGGCCCTGGTGGCGCGGTCGGAGCTTTCGTTCGACGACGTAGGAAAGCGACAGGGCGGCGGTGCCGGCCGTCCCCGCCAGCACGCTGCGGATCGGCCAGGAGACCTTCACTTGTTCATCCTCCTGCCAACGAAGTTGCCGACAAGGATCCCGATCACGGTAACGAGATAGAGCTGGCCGGTGAGCATCTCGAGCACGGCGAGGGCATGACCGACGGACGTGCGCGCCGTGTAGTCGCCGAACCCTGTGGTCGTGATCACGGTGAACGAGTAATAGACGCGGACACCGTTCGGTGGGTGCGAGGTCTGGGTGAAGTACGTCCCGTGCTCCACGTCGTTCACGAACGAGATCGCCGACGCGAACAGCAGTCCGACCAGCAGATAGATCGCCAACGCCCCGGCGACGGCCTGAACGGTGACGCCGTCCTCGTTGATCAGCCTCAGCACTCCGCCCGCAAGCGTGAACGGGATCGCCGCGAGGACGAGGGTGCCGATCACGTACGTGGCCCCGGCCGAAAGCAGGCCGGCGGCGATCCCGATCACCACGACGGCGGCGGCGCCGGCGACGAACAGCGAGCGCGCGCGACGGACCTGGGCCCGGGCCCGGGAGGTGGTGACCGCCACCGAGAGCGCGGCGCCGGCGAGCGCGATCCCTATCGCACGCGACCAGTCCGCGTCGGGCGTGAGGACCTCGAACAGCAGCAGCACGAGGACGATCAAGAACACCGCGACATAGCGGAACTGCGCCGGCTGAGCGGGCGTCGCGCGACTCACACGGGCTCCGACCGCGCTCACAGCCTCACCACCCGGTCGACCAGGTCGAGCCCCTCGGTCCGGTGCGTGATCAGCAGGATCGTGCGGTCGCCGGCGGCCGCGAACACGTCGTCGACGAGCTCGCCCGCCGTGACCGGATCGAGGTGGGCGGTCGGCTCGTCGAGGACCAGCACCGGCGCGCCCGCGAGCAGCGCTCGGGCCAGGACGATCCGCTGGCGCTGGCCTCCCGAGAGCTCGCGCCCCTCCTCGCCGACGAACGTGTCCAGCCCGTCGGGGAGACGGTGGATCCAGTCCCAGATCCGCGCGCGCGTGAGAGCGTCCGCGACCTCCTCGTCGCTCGCGTCCGGGCGCGCGAGGCGCACGTTGTCGCGGATCGACGCCGAGAACAGGTGAGAGTCCTGGCCGGCGACCGAGATCGCGCGCCGGACGTCGTCCTGGCGGTACTCGCGGACATCCCGCCCGGCCACCGTCGCCAGTCCGCCTTCGGGATCGAGGAAGCGCAGCAGCAGGTTCGCGACCGTCGTCTTGCCGGATCCGCTCGGTCCGAGCAGCGCGACGCGGTCGCCTGGCTCGAGCCGGAGGCTGACGCGCTCGAGCGCCGGGTGCTGCTCGCGCGGATAGCGCGCCGTCACGTCTTCGAGGGCGACCGCGAACGGCCATCGGGGCGCCGGGGCGGGATCCACCGGATCGCGAACCGCGGCGGTGCGGTCGGTGAGCTCGAGGACGCGCCGGCCGGCGGCGAGCGTCGCCGACAAATCGCGAGCGGCGGCGGCGAGCGGAGTCACGGCCTCGAACGCGGCGAGCGCGAGCAGCGCGAGCATCGCGATCAGGACACGGTTCAAGGCGCCGTGATCGTGCGCGCTGATCGCGACGGCGAGTACGCCGGCGACGGTGAGACCGGTCACCACCAGCCCGAGGCCGTCGGCCACGCCGACGGCGAGCGCGTCCCGGCGCGCCAGCCTCACGAGCGTGCGGTCGGCGGCGCGGACGCGCTCGATGGCGGCTCCGTCGGCTCCGTAGGCGACCAGCTCGGGCGCCCCGCGCAGCGCTTCGACGAGCTCGGCCGCGAGCTCGCCGCGCGCGGCCGCCTGCCGGCGGCCGGCCCGGGCGCCGAGGATCCCGCCGACCACGGGCACAGCCAGCCCAGCGACGAGCAGCCCCGCGGCGAGCACGAGCCCCGCCGCGGGGAGGAAGGCGGCGGCGGCGCCGACCGAGACGGCGCCGGCCAGCAGCGCAATCAGCGGAGGCTCGAGACCGCGCAGGTACAGGTTCTGGAGGGCGTCGACGTCGGCGACCATCCGCGACAGCAGGTCGCCCTTGCGGTAGCAGTCGAGCTCCGCCGGCGCCAGCGGCTCGATCCGCTCGAAGAAGCGCGCGCGCAGCCCGCCGAGCGCCCGGAGCGTCATGTCGTGGGAGGCTAGCCGCTCGAGGTAGCGCAACACCGGGCGGCCGATGCCGAAGAACTGGACGGCGACGATCGCCACCATCAGCGACAGGACCTCCGGGCGCTCGGCCGCGCGCGAGATCAGATACCCCGCCGTGGCCATCAACCCGACGCCGAACACGACCGTCAGCGCGCCGAGCGCGGCGGCGCCGGCCAGCCGCCGCCGCGGGACCGGCACGAGCCTCAGCAGCGCGCGCAGCGTGCCGCCGTTCACGCCGCCCGCTTTCGTTCCTCGGGCACCGCGACCCCGTCGACGACGCGAACGATCCGATCGGCGCTCGCCACGAGCTCAGGTCGGTGTGCGATCACGAGCATCGTCCGCCCGGTCTGCAGACGCCGGACGGCGCCGGCCACGACGGCCACGCTGTCGGGGTCCAGATCGGCGGTCGGCTCGTCGAGGATCACGAGCGGCGCGTCTCGCACGAACGCTCGCGCGAGCCCGATGCGCCGGCGCTCGCCCGGCGACAGCGCCCGCCCGCCGTCACCGACCAGTGTCGCGTATGCATCCGGCAGCGTCCTGATGAACTCGTCCGCGCCGGCGAGGCGCGCGGCCTGCACCACCGACTCCTCGCCGGCTTCGGGATCGCCGAGCCGGATGTTGTCGGCAACCGTGCCGCGGAACAGCGTCGGGTGCTGGGGCACCCAGGCGACGCGCCGCCGCCACGCATCCAGCCGGCACTCGCGCAGGTCGGCGTCGCCGACGATCACCGCGCCGGCGGTCGGTTCGATCAGCCCGAGCAGCAGCGCCGCGACCGTGCTCTTGCCGGCGCCGCTCTCGCCGACCAGCGCGACCGCCTCGCCGGGGAAGAGCTCGAGGCTGAACTCGTCGAGCACCAGGTCCGCACGGGACGGATACGAGAACGACACCCGCTCGATCGCCACCGTCGCCTCCGCGGGGCTGGGCGCGAGGCGCGTGCCGCCGGCGCCGGCCGCCGCCGGCGCGTCGAGCAGCCCGAACAGCCGGTCGGCCACCGCCAGCCCGTCGGCGCTGGCGTGGTACTCGGCGCCGAGCCGCCGGAACGGCAGGTACAGCTCGGGCGCGAGCACAATCACGGCGAGTCCCGCCTCGAGCCCGAGGCTGCCGTCGACGAGCCGGACACCGGCGTTGACCGCGACGAGGGCCACGCCGAGCGTCGCCGCCAGCTCGAGCACCGAGCCGGACAGGAAGCTGACCCGGAGCGTCTCCATCGTCGCGCGGCGATAGCGGTCGCTGACCTGGCCGACGATCGCCGCCTCCTCACGAGCACGGCCGAATGCCCGCAGCGTCGGCAGTCCCCGGACGACGTCGAGGAAGTGGCTCGAGAGCGTTCGCAGCGCCTGCCACCGCGCTCGCGTCCTGTCCGCCGTGTAGGTGCCGATCAGCCACATGAACACGGGCACCAGCGGCAGCGTCAGCAGCATGATCACCGCGGCCTCGAGGTCGAGGAAGGCGACCCCCGCGATCACCATGAATGGGACGACTGCGGCGAGGACGACCTGCGGCAGGTAGCGCGCGAAGTAGCCCTCGAGCGCCTCGACTCCCTGCACCGACACCGCCGTGATCTCCGCGCCGCCGGCGCCGTCCGTGGAGGCAGGCTGCTGGGTCAGCCGTTTCTCCGCCAGCGCGAGGCGGAGCTCCGACAGAACGCTCCATGCCGCGCGCCGGCCGGCGACCTCCATCGCCCAGGCGAACGCTCCCCGCGCCGCGAACGCGATCAGGAGCAGCGCGAACTCGGGCCAGAGCTCCCGTAGCGGCGTGCCGCCGAACGCTCGCGCGGCGATGCGCGAGAGCATCGTCGCTCCGAGCAGCACGGCGACGGCGGTCCCGATCCCGAGCGCGCAGTCGACGATCAGCAGGGGCCGCGCCGACTTCGTGCGGCGAAGCAGGCGCGGGTCCAGAGCGCGCACTGCTCGGCCCTAGCCGGACGGAGTCGGCGGTGCGCTCACCCGCCGGCGGAACACGTGGAACGACCAGCCCTGATAGAGCAGCACGATTGGGAAGAACAGCACGGCGACGACCGTCATCACGACCAGCCCGTAGTGGCCCGCGGCAGCGTTGTTGACCGTCAGGTTGTAAGCATGGTTGGTGCTCGAGACCATCACGTTCGGATACAGCGAGATGAAGATCTGGGCGATCGCGGCGGCGACTGCGAACCCCGAGGCGGCGAACGCGAACGCGTCGTTATCTGTGGTCGCGAGCACCGTGGCGATGATCACCGCGATCATGCCGAAGATCTGGGTCGGCTCGGGTAGCGTGCCGCCGCCGATCACGACCAAGGTCCAGACCACCCAGGCGAGGTTGACGATGATGGCAACGATCCCGATCGACCGCGCGGCCGAGTGCGCCCGATCGCGGATCTCGCCGGTCGTTCGCAGCGCGAGGAAGGTGGCGCCGTGCAGCATGGACAGCACGACCAAGGTCACGCCGGTCATCAGCCCGTAGCCGGTCAGCAGGCTGAAGAAGTTCCCGGTGAACTCGTGCCCCGAGTCGATCGGGAGGCCGTGGAGGAGATCGCCGAGCGCGACGCCGACGAGCAGCGGGATCAGGATGCTGCCGATCGCCAGCGCCCAAGACCATGACGTCCGCCACCGCGCGCTCTCCCGCTTTCCGCGGTACTCGAACGAGACGCCGCGCGCGAACAGCGCCACCAGCAGCAGCACGAGCGCGAGGTAAAGCGCCGAGAACATCGTGGCGTACCACTGCGGGAACGCCGCAAACATCGACGCGCCGGCGACGATCAGCCAGACCTCGTTTCCGTCCCACCACGGGCCGATCGTGTTGATCATGACTCGCCGCTCGGTGTCGGACCTGCCGAGGAAAACGTGGAGCGCGCCGACGCCGAAATCGAATCCCTCGAGCACGAAGAAGCCGATCCACAGGATGGTGATGAGGACGAACCAGATTGTGTGTAGTTGCATGGCTCAGTAGGTGAGGGCGGGGGCAGCGCCGGCGGCCGGCTCCGCCGTCTCGGCATCGGCTTGTGCCATTCCGCGACGCGAGTAGCGCAGCATCAGGACGAGGTCGGCCCAGGCGAGCACGATGTAGGAGAGGACGAACACGGCCAGGCTGATCCAGATTTCGGTGGCGCTCACCGAGGGCGAGTTAGAGACGGCCGTCTTCTGGAGGCCCTGCACGATCCATGGCTGGCGTCCGCTCTCGGTCAGCAGCCAGCCGGCGGTGTTCATGAGGAACGGCGTGACCACTGCCCACACGCACAGCAACAGGAACAGCCTGGAGTTACGCAGGCGATCCTTGTACAAGAGCCACCCTCCCCACAGCGCCAGAAGCAGGACGGCCGATGCCAGGTAGGCCATCACGCGCATCGACCAGTACTGGATGAACACGTCCGGCACGTAGTTGCCAGGCCCGTACTTCTGCTCGTACTGGGACTGAAGCGCGTCGAGTCCGGTCACGGGGCCGTTCCAGGTGCCGGTGGCCAGCACCGACAGCAGGTGCGGGATCGGGATGATCTCGGTTGGCGTCTTGTCGTTGGCGCCACCGCCGACCTGGATCACCGAGAACGAGCACGGCTTGCAGTTCGCCCACTGGGCCTCGGCGGCCGCGATCTTCATCGGCTGGTACTTGTTCTCGATCACGCCGAGCTGGTTGCCGACCGACAGCTGGATGACGATCGTCGGGATCAGGACGATCAGCGCAATCTTCGCCGTGCGGTGGAACAACTCGACGTGATCGCGCTTGCGCAGGTACCAGGCGGACACCGCGAGCATCACGAGGCACCCGGTGATCAGCCCTGCGAGCAGCACGTGCGCGTAGCCCCACACGAACGTCGGGTTCACGAATAGCGCCCACACGTTGCTGAGCACCGCCTGACCCTGTTTGTTGATCTTGTAGCCGACCGGGTGCTGCATCCACGAGTTGGCGATCAGGATGAACATCGCCGACAGCATCGTGCCGGCGGACACCGCCCAGATGCAGG
>Ga0187779_10002212_pt1 | contig 11960 bp, 10 predicted proteins | sample 1015_Q2_SP10_10__FD_132435 | JGI IMG/M metagenome (GOLD analysis project Ga0187779, IMG submission 132435) | Tropical peat soil microbial communities from peatlands in Department of Meta, Colombia - 1015_Q2_SP10_10_MG | ecosystem: Environmental > Terrestrial > Soil > Wetlands > Peat | place... | reverse complement strand
GCCAGGGAAATCGGTGCCACCCGGCAGCAAGTTTGGGGTTGGGTCGAGCGGTTGCGTGCTCTCGGCGTGCGCGTCAAAGGGCATCCCCGGACCGGCTATCACATCGAGCGGATGCCCGACCTTCTCATCCCGCAGATGCTGAGCCACCGCCTCTACGGCACCGCCTTTGCCCGCCGCATTTTCCACTTTTTCAAGATCGACTCGACGAATTCCGTTGCCATGCGCCTGGGGGAATCGGGTGAACCGCATGGAACGGTTGTCGTGGCCGAAGAGCAAACGGCCGGGCGCGGCCGCGCGGGCCGCTCCTGGACTTCGGAGAAGTCGGTGGGTATCTACGCGAGCGTTCTTCTGCGGCCGCCGATTCCGCCGGCCCATGCGCCGCTTTTGACGCTGGTCGCGGGGTTGGCGGCGCGCGATGCCGCAGCAGAGGACCTCGACGCGCAGCCTGACCTCCGGTGGCCCAACGATTTGCTCGTCTGCGGCCGCAAATTCTGCGGCATCCTGACGGAAATGCACGCCGAGCCCGATCGCATCCACCACGCCGTCGTGGGCATCGGCATGAACGTGAACCAAACGAAGATGCCCAGCGAGATTGCCGATCACGCCACATCGTTGCGCATCGAGACGCACCGAATCCATTCGCGTTTGGAGCTCTTGATCCGGTTGCTGCGCTGCCTGGACCGCTACTACAATCAGTTCCTTGCCGAGGGCGCTACGCCGATCCTCCGGCGTTTCGCCGAGGTTTCAACCTACTTTAAAGGCAAGCATGTGCGGATTACGACCGCGAGTGAGACCTTCACGGGTACCACAGCGGGGCTCGAGCCCAGTGGCGTGCTTCGCGTCACACGCGACGACGGGCATGGAGTCGTCCCCATTCTTTCCGGCGACGTGACGGAGGCGTCCTGATGCTTCTGGCGGTCGATGTGGGCAATACGAACACGGTGCTGGGAGTCTTTCGTCAGCGAAATCTGGTTGCCCACTGGCGCCTCACCACCGCGCGGGACCAGACCGTCGACGAATACGGTATCTTGACCCGCGACCTGTTCACCCTGGCAGGACTCGAGCCCCGAGAAATCGGTGGCGTGATCATTAGTTCGGTCGTCCCGCCGCTCAATGCGACGCTCGCGGGCATGTCGGACCGTTACTTCCGACGCAAAGCGCTTTTCGTTGAGCCCGGCGTAAAGACCGGAATGCCCATCCACTATGACAATCCGCAGGAGGTCGGCGCGGACCGCATCGTCAACAGCATCGCGGCCTTCGACAAATACGGCGGTCCCTGTATCGTCGTTGATTTCGGCACAGCGATCAATTTCGACGCTGTCTCCGAGCACGGTGAGTATCTCGGCGGAGTGCTCGCTCCCGGGATCGGCATTTCTGCCGATGCACTGTTTGCGCGGGCCGCGCGCCTGTTTCGAGTCGAGATCAAAGACCCCGGAAAAATCATCGGCACAAACACGGTCGCATCCATGCAAGCGGGAATGTTTTACGGCTACACCGATCTGGTCGACGGCATACTCGACCGCATGAAAAAAGTGATGGGAGCGAAGACAAAAGTGATTGCGACCGGCGGCCAGGCATCGTTGATTGGCGGTGCCTCACGCCACATCGAAACGGTCGACGAGTTCCTCACCCTCGAAGGCCTGCGCATCATTTGGGAACGAAATCAATCGGCCGGAGCAGATCGCGGTGGCATGAAGAAGAGGACGCCCAGCCGGGCGACCGGCTGAACCAATCTTCGAACTCATGCAACCGTTCAACTACTTCAACTATTTCACGGAAATCGAAGAGTACTTTTGGCGCAAGCGCGGCGCGCACCTGCTGGTCTCACCACTGGATTGGGCCATTGTTGAGACCTGGCAAAAAGCCGGGATTCCGCTCGGGGCGGTGCTGGAAGGGATTGATCGCGCATTCGAGAGTTGGGGCCGCTCACGGCGGGCCGCCGCCGGCCGCCCTCTGAAGAGCCTCGCCTACTGTGTCGACGCGGTGCTCGATGCGGCCACCCGAGCGCAGGAACTGGCGCGAGGCAGCGGGCCGGAAACCGGCGCCGCGCGCCCGGCCAAGGAACCGTTCTCACGCGAGGAGCTGAAGCAGTATCTCGAGCGCAACCGTGCGCGCCTCCGCGTCAGCGCTGAAAAGCATCGCGTCGCGCGCGCCCCCCTCTCCTCTCGCCTGGATGATACGGCCCAGCGGCTCGGGGAAATGGCTTCGCTCACGGACTCACCTGGCCCACTCGACCTGGAAGACTTGGAACGCCGCCTTACCATCCTCGAAGAGAAACTGACCGCGGCGCTTCAGGCGGATGCCGATGAGGAAACTCTTTTGGAGATCCGACGCGAAATGGACCGCTCGCTTGCGCCCTATCGCCGAAAAATGTCCGCAGAACAACTTGGGCAGCTCGAGCGTCAGTACACGCAGAAGCGATTGTTTGAGCGATTCGAAGTGCCGCGGCTGAGCCTCTTTTATCTCACTTGATTCGAGTGCGACCTTCCCTTTCGACGCAGTCGATTTCGATCCTATGATAGCGTGAGGTTCTGGGGACTTGCCTTCGGTCGATATCGTGGACATCACCATCGAAAAACTCGTTTATGGCGGAGAGGGCCTGGCGCATCACGGTGGTTCCACGGTGTTTGTGCCTTTTGTCCTTCCCGCCGAGCGCGTTTCGGCCGTCGCGGTTGAGAGCAACAAGAAGTTTGTGCGTGCCCAGGTCGAGCGTCTGCTCGAGGCCGCACCCGACCGCGTCCGGGCTCCCTGCCCGCACTACGGCACCTGCGGCGGATGCCATTACCAGCACATTGCTTACCCGGCGCAACTGAAATCCAAGAGCGAAATCCTGCGCGAGACGCTGCGCCGACTCGGTCGTATCAACTGGCCGGGGGAAATCACCTGCCATCCGTCTCCGCCTTGGGGCTATCGCAACCGGGCGCAGTGGAAAGTCCGGGTCATCCGAGAAGCCGGTACCGCCGAAAATGGTATCGGATATTTCCGGGCCCATTCCACGACGCTCTGCCCGGTTGAAGAATGCGGGATTCTCTCGCCGCTCCTGGTGAAAACCCTTCTCGCGCTGCGCTTGGCTCTGGCCGAAAAGGCCCTCCCTCCTCAGCTACGTGAAATCGAAGCCTTCGCGGGTAGGAATGATGCAGAGCTGCTGCTGACGGCTACGTTTGCCGGTTTCCCTTCCGGCCGCCAACAACTGGCAGACACGCTTCGGCGTGTTGTGCCGGAAATTAAGAGTCTTTTGTTTCATGATCCCCAGACCGAGCGGATGGAGCTGGAGGGTCCTGGCTATGTGGAAACCGACGCCGCGGGCTCTACCTACCGCGTCGGCCATCTGTCGTTCTTTCAAGTGAACCGTTTCCTTGCGAGCGAGCTGGCTGGTGAGGTCGCTCAAAACGCAGACGTCGGACGGCTTGCGCTCGACCTTTTCGCGGGCGTAGGGCTTTTTTCTCTTCCCTTGGCCAATCGTTTCGAGACGGTCGTGGCTGTCGAGTCGAACCCGGCGGCAGCGCGCGATCTTGCATCGAACGCCTCCGCCCAAGGACGGATCAAAATTCGAAATGCCGATGTCGAGCCGTTTCTCGAGAAATGCCGCGAGGTTCCCGATTTGGCCCTGCTCGATCCGCCGCGAACAGGCCTGACGGGGAAAGCGATCGGCCATCTCGCTCGCTTGGCCCCGCCCTCGATCACATACGTTTCTTGCGACCCACCCACACTGGCGCGCGATCTAGCCGCGTTCGCCAGGGCCGGCTACGAAATCTCACACGTGGACCTGTTCGACCTGTTTCCGCAGACCTTTCACATTGAGTCGGTCGTCCGGCTGCGCCGCCGTTAGGAAAACGGCAAGGCGGCCGGATCGCTCCTCGTCCGGATTACCATCCGGTCGGAGATTTGTAGGGCAGCGCCAGCTGTACTCCTTCGACCTGGCGAATCTTGCCGTGTTCAATCTTGAAAAACTCGGCGACTTCCACGCTGAAGGGTCTCAGAGCCGACGGCGGCATCGGAATTTTGCCGACGCCGGGCACCTCCGCCTCCTTCACCGTTCCCGGGTGATTGAACATGAAGAAGCCGAAAACGATGCCCATCCGTTCATCCACGATCATGAACCGTCGCGGATCGACGGACTTGATGTACGCCCATATTTTCGTATTCATGTTCTCGCGGCAGCCCAGCGCCGCAGGATTGAAGGCACCGTTCGCCCAGCCCTCGTTGTAGGAAGGATTATTGGTGTCCTGTATGCCGTCCAGGATGCGGTTGCATTTTTCATCAAATGGAACCATGTCGCCCGAAAGGTGCACGATGCCTTCAAAGTATTGATTGGCGGCTTCGAGCATCGTGGCGCGTGGGGTTCGCTCGGCCGCCATGACCGGTTCGAGCCAGACGCGATTGGGTTGGCCGAATTTCTCCAGATTTTGTGCCGGCTCGGCACCGCGGCGGACGACGGTCTCAACCTCGGTGATTTTTCGATCTACCACCTTGAGTCGCACCACCAGGATCGCGGGCGTGCCGTTTTCGCGGATCGTCGATTCGCAACCGACCTGGCCCGTGGACGGGTCTGCGAAGGAGATCTTGTACGTGCCGAGGCCGCTGATCGTGCCCCACAAGGCGTCCGGGAGCCTGAGGGGTATGGTGTTTTCCGTGAATTTGACATCGCTGGTGAGAGGGAGCCGACTCGGATCGTGGGCGACAAGTGCAGTGAGATAGTCATCGAGCAGGCCCGTGAGGCACGCGTCGTCACATTTCACCGAAGACGCAGTCTGTTCTGGATGGCCGACTGCTCGGCCGGGATGGATGGCCGCAAACAGCAACACGGCCACGAGCGCCAGGGTTGCTATCTCGCTTCCGCTGTTCCGCATATGAACCTCCCAAGTCTTTTCTAGGCTGCGCCTCCTGGCACAAAGGCCGTCCGAGTACTATTGATCTTCAGTGTGCGAGGGTTCATCATGGATGTAATTCGCGGCCATGGAACCCCTTCGAGACAGCGTCGAACTAACCCCGAGCCAGGCAGAAATCGACGAAGAAAGTAGACGCATCCGGCGCCTGCGCATTCTGGTACATCTGACTCTGCAGGAAATTGCGGCGGGCGATTTGAGCGCGGAAGAAGCCGCGGGAATGATCGCAGCGACCCGGCGCGTGGCGCTCGAGATGTTTCCAGGCAAAGAAAGGGCCTTCGATCTCATCTACAAACCCCAGTTTCAGCGCATGATGAATGCCGTGTACCGCCTGCAGTAAAGTCTTCAGTAACCAAACAGCGCGCGAAGCCACATCCGCAGCCAAACGGCCGCAAGTCCGGCGATGGTTCCGAGCAGCGCCTGATACTCGCGGTTCCGCCGGTACTGCAGCCAGGAAAATTCGCTGCCCGGGCTCGCGGCCCCCCGTTCGCCTTCGCGACGAGGAAAACGCGGAACGAACAGCGGCACGCGACTGGCGTATTCGTCAAAAGCGGCGCCGAAGCGTTCGCGAACATCTCTTTCCTCGCTGCGCATCACCGCGTAATAGAAAACCGCAAAGTATGCCGTGACGATTGTGCCGGCTACCCAGGAATGCCCCGCCACTACGAAGCCTGCTGCAAGAAACGCGCTGCCGAAATACAAGGGATTCCGTGTGGCCCCATACGGCCCGGTTGTGGCCAGCATCTCGTCCTTTCGCAAGTGGCCTGCGGCGAGTCCGCGAATGGCCAACCCGAACGCGGCGACGATTGCTCCGATCAGGATCGACCACGACGTCGGTGCCGCCAAAAGCCAGTAAATCGCCGCGACCAGATAGCCGGCACGCACTCGCCAGCGCGCCCAGAATTTTCTAGGCTGGACAAGGGCTACCTCCGCGTCGACCGGCACAAGCATCGCGGAAACCTAGCACAGCGCGGAGGCGGCCCGCAATGCTGCGGGGCAAGGAGATCGGATCGAGCTAGGAAGGACTCTCCCGATTGCCCCGCGGCAGCTGTGATGAGGCGGCCTTCGCCAGAATTGTCTGCCAGAATTCGTCCGCCCGCTCGATTTCAAGTGAGCCTCGGCAATAGCAGATGGGTATCGAAGACCCTTTGTTGCCGCCCAGATTGAACACATCCTTTTCGGTACATAGCAGGCGATCGGCGCCCGCCTTCTGAGCCGCCGCTTCGATACTGCGAAGGTCCCGCTCGTCGTATCGATGGTGATCCGGAAAGAATCGATGACCTACGATGTCAAATCCTGCGCTGCGCAGATCCACCAGGAAGGCGGAAGGATTGCCGATTCCGCAAAACAAGAAAAAGCGCCGTGCGCGAGCGTGTGAGTCCTCCAGGCCCGGATAGGTGCCGCTCCAATCGTGCATTGACTCCAATCGCATGCGCGCGTAGAAAATCGGCGCGACGGAGGTGCGACGGATAACGGCTTCGACGGCCGGAGCGTGGCCACTGCGCGTGATGACGATGATGTCAGCGCGCGCCAGAGCCGATTTCGGCTCACGCAGTCGGCCTGCCGGAAGCAAGTGGCCGCCGCCGAACGGGCTCGTCGCGTCGATGAGAACGAGGTCGACGTCCCGGACAAGCTGGAGATGCTGGAATCCGTCATCGAGGATGAACCACCGGATGCCGCGCGCGGAAAGTTCGCGGCCTCGAATCCAGCGATCGCGACCGACGCCTATGGCAGCGCGCGGGCCCAGACGCGCCCTAAGCAGCTGTGCTTCATCGCTCGTTGTAAAGCCGTCAGAGGCCTGACCGCGATAGCCGCGCGTCAAAATACCTGTTTTTTCCTCTCGGGCAATCAGGCGCTCGGCAATCCAGAGCACCATCGGGGTCTTGCCGGTGCCGCCGACGGTGAGGTTCCCCACGCTGATGACCACGGCATCGAGACGCCGCTGCTGGAAAACGCCGCTCTCGTAGGCGCGCGCTCGAAGACGGACCGCAGCCCCGAAGGGGAGCGACAGTGGCCAAAGCAGTGTTTCGAGAAAATTCACCCCGGCTGCTCCCGCCGGCTGAGCGCAGCGGCGATGCGCTCGACGGAACGCAGAGTGGCGCCGCGGTTGTGTTCTGAAAGCTCACGAGCGGCACGGCCCACTTGCTCGCGCAACTTGCTATCTTCGATGAGCTGGACCCAAACTCGGCCGAGCTGCTGGCCACTGGTGACTTCGATGCCCGCGTGCGCTCGAAGGAATTGCGTGGCCATGTCACGAAAGTTTTCCATTGATGGACCGAACACCGGTACTTTCGCAAACCAGGCCGGTTCGAGGATATTGTGTCCGCCGGCGGGGACGAGCGATCCTCCCACGAACACGGCATCGGCGAGCAGATACAACCCCGCCAGCTCGCCGATCGTATCGAGCAGGAGCACGTCGGCGGTCTCATCAAACGGGACCTCGAAATTCAGCCGGCTGCGGCGAACGACCTTCCAGCCCCCGTCGCTTGCAATCGCCGCTGCCAAGTCGAATCGATCCGGTTTCCGGGGAGCGAGGATCAGCAACGCTCGGCGCCAGCGACGCTGCACGATGTCGTAGCCGGCGAGCACGGCTTCCTCCTCGTCCGCCACCACGCTGCCTGCCACGATGACGGGCCAGCGCTCCTGGCGCTGGATTTCACCCTCGAGCCAGACTCCCAACGGGCTGATGTCCGGCTGGTCGCTGTCGTACTTCAGATTCCCGGTGACTTCGATGTGGTCCTCCGGCGCACCCATCTCCTCCAGACGCGCGGCATCCTCATGGGTTTGGGCTAAGAACAGCTCCGCGTCTGCCAGGACACGGGAATAAAACGGGCCCACCAGGAACTGCCAGCGTTTGTAACGCGCAAAGGATCTTTCGGAGATCCGGGCATTGACGAAGATTACAGGAACCTTCTGTTGGCGCGCCTCACGCAGGAAATTCGGCCAGATTTCCGTTTCCATCACAATGATGAGGGCAGGGCGTATCGCGCGCAGCGCGCGCCGAACCGGCACGACCCAGTCGAGGGGAAAATAGAAGATGCCGTCCACGGCCGTGAGACGTTCGCGCGCGAGGCGCTGGCCGGTTTCCGTCGTGGTGGAAACAAAGACGACAGGCGAGGCGAACCGTTGCCGAAGGGCTTCGGTGAGGGGCTTGGCCGCGAGCACCTCGCCGACCGAGACAGCGTGAATCCAGATCGCCGACGGGCGAGTCGTCCTGCGCCCACCAATCTCCGACGGCAGGCGGCCCAAGCGCTCGCCCAGCGTGCCGAGGGCCTCGCCGCGCCGCCACGCCCGAAGGGCGTAATAGGGCACAAGAAAAATCACGCTGATGGCTGTGAGGATGCGATAGATGAAATACATTCGGACGGCGAAGCACGCGAGTGAACCGCGAGCAAGCTCAGGATTATAACGCGGTTGGCGGCTCGCTCACGTGCGTGCTTTTCTCATACTCTTCGGCCAGATGCCATTTTTGCCCGGGGAAAGGATGCCGTTGGGGTCGAGTGCATCCTTCATGGTCTCGTGAAGGCCCAGCAGGGCGTGATCGTTAAAGGAATACGCGTCCATCACGTCGCCCATGAACGCGGTGTGCGTGCGATATTCTCCCCAACCGCGCTCGGCCGATGTCTTCACCAGCCGACGAAAAAGTTCGCGGTTCCGCCGATTCTTTTCGATGTCGTGCTCGATCGGAAAGAAGTAGATGATGACGAATGCGCGTGCGAAGAAATTCCAGACCGGGAAACCAGGCGGCGCACCGTTCGAAGAGCCCAATTCTTGGTAAACCTGGTCAAAGACATTCTGGGCCTCGAGGATGGCGTCACCGCTCATGGGAATGATCGGGGAGAACCACATGTGCCCTTGGCTTCGCGGGCCGCCGATCGAAAAAGTCTGCAGGCTGGGCACGCCGAAGGGCACGGGGTTCACGATTTTCGCCAATTGATCGGCGCCCAGTGGAAAGCGATACGATGGCCCCTCCTGAAAGGTCGCTCCGGAAATGGCCCCGAACCTTTGTTTTGCGTATTCCCATTGCGCAGCCACGACTTTGGCGGGCCCATAAAACGGCAGCGACACGCTCCAATAAGGGATGCTCTTCTGAGCGGCGTAGCGCTCGACATCGATCGTCGAACCCCGAGCGCGCAACACGCTCAGTTGCGGATCGCGCACGTAGGCAAGCGGGCTCACAACGGTGGTGGTCGCCTGCACGATTCCGGAATTCATCAGATCGGCGAAGGTCTCGACGAGCGGGAACAGGTCATCGCGCTTCGCCACCCCCACCGTTCCGGAAAAAAAGGCTTCGGGCTGAGGGTAGAGCCAGAAGCCCATTTTGGTGACGACCCCGAGGTTCGATTGGGAAAAAATGCCGTCCAGATAGGGGCCGAACCCGTACTTGTATTGCTGCCAAGTCGGGGATTGGGGGAGCGCACCCATGCCGGTGCGGACGATTTCGCCGTTGGCGAGAACAATTTCCATTCCGCAGTGCGCGTCGAAGTGGTCACGTAACGGGGTGTAGCCGCCGCCCCTTTCGAGAGCGTTGCCGATCAGGCTGCCCCAACCCGGATCAGGCGGATCGATCCAGACGTTTAGACCGCGATCCTGGATGTGGCGGTACAAATCGAAATAGCTGACGCCCGGTTCAACCAGAGCATAGTGATTGCGATCGTTCACCTCGATCACGCGATCCAGGCGCTTTAAGTCCAGCACGACACTGCCCGACAAAAGCGGCGCGGACCCGCCATAGCCTAGATTCTTGCCGGTCGAAATCGTCCACAGAGGAATCTTGTACGCGCTGGCAATGCGGAGGGCCTGCTGAACCTGCTCGACAGTCTTGGGCGCGACGGCGGCCGATGGAATGGGTTCGTCGCTCTCGTGCCAAAAAGGGGAATAGGAATCGCGGTAGGTGTCCACGTCCTCGTCGGAGGAGAAGACCCAGTCCCGTCCCACGGCTTGTTCCCACTGCTTGAGCGCGTCGGCAAAATCGGCAGGGGTCAAGCCGGGCGGAACTCTCATGGCGCGGTGATCCTCACGGTGGTGTTCTCGCGGCTCGGTGTTTGGCTCGCGCCGATGCTACGCTTCGCCCTTACGCATGCGCTTGGGCCAAATCCCGGATTTTCCGGGTGAAAGGATGCCGTTGGGGTCTACGGCGTCCTTGATCGTTTCATGGAGGCGCCGCAAGGCGTGATGATTGTAGGAATAGACCTCTGACACGGTATCCATCATGGTCGTGTGCGTGCGATATTCGCCCCAGCCATGCTCGGCAGCCACCTCCACGAGGCGCTTGAAGACCGCGCGGGTTTTCCGATTCTTTTCCACGTCGTGCTCGATCGGGAAACCGAACAGAAGAACGAACGCCCGCGGGAAAAAGGCCCAGGGAAGAACGAAGAACTGGTTTTTCGGTTCCACGCCGAGTTCCGCATAAGCCTGCCCAAACGACTTGAGGACTTCGAACACGGCTTCTCCGGTCATCGGGATGATTGGAGAAAAGTCCATGTGTCCTTGGGTGAGCAGGCCGAACACCGAGAGACTCGGGATGCCGATCGCGGCGCGCGGCGCGTCGTCGGTTTCCCGGAGCTCCAGCGGAAACCGGTAAGACCTGCCCTCTTTGAACGTGGCGCCCGGAATGGCGGAAAACCTCTCCTTGGTGTACTCCCACTGAGCTTCGATGACCTTCTCGGGGCCCCAGAAATGCAACTCCGCACCCCAGTAGGGGAGGTTCTTCTCTTGGGCCAATTTTTCCAGTTCGGCCACCGATGGTCCGCCCGGCATGTCGAGGATTCCACCGCCCTGGGATAGGCGGTAGTTGAGCAGAGGGCTATCGAGAAGCATCGTTCCCCGCACAATGTCGGAGTTCATCAAGTAGGAAAGCGTCTCGACAAAGGGAATCAGGTCATCGTGCTTGGGCACCATCACCGTGCCATCGCGGTAAGCCTCTGGTGACGGCATCAGCCACACACCCATCTTGGTCACCACACCGAAATTGGATTGCGAGAACATGCCGTCGACGTAGGGGCCAAAGCCATACTTATACTGTTGCCAGGTTCGGGCGCCCGGGAGCGCGCCCATCCCCGTGCGCAGCAAGTCGCCGTTGGCGAGTACAACTTCCATCCCGCACACGGCTTGAAAGTGATCGCGCATCGGCGTGCGCCCGCCGCCGCGCTCGAGCGAATTTCCGACCGGGCTGCCCCAGCCGGGGTCGGGCGGGTCGATCCAGACTTTGAGCTTGTTCACCTGGATGTAGCGGTAGAGATCGAAGTAACTCACGCCCGGCTCGACCAGCGCGTAATGATTCTTGTCGTTCACCTCGATGATTCGATTCATGCGCTTCAGATCGAGGACTACACTTCCCGATAGAACCGGCGCCGAACCGCCATAGGCAAGATTCCTACCGGTAGAAATGGTCCAGAGCGGGATTTTGAAGGTGTTGGCAATCTTGACGACGGCTTGCACCTGCTCGACGTTCTCCGGCGCGACGGCGGCGGAAGCCACGCGGTCCTCGGGTTCATGCCAGTACGGGGAGTATGCATCGCGGTAGAGTTCGACGTCTTCCTCCGATGTGAAGACCCACGGGTGACCGACGGCGTTGGCAAATTGTGACAGGGCCGTCGCAAAGTCGTCGGGACTGACACCGGGAGGGACTCGCATGCTAGGGCTTGTTGTTCCGGGTGAGATAGGCGGCGATGGCGTCCAGATCGGCATCGCTGATTTCGGTCTTACGGAACATGGGCATGAAGAGGACCCCGTGGCGCACAAAGGTCTTGATCATGGGGGCCGTGAGGTCGGTGCGCTCTTCCAGCACGGCGGGCTTCTGGCCGCGCGCCGCGAGCGAATCGGTACCCGGCTTTCCGCTACCGGTACCATGGCAGGGGAAGCACCACTTGTCGTACACCTTGTGCCCTCGTTCGATCTCCGCTTGATCGGGTGCGGCAAGGGCCGGGAGGGCCAACGCCATACCCAGGCCCATCAGAAAAGCGGCCTTCGCTCGTTTCATGCCTGCGCCTTTCGCATGCGTTTTGGCCAGACGCCACAGCGGCCTGGCGACAGAATTCCGTTCGGATCCACCGCGTCCTTGATCGTTTCGTG
>Ga0187779_10002210_pt1 | contig 11962 bp, 7 predicted proteins | sample 1015_Q2_SP10_10__FD_132435 | JGI IMG/M metagenome (GOLD analysis project Ga0187779, IMG submission 132435) | Tropical peat soil microbial communities from peatlands in Department of Meta, Colombia - 1015_Q2_SP10_10_MG | ecosystem: Environmental > Terrestrial > Soil > Wetlands > Peat | place... | reverse complement strand
TGACCCGTGTCATGTGGAAGATGGTCAAAGAGAAGCTTCTCCTTCCATACCTCGATATGGAGATTGACTATTTTGACTTGGGATTACCGAATAGAGACAAGACTGATGATCGAGTGACCTTGGAAGCGGCTGAGGCCATTAAGAAGCATGGGGTCGGCGTGAAATGCGCAACAATAACCCCGAACAAGGATAGGATTAAGGAGTATAATCTCAAGAAGGAGTGGCCTAGTCCGAACGGGACGCTCAGGGCCGCACTCGACGGTACGATATTTCGAAGTCCCATTCTCGTCAAAAATGTTGCACCAACCGTCAAGGCTTGGAAGAAGCCAATTCACATTGGAAGACACGCTTACGGAGACGTGTACAAGAACCAGGAGATTCGCGTTGAAGGTCCTGGCAAGGGCGAATTAGTGTTCTCTCCGGCGAACGGGGGCCCACCGGTAAGGCGTCTAATACATGATTTCAAGGGACCCGGCATTCTGCAAGGAATTCACAACACTGACGATTCAATCCGCAAGTTCGCTAAGGCATGCTTTACTTACGCTTTAGACCAAAAGGTGGACCTTTGGTTTTCAGACAAGGACACAATATCAAAAATCTACGATAGTCGCTTCACTCAAGTATTCAAAGAAGAATCCGAGAACTGGAAGGCTGCATTCGAGCGGGCCCACGTCACTTACTTCTTCACTCTAATTGACGACGCGGTCGCAAGAATTATGCGGTCCGAGGGAGGGATTCTGTGGGCTTGCAAGAATTACGATGGTGATGTCATGTCAGATATGTTGGGTTCTGCATATGGTAGCCTCGCAATGATGTCCTCGGTCCTAGTATCACCATCCGGCCAATTCGAATATGAAGCAGCACACGGCACTGTTCAGAAACACTACTACAAGCACCTGAAAGGAGAGAAAACTTCCTCTAACCCGATGGCGTTGATCTTCGCTTGGACGGGCGGGCTGAAGAAACGGGGAGAATTCGATAATACCCCTGACGTAATCGAGTTCGCTAACAAACTCGAACGGTCGGCGCTGGAAACCGTGGAATCCGGTGTCATGACTGGCGACCTACTAAAGATTGCAGCCCCTAATCCGAAAAATAGGCTAGTTTACACTGAAGAGTTCGTGAACGCGATAGCTGAGAACCTCAAGAGCAAGATCGAGTAAGGAGATATGAAAAGTGGCCCACAAACCAATACGCGAAGCAGACGGAAAACGGATGATAGCCCGCCTCTTCAAAGAGTACACCCCCAGGAAATGCAGCGTCAAGGATCAATTCATCTCCGTCGGACCTGACACGGATTTGAAAACGCTACCGGAACAGTACCCTTGGCTCAACGAGACGAAGCTCGTCGTAAAACCTGACCAACGCTTCAAAAGACGAGGCAAGAACAATCTGATTCTACTCGACTCTAACTGGCAGAACGCGAAGAAATGGATTCAGGAACGGCAAGGCAAACGAGTAACCATAGGCAACGTCACTGGAGTGCTAACACACTTCATCATCGAACCCTTCGTTCCCCACTCTCCAGACGACGAATACTACCTAGGCATCACATCGTCTAGAAATGAAGATCAAATCATGTTCTACCATAAAGGAGGCATGAATGTTGGCGACGTCGATCAGAAAGCCTCGACGTTACGAGTACCAGTTGGGGAAGTTCCGTCCAAGCAGGAAATCGAATCTCAACTCTTGTCTAAGATTCCAACTCAACGAAAACCATTCATGGCCTGCTTTATCGAAGGAATGTACAAGTTCTACTCTGACTTGAACTTCACATACCTCGAGATCAATCCCTTCGTGCCAACATGCGAGCACTTAGCGTCCTGTACCGGAGACTGCTGCGCATTCCCATTAGACATGGCGGCCGAACTGGATGACACCGCAGAGGCCGAGAGCGGTCGCAAATGGGGACCAATAGAGTTTCCACCTCCATTCGGAAGGACTCTAACAAGAGAGGAAGCTTACGTCGAAGAACTCGACTCGAAGACGGGAGCTTCACTAAAACTCACCGTACTCAACCCTGAGGGTAGGATATGGACGTTGGTTGCTGGTGGAGGCGCATCCGTGATCTACGCAGACACGATTACTGATCTAGGTTTCATGAATGAGATGGCGAACTACGGAGAATACTCCGGGGACCCCAACGAGGAATTCACATACTTGTATGCGAAGACGGTTCTAGATCTCATGACTAGAAAGAAGACTTCACACGGAAAGATCCTGTTGATCGGTGGAGGAATCGCCAATTTCACGGACGTGGCTCAAACATTCAAAGGAATAGTTCGCGCACTTCGGGAATACAAGGACCAGTTGAGAGAGAACCACGTGAAGATCTACGTCAGGAGGGGCGGGCCGAATTACAAGGAAGGATTGAAGATCATGAGAGAGTTGGGAGGTGAAATAGGAGTACCAATCGAAGTGTACGGACCGGAGACTCACATGACAAAGATCGTCACGATGGCAACGAAGGAGCTAGAGTAGAATCATGGGCACTGTAACTATGGAAGTCAAACCACCGTCGAAGAAGTCGGATTACAATCTCTTCGACAAGAACACTCAAGCATTCATCTACAACATGCAAGTAACCGCGGCTCAGAGGATGCTTGACTTCGACTACGTCGCAGGCAGAGAGAAACCGTCCGTGGGTGCCTTAATCGATCCAACAGGAGTTGACGGTTTCCAGAAGTTATTCTTCGGCGCCAAAGAAGTTCTAATACCGATATACAAGTCTCTGAAGGCGGCTGCCGCTAACCATCATGACGTAGATGTCCTGATCAATTTCGCCTCATTCAGATCAGCAGCACAATCCACCGACGAGGCCCTAGCAATCCCCACCTTGAGAACTCACGTGATAATTGCTGAAGGCGTTCCTGAGAGGAGAATGAGGATACTTGCCATCAAAGCGAAGAAGATGAACAAGATTATCATCGGCCCAGCAACAGTGGGAGGCATCGTTGCAGGCGCCTTCAAGATCGGCAACACTGGCGGAACAATTGAGAATATCATTGAATCAAAATTGCATAGACCCGGGTCGGTTGGCTTCGTCTCCAAATCAGGCGGTCTAAGTAACGAAGCTTACAACATCATAGCACGGAACACTGATGGCGTTTACGAGGGCATTGCTATTGGTGGAGACACTTACCCAGGCACAACTCTACTCGACCACCTCCTCAGATTCGAGAAGAATCCTGAGATCAAAATGCTCGTCTGCCTCGGCGAAGTTGGTGGAACAGACGAATACGCCATTGTTGAAGCCTTGAAGAAGAAGCAGATCACAAAACCCCTAGTCATCTGGGTCACGGGTACATGTGCAAAAGCATTCAAGACCGATGTTCAATTCGGCCATGCCGGTGCAAGAGCCAAATCAGAAACAGAGAGCGCCTACGCAAAGAATTCTGCTCTGAGAGAGGCAGGGGCAACTGTACCTTACTCATTCGACGACTACGCGGAAACCATCAACCGAGTGTACCGGAACTTGGTGGACAAGGGAGTCATTGTACCACGACCTGAACCAGCAGTACCAACCATGCCAATGGATTACGCCGCTGCCGTGAAGAAGGGGCTCGTACGGAAATCTACGAACTTCATTTCCACAATTTCCGATGACAGAGGCGAAGAACTACTCTACGGAAACATGACGATCTCTGACGTGTTCGCGAAGGACATAGGAGTCGGAGGGGTACTATCAATCCTCTGGTTCAAGAGGCTACTACCAAAGTACGCTACGAAATTCATTGAAATGGCAATTATGGTAACCGCCGACCACGGACCAGCAGTCTCCGGAGCCCACAACACCATCGTCGCCGCCAGGGCAGGCAAAGACCTGATCTCATCAATCGTATCAGGAATGCTAACCATCGGACCTAGATTTGGTGGAGCACTCGACGGAGCCGCGCAACAGTTCTCTCAGGCACTTGACAACGGGTTGACTCCCCAACAATTCGTTGACGGAATGAAATCACAAGGTATTCTCATACAGGGAATCGGACACAGGATCAAATCCATCCACAATCCCGACATGAGGGTCACGATCATTAAAGAATACGCGAAATCGCACTTCAAAGCTACACCATTACTGGACTATGCGCTTGAAGTTGAGAAGATTACGACCGCCAAGCGCGACAATTTGATCCTTAACGTGGACGGCTGCATCGGAATCTGCTTCGCAGACCTGCTCAGGCACGAATTCGGAAAAGAACTCGCGGCAGAATACATCAATTTGGGAGCATTAAACGGACTGTTCGTTCTGGGCCGAACGATAGGCTTGATGGGACACTACTTGGATCAGAACAGACTGAAACAGCCATTGTACAGGCATCCATGGGACGACATAGCCTACATGAAGAATTGATTGACTTGCGAATACGATGGGAGGTGAATTAGAACGACCGCAGGACGATGCGCAGAATGCAGAACCGTATATGGCGACGACTGTACAGTGTGCACGATCTGTGGTACACCTCCCGGCGAATCCTGTTCTCATTGTCCACCCTCCTTAACGCTAGGCGACTAGGCTTCGCTTGAGGTACACCATGCAGAAACTGCGCATTACTTGGTTTCATGCAAGCTAATCACTTTATCGAGAACCCCGAGACTTTCCTTGGCAATCTGCGGTCTCTGCGATCGCCTAACTGCTTCTTTGAAAGCTTCTTGCGAAATTAAGCTTGTTCGCAGTAGCATTTCAGCGACGGACGCCAAAGCGAGGTGTTTCCGAGACACCTTACCGAAATCGAGGGCTGATACTTGCGCGTTTGTTCTTATGGGAAGTAGATCTTTCGAAGCGTAAAGCACGCTGTCACCGGTAAGATTGTCAAGCTGGTTCTTGCGAGCGTTTATGCCTTCAGAGGCCAGCGCGAGGAATATGTCCGGCTCCTTAATGCCTGTGTAGAAGATTTCTGTAGGACTCAAAATTACCTCTGAAACAGAATGTCCTGTCATTACGGTTATGGGATAGTCGTCTCTCTTCGTAGCCCAGAGGTTCGAAAGAACCGCTGCTGTTCCCAATATTGATGCGGTAGATGCTATCTTCTGGCCGGCGGCGCCTGCTATGACGATGCGCAATACGCGATTCAGGCTTGATTTGAAGAGCGGTATCAGTGACTCCTGCTGCTTTGCAGGCGCGGATTTGGCTGCTGATTCGCGATATGCGCGACCATACTCGGGACGCTGTTCTTGATGGATTACGCCCTTTTGAAGTCCATGCTTGGACATCGAGTTCTCTAACTCTGCTCGGTTCAACGCGTTGTTGGGAACAAAGTATGCTGCGCACAGTTCCCAAATGTCGAGAAGTGAGAATCCGTCGTTCAGAATGGCTTGTTCTATTAGCTTCGGTATCGAACCGTCAAATGTGGTGGTGCGCGCGACGAAGGTGGCGCCGTTCATTGCGACCGTTCCAGCTATGTCGAGGGGTTGCTCTAGATTGCCGAGGCGCGTCGTAGACGTGAAACTCCCGTGCGGGGTAGTTACCGAATGTTGTCCTCCTGTCATTCCGTAGTTGAAGTTGTTCAGGACTAGAACTGTGAGGCCAATGTTTCTGCGGGCTGCATTTATCAAGTGATGACCTCCAATTCCGCATCCTCCGTCCCCCATGATGACGATTACTTTCAGGTCGGGATTAGCCAGTTTTAGACCGGTGCCGTATGTAACCGCGCGGCCATGAAGGCCGTGGAACGCGTTTGTGTTGAAGTATTGGTCAGAAAGTCCTGAGCAACCGATGTCTGTGACGATCACTGTTTTGTGCGGGTCAAGTTGGAGTTTGATCAGCGCAGTGTTAAGGTATTCCATTACTATAGAGTGGCTGCAACCCGGACAGAACGGGTATGGTCGTGAATTGCGGTACGAGACGTATTCTCCCGTCATGCGGCCGCCTCCACGATCTGCCTAGGGCTGATTAACTCTCCGTCAATTCTGTTTATTCCAATAACTTCAATTCTATTGTCAGTTCGCCATGCAACCCGTTCAATCTCTATCTTGAATTGACCAAGGTTAAGCTCCGGCACAATAATTCGTTCAATGCCGTTCAATGATTTAGTGATGGAATTCGCTGGCACTGGCCAGAGTGAATGAATAATCAGATTAGAGACTCTCTTTCCTCCCTCGCGTAGGATACGCGTCGCTTCAATACTGCTCCGCGCAGTAATTCCGTAACTCACCAGCAACGTGCGGGCTTCTTTCTGTATATCCGTCGCTACTGACTCAATTTCCTGAGCATGCTTCTCGATCTTCGCGTTAAGGTGTTCATTTAACATTCCAACCTTTTCCGGCTCTTTAGTGATGAATCCATCTTCGTTATGAGTCGATCCGGTGAATCTCACGATACTCTTCCCTCCGAACGGAGAAAGAAATTGCACGTTGCTTGGATCTTGAATCAAGTGGGATTCAGACGACTCAGCCCTTGCCTCAGTTTTTCCTTGACCATTGCTTTCGATCGTGTTCATCGTTGCAACGACTTCGCGGTCTGTCAACAACAAAACTGGGCATCGGAATCTTTCTGCCAACTTGAAGGAGCGGATTGCGAGAGAGTGGCATTCAGAGAGGTTCGTTGGGCACAACGCTATGATCGGATACCCACCGGCGGTACCCCAACGGGCGAACTGGATATCTCCTTGACCTACTGTCGTCGCTCCCCCAGTCGCTGGCCCGAGCCGCATAACATCTACGATGACAAGTGGCACTTCCCCCATGATTGCGAGACCGATGTTCTCACTGTACAAGCTCATGCCGGGGCCACTTGTTGCAGTCATGCATTTCGCTCCGGCCATGGCTGCACCGATGCACATGCCGATCGATGCTATCTCATCTTCGCCTTGAATTGCGATACCACCGATCTTTGGGAGTTCACGGAACATGTAGTGGAGGATAGGGGTGGCTGGTGTGATAGGGTATCCTGCGAAGAAGTTGCATCCGGCTGATATAGCACCTTGAGCTATCGCTTGTCCGCCATTGGTGAATTGGCGCGTCAAAGGTTACCTCTACGAGCTATTCTAGTCAATGCCATTAATTGTGATGCTCGTTTTTCAACTTCTGAGAATTAACCGCGCTTCGGTGGAAGCGCTGTATCTGTCGACTACCTCGTCATCCGCTTCGTACAAGTAGAATGGATGGGCTCATACCTATTTTCGTGTCAATGTCGTCGAGAATCTTTTGGAACTTAACTCTAGAGAGTCTCAGGCCTTTTCTACCCTTTGGGGGGTACGGATCATTAAAGAGAACCGACTCCTTGTCGACGTCGGTCACGACCACCCAGTGAGGGACGTCCAGAGAATGTATTACTCCCATGTGGACTAGTGCTATGGGTACGTATCGCGCGCCAGTGGCGTCAGCAATATCGCGCACTTTTGGTCGCTTGTATTGAACGGGCAAATTTCTCGCTAATGCCCTGAGCTTGTTTTGTCGAATTCCAAAGAAACTTAACTCAGCCTCTTCAACTGTGAACCCCACTCGAGTCAATCGACGTTTCCAACGTTTCGTATTAGTCACCGTCTTGTGTTGAGTGATGAGTCGCACCTCGTAACCCGCATCGAGCAGTGGAACTGATAGTCCGAATGGATCCGCGCCTTTTGTTCCAATCATGTTACAGTGCCGCCAGACCTCAAATTCCAGTTGTCGAGTGAGCTCTAACTTTGGATCAAAATGCTTCATCACCATAAGTACACATGCGGGCCCGCATGTGAATTCAGACGTCTGCTGGTAATATGGAACGTTGAACTTCATTCTCGCACCGACATCTTCTTGACCCTGTCGAATTCCGCGTTTCAAATTGAACTTCTTATATGTTACTTTCGATGGCTCAAAAATCGATGCTACGAAGGATTGAAAGGAAAACGCAATAATGGAGAAGTATGTTGATCTACGCTGATGACCGTGTCAAGCAAGTTCGACTTCGCGAAGGGGAGGATAGACACTCCGAGAGGCAAAGCCAACTACTATGAACTTTCGAGTAAGAAACTGGGATATGACTTACTCTCTCTACCGTATTCAATACGGGTGCTGCTTGAAAATTCGTTAAGATTCTCTAGCCGGATTCCTGGATCTGCTGAAGCTGTTCCTCTCCTCCTTGAGTGGCCAAAAACCATCGGTCAGGATCTGCCATTCATGCCTGGTCGAGTTCTTCTGCAAGACTACACAGGCGTTCCCTTAATTGTTGATTTGGCTGCAATGAGAAGCGCCGCAGCAGAGCGCGGATTAGATCCTTCGTCAGTGAATTCGCAAGTGCCAGTGGATCTCGTTATTGACCACTCTATTCAAGTCGACGCATGGGGCAACCAATCCTCAATTCAACTTAACCTGAAGAAAGAGTTTGAAAGGAACTCTGAACGTTACTCATTACTGAAATGGTCTCAGGCCTCATTCGATCGTATGCGGGTCTTTCCACCGGGAAAGGGAATTTGCCACCAGTTCAACCTCGAGTACTTGGCAAGCGTCGTCGCCATCGATAAAATAGATGGACAATTGGTCGCTTTCCCCGACACACTAGTGGGCACAGATTCGCATACGACAATGGTGAACGGACTCGGCGTTCTCGGATGGGGTGTTGGAGGAATTGAGGCCGAAGCTGTCATGATGGGTGAACCATATCCGTTCACAATCCCCAAGGTTATCGGGGTCAAACTCACCGGAGAACTTCCCGAAGGAACCACACCAACTGACCTCGTACTCACAGTAACTGAAGTCTTGAGAAAAGAGAACGTCGTAGATGCGTTCGTTGAGTATTTCGGTGACGCATACGGCGAGTTGAGCGTTCCAGACAGAGCCACGATCAGCAATATGACGCCTGAATATGGAGCCACGGTCGGGTTTTCACCTGTTGATGATTCAACTATTGGATACCTTCACGGGACGGGAAGAGACGATAGTCATGTGAGTTTCGTTAGGAAGTATTGTGAGATGCAAGGTCTGTACCTTCACGACGGGACCCCTCAACCTAACTACTCAAGAGTACTCCAGATCGACCTAACCAAAATTGAACCTTCAATCGCTGGCCCTCGAAATCCAGACGAACGCATATCGCTCAAATCAGCTTCCAAGGAGATGCTCTTGCTTCTCGAGGAATACAAAAGAAGATCGAACCGACCCGGATCGTCAACTCACCCAAACGGAAGTCTAAGTGACGGATCAGTAGTAATCGCAGCGATAACAAGCTGCACCAACACGTCCAATCCAACGGTAATGTTGGGTGCCGGAGCACTTGCGGAGAAAGCTGTCAAACTAGGGTTAAGATCAAAACCTTACGTGAAATGCAGTATGGCTCCAGGATCCAACGTCGTCAAAGATTACCTTACAAGAACCGAGCTTCTGCCGCCCCTGGAACGCCTCGGATTTAACATAGTGGGGTACGGATGCACAACCTGCATTGGCAATAGTGGACCTCTCTCCGCTGAGGTTGAAAAGGAGATACGAGATAATGACCTCTATTCTGTCGCCGTCCTAAGCGGAAACCGAAACTTCGACGGACGCATTCATCCGTTAGCAAGAGGGTCCTTCCTCATGTCACCACCTCTCGTGGTAGCGTACGCCCTTGCCGGCAGAATCGACATTGACTTCTACAAGGAACCGATCGGTTTAGCCCGCGACGGAAGCAAAGTATTTCTCAAAGATATTTGGCCGCGCCTATCCGAAATGAAAGCTCTTGAGAAAGAAGCTCTCTCACCTGAAATGTACAAGGAAAGATATTCGCACGCCCAAGAGGGTGATGACGAATGGACTGCCCTGAAGGCTCCTACTGGGCACGTGTACGGGTGGGATGAAAAATCCACATACATCAGGGAACCGCCATGGTTCAAAGAAACAGTGGCAGGAACATCTGAAGTCAGAAACGCTAAAGTGCTCGCTATCTTCGGGGACAGAGTAACAACGGATCATATTTCACCAGCAGGAACGATAGCTAAAGACAGTCCTGCCGCTACCTACCTCAAAGAACGCGGCGTACCATCCACACTCTTCAGCTCGTACGGAGCTAGAAGAGGAAATCATGAAGTGATGGTTCGGGGCGGATTCAGCAACATACGATTGAAGAACATGCTTGCAAAGGGAAAGGAAGGAGGATGGACAACTCATTACCCTTCAGGAGAGCTAATGTCAATCTACGATGCTGCACTGCGATACAGAACCGAGAATGTTCCGCTCATTATCATAGCGGGAAAACAATACGGAGCCGGTAGCTCTAGGGACTGGGCAGCGAAGGCAACGCTAATGCTAGGAGTAAAGACTGTAATCGCAGAAAGCTTCGAAAGGATTCATAGAAGTAACCTGATTGCAATGGGTATTCTACCATTAGAGTTCGCTGACGGTAAGAACGCGGCTAGTCTCGGTCTAGATGGGAGTGAGACGTATGATGTTCCAGGAACTGAAGAAATTCATGAAATCAAGACCAGACTAACAGTACACGCGCACTCCGCATCCAAAGACGTAACGTTCAATGTGGTGGCTCGCTTAGACAATGATACGGAAATCAAATACTATCATTCCGGAGGGATCCTCCCATACGAGTTCAGTAAACTCCGTAAATGAGTAGTCAATGCGGCCTAGCTTCTGAAATGTTCCCATCCTTTCTTCTTAACCGGCACTATTGCGCCGTTGACTTTCATTCGTACCCCCCGGAACTTGTTAGTTACGAGGCCAATCCTCGTCAAATTCCCCTTAGCCGCCCGGTAAGCCCTAGAGAATTTCTCAGGGGGAATCGTAAGAACGAGCTCGTATTCTTCGCCACCATAAAGAGCAAGGTCTTTGGATTGCAACCGATGCTGCTTAGCAAAGTCACGTGCAGCTTTGCTTATGGGAATGTCATCGATCAAGATCCCCAATTTGCTTGATTCTGAAAGCTGATGCAGAGACCAAGCTAACCCGTCACTCGAATCGATTGATGATGTTACGACTCGAGACGCAGCAAGTCTCAACCCCAATTCCAGTTGAGCGCGTGGATGATACAACGCATCATAGAGACTCTTCGGCATCTGTCTTCTTGGTATTCCAAAGTTGAGAACTGATTTGAGCCCTGCTGAAGTCGAACCGAACTCTCCAGTGACCGCAACTACGTCGTCAACCTTCGCACCTTTCCGGAGTATCAGACTCTTCTTATCTGCTACGGCAAACAGAGCAATCGAGATTGTCAAGTCGTTTGATTCATTAGTATCTCCCCCAATTAACGGAAAGTCGTAACTCTTCGCGGCTGCACTGAGGCCGTTCGCAATTTCCTGAACGTCTCTCCTAGTCAGGGATCGTGGTAATCCTAAAGCAACAAGTCCAGCCGTAGGGCTGACTCCTTTCGCCGCAAGATCGCTCACGTTCGCAACCACTGCCTTCGAAGCCGCTTGGCGCATAGTCATACCAGGAGGCAAGTCTGTACTGCCCACAAACATGTCCGTCTTCAAAACAGCGATTCGACCGCTTGGTAGTCGAACTGCTGAAACATCATCTCCGAAACCTACCACCGTTCTGTCATTTACACCAAACGATCGTTCCATAATCTGGATTATGCCAAGCTCCCCGAGACCCGTAATCGAGGTCAAACCGATCATAATGCCTTTGTCAGTCGCGTGTTTTGAATATGATGAATGTGATGAGTCCTTACCAAATCAAGTCGCTACGAAAAGAGCGTCCAACAGGGTGAACTGGATAGAAACTGGAATTGATGCTTAGCCTGCAGTGCAGATTAAGCAGCACGATAACGGTTCATTGAGGTTTTTGACTATTTGCCGTTTCCTTATTTTCGCCCTGACAAGTAGGAAGGTGCGCCTGATACTCGTCGAGTCTGATTAATCGGTGGCATCGTGCGCATTCTAGGCTCTTCATTTCAGAGCGTACGTTTCTGTTTCCGTAACGTCGACGACCTCTACCCGTTTATTCCACTCTCAATTCCGTTTCTGCGTACCGTCACTATTCAACGTTGGGTTTCCATCCGTAACTCGCATGATGGGGTCCATTGACAATAGATGGTTGACTCCACTCTCTCATGCGAGTGTTC
>Ga0187779_10002209_pt1 | contig 11965 bp, 11 predicted proteins | sample 1015_Q2_SP10_10__FD_132435 | JGI IMG/M metagenome (GOLD analysis project Ga0187779, IMG submission 132435) | Tropical peat soil microbial communities from peatlands in Department of Meta, Colombia - 1015_Q2_SP10_10_MG | ecosystem: Environmental > Terrestrial > Soil > Wetlands > Peat | place... | reverse complement strand
GTTCCAGATCGGCGAAGAACGCGACCCTCACCTGGAACTCGTTGTCGTCGGTCAGCAGGGCGGGGTCCGCGTCCCTGATCATCGCCTGGAGCAGGTCATGGCCGGTGTCGGTGAGCCGGTACACGTTCCGCGGTGGCCGCCCCGGGTCCGCCTCGGCGGCTACCCGCTCGATCGCCCCCTGCTCCTCGAAGCGCCGCAGGGCGGGATAGAGAACGTTGTTGTTGATCGACCGCCCGCCCAGGATCCGCTCGACGCGCTTCTTGATCTCATAGCCGTGCTGCGGCTCATCGGCGAGCACCCGCAGCATCAGTATGTCGAAGTACACGCGGTTAAACTAATCTATGTTAGATTAACAATCAACCTCACGGTGGGGCCGTGGCCTGGGCCGCTTGGTATGACCGCCGTGTCACCTGTGCTGGCCACGAACCGCTTAGAGGGCCGGGGCCTCCAAGTCACTTGTGCCCGGGAGGGGTCTTCGTCTTGCTCGTGTGAGGTTTGTGATGTCCGTGATTGGTCTTGCTTGGCGTGGGCGCCGGGCTGGGACTGGCCGCGGGTGACCCCGATGGCGTGACCCCGGGGCTGGGGGCCGGCGTCGTGCCAGGCCGGTGCGAGGCGCGCCCCGCCTGGGCCGACGTGCTGCCCGGCCGGACGGGGCCGGTCCGCGTGAGGTTGGCCGTGGCAGATTGCCCATGGCCCGCGCCCGCCGGGCGTGCGCCAGCGCGCCCCGGGGTGCTTGCGTCCGTACTGGCGTTCAGGCTGGTCCGGGTCACGATCTGGCGCACCGGGCCGAGCACGACGACCGCTATCACCACAAGCGTCGCCGCGGCCGCGACCGCCAGGGCTGGCCGCAGCCATGGCCCGGCGAGGCGCAACGGTGCCCGGATCGCCCGGTGGGGAAGTTCGCGCCGGTAGCCGGCGTGGCGGCGCCCGAGGCGCGTTGCCCCGGTGAACGCCGGTTCGAGCCAGATGGTGATCAGCCTGGCCAGATCCACGCAATCGGTGACCAGCAGTGTCACCTGCCGCAGCGCCGGGGGCGTGCTGAGCCGGTGCAGGATCTGGGTGAGCCCGTCGCCGGCCGGCTCAACCGGGTCCACCGCCGCGTGCAGCGCGCGGCGCAGGACATCGTCGAGATCGCGGCGGGCCTGTATCGCCTGCGCCGTGTCCGGCCGATCCTGGCCTCCGCGCGCTCTCACGGGTCCATCTCCGCAACCATCTGAAGGGCTGCGGTGGCTCTCGCCAGATGGCGCTTCACCGCGCCCTCGCTGACCCCCATGGCCGCGGCGACCTGCGCTTCCGGCAGACCGCCGTAGTACCTCAGCACCACCGCTTCCTGCTCTCGCGCCGGCAGCGTTGGCAACGCACAGACCACCGCCGTGTGCTTCAGCGGGGGAGGCGCACCTGGCTCGGCGCCTAGCTCAGCACCGGGGACGCCGGGTCCGGGCTGGTACCCGTTCGGCTCGATCGCGGCCCGGTGCCGCGGCGCCGAACGAGACCGTTTCACCACGGACTGGTGCAGGTACGCCAGCGCCTGGTCGCTGTCCCACTGCCGGCGCCACGCGGTGTGCATGGCCACGAACGAGTCCTGCACCACGTCCTGTGCGGTGGCGACGTCCCGCACCAGGAGCAGAGCCAGGCGGACGAGGCAGCAGTAATGGTCGCTATAGATGGCCGTGACCGCACGGTCCGCATCCCAGCGCACAGGGACCGGAGCGAGCGCAGCGTCCGCTAACGGCCGGCTCATGTGAATGGGACGGCTTGGGGCGGCTTGAGGATCACCTGCGGTCGCATCGATTTTGCGGACGGACCTACGGAAGCCTCGTCTCACCGGCCCTCCCGGAGTTACCCAGCTGGGTCAAGAAGCGCAATTCCTGCGAGGCGTACCAGAGCAACTCGTGCCCTTCCGCCCCGTCCACCACGAACCGCGCGTCGTCGTCGCCCTGGCCGGCGGCTGGGAGCGCGGCCACTGCCTCGGTGATGTCGGCCACCGCGACCAGGTCGTCGACGTGGCCGGACACGACCTGGCTCACCGCGATCGGTGCCTGGACCTCGACCACGGTCGGCTCGTCGAAACCGCCGTCGTGCCCGACTTGCTCGTCGGGCACGTCAGCGGCGAGCACCACCCGGCGCCGGGGCGCCTGCGGGTCGTCCGCGAGCAGCCGCAGCGATGCCCGCGCCGCGTGCGCCATCGCGATGTACTCGAGTTCCTCCAGGTCGCCGGTGGCGTACCACTCGCGCAGCGCGGGAGTCACCGCGAACCCGCGCACGGGCGCGGGACCGATCGCGCCGGCGTGCAGCAGGCACGCCAGGGCGGTCAGCGTCGTTGGCAGGTAGACGCGCATGAGTTCCCTAGTCAGGGCCGGAGGCGCCGCACGAAATCGGGGCGAATCCGGCCTTCCAGTGACAGAGTGTGCCACCGATGGCCGCTCCCGGCAGGAGAACGCGCGCGGCGTCCGGCCGCGGGACACGCACCGTATCCGGCCGCGGGACACGCACCGCCGGCACCCGCGGGCTGCGGGACCCCGCGGGGCCAGGTCAGGGCAAGGGCGCGGGGGAGCCGCCGTCATCGCGGGCCAGCGCCGCGACGACGGCCGCCACCGCGTCGGTGACGGCCACGTGCTCCCAGATCCGGACGACCTGCCAGCCCGCCGCGGCCAGCGCCGCGTCCGCCACCCGGTCCCGCTCCACGTTCCGCCGCAGTTTCGGGGCCCAGTACCACTGGTTGACCGAGGGATCACGCCCGTGCTCCGGGCAGGCGTGCCAGAAGCAGCCGTCCACGAAGACAGCCACGCGGCGGGAGGTGAAAGCGATGTCCGGGCGGACCTTGGCACCTTCGTTAAGCACCAGGCGGAAGTCCTTGCGGAACCGGTATCCCTGGCGGTGCAGCGCGCTGCGCAACGCGATCTCGGGCTTGGTGTTGGTGCGCCGGATCGCACGCATGTTGGCCGCGCGGCCCGGGCTGGACGGAGCTGGGTAGTCACCCACGGAGCCCAAGGCTAGTAGCCCGCACTCGGCCGGTCCGGCGCTCAGCCGAGCGACATGCCGAACAGTTCCCCCAGCGCCCGGACGGTGGCTTCCGGCTCGGTGTGCAGCACGGCGTGCATGCCCATCGCCTCGGCGGCCTGCACGTTGGCCTCCATGTCGTCGATGAACACGCACTCGCCGGGCGCCAGCCCGATCAGGCCGGCGGCGTGCCGGAAGATGCGCTCCTCCGGCTTGCGCATTCCGACCTCGGCCGAGATGACGACCGCGTGGTACATGCCCCCGAACACCTCACGCGGGTACCCATCGCTCCCCCACGAGTTCGACAGCAGGCAGGTGCGCAGGCCCTCCGCGTGGAGGGCCGTGATGGCCGCGTACATCGGATCGCACGGCATAGATGCCGCGAACATCCGGCTGAGCAGCCCTTCGGGCAGCACCTGCCCGCCGTCCCGCCGCACCAGCTTGGCGGCGAGCAGCCGCTCAAACTCGTCGCTGGTGATCTCGCCCCGTTCCAGCGCATGGACCGGGTTGCCGTCCGCGGCCGGGTCGTAGGCCGTCACCACCCAGAGCTTCATGACAGCGGCGTAGGTGTCGCGGTCGATACCTTCGGAGTCCAGCCAGACCTGCACCGTATCCCGGATCGGGCTGGTCATCACGCCGCCCCAGTCCGTGATGACGCCGCGGAAGGCGGGAGTCACGCCGGGGCCGTGCGGCTGGGTCCGGGCCGCCGGGCGGCGGAGCTCATCCACACTCCTGACCTTAAGCGACCTGCCCCGCGAAGCGCGGCGCGGGACGGTGGGCGCCGCGTGGCGCAGGAGGGGCAGGGAGCCGACCAGGCCGGTCCTCAACCGGCGAGAATTCCAACGGAAAAGCCACGATTCAATATCTCATTCGATCAGAACCGGCCTATTTTGTCAGACCTCGATAATACTATCGATACACCGGATCGTTGATCCGACATCCGCAGGGAGGTGAGCCCGATGCCCACAGCTCGTGCCGCTGACCTGCGCGAAGAGCTGCTGGCTCGGGTGTGGGCGCCGACCCTCCGCGCGGCGTTACGCCAGGATGCTGAGCTGGCCGCCGAGATTGAGGCACTGGAGTCGGCCGGCGCGACAGCGCCGCCCGATGCGCACGAGCCGTGGGGGCCCGTTCCCGGCCTGGAGAGCGGCCCGCCGAGCGGGGACGAGGCATGGCTGGCCGATCTGCCCGCGGAACTGCTGGACGAGTACATCGCCGCGACGGAGAACCCCCCGTGCCGTGAGCCGATCGTGGCCGGCCGCCTGCCCCGGCGGCCGGGGGGCAGCTGCGGGTTCGCCAGCGGCGGGGCAGCCGATGAGCTGCCGCCGGGACCAGTGCTGGCCGGTCTCGCCGGTGACGCGTGGGCGGCTGGCCTGGACCGCCTCGGCGACGACGAGCTCATCGGGCTGCTGCGGGCGGCCCGGCGGCTGACCTCGTGGTCGGCAGCCCTGGAACTGGCGGCAGTGACCGAGCTGGCCGGGCGCCGGGAGGCCGAGGCGGCGGCGGCCGGGGCCTGCGTGCCGGGAGACCACATCGCTGATGAGATCGCCGCCGCCCTGACACTGACCGGAAGGGCCGCGGACGTCCTGCTGGATCTCGCGAGCGCGCTGCACCGCCTGCCCGCCACCCGGGCTGCGCTGGCCGCCGGCCGGATCGACCGCTTCAAGGCCGCCGTCATCGCCGACGAGGTCACCGGCCTCAGCGGCGAGCATGCCGCCGCCGTCGAACAACAGGTTCTCGGCCACGCGCCGGGCCAGACCACCGGGCAGCTGCGCGCCACCACCCGCCGCGCCGTCCTCACCGCCGACCCGGCCGCGGCCCGCGAGCGCAAGGAGCGGGCCCAGCGTGACGCCCGGGTCGAACGGTGGGACGAGCACGCCGGCACAGCCGCGCTGGCCGGCCGGGACCTGCCTCCCGCCGAGGTGCTGGCCGCCGACCGCAACCTTTCCGCCCTGGCCGACTCGCTCAGGCGCGCCGGGGCGAGCGGCACCATGGACCAGCTTCGCGCCCAGGTCTACCTGGCCCTCCTCACCGGCGAGCCCATCACCGGCCAGCCCAGCACTGGCCAGCCCGCCGCCGGCGGAGGCCCGCCTGGCGCTCCCGCTAGATCCGGCCACGGTCCTGGCCCCTGCACCCACGGGCCTTGCACCCACGGGCCTTGCACCCACGGCCCGGGCGGCTCGGTGAACCTGACCATCCCCCTCGCTGCCTGGCTGGGCCTGTCCGACGCGCCGGGCCACGCCGCCGGGTACGGGCCGCTGGACGCCGGTGACTCCCGCGACCTGGCCGCGCTGCTGGCCAGGCACCCCGGCAGCCGCTGGTGCATCACCGTGACCGGCGAAGGCGGGAGAGCCGTCGGGCACGGCTGCGCCCGTGCCGGCCCCGGCTCGTCCGGCAGCTCCCGGCCGCCACCCCGAGGCTCACCTCCCGGCCCGGTCCGAGGCGGAACACCAGGTAGCCGGCCCTCCTTTGCTCCGGGCTGGCCGGCCGGTGCCATGGACTGGCTGGCTGGCATCACGATCAGCAAGCTGGAGACTGGCGATTGCCGCCATCCGCGGGAGTCGCCCGCCTACCGGCCGCCGCCTTCCCTGCGGCACTTGATCACCGTCAGGCAGCCGACCTGCGCCTTCCCCGGCTGCCGTCGCCCCGCGGCCCGCTGCGACGAGGATCACACCGTGCCTTACGACCAGGGGGGCCGGACGTGTGAGTGCAATCTGGCCCCGCTATGCAGAAGGCATCACCGAGCTAAGCAGGCGCCGGGCTGGCATCTGACCCAGGACCAGCCCGGCCAGATGACCTGGCGGCTGCCCAGCGGCCGCAGCTATGCGACGTGCGCGGAGCCCTATCCCGTCTAGATGTCGGATGCTGCGTGCAGACTGTCAGGGCACTGACCGCGCCGCCAGGGAGTACTTGATGGCCGTCCGCTTTCAGCTCGTCATCGACTGCCGAGATCCTGAACCGCTTGCCCGTTTCTGGGCCTCAGCCCTGGGATACGAGTTCCAGCCACCGCCAGAGGGTTTCGCAACCTGGGACGACTACTGGCGTGACGTCGGCGTGGGCGAGGAAGAACTAGGGATCGGCCAGGACTGCATCATCGATCCCTATGGGAGCGGCCCGCGCATCTGGTTCCAGGTCGTACCCGAGGTGAAGGCGGTCAAGAACCGGTTGCACCTGGATATCTCCGTCAGCGGCGGCCGCGCGTTCCCGCTCGAGACGCGGCGCCAGCGGGTCGATGCCGAGGCCGAGCGCCTCGCCGGGCTCGGCGCCTCGTACGTCCGCGTGCTGAGCGAAGAGGGGCTCGACCACTACGGAGTCGCCATGCAAGATCCCGAGGGCAACGAGTTCGACATCAATTGAGCTGATTCCGGGCACGTCTGGCGCATTGGCCTGACGCCTACCCGGCATAGGGCGTTCCCTGGATCTCCCCGGCTGGCAGAATCTCCCCCGTAGCCCGCACAGGCAACATCAGCCGCCAGCACGAGCAACCAAGGCCACGAGCAACCAAGGCAGGGACATGCAGCCAGTCGCGGTCGTGACCGGAGCCAGCAGCGGTATCGGCGCTGCCACCGCGATCAGGCTCGCCGGGGCGGAGGCCGGCTACCACGTGGTTCTCACCGCCCGGCGCGCCGGCCGGATTGACGCCGTGGCCGCGCGGATCCAGGCCGACGGCGGCTCGGCCCAGACCCACGTCCTCGATGTCACCGACCGCGCCGCCGTGGACTCCTTCGCTGGTTCGCTCGACCGCTGCGACGTGCTGGTCAACAACGCGGGCGGCGCGTTCGGCGCCGAAACCGTCGCCGAGGCCGACCCCGCCGACTGGCGGGCCATGTACGAGGTCAACGTGCTCGGCACGCTGAACATGACCCAGGCGCTGCTCCCCCAGCTGATCGCCAGCGGCGACGGCACCATCGTGGTGATGGGGTCCACCGCTGGGTTCGTTGCGTATGAAGGGGGCGGCGGGTATGTCGCCGCCAAGCACGGTGAGCACGCGATCGCCGCGACGCTGCGGCTGGAGCTGTCCGGCCAGCCGGTGCGGGTGATCGAGATCGCGCCCGGCATGGTCCGCACCGACGAGTTCGCGCTCAACCGGTACCGGGGTGACGCCGACCAGGCCGCCGCCGTCTACGCGGGGGTGCGCGAGCCCCTCACCGCCGATGACATCGCGGACGTCGTCACCTGGACGGTGACCCGGCCGTCCCACGTCAACGTGGATCTGCTGGTGATCCGCCCGCGGGCCCAGGCCGCGCAGCACAAGGTGTACCGCGAGCAGTAACGGGTCCAGCTCGGGTCATGACGCGGGCACAGCGCCCGCCGGGTAAACCTGCTCACCGGCCACCCAGGCGGCCCGCGCCCGCAGATCGTCGCCGAGCCAGGCCAGGTCGGCCGCTGCCCCGGGCGTGAGCCGCCCCAGGTCGGGGCGGCCGATCAGGTCCGCCGGGATGCGGGTGGCCGCCGCGACCGCCTCCGCGAGCCCGGCCCCGGCCGTGACCGCGTTCGCCACCGCCCGGTCCATCCGCAGCACCGACCCGGCCAGTGTCCCGTCGGCCAGCCGGGGGGCCTGGCCCTCCCCCGGCCGTACCTCGACCAGCTCCCCGCCGAGCTGATACCGCCCCGGCAGCATGCCAGCGGGCGCGGCCGCGTCGGTGACCAGGCATATCCGCCCCGGGGCGGCGGCGAACGCGATCGCGCACGCGGTCAGCGAGACGTGGCTCGGATCGGCGATGAGCCCGCAGGTCAGCCGGGGGTCGGCGAGCGCCTGCCCGACCACGCCGGGCTCGCGGTGATGGAACGGCCGTTGCGCGTTGAACAGGTGGGTGACCATCCGCGCACCCGCGTCGGCCGCGGCCGCCACCTGCCCCGCCGTCGCGTCGCTGTGGCCGACGCTGACCACCACCCCCGCCTCGACCAGGGCCGCGACCGCCGCCAGGCCGCCCTCCACCTCCGGCGCCAGCGTCACCACCCGCAGCACACCCGCGCCCGCCGCCAGCAGGCCGGCGACCGCGGCCGGCGACGGCGGCACGATCAGGTCCCGGCGGTGCGCCCCGGCCCGGCCGGGCGCCAGGAACGGGCCCTCCTGGTGCACGCCGAGCACGCGCGCGCCGGCCGGCGGATCCGCCGCGAACACCGATGCAAAACGCAATGCGTGGTCCAGCTCGTCGACGGGTGCGGTGACGAAGGTGGGGAGGAACGCGGTGGTCCCGGTCTCCGGGAGCCGCCGCACGAGGCGTGCCCACCCGGCCGGGTCAAGCCCGGCCAGATCCACCCCGAAGCCGCCGTTGACCTGAAGATCGATCAGGCCGGGCACCAGGTGCCCGGCGCCGAGCGCGAGATCCGGTGCGCGCGGCGGCGGGCCCCCGGCGGCCTCGGCTACCACGCCGCCGTCGACCAGGACGTAGCCGGGTTCGAGGACGGCGGGCTCGCCCGTCCCGGGAACGACCCGGGGCGCGGTGATCAGTAGCTCCGCCATCAGGTGCGAGCGATCACTGGCCCAGCCTGGCCATCATCGCGGGCGGGTAGCGGTCGCCCGCCGCGACCCCGGCCGGGGCCAGCTCATCGAGCTGGCGCAGTTCGCCGGGGGTGAGCGTTATCTCGGTGGCCGCCAGGTTCTGCTCCAGGTAGGACCGGCGCTTGGTGCCCGGGATCGCGACCAGGTCGTCGCCCTGGGCGAGCACCCAGGCCAGCGCCAGCTGAGCGGGGGTGACGCCCCTGGCCGTGGCGAGCGCGGCGATCCGGTCCGCGACCGCCAGGTTGTGCTCCAGGTTCCCGCCCTGGAACCGGGGCGCGGTGCGGCGGAAGTCACGCTCCCCGAACTCCCCGGCGGCCGGCAGGGTTCCGGTGAGCATGCCGCGGCCGAGCGGGCTGTAACAGACCAGCCCGATGCCGAGCTCGCGCAGCAGCGGCAGCACTTCCGCCTCCGGGTCGCGGCTGAACAGCGAGTACTCGTACTGGCCAGCGGCCATGGGGTGGACGGCGTGGGCTCGGCGGACGGTCGCCGGGGCCGCCTCGGAGATGCCGAGGTAGCGGACCTTCCCCGCGCTGACCAGCTCGCTCAGCGCACCCCAGGTCTCCTCGACCGGCACGTCCGGGTCGACCCGGTGCTGGTAGTAAAGGTCGATGTGGTCGACGCCGAGGCGCTGCAGCGAGCTGTCGCACGCGCGCCGCACGTAGTCGGGCCGGCCGTTGATCCCCCGGCTGCCGTCGGGCCGGAACTCCTGGCCGAATTTGGTGGCGAGCACCACCTCGGCGCGGCGGCCCTTGATCGCCGTGCCGACGAGACGCTCGTTGGTGTGCGGCCCGTAGGAGTCCGAGGTGTCGAGCATCGTCACGCCCAGGTCGAGTGCCCGGTGGATGGTGGCGATGGACTCCTCGTCGTCGGGGGTGCCGTAGGACTGGCTCATGCCCATGCACCCGAGACCGAGTTCGGGGACGGTCAGGCCCTGGCCGAGTGCGCGATGCCTCATCGTTCTCCGCCTCTCGTCGCTCGCCCCCGGGGCGTCACCTTACCCGGGCGGCGGGGTCATGAGCGGGCGGGCGGCGTCACCGGTGCCGTGAGCGGGCGGCCGGTGTCACGAGCGGACGTGCGGGCATCACCGGCGTCACGGGCGGCGGCCGGCATAACGAGCGGACGTGCGGCATCACCGGCGTCACGGGCGGCGTGCGGCGCACCCGGTCAGGCGCTGGCCTTGCCCTGGGCCTGGCGCTTGCTGTCGTCCCCGTTGGGGGCTCCGGCCGATGCGCCCGCCTTGGCCGCCGCCAGGCTCGCCTTCAGCGCGTCGGCCAGGCTGCCGCCACCGTCCTCCACCTGGAGCTGCGGCCGGGCCACCTCATGGCCCTGCACCTTCGCCGAGACGAGTTCCTCCAGCGCCTCCCGGTAGCCGTCGCGGTACATCGACGGGTCGAAGTCCACCGTCATCGATTCGATCAGCGACGACGCCATCTTCAGCTCCTGCGAGCGCACCTCGACATCCTGGTCGAGGAAGTCGAAGTCGGGTTCGCGGATCTCATCCGGCCACAGCAGAGTTTCCAGCACCATCACGCCGTCCCTGGTGCGCAGCGCGGCCAGTGACTCGCGCTGGCGCAGCGCCACCCGGGCGATCGCGACCTTGCCCGACCGCTCCAGCGCGTCCCGCAGCAGCGCGTACGCCCGCAACCCGGCCGGCTCCGGCTCGGTGTAGTAGGAGCGCGCGCACAGGATGCTGTCCAGCTGGTCGGCGGGGGTGAAGTTGACGACCTCGATGCTGTGGGCGGTGGGCAGCGGCAGTTCCGCCAGGTCGTCGTCGGTGAGCACGACCATCTCGCCGTCGGGCAGCTCGTAGCCCTTGGCCACGTCGGCGAACGGCACCTCTTCACCGTCGATCGAGCAGAACCGGCGGAATTTGATCCGGCCGCCATCCTCGCGGTGGACCTGGCGGAACGTCACGTCGCGCTGCTCGGTGGCCGCGTACAGCTTCACCGGGATCATGACCAGGCCGAACGAGATCGCGCCCTTCCACATACTGCGCATGGTGTGTCGATACCCGTTCTGCCTGTGTTCATTGACCTTCGGCACACCGGGCGCAGGCTTTCCCGGCGTCCCGCGTTCACCACCAACCAGACTACGTGGTGGCCGTGGCCAGGGCACTTGAGCGGGCGGGCGTGGGCCCTATCCTCGCCTCACGCCGTCGTCGGCACCCGGCCGCTGCCATGATTGAGTGAGCAGCTGACATCACGGGGAAGGATGACCAGGTGCCGGACTTCGATGCCGTCGTGCTCGGCGGGGGAACAGCTGGCGTGCTCATCGCCACCGGCCTCGCCCAGGCCGGCCGTTCCGTTGCCCTCGTAGAGGCCGGCCTGGTCGGGGGCGAGTCGCCGTACCTGGCGTGTGTGCCGTCCAAGTCGATGCTGGCTTCCGCGCGCCGGGGCGAGACCTGGGAGCACGCGGTGGTCAGGCGCAACGAGATGACCGGCCACCTCGATGACAGCCTGGTCGCGGCCCGGCTGGCCGAGACCGGGGTCAGCCTGATCCGCGGCACCGGCCAGGTGACCAAGCCGGGCGTGGTCGAGGTCACCGCCGGTGTGACCCTCGGTTACAGCGATCTGGTCATCGCGACCGGAAGCGAGCCGCTGGCCCCGCCCGTCGAAGGGCTGAGCGACGTGCCCACGTGGACCAGCGCGGAGGCGCTGAGCTCCCCGGACCTGCCCCGCCACCTGATCGTGATGGGCGCGGGCCCGGCGGGCTGCGAGCTGGCGCAGATCTACGCCGTGTTCGGCTCCCAGGTCACGCTGATCGAAGCGGAACCGCAGGTCCTGCCCGACGAAGCCCCGTTCACCGGCGAGATCCTGTCCGACGCGCTGCGGCGGACCGGGGCGGATCTGCGGCTCGGTTCCCCGGTGGTCAAGGCCGCGGCCCTGGACAAGGGCCTGGCCCTGATCCTGGCCGACGGGACCAGCCTGGAAGGTGACCGCATCCTGCTCGCCACCGGGCGGCGGCCGCGCCTGGGCAGCCTGTCCCTGGACAAGCTGGGGATCGTGCCGTCGGCGTCCGGTGCGCTCCAGGTGGACGCGACCTGCCGGGTGCTGACCGTCAACGGGCCGCCCCCGGGAACCACGGCGCAGCCGGTTCCGGCCCCGGCCCCCCGGCAGCCCACCCCAGCCCCCGCCGCTCCCGCCCCAGCTGGCGCAGTACCCGCCGCGGCCACCGGGCAGCCCACCCCAGCCCCCGCCGCTGCCCCCCCAGCGGGCGCAGTACCCGCCGCGGCCAGCGGCCGGGTCTGGGCGGCCGGGGACGTGACCGGGATCGCGCCGTACACCCACACCGCCCGGTACCAGGCGAGCGTGGTCGTCGCCAACATCCTCGGCGAGCGCCGCGTCGCCGACTACCGTGCGATCCCACGATGCGTCTTCACCACGCCGTCGGTGTACTGCGTCGGGGTCACGCCCGGCCAGGCCGCCACCGCCGGGATCCAGCTGCACACGGTCGGCCTCGACC
>Ga0187779_10002208_pt1 | contig 11968 bp, 11 predicted proteins | sample 1015_Q2_SP10_10__FD_132435 | JGI IMG/M metagenome (GOLD analysis project Ga0187779, IMG submission 132435) | Tropical peat soil microbial communities from peatlands in Department of Meta, Colombia - 1015_Q2_SP10_10_MG | ecosystem: Environmental > Terrestrial > Soil > Wetlands > Peat | place... | reverse complement strand
GTCGGTGTCGGTGTTCCGATGTCGTTCCGTGTTTGCTTCCTCCAGGTGACAAGCCCTTGGACGATCAAGCCGAGCAACGCGAACCACCCTCCGTTCATCACCGCTGCGACCGCAAGTATGAGAATGAAACTCGGAAGGCCTTTCAGATCAATAAGCATAAGCGGAAGTGCCATGACGAAAGGAAACGTGATCCGCTCAAAATCCCAAATCAAGTGCGCGACGGTGTCGTTGATGTGGACCGGGATTTGATCCCCGCGCGTGGCGTACGACGCGGCAATCCAAAAGATCGCTACGCAGACGCCAACGACAAAAAATCGTGGTACTAGCTCCACCCGTGCGATGGCATGGGCGCTGCTTGTTGAGTTGGTTCGATTCTCGTTTAAGACCACACGCACTCCGCGTCAGCGAGTTTCCCGATGATCCGAGATGGTTTCGTCTATCATTTCATTCCACTTCACCCCTTCAAACATGCTGGATAACCTTGAGAGGTCGTTGATCATCTCTGCGATCCTCCCACCGTGGTGGTCTCCAACTGGAAAGCCAGAATCAGATTGCCTGGCATCCCGGCTGTCACGTCGTAACCGGAAGTCACATAAAGACTCGTGCCAACCACCACGGGTCCGCTCCCGCTCATTGAACCGCCGTGGGCGGTTACCCCGTTTACGGTTGTGAAATCCGGCGAGGTATCGAAATCCCAGAGCATCTTCCCATCGACGGTTGAGTAGGCGCGCAGATGGCCGTCCATCGAACCAGAAAACACCACGCCGGGAACTAACGTGACAGCAGCAAGCTGACCTGCGCTGCAGCCGGGCCTGCCTTCGCACGCGGGTTTCGGCGGCATCACCTTCCAGACCAGTTTTCCCGTACGGATGTCAATGGCCGCAAGACCTCCGGGCGGCGGAGGGGGACCTTTAGTGGGAGTGAGCGTCGAAATATCCGAGTTCGCGACATAAACGAACTTGCCGTCGGTGGCCGAGCCCCACTCGATTCCCCCCAACCCGCTGCCATGCCCTACGCGCACTTGCCATAACTCCTTGCCGTCATGGTCGGGGTCAAGGCCATACATCACGCCTGTCTTCTGGCCAGCCAACAAAATTCGATGGCCATTGCCAAGATCCTGCAAGATCGGGGAAGACCCAAAATCGACATCCTCGCCCGGCCGCGGTGGGCAATTGAAATGACGCGGATCAATGCATCCGAAGTTGAAAACATCGTCGGGAGTCTTCTGCTGTGCCCAGATCCGTTTTCCGGTGGCTAAGTCGAAGGCGACAATCGCGTCGGTGCCGTCGGCGGCCGGATCGACGTAGGCGTCACCGGTTCCGACGTACAATCGGTCGAGCCGGGCGTCAATCGTGGGCGCGTCCCAGATGGCTGCGCCAGCGGGACTGAACTTTGCATGACTCGTCCCTGGCTTCGCCTCCGAGCTCTCTTCGGTGATCGCAAAGCCCTTCCAGATTTGCTGTCCGGTGAGTGCGTCAAGGGCCGTGATGTTTCCGCGAAACGTGCAACACGGATAGTTCGGATCCCCACCGTTTAATTCCTCACTCGACGCCAAGGGAACATACAGGCGGTTGCGATACAGTTGGGACGCTCCGGTGATCCGTGCCGTGCGGTGCGAGTCGACTTTGACTTTCCATGCGAGTGTTCCGCTCTCCGCGTCGACGGCGTAGAGATTCGCCTCTCCGTCTGCGAAGTAGGCGAAAAACTTACCGCCACCAGACCCCAGCGTAATCGCTGTTCGCACGGTCGTCTCGGCCTGATAGGTCCAGATCGTGCATCCGGTCGTAGCATCCAGCGCATAGACCCTGCCATCGCCGGAGCCAATAAACAGGCGCCCTGCGACAATAGTCGGCTGCCCGTAGGCGGTACTCGCATCGGGGACGCCGAACGCCCATTTCAATTTCAGCTGCGAAACGTTTTCCGGACCAATCGAAGTGTGTGTCTGGTAACGGGAATTCACAATATCGAGGCCCCAGCCATTCCAATTCTCCGGGCTCGCCACTTGGGAGGCGGTGATCGGTCGCTTGCTGGCGCAAAGATTCCGAGACGCCTCACTCGCGCTGGTGGCCGTGTTCGAAGACAAGAACTGAGCGATGGCCCGCCGCTCGGGCGAGGTCATCCGGTTGCCATAGATCACCATCGTTCCCGATTCGAGTGCGCGCAGAATCTCCTCGCGTGTTTTTCCTGCCAGCACGGCCGGTGAGGGGGCCCGGTTGGGGCTTACCGGCGCATTCTGATGGCAGACGGCGCAATGTTCCTGAAACAGGGCCTCGCCGTTGGGCACCCCCTGCCCCGCCGCCGCCGGAACCCACAGGCCGAGGCTCAGGAGCAATCCAGAAATGGCCGCCTCCCGATACAGCCTAATCATCCTACCTCCGCTGGAGTTCTGGAATTCAAACGGCCGGACTGAAAATCGTGCTCCAATGTCGAACGATGAAAATGAGGGCGTCGACAGACATATATATAGATTTTGTGAGGAAAGAGCAACGCGGTCGGGCAGGATTTTTTTGACTTTACAGAAGGTTCGCGAAATTCATATTCTGGACAGCCATGTGGTACGTCAACAAAACCTTCACCCAGACACAGGTGGAATCTCTCTCTGCCAAGGGCTTCACCGTCCGCAGCTCCGGTGGTGTCGCACGTATTGAAAAATACGATTGCGCGGCGGAGTTGCGGAAAGAGCCGAGCGGCGACTTTCAGATGACCATCATTCCCTCGATCATGATGCAGGGGCAGTTCACGCATCTCTGGGATGCGGGCTACCAGAAGTTTCTCCTGGCTCATGACGGGCGCAAATTTCCCGTGCGCGTCACCCAGCTTGCAGATCTGCGCCGCTTCAACGAGGAGCTTCGAAATGCCCTCGGCGTCCCCACCTATTACAACGAAGCGCTCGGGTCGACCTGCCAATACAGTGTCTATGACCGCCTGAAAGGCCGTATCGGCGATGTCCCGGATGAAACCGTGGGTGCACGCGAAACGGCTGACGACTGAGCGACGTCCGCAACGCTCGCTTGCTACGTTTCACCGCGGCTCGGCCGTTGACAAAGACAATTCCAGACGGCTAGCATCTTTCGAGCAAGGGCGCTCGAGCTCGAAGGTGTCGGTGCGCGAGGAGTTCATCCCATGAGCAGCATTTATCTGGAAGAATTATCAGCCGTTGGCGCAGTACGCTTCCCCGATATTCCCCTGTACGAGGGTTTCGGCGCGCCGGTGCGACTCGAAGCGGACCTCCGAGATTGCGAAGTCACCTACGGCGCCGTACCAAAGGACTTAAACGGCATCCTCTATCGTTGTGGGCCGGACCGCCAGTATCCGCCGATGCTCAACGACGACATCTTCATCGACGGCGAAGGCATGGTGGTCATGTTCCGCTTTGAAAACGGCCACGTCGATTTTAGAAGCCGCTACGTACGCACGGAACGTTTTCGCATCCAAGAAAAGCATCGCCGTGCGCTCTTTGGTCGTTACCGCAACCGCTATACGCGCGATCCCATCGCGGGGAATTGCAACCCGGGCACGGCCAATACGAACGTCTGCTGGCACGCCGGCAAACTACTCGCGTTGAAAGAAGACGATATGCCGTACGAGCTCAATCCCTACACGCTCGAGACCATAGGCCGCTACGATTACCACGGCGCCGTCAGGTCCGTTTGGATGTCCGCGCATCCGCATCTGGATCAGACCACGAACGAGCTGCTCACTTTCGCTTACCAAGCCAAGGGGGACGGAACGACCGATGTCGCCTACTACGTGATCGGTTCGGATGGCAAATTGAAGCACGAAGTCTGGTTCAACGCGCCTTGGGCCGGGATGGTGCACGATTTCGCCATTTCTGACAAATACGTGATCTTTCCGTTCTTCCCACTGCTCACGGATGTGGAGGTGTTGAAAAAGGGCGGGCCCTTCTACACCTGGCACCGCGATCTCCAGACGGTTGTGGCCATCGTGCCGCGCTATGGCACCGCTGATCAGGTCCGCTGGTTCCGCGGTCCCACGAGCTTTGCCGGGCACATGATGAACGGATCGACCGACGGCTCAAAGGTCAGTCTCGATGTATGCCTGTCGCGAGGCAGCTCGTTCTTCTTCTTCCCCCAACACGATGGCACTCCTCCGGACCCGACGCAGGGCATCCCTCATCTCACCCGACTGACATTCGATTTGGCTGCCAACACGGAGGACTACAAAACCGAACAGCTCTACGATTGGCTCTGCGAAATGCCTCGTGCTGACGATCGTTACTATGGCAACGGGCAGTATCGAAAGGGCTATGTGATCTGCCACGATCCGAGCCGTACCTCGGCCGGAGGCATCGGCCTCAGCTCGGTCGGGCAGTTCGACCACAAGACCGGCAGCGCCAAGTTGTGGAACCCCGGTCCCCAGGCGGGTGTGCAGGAGCCGCTGTTCGCACCACGGAAACCGAATTCCCCCGAGGGCGATGGCTACCTTCTTGCCTTGGTGAACCGCATGGCCGAAAACCGCAGCGATCTCGTCATCCTCGACGCCCAAAACGTCGAGGCCGGACCGGTCGCGATCGTGAAGCTCCCCCATCGCGTGCGCATGACGTTCCACGGCATGTGGGTGTCTGAAGAGGCACTGCGTTCCGGGCGCTATTCCGTCGTGCGCGCGGCCTAGCTTGCGCGATCCGGCGGCCTAGAATTTCCCGCCTCTAGGTTCTTGGCATGGCAGGCTCCGGCGTGGTAAACGACGGAGGAGGGAAACGCGCACGATGGCGCAGGTTCTTGCCTTCCTGGACGACATTTTCTTTCAGGCCAAGCTGGTCGAAACCGCGAAGCAGCTCGGCGTCGAAGTCCGCACCTGCCAGACGCCAGAGGCGCTCGATGCAGAGATCGCGAAAGCCGTTCCGAAGCTCATCGTCGTCGATTTGAACGCACGCTTCAATCCACTCGATGCGGTGGGCCGCGTGCAAGCCAGGGGAGGCGAGATTCCTCTGATCGGCTTTCTTTCGCACGTGCAGCACGATCTGGCCGAACGGGCTCGCCTGGCGGGTTGCCGCGAAATCATGCCGCGCTCGAAGTTCACCAAGAATCTGGCAACCATTCTGGCCCGCGCGAAATCGGAGTCTGGATGAATCCTCGCTGCTTCCTCTCGGCTGTGCCGGTTGTCCTGGCTCTTGTGTGTCCAGTTTGTGTCCGGGCCCAAGACGGACGCGAAACCGATCCGGCAGCATCGCTGGCAGCCGCGCTTTCGGCAGCCTGCCGCGCCAACGAAGCCCAGTTCGAGAACTACCTCACGGCGGATAATGCCTCGGCCTTTCGCGCCCTGCCGCCGGATCAAAGGGAGGAGGTGCTCAAGCGCTTGGCTCTCAGCGACCAAACCGGTAAGCCCCTACTCTCGTCGGACGACCACGACCACACCGTGCTTCGCTGCACGGCACCGGAAGGCACGGCCGAGTTTCGCTTCGGAGCTGCCCGCACTCGCGAGAATCTCGCGTTCATTCCCGTGGCCGTTACTGACGGAGAAAATACAGAATTCGGCCTGGTGCGTGAAAACGGCGGCTGGCGGCTGATCTCGCTGGGACTCGTTCTTCTGGACGTCCCGCAGCTTTCCAAACAGTGGGCTGCCTCGGAACTCGCCGCGCGCGAGGACGCTGCGATTTCGAATCTTCGCAGTCTGGAGGAGGCAATCCAAACCTATCGTCGCGCCTTCGGAAAGCTTCCGGACACACTGCAACAGCTGGGCCCTGCGCCGAAAGATCAAATTTCACCCGATCAGGCTTCGCTGGTGAGCGAAGAACTAGCGGCGGGCAGCGAGGGAGGCTATCGCTTTCGCTACCGGATTGCACCCGCTACGCAGGACGATGAAGCGGCCTTTGAGCTCGCTGCCATGCCTGACAACTATGGTAAGACCGGTCGCCGATCGTTCTTCGTTGACACAACTGGGAAAATTCACGGTGCCGACAAACACGGTGATCTAGCGACTGCCGATGACCCCGCCATTCCGTAAGTGCGAGGACCGATGGCTCTGCTTCGCGAAATCGCTGTGATCCGGATCGGTCGAGCGATCGTGTTGCTTGCGCTCACTCCGCTTTGCTCGGCCGCGCAGCAGGGGAATCAACCGTCTTCTGAACTCGTCGCCAAACAGATCGTTCAGGAGATTGCCGCCGGTCAATTTGCTCGAGTCGAACAGCGCTACACGCCGCAGATGTCTGCAGCGCTGCCTCCGGGAAAGCTCGCCGCAGTCTGGGCGAGTGTCCTCGAACAGGAGGGCTCGTTTGATTCCACCGTTTCGGCGACGACAGCAGGCAGGGTTCAGAGCTTTGATGTGGTCGTCGTAGTCTGCAAATTCCAGAAGGGGCTTGTCGACGTTCAAATGGGGCTGGCAGATGACGGCACGCTCGGCGGCCTTCGTTTCGTGCCGCACAGGGAACCCGAGCCGCCGTGGACGGCTCCCTCCTATGCCAAGCCCGGTGTATTCACCGAGCAGCCCCTCACGCTCATCAACGGAAAATTCCAGCTGCCTGGAACCTTGTCTGTGCCGACGGGCAACGGTCCGTTTCCCGCCGTGGTGCTGCTTGCGGGCTCGGGCCCGCACGACGAGGACGAGACCATCGGCCCGAATAAACCGCTCAAGGATCTAGCCTGGGGACTTGCCAGCCGCGGCATCGTCGTTTTTCGTTACCTGAAGCGTACACAGAAATACGGACTCCAGAGCAGCGAAGACCCCGCCAAATTGACGGTGGATGACGAAACCGTAAGCGACGCGCGCGTCGCCGTCACACTTCTCGCCAAGCAGAAAAAGGTCGATCCGCGGCGTGTCTTCTTAGTCGGACACAGCCTGGGAGCCTATCTCGAGCCGCGGATTGCCTCGGGCGACGGGCAAATCGCCGGAATCGTCATGTTGGCCGGCAACACGCGCCCGCTCGAGCAGCTCTTGATGGATGAGGTGCACTACATCCTGGCGAACGGTCCCACTGCCACTCCCGAGGAGCAAAAGCAGGCTGCCGCCATCGAAGAAACCGTGAAGAAAATTGAAAGCCCCGACCTGAAACCCGGCGATAGCGTCAACATCTTCGGAGGTGCCATGCCTGCCTCTTATTGGCTCGACTTGCGCGATTATCATCCGGTCGCCGTCGCTCAGGCGCTCGCGATTCCCATTTTGATCCTGCAAGGGGGTCGCGATTCTCAAGTGTCAGCCGCCACGAATTTCAATGAATGGAAAACGGCATTGGCCTCACACTCGAACGTCACGCTCAAGCTCTATCCCTCGCTGAACCATCTTTTTATGGCCGGCACAGGCCCTTCGCTTCCGCAGGAATACGAAAAGCCAGGCCACGTCGACGAGCCGGTCATTGCCGAGATCGCTCAATGGATCTCCTCTGGCGGCGAATCTCCTCACCTAATTCCCACGCACTAGCAATTTTCGCTTCGTTGACACCCTAGGACTCGACTGCTAGATTTTCTACTTTGTGCCTCTGACGCAGCCCAAACGAGAACTCGACGGTCTCTTTCTCGCCGTTTTCACAATTCTGCTGCCGTTTCTACTCGGGGGCTGCGCCGCAAGTCATACAACCGTCCCCCAGCCCTCCGGTGCGCCGGCACCGGCTCAGGTGGCCACGAAGCAGGATTTGATCGCACGCTTCCGTAGCCAGGCCGAGAGCGTGACATCGCTGAATGCTTCCGTCACGATGATCCTGACAGCCGGCTCCTCCTATAGTGGAGTGATCAAGCAATACCATGAAATCGGTGGGTTCCTGTTGGCCGAAAGGCCTGCCAGCATTCGCGTGATCGGGCAGGCGCCGATTGTAGGCACCAATCTCTTTGACATGGTGAGTGACGGAGAAACGTTTCACATATTCATCCCTTCCCAGCACAAATTCATTACCGGCTCGGCGAACCTGGAGCGTACCTCGACCAAGCCAATCGAGAATCTTCGTCCCCAACATCTCACCAACGTGATTTTCTGGACTCCGATCCCGAATCACGTTCCCGTTTTGATGGAGGAAGCAAACGACACGACATCACGTTATTATGTACTGACCGTGGTTCGCTCGGCGGGGGGCTCAGAGGATTGGGAAATTGAGCGGCGAATCTGGTTCGATCGTTCGAATTTGAACATCACCCGCATCGAAATGTACGAGCAAGGAGGACAGCTCACCTCGGATGTTTCCCTTCGAGGTTGGGACACATTTGGAACCGTGAAATACCCTCGCCAGATTTCATTCACTCGTCCGGACAGCGACTACCAATTAGAGATCGGAATCAAGAAGGCGACCTTCAACGAGCCGATTTCCGCGGACCGATTTATCCTGGAACAGCCTCCCGGAACGGAACTGGTCAACGCGGGCGCGGCACCTGGGGAGTCCCTACCAGCCGAGAGACCGGAGAAGAAGAATTGATCGGCCACCTGGTTCTGCGCAACGCCGTTCACCGGCCCATTCGCACGGCGATCACGGTGATCGCCGTCGCCATCGAAGTCACCCTGGTCATTATTGTTGTCGGGCTGACCAGCGGTTTGTTGTTGGACACGGCGAAGCGAACGGAGGGTGTCGGCGCCGACATCATGGTTCAGCCTCCCTCTGCCTCCGTTTTCATGGCCTTCAGCGGTGCGCCCATGCCAATCACCATCGGCAAGAAACTGGCGCAGCTCGAATATGTGCAGGCCGTCGCACCTGTACTGGTTCAATTCAATTCTGTGAACGGACTCGATCTTGTCTACGGCATCCAACCCGACACGTTCCGCCAGGTTTCAAACGGCTTCGTTTTCGAGGCGGGCAGGGACTTAGAGAACCCCAACGACATTCTCGTCGACGATGTCTACGCGCGAGCCAAGAAGGTTCAGGTCGGGCAGACGCTGCACGTTCTCGAACACGATTTTCATGTAGCAGGAGTCATCGAACACGGCAAGGGCGCGCGTCTTTTTGTTCTGATGTCCACCTTGCAGGAGATGTCGGGTGCGCACGACAAGGCGTCCATCTTCTTCTTGAAATGTGACCGTTCCGATCATGCCGCGGCGGCCATCGACGAGGTCACCCAGCTTTTGCCGCGCTACGAGGTTCGCCCGCTCAAGGACTACATGTCGCAGATCACGTCCTCGAGCGTACCCGGCCTGGCTGTCTTCATCAACGTAATGATTGGAATCGCCGTCGGCATCGGATTCTTGGTGACGTTTCTTTCGATGTACACGACCATCATTGAACGTACTCGCGAGATCGGCGTGCTGAAATCGCTCGGCGCTTCCAAGGGCTACATCGTCGAAATCATTCTCAGCGAGTCCAGCGTGCTCTGCCTGGGCGGCGTGATCGTCGGCATCGCCCTGAGCTATATGGTGCGCGTGGTTCTACTCAGGATTTTCCCGGCGCTGAGCATCTTGATTACGGTGCGCTGGATGTGCCTGGCCGGACTGATTGCGCTGCTCGGCGGACTGATGGGCGCTGGCTATCCCGCCTGGCTCGCGAGCCGCAAAGACCCGGTGGAGGCACTCGCCTACGAATAGATTCGCGGTTTCGGAGACATCCCGGCTAGGCAGAACCGGCAAACACGACTAGAATATTTTCAACCGCGGAAGATGTGGCTGGTGTTGGGGGGCCGGCTTGGAGCCGATACTCAAGACTGAAAATCTTTGGAAAGTCTATCGTTCCGGCAAAGTGGAGCTGGCGGCTCTCCGAGGCGTGAGCGTCGAGGTACTTCCGGGCGAGTTTATTTCCATCATGGGTCCTTCCGGCTGCGGGAAATCGACGCTGCTCCACGTCATTGGAGGCCTCGCTCAGGCGACCAGTGGTCGAGTGCTGCTCGACGGGAACGACCTCACGCAAATGAGCGACGCGGCGCGGACGCTGTTGCGTCGCCACAAGGTGGGCTTTGTTTTCCAGCGGTTCAATCTTCTACCCACTCTCGATGCACATCATAATATTGCGCTCGCCCAGCATATTCACGGCAACGGCTTCGACCCGCATCGCTTTGAAGCCGTCGTCGAGCTGCTCGGCCTAAGAGAGCGCCTGCATCACAAGCCATCGGAACTGTCCGGGGGAGAGCAGCAGCGGGTGGCCATCGCTCGTGCCATCATTAGCGAGCCGAAAATCGTTCTCGCCGACGAGCCCACGGGAAATCTGGACACGAAAAGCTCCGACTCGGTCCTGGCGCTTCTCCGACAGCTGAACCGGGATCTCGGGCAGACCATCGTGATGATCACTCATAACCCGGAAGCTGCAACCTATGGAAATCGGGTCCTGCATATGCGCGATGGAATGGTTGTCGATAGCGTACCCCACTGACCCCCATGCGTGCGCTTTGGAGGTTTATGGTTCGAACGATCTTTTGGTCGTACGAAAGGGGCAGTTGGCCGTACGATGTTTTGGTTGCCGTGATCCTCGCTTTCGTGCTGCTGACACCACGAGGGTGGTTTCATGACCGCCCCCAGGAGGGCACCGGTTCGACTTCCAGCATCCAACTCGTCGCTCAGGATCCCGATGCGCGGACTCGCACCTATCGCCTGTCGGCCACGGCTCTTTCCCGTCCGAAGCGCACGAAGAAGCCGACACCGGAACTGGAACGGGAAACGCACGACATCCTGAGCCGCACGGTCGCTGAGCTGCGGGACAGCACATTTCAAGTGGTACACATTGATCCTGGCTTTGCAAGCGACAGTTCAGTCAGCTATTACGACGTTACGGTCCGCCAGTAATCGAAAGGTTGGGCGAATCTTGGCGACGAACCCACATCTCAGTCGCCCCTCGAGCGAACGGTTGGAAGCAGCCTTTCGCGAACTCCAATCCTTGCTGGAGCGCCGCGCGACGACAGCCGAAGTCGTTCGGGAGCACCATAGCCACGGTGAGTCCTATCATCCGGCCGCATTGCCCGATGTCGTCTGCTTTCCGCATTCGACCGAGGAGGTCAGCGAAATATTGAGGATCAGCGCGAGACATCAGGTGCCGGTGATTCCGTTTGGCGCGGGAACTTCGATGGAAGCGCAGGTGAACGCGATTCACGGCGGCATTACCATCGACATGCGCGAGATGAACCGGATTCTGCGCATTAGCCCGGAGGACTTACAGGCGACGGTCGAGGCTGGCGTTACACGCTTGCAGCTGAATCGGGCCCTCGCCAATACGGGCTTTACGTTTTTCATCGATCCCGGAGCCGACGCGACGTTTGGCGGCATGGCTTCCACCCGTGCTTCCGGTACCACGGCGGTCCGCTACGGCACCATGCGGGAAAATGTGATGGGCCTCCGGGTGGTGCTGGCCGACGGCCGCGTTGTCCAGACGGGCACCGCCGCGCGAAAATCTGCCGCCGGCTATGACCTCACGCGGCTGTTTGTCGGAGCCGAAGGCACGCTCGGCGTCATAACGGAAATCACCCTGCGGCTGCATCCGCTGCCGGAGGCGGTCGCGGCGGCCTGTTGCACGTTCGCCACCATTCGCGATGCGGTCGAAACCGCCATCGCCACAATTCAGCTCGGCGTGCCGGTGGCCCGCATCGAGCTGATGGACGAAGCCCAGATCGAAGCGTGCAATCGCCATTCCCAAACGGCCTATCCGGTTGCCCCCATCCTCTTCTTTGAATTTCACGGCGATAGCGAACGCTATGTGAGCGATCAAGCCCAGACCGTGCGCCAGCTGGCCGAAGAGCACCATGGCACCGGCTTCCAGTGGTTCACCACACCAGAGGAACGGGCTACGCTTTGGGAAATGCGCCACAATGCCTATTTTGCGAATCTTCAGATTCGCAAGGGTGCGAAGATGTTTACGACCGACATTTGCGTGCCGATTTCCCGCCTCGCAGATTCCATTGTGGCCGCAAAAGAGGTCACCGCCAATGCCTCCTTCCCCGCGCCCATCGTCGGCCATGTCGGTGATGGCAATTTTCATATGTCGTTCATACTGGATCCAGAAAATCCCGCGGAGCTAGCTGAAGCGAAGGTGCTGGAAGAAAAGGTTATTCTCCGCGCGCTCGCCATGGGTGGAACTTCGACAGGTGAGCACGGCATCGGTATCGGACGAAAGAAGTAT
>Ga0187779_10002207_pt1 | contig 11977 bp, 10 predicted proteins | sample 1015_Q2_SP10_10__FD_132435 | JGI IMG/M metagenome (GOLD analysis project Ga0187779, IMG submission 132435) | Tropical peat soil microbial communities from peatlands in Department of Meta, Colombia - 1015_Q2_SP10_10_MG | ecosystem: Environmental > Terrestrial > Soil > Wetlands > Peat | place... | reverse complement strand
GGCCTCGTATTCGGTCCCACTAACCCGGTCTGGGTATCCGACAACTCGGCCGGCGTGGCGACCGTCTATGACGGTGCCGGGAACCCGATACTCACCGGCAGTCCGCCGGCGCCCCTGGTTGTGACGATTCCGGGAGGTTCACCGACCGGGATAGCGTTCAACCTGTCGGCTAGCGACTTTCAAATCACCTGCGGCGGTACCACTTCCGCAGCGACGTTCCTCTTCGCTACCGAGAACGGCAACATTGCGGCGTGGAAGGGCAACTGCGGGTCGAACGCGGTCACCATCCCCTCGACGGCGATTGCCAACGGGGTCTACAAGGGCATCGCCATCGCCGGCGACGGCACAACGCATTTTCGCCTGTTCGCGGCCGATCTCTTCAACGGCAAGATCCAGGTGTTCGACTCCAACTTCGGGCCAACGACCGTTCCGGGAGGGTTTGCGGATCCGAACCTCCCGCCGGGATATGCTCCGTTCAACATCCTCAACCTGCAGGGCAATCTCTACGTCGCGTATGCCTTCCATGTCGCGGGCGATCACGATGAAACCGCAGGTCCGGGACTCGGGATCGTCGATGTCTTCGACGCCAATGGTTTCCTGATCGAGCGCGTGGCCACGGGTGGCAAGCTCAACGCCCCTTGGGGAATGGCGATCGCGCCGGCCGGCTTTGGCAAGTTCAGCGAGATGCTTCTCGTGGGCAACTTCGGTGACGGAACGATCAATGCGTTCGACATGAAGAACAATACCTTCGCCGGGCAGCTGCGAGCTGGCAACGGCCAGGCATTGAAGATCGACGGACTCTGGGGTCTCGCCTTCGGCAACAACTTCCGGGCTCAGCCCGCCAATACGCTGTTCTTCGCCGCTGGACCCAACGACGAAAGCGACGGGCTATACGGGACCATCGTGCCCGCACCCGGCCCGGGCGACGACAATGGGCAGGGAAATAACCAGGGGGGTAACGGGCACGGACACTAGCAAGCGCACTGGCAGCGCCGACCGCGAACCGCCCGAAGACGCAGCCGAGCCGTTGCGGCGTCTTTATTCTTGCGGCTTGATACGCAACGAAAGCGAGAGCAGGGCGGCCAGCACACATGCGCCGGCTGCGACGGCGAATGCCGCCGACGCACCCGCTCGCTCGACGAGCTGACCCGCGACGGCCATGCCGGCGCCGATGCCCATCACCACGCAGGTCGACATCCAGGTGAAGGCTTCGGTCGCGTAGCGCGGCGGCGCGTACTGCGTCACGAGTAGCGTTAGGGCAGTCAGGGAAGGTGCGATCAGGACACCCGATACGAATGCGAGCAGAGCGAATGCCCAGACCGACGTGACGAGGGCCTGCAGGGCGAGGGGTAGTACCATGACGAGCAGAAACCCCGTGAGCTGGCGCTCGACCGACGCTCTCAGGTGCAAGCCTCCGTAGGCGAAGCCGCCCGATGCGCTGCCAATCGAGACCAGCGAGATGAGCACACCGGCGAGCGCAGGTTGACTTCGCGCGGTCGCATAGCCGGGATAACCCACCTCGATCATTCCAAACATGAAGGTCAACGCCACGGCAGTGATGTAAGTGCGGAGCAGCCTTACATCGGTGAGCGGCCCAAGCAGATGCCGCTTCTCGTCGCGGGCGAGCCGCCAATAGCGCAGGGCGGGCGAGAGCAGAAAGATCGGAGTCGACAGCAGCGCGAAGACCGTTGCCATGGCGAACGCTGCAGCAGGTGGGCCGAAGAGGAGCACCAGCGCGATCAGCATCGGTCCGATCGTGAAGTTGAGTTCAATCAGGACGGTGTCGATCGCGAACGCCGTGCGGCGGTCCTCGTCACGCTCGAAACGGTGTCTCCACAGCGTCCTGGTGACGGTGCTGATCGGTGGCGCGAAAGCGCCGCTCAGTGCCGCGAGCGGCGGCAGCGCCGTGAGCGGGAGGCGAAGCGCCTGCGCGAACAGCAACAGTCCGAGAGCGAGCGGCTGCACGATGCCCGTGGCGATCAGCACGCCGCGCGGACCATGGCGATCGACGATGCGGCCCGCGACCGGCGCCGCGCAGGCCATCGCTACGAGGTATGTTCCCACCATGCCGCCGGCGAGGGCGAACGAATCCGACACGTGTCGCAGGTGCATCAGCAGCGCGAGCGACATCATCCCCACCGGCATTCGGGCGATGAACGCCACGGCGAGCAGTCGCCCGACGTCGGGCAGCCGGAGGAACACCGCGTAGTGCGTCAGCAGACGGCGCATGCGAAAGGATCGGAACGACCGGGTGCCGCACTCGCGGGATTAACGCGTCGGGCTCCCCTCTTCCTTCACCGCGGCGCCCTTGTCGCCGAGAGCGGATGCACAGCGCAGCAGTGCCCGAATCAACGTCGACGCAGCGCGTTCCTTGACGACATAGTGATTCATGAGCACAAGGCTCTAAGCGACGATCTTGTCGTGAGGTAGTCCATCCCTGACGCGAGCCCGATGCGCGCGAACACCGTCTCGTATACGGGCCGCATCATCGGCTCCACAGTATTCGCCCAGTCACGCGCGCGCACCCCAGATGCGTCCGTGCTCGACCCCGATCCGAGGTCTTCGCGTCGGGCTCATCCCCGGCGATCCTCCCCGGTCATGCAAACCTCAATGCGTGAGGATCTGCACCGCCAGTGTGATCTGCGCCGCGAAGCCCACGGCGAAGGCGAGCGTCCTGACCCACGGCAAGGCGAAGGTGTAGGCGAGGAAGTGCACTACGCGCGCCCAGAAGTAAACCGCGCAGGCGAGAACCGTCGTGCTATTGCTCACGCCGGCGGCGTTGGCGGCGAGCACGAGCGCCGCGAACACGACGAGATTCTCGACCGCGTTGTGGTGCGCGGCCATCATGCGCTTGGCCCATGGCGACTGCGGCTTCGGGGTCTCTGGATAGCCGACCGAGTCGGCGAGACCGCGCGTAGCGATGCGATCGAGGATGTAGGGCAGCCACATCAGCGCCGTCAGCAGCGTAACGCACACGAGATAGAGTAGTTCGGGTTTCATCGTTCCTCCTCTGTCAGTACACAACGTGGACGTTTTCCGCTTTCAACCAGTCGCGCAGGCCGGTGAGCAGCGGCTCCTCCAGCTTCACTCGCCAGGCATCCCCCAGCTCGATGTCGCCGTTGGTAGCTTCGTTCTGGAACCGGATCGTCACCGCGCAGCTGCCGCTCTTGAACGGCTCGATGAGCTCCAGCAGCGTCTGCGCCGAGCTCGATCCGTTGCAGACGAGACGCAGTCCGCGGGCAAACTTGCGCCTGGCGACCTGCAGGTCGTAGAGCGCCTCGGCCACGATGCGCAGGCCCTGGACCTGGCCGTCTTCGCCGAGGCGCTGCATCACCTTCACTTCGGCGATGAGAACAGCGTCCTCGCGCAGGAGATGGCGGTAGGCGTCGAAGGTTTCATTGAAGACTACGATCTCGGTGCGATCCTTGCCGTCGTCGAGAGTGACGAACGCCATTTTGCCGCGCCGCGACGTCTGCGTGCGCAGCGCCGCCACCGCGCCGGCGATGCGCACCGGCACGGTGGTGGGCTTTATCGATCCGAGCGCGACCTGGACGAGGGGAGCGAGCTCCGCCGCGCAGGCGTTGTAAGGGTGGCCGGAGAGATAGAGGCCCAGGCTCGCCTTTTCGTGGGCGAGACGCTCCTCTTCGCCCCACGGCCTGGCCTCGATCAGGACCGGCCGCGTGGCGGTTCCCCCGCCTGCATCGTCGCCGAACAGCGATACCTGGGATGCGGCGCGTGCCGTCTTCTCCGCGTGCTCGAGAATGACGCCCACCGACGCGAGCAGGCTCGCGCGTCGCTCGTCGATGGCATCGAACGCGCCCGCGCGAACGAGTGCTTCTACTACGCGGCGGTTGACCAGGCGCTTGTCGACGCGCTGGCAGAAGTCGAAAAGGTCGGTGAAAGGACCGGCGGATTCGCGTGCAGCGACGATGGCCTCGATCGCAGCCTGCCCCGTGCCCTTCACCCCGCCGAGGCCGTAGCGGATGCGCTTCTCGTCGACGGGCTCGAAACGGTAACCCGATGCGTTCACGTCCGGCGGCAGGATCGAAAGGCCCATCGCCGCGGCTTCGTCATAGAAGTGCCGGACCTTGTCGGTGTCGTCCATGACCAGCGACAGGTTCGCGGCAATGAAAGCTGCCGGATGGTGCGCCTTGAAGTAGGCGGTCTGGTAGGCGACCATCGCATACGCTGCGGCGTGTGACTTGTTGAAGCCATAGCCGGCGAACTTTTCCATCAGGTCGAAGAGCTGCGTCGCGCGCGGTTTCGCAAGGCCGTTCTTGACCGCTCCCTCGATGAACACGAAGCGGTGCTTGGCCATCTCCTCGGGCAGCTTCTTGCCCATTGCCCGGCGCAGCAGGTCGGCCGCGCCGAGCGTATAGCCCCCGATCGCCTGCGCGATCTGCATCACCTGCTCCTGGTAGACCATGACCCCGTACGTCGGGGCGAGGATCGGCTCGAGGCGCTTGTCGAAGAACTCGACGCGTTCGCTCCCTTGCTTTCGCCGTATGTATTCCGGGATGAGCTCCATCGGACCGGGGCGGAACAGCGCGACCAGCGCCACGACGTCGTCGAAGCACTTCGGTGGGGCCTGCAACAGGAGCTCGCGCATGCCGCGCGATTCGAACTGGAACACGCCCACGGTCTTGCCGCCTTTGAACACCTCGTATGCGCCAGCATCGTCCAGCGGAATGCTCTCGACGGTGATCGTGCAGGAGGGATCCAGCTTGCGCAGGAAGCGCACCGTCCAGTCGAGGATGGTGAGCGTCGTCAGGCCAAGGAAGTCGAACTTGACCAGGCCAACGAGCTCCACGTCGTCCTTGTCGAACTGCGATACCGATGCATCCGAACCGGCTTGAGCGTAAAGCGGACAGAAATCGGTGAGCTTGCCCGGCGCGATCAGCACGCCGCCCGCGTGCATGCCGACGTTTCTCGGAAGGCCTTCCAACTGCTCCGCCAGCGCAAGCAGCTCGCGCACTTCCTCCTCCGCCGTTTCGCGCTCGCCGAGCAGCGGCTCGACGTCGCGCGCATAAACGACATTTGCCTGCGATTCGTCGTCGCGCGCCCGTCGCTTGAGCGTGACCGTGCGCCCCGGCTGGAAGGGAATCAGCTTCGCGATGCCGTCGCAGAAGCTGTAGGGCATGTCGAGAACGCGTCCGACGTCGCGCACCACCGCGCGCGCAGCCATCGTTCCAAAAGTCGCGATCTGGGATACCGATTCGGCGCCGTACTTGTCCCTCACGTACTCGATCACGCGGTCGCGACCGTCCTGGCAGAAATCGATGTCGAAGTCGGGCATCGATACGCGCTCGGGGTTGAGGAAGCGCTCGAAGAGCAGCGTGTAGCGCAGGGGGTCGAGATCGGTGACGCCGAGCGAGTAGGCGACCAGCGAGCCCGCGCCGGAGCCTCGTCCGGGGCCCACGGGAATTCTGTGGCGCTTCGCCCAGTTGATGAAGTCGGCCACGATCAGGAAGTAGCCGGCGTATCCCATCTGGATGATCGTGCGCGTCTCAAACTCGAGCCGCGCCGTGTACTCCGGGCGTTTCGCTTCGCGCTCCGCCGCGTTCGGGTAGAGCAGCGCAAGACGGCCTTCGAGCCCCTCGACGGCCTGCTGGCGCAAGTGCTCTTCGATCGAAAGCCCCGGCGGTACGGGAAAGTCGGGCAGATAGTTCGTTCCGAGCGCGATTCCGAAGTTGCAGCGCTGGGCGATGGCCACGCTGTTGCCGAGCGCCGCGGGTAGATCTGCGAAACGCTTCGCCATTTCAGCCTGCGTGGCGAAATGCTGCTCCGGTGAGAAGCGCTTCGGGCGGCGCGGATCCGATAGAACATATCCCTCGGCGATGCACACGCGCGCCTCGTGAGCGCGGAATTCCTCGCGCGAGAGAAACTGGACCGGGTGCGTGGCCACGACCGGGAGCGAGAGCTCCGCCGCGAGACGCACGGTCGAGCCGGTGAGCGCGTCGTCGTCTGCGCGGCCGGCGCGCTGTACTTCAAGGTAGTAACGATCGGGAAACAGCGCCGCCCAGCTCCGGGCGGACTGCGTCGCACCGACGTCGTTGCCCTGGGCGAGCGCCTGGCCGACGTCACCGTCGCGGAAACCGGACAGTGCGATCAACCCCTCGGTGCCCTCGGCGAACCAGTCGCGGCGCAGCTCCGGGCGCCCGCGATGCTGGTTGCTGCGGTAGGCGCGAGTGAGCCAGTCGCACAGACGCAGATAGCCTTCGCGCGCCTGGCACAGCAGCAGCAGTCGGTGCGGCGCGTCGCGCTCGGCTTCGTGGGTTATCCAGAGATCGCAGCCGATGATCGGTTTGACGCCGGCCTTGCGCGCTGCGGTATAGAACTTGACCAGCCCGAAGACATTGCCCAGGTCGGTGAGCGCGAGCGCCGGCATGCGGTCGCGGGCGGCGGCGGCCACGGCGTCGTCGATGCGCAGCATCCCGTCGACGATCGAGTACTCGCTGTGCAGTCGCAGGTGGATGAAACCGGGAGTCGTGCCTGACCGGGAGCCGCCTGCGTGCATGGAGTACAATTTTACTCGCTTTGCATTTGCTACCCCGAGTCGACTCCTTGCCGATTTCATTCCGGAGCGCAGGCATTTCCCTGCGCTCAACGCTCGCCATCGTCGCGTTGCTGGCGGCGGGCTGCGCCGGGGTCGCTCCGCAGCCCGCGCCCTCCGGCCCGCCTCCGGGGCCGTACACGCAACCGGCATCGGCAGCGAGCGCCGCTGCGCCTCCGAACGTCAACCTGCAGGGATTCCCGCTCGAGTACCGTACCGGTTATCTCGACGGTTGCGCGAGCGCTTCCGGCGCCGAGAAGAAGGATGCCACTCGCTTCAGGTACGACGGTCAGTATCGCACCGGGTGGCAGGACGGAAACTCGATCTGCAAGAAGCAGCGCTGACAGGGCGCGTGAAGTCCTCGACCTCGCAGATCGTTCAAATACGCGGCCTCGCGTACCACGTGCGCACCTGGGGCCGACAGGCGGCACCGAAACTCTTCATGCTGCACGGATGGATGGATGTCGGCGCGTCCTTCCAGTTTCTCGTCGACGCGCTCGCGGGCGACTGGTGCGTGATTGCGCCCGACTGGCGCGGCTTCGGCAAGAGCGAATGGTGCGCCGATGGCTACTGGTTTGCCGACTACATCGCGGACCTCGAGGCAATCGTCGAGCGCTTCGCGCCTGACGAGCCGGCGCGCCTGCTCGGACACAGCCTCGGCGGCAACGTCGTGACGTTGTATGCCGGCATTCGTCCGGCGCGGGTTGCGAAAGTGGTATCGCTCGACGGATTCGGGATTCCGGCCGAGGCTCCGGAAGCCGCGCCCGCCAAGTACGTCAAGTGGCTCGATGCGCTTGGCGATCCGCCGGGCTTCGCGCCGTACGCGAGCCTCGCTGCAGTCGCCGACCGGCTGCAGCAGAAGAATCCGCGACTGCCGCGGGACAAAGCCGAATTTCTAGCGTCGCATTGGGCGAAGGAGACACCCGATGGCAGCGCGCGGCTTGTCTCCGATCCCCGGCACAAGCTGCCGTTTCCGATCGTCTACCGGATGGAGGAGGTGCGCGCGATCTGGGCGCGCGTCAGCGCGCCCGTGCTCTGGGTGGGCGCGAGCGACTCCTTCATTCCACGGTGGCTCGGCGAGGGCGAGGACGGACTAGAGGAGCGGATGCGCGCTCTGCGCGACGTCCGCCTGGTCACGATACCCGACGCGGGACACATGCTGCACCACGATCAGCCGGCCGCGGTCGCCGCCGCGATCGAACCGTTTCTCGCCGCTCAGTAAGCGCCGGTCCCGGATGGCTGGCGCGACGTCCGCTAGGCGGCTTTCGCGCGCCGAGGCCGCTTGCCCATCAGCTCGTCATCGAGGCCCGTATCGGCTGGCGCGGCCGGGGTCAGCATGAGGTGGCGCTCGGCATCTTCGATCGCCGCCAGGATTGCGTCGCAGCCGATGTCGCCGCCGGGATTGCCGTGGGCGGCTGCGTGCGCCTGCCTGACCGCATCCTCGACGTTGAGATTCGATTCGATCTCGTTCAACAGCGAGTCGAGAGCATCGTCGCGCGCGCTCGGCGGCCGCGTGCCCGCTCCGGACATGCGCCGCAAGCTTCTCGAGGTCGTGGTGGGAAGGTTCGGGACCGTGCCCGCGGTCGCCGGAGTGACCCAGGCGCGCGTGCTGGGCGCCGCCCGCGTGAGCAGCGCGTCGGTGACTGCATTGGCATTGGCGACCGTCGCCGCCGCAGCGGAGCGACGGTTGATCGCACGCGCTTCGCTTCGAATCGCGTCACCCGCTGCCCGCGACGCATGGGTCCGAGGAGCGGCGCGACCATGACGAACCAGCATGGCGCCAAGGAGAATCACGGCGAGGCCGGACACGGCGACCATGATCGTCCACCAGGTGTCTTTCGCGCGGTCGACGGGTTGCGGCTCGACGCGGGGCGCGGGCGGGACGACCCGCACTGTCTCGCCGATCGCCGCGACGCGCCGCAAGCTGCCGGGCTTGCGCGCGGGTAGCTCTTCGTTCGCGTTGAGGCTGGCGTGGCGCAACATCGGTGCGTCCGCCCCCACTGGCCGCTGCACGCGCGGCGTACCGGTCCCTGAGCTCTCCGGCACGTCGCGTCGCGCAGCGGCCAGGAGTCCCGCGGGCTCTTCCTGTCCGGTTTCGCGCGCGGGCCGCGCATTCGAGGCGGCCACTGGGGGATTCGTGATCACGCCCGCTGCCGGGGGATCCAGCAGCAGTACATAGTCGCGCCGCGCGCCGGCTTCGCAACCGGCGCGGACGGTCAGGTGCAGCACCGGCTCCACCATCGGCTCCACGCTCGTCACGACGAGCCGCTCGGCGGCCGCGAGGCGTTCAAGACTGACCCTAGCCGTCACGGGTATCGCAAGCCCGTCCCCGGCGAGCCGTTCCAGCCCGAGGCATTCTGCCGCGAGCGCTTCCCCCGGCGCTGTGGTGAGGGGAATCGTCACGCGCAACGGCTGGCCTAGCGCGGATCGCGTCGATGCCTCGCCGAGCACAACCGCGCGGGCCGCCGACGAGGCGATCGCCGCTGCGACGATGAGCACCATCGTCCACAGGACGAGAAATCGAAGCGCAGCGCTGCGTATCACTGGGTACCTCTTTGGATCTCCGATCCGGCGTTTGGGCCGGTCAGGGGGCTCTAAGCAACTTCCATGCCGCAGCGCGGCAAGCGGTGGCCGGTATGATGGGCGCCCCGGCGCTGTGCCGGGACCGACCCGCACTCGCGCCGATGGCACCGACGTGGCTGTTTGCGATCGCATCGCTCATCTGGGGCTCCACCTGGCTCGCGATCACGTTCCAGCTGGGCGTCGTCGCGCCAGAGGCTTCCGTCGTCTATCGCTTCGCGCTCGCGGCAGCGATGCTGGCGCTGTGGTGCCTCGCGACCGGTCGCTCGCTTCGCTTTCCGCCGCGCGATCACGCCTGGCTCGCCGCCCAGGGCGTGTTTCTATTCGGGCTCAACTACGTGTGCGTCTACTGGGCCGAGCGCTATGTCGCCTCGGGCCTCGTGGCGGTGCTGTTCTCGCTGATCGTGTTCCTGAACCTGATCGGCGTGCGCGTGTTCTTCCGCGCGCCCATCAACCGGCGCACGCTGGCGGGCGCGGTATTGGGCATCAGCGGCGTCGGCCTCCTTTTCTGGCGCGAGCTCGGCCGCAGCTCGGCCGACGCGACGCTCGGCATTGCGTTCGGCGCAAGCGCGACCGTGTTCGCCTGCGCGGGCAACCTGATCGCCGTACGCAATCAGCGCCACCGTATGCCGCTTCTTCCGGGAGTGGCGTGGGGCATGGCCTATGGCGCGCTGGCCATGGCGATGGTCGCAGCGGTCGAGCGGGTTCACTGGGGATTCGACGCGAGGCCGGCCTATGTCATATCCCTGCTGTACCTCGCGGCATTCGGGTCGGTGATCGCGTTCGCGGTCTACCTCACGCTGCTGGGAAGGATCGGCGCGGCGAGAGCGGGCTACGTCGGCGTGACGGTCCCGGTGATTGCACTGCTGTTCTCGACCTTCTTCGAGAACTACGAGTGGACGCTGGCGGGGATCGCGGGAGTCGCCCTTTGCGCCGCGGGCAACGTGCTCGTTCTTCTGCAGCCCTCGGTCAATCGAGGGTGAGACCGGCCTCGACGACGAGTTTCTTCCAGCGTGCGAGATCGGCCTCGATGAGCGCGGAGAGCCGCTCCGGCGACTCGGCGACGATCTCCGCGCCCTCGCTCTCGAGGCGCGCCCGGAGCTCCGGTCGCGCGAGCGCGGCACGAGCGACTGCGTTGAGCTTGTCCACGATCGCGCGCGGCGTGCCGGAGGGCGCAACGATGCCCCAGTAGTTGATGACCTCGGCGTTCTCGATGCCCTCCTCCTGCCAGGTCGGAACGTCGGGAAGCAGAGGCGAGCGCCGTGGGCCCGTGATCGCGATTGCGCGAAGTTTTCCCTGCGCAATGAAGGGCAGGGCGGCGGGAATCGAGGCGGTCATCGCTTGAATGTGTCCCGAAAGCAGATCGACCGTCGCCGGGGCGATACCCTTGTACGGCACGTGCACGATACTCACGCCGGTGCGCAGCTCCAGGAGTTCGAGCGCCAGATGGTTGACGCTGCCGGTGCCGGCGGACCCGTAGTTGAGCTGGCCGGGCCGCTGTCTCGCGAGCGCAAGGAATTCGCTCATGCTGCGGGCGGGGAACTGCGCATTGACGACGAAGGCGAGCGGCCCGACGGCGATGGGCGCCACGGCTACGAACTGACGCAGCGGATCGTAGCCGGGATTTTTCGACGTCGCCGCAACGGTCGTGAACGGCGAAGCGACGAAGAGCAGCGTGTAGCCGTCCGGCTCAGCCTTGGACACCTCAGCGGCTCCGATAGCGCCGCCGGCCCCGGGGCGGTTGTCGACGACGAAGGTTGCCGGCAACGCCTCGCCGAGCTTCTTCGCGACCAGACGGGCGACGGAGTCGGTGCCCGCGCCCGGAGGGAATGGCACGACGAGACGGATCGGTCGGCTGGGGTAGGGAGTCGCTCCCGTCTGCGCGAGCGCGCCCGGTGCGAGCACGGTCGCGACCGCGCACGCGAGCGCGGCTAACAGCCTTCGTTCAGTCATCGAGCGCACCGGTGCGCACGTCGACGTTATCGATGAGGCGAGTCGATCCGAGCGTGGCCGCGCCGAGCACGATCAGGAGGTTGGGATGGTCGTAACCCTCGGGATGCGGAATGCGCAGCGCCAGCCCGTGACGAATGGCGATGTAATCGACTCTCCAACCGTTTCGCGCGAGCTCCGCGCGGGCCTGCGCTTCGAGATTCGCATAGTCGTTGCGCCCGCTAGCGATCTCATCGGCGACCCAGCGCAGCGTCCGATACAGGCGCGGTGCTTCGATACGCTCCTCGGGTGAGAGATAACTGTTGCGCGAGGCGAGCGCGAGCCCATCCTCAGCGCGCACCGTTTCGGCGGGAACGATGCGGATCGGCAGGTTGAACTGCTGCACCATGCCGCGCACGAGCTTGAGCTGCTGCCGGTCTTTCTTGCCGAACACCGCGATGTCGGGATGAACGAGGTTGAAGAGCTTGAGCACGACTGTGCACACACCGTGAAAGAAGCCGGCGCGAAATGCCCCCTCCAGTTCTTCGGCGAGCGGTGGCGGAATCACGCGATAGACCTGCGGAGTCGGGTACATTTCCTGCTCCCGCGGCGCGAACAGGATATCGACCCGCTCGCGCTCGAGCCCGATGCAGTCAGCCTCGAAGGTGCGGGGATAGCGGTCGAAGTCCTCGTTGGGGCCGAACTGCAGGCGGTTGACGAAGATGCTCGCCACCACCGCATCGCCGTGCTCGCGCGCGATGCGCATGAGCTGCAGGTGACCCTGGTGCAGGTTCCCCATCGTCGGAACGAATGCGACCCTGCCCGCGTCTTTGAGCCGGCTGTGCAGCTCGGCTGCGGTCGTGACGATCTGCATGCTCGTACTTCTCCCCGCAGGTTCGATCCGGCGTCTGCCGC
>Ga0187779_10002206_pt1 | contig 11979 bp, 7 predicted proteins | sample 1015_Q2_SP10_10__FD_132435 | JGI IMG/M metagenome (GOLD analysis project Ga0187779, IMG submission 132435) | Tropical peat soil microbial communities from peatlands in Department of Meta, Colombia - 1015_Q2_SP10_10_MG | ecosystem: Environmental > Terrestrial > Soil > Wetlands > Peat | place... | reverse complement strand
TTGCCCCCGGCGCCCGTGGCGGCGCCGCGGCGGGTCCGCTAGCGCTAGCGGTTCTCAGCGGGATCACGGCGTCGGAGTTCCTGGAGGCCACTCCGACCATCCCTTGGATGCGCGTCCGCGCATCTGCGCCCGTCCTCTATGAGCTGGGCGAATGGTGGTGCTGGTCCGCCACGCACTGCCCGTAGTTCTTGTACCCAGCCTTCCGCCAGCCTCCGTTCGCGCACGGGTCGGTGGGAGTCGCTGGGGTCGTGCTCGTGGTCTCGGTCGTGCTCGTGGTCGTCTCGGTCGTGCTCGTGGTCGTCTCGATCGTGGATGTGGACGAGGTGGACTCGGTCGTGCTCGTGGCGGTGGTCTCGGGCGTCACGATGGTCGTGGTGGGTACGGTCGAGGTTGGGGTGGTCGAGCCGGGCGCGGTGGACGCGGGCGCACAGTTGGGCTGGCAGGGCAGCGTCGTGGCCGGAGCCGGCGTCGATTTGGTCGACCGCGAAGTAGCCGTGGTCGATGTGGAGGCCGATGCGGAAGTTGTGTTCCGGGCGGTGATGGCAGGAGTGGTCGAGGTCGAGGAGGTCGAGCGCGCATGCCGAGCGCCAATCACGGCGGCGGCGGTGCGCGCCTTGGCCCTAGCCTGTGCCTGACGCGCCTTGGTGGATGACGATGCGGACCGCTTTCCGCCTGGGCTGGGTCCGGCCAGGTGAGCCGCCGGCGGGGTCTTGCGCGAGGGCGTGCTCGCGGGCGCGCTGGCGGCGAGCGCGCCGGATGCGAGGACACTCGCGGCCAGGGCTCCCGCGAGTCCGGATTGCAGCGACCGCAGGAAGTCGGTCCGGGGCGAACTCAACACCGCCGAGAAGAACGCCGAGATATCCCGGTCCGAGTAGTAGCGAATGAAGGCGTCGACGACCTCGGGATCGAACTGCCGTCCGCTCTCCTCATGCAGGACATCGAGCGCCCGCTTGTCCTGCACGCCGTCACGGTACGGCCGAGCGGACGTGATCGCGTCGAACGCGTCCGCGACCGCGACCACACGCGCGCCCAAGGGGATCTCCTCGCCCTTCAGGCGCGACGGATAACCGCCGCCGTCGAACCGCTCATGATGGTGCCGGACGATCGCCGTGAGCCTGGGGTCGCCCAGCGTCTCGACCAGCCTGGCGCCCTCGGTCACGTGCTCTCTCATCACCTCCCGCTCGCCGTCGGTGAGCGGCCCCTGCTTCTCCACGATCGCGGCCGGGGTATTGAGCTTGCCGACATCGTGGAGCAGGGCCGCGGTCTCCAGCAGGGCAATCTCCGCCGCATGCATCGACATCCGCCTGGCCGTCCCCGCCGCGTGTCGAGACACCCGCCGCGAGTGCTTGTGCAGGTACGGGTCGCGCTCGTCGAGCGCCACCGCAAGCCGCTTGAGGAACTTCGTCCGGTCCTCGACGCTCACCGTCGTGCCCAACCGGTCAAGCGAAGCCAGAGCGCGGTCGATCTGGCGCTCGGTGTACACGCGGCGAAGCCAACCCCACACCAACAGGTCGCTGAACACCGTCTCGGGCAACAACCGATGCCGCCGCCACAGCGCGCTGGCCCCGACCGACGCCAGGAGGGCGAGTCCGGCAGCCAGCCCCAAACACGCCCAGAAGCCCGTAACCACGTTGTTCACGCGGAGCACGTAGACCGCGACCGCGGGCACGACCACCACCAGCACCGTGGTCGCCACAACGAGCGCGTAGTAGAGGGGACCCGACCGCCGATGCCCCATCTCAAGAGGATAGAGGTCGAGCCTCCAGCGGTGGCTTTCAGATCCGTCCGAGCGAGATCAGCTCGACCGGGTAGCGGGAGCGCGCCGTTCCTGAAATCGTCCTCGACCTGGTTCTCGACAGTCTCGCGATAGGGAGCGGCCGACTGCGATTCGCCACCCCCGGGTGATAGAGCGTAACCCGTTCTAATGCTTGCCTTCGAGCGCCAGGGGTGCTCGATGGTCGCTCCGCTGAGGCGACTACGCATTACGGTCCGGGCGCAGACCGCCCCAAGCACCACGTCCTCGCGCGCGGTGAGACGCCGCTCGACCGACGGTCGATTCCAGTCACTCGCTGCTGGGGAGGACGACGGCGGGAGATACACCGCCGCTCGCCGCCCGGCGCACGACCGAAGCGACGTCAGATCTTTTTTACGCCCTTGACGATATAGGCGCTGGCGCCGGCGTTCACAGCAGCGTTGATCGTCCCTTTGCCCTCCAGGGAGGACAGGAGCACAAGCTTGACAGCAGGCCAAGTGGACTTGATCCTCTCGATGCACTCCAAGCCGGGCATCCCCGGCATCCGAAGAGCGAGCAGGACCACGTCGGGGCAGCGGCGCTCGACCATTTGCAGTATCTCTGCTCCCGAACGCGCCTCGCCAACGATTTCGATGCTCTCGGTTCGTTCGAACGCGCGACGAAGGCCGGGAAGGATCAGCGGATGACCGTCGGCGCTCAGTAACTTCACTGGCGCTTGGCTTGTTGCTTCCATCTGGCTTGCCCCTTACATACTCCCGAGTTTCTCATGTTCCTCCGTCACACTTAGGCAACGGCTCCACGGACTGCATCGGCGGGGCCTAGGACCGCCTTGCTCGGCTATTACTTCTGAACACCGCACTCTTCCTCCGCTCGCGTCCTCGCCTGCGTCGCCAGGGCCGCAGAATTAGACGAAGGTCGAGCTGCGAGGGTCTCGACTTGCGCTTCAATTCCTGTTGGTGGGAAACGCCATGGCGCAAAAGTGCCACTCTTGGCTTTCTCGCTCAATTTTGAACTAGGCGGCGGAAGCCGCTGACGAAGGGGGATCCGTGGCACACGAGAATCCCCGGAAGGGGCAACCGCCGGAGACGAGTCCGGCTAACTAACCAGGGGCCGGACAAGAATCCGATCGCTCCGACGATCGCCCAGGCGCTCGCCAACAACGCATTAGGCGGCGGGATGAAGTAGAGACAGACTGCGCCGGACACCGGGGCCCCGATCGACCAAGAAACGCATGCGCTCTCAAACAGTCAAGGATGACAGCCAATGTCGCGACCGCGGCGGTATTTGAACCGTGCCGCGCGCTGGGCGGCGGCACTGGTCGCGACCGGGTTGTGCGGTTTGCTGGTGAACCACATCGTCGGGCAGCTCCGGCATTCCGGACTCGCCAACGTCAGCAGCATCTACACGATCATCATCGCTTGCTACGTCTACAGTCGGTTTGTTTTGGCGGCGATGTACCGGCCACCGCGCAACGCCGGTATCGAGCCCACTGTCGCCATCGTCGTGCCCGCGTTCAACGAGAACGAGGCCGTCGAGCGCACGATTGATTCATGCGCTAAGACTGCCTATCCACTCGATAAGCTCGAGATCGTCGTCGTCAACGACGGTTCGACCGACGACACGTGGCAGCACATCACCCGCGCCGCGGCTCGTCACGCCGGGCTGGTGACCTGTATCGACCTGGGTCGCAACATGGGTAAGCGAGCGGCGGTGACGGCCGGTATCCGCGCGACTGAAGCCGAGATCATCGTGTCCGTCGATTCGGACTCGATGCCCGCACCGTGGGCCATTCGCAAGCTCGTGCAGGGCTTCGCCGATGACAAGGTCGGGGCGATCTCGGGACTCACCTACGTCCGTAATGCGACTACCAATTTCCTCACGCGTATGCAGGCGGCGAGCTACTACGTCAACTTCCAGCTCTTCAAGGCGGCCGAATCTGTTGTCAACTCGGTGTCGTGCGCGAGCGGCTGCTTCTGCGCCTACCGGCGAGCTGCGGTCATGCCAGTACTTGACGATTGGGAGAACCAGAAGCTATTTGGCCGGCCGTGGTCACACGGTGATGATCGCGCGCTGACAAACATGGTCTTGCGTCATTGGAGGGTGATCTATGACGGCGAGGCCGAGGCATGGACCGATGCCCCGGAGGAGTACCGCAAGTTCTTCAAGCATCAGTTGCGCTGGGAGAAGTCGTTCGTGGGCGAGAGTCTCGTCCTTGTTGGGCACACGTGGCGCTCGCATCCCATCGCTTTCCCGGCCGTGCTCGTCGCCACCGTATCGGGCATCGTCAGCCCGGTGGTGATGCTGTACCAGCTGGGGTGTGAGCCGATCATCGACGGAACCGCGCCCGTGTTCTACCTGATCTGCCTGTACCTCCTGAACGCGAGCTACGCGCTGTTCTACCGAAGCCGCCGCAATGACGGCAACTGGACGCACGCGATCTTCTCCGCGTTCTTCTACATCGGCTTCTCGATGCAGATCTATTGGGCCATCATCCGCATCGGCGACAGCAGGTGGGGCACGCGGGTCGCTGAGCAGCCGGCCGAGAAACTGGCCGAGGTCGTGCCGCTGCCCGTTTCGCCACCACCAGCAAGGCGTGCCGAGGTCGCCGCGGAAAGCATGCGAGGAAGGGCATGAGACGCCTGAAACTTGTCGGTAGGGCCTGCGTCCTATTCGTGCTCTTCGTCGTTCCGACCGCCGGGTTCGTGAAGTCGTCGGGGATGTTCGAGCATCCCGTCAAGCCTGGACCGTGGCAACCCACGCCGCCGCTGCTCATCTTCGCCAATCCGAGCAACATCGGCTGGGCGACTCACGATCACAAGCCCACGCCGGATGAGCTGAAGTACCTTTACTTCTTTGGCGTGCTCCCGTACACGCCGCCACCGGCGCCCATCCCGCCGTCGCTCGCGGAGATGCCCACAACCGGGTGGACGCTGGACAACGGCGCGCTGATCACCACCGACAGCAACAACGTTCTGGTCCTACGTCCTCTTACGTACGGACGGCCGTCGCTTCCCGGGCAGGGGCAGGGGTGGCGGGGTGCCTACTGGCAGCCTGCTCGCACTACGCAGTGGCAGAACTACACGCTTGGCGTGACGGTCACGAATCTCGGCGGCCAGGGGTCACGCGGCAACGCCACGATCGTCGTCGGTTACGCGATCACGCGCGCCGGCTGGGCGGTCTCGACCTCGGGAGCACGCATCACGATCCAGAATCCGAGCGGCGCCCACATCTACAGCAGGGCCATTCACCCGGCGCCGAGTCACCGCGTCGTGGTGAAGCTGACCAACCAGCTCAGCGTCACGGTCGACGGGGCCTCGATCGCCAGCATCCCGGTCGGCCAGGTTCACGGCGGCATCGGGTTCGGCGTGTGGAAGGCAGCGGCTAGCAGCAACCTGCCGTTCTTCACCAACCTACAAGTCAACCAGTAGGGACAAACGAATGATCAAACGCATCGGCCCGATCGCGCTCGTGCTGGTCCTCGGCGCTGTAGCAACTGGCTGCTCCGTCAAGGGTGGCGACAAGTCGGGCACGGCCGCGCCATCCACGACCGCCACGGGCGCAGCTCCGTGGTACGCGCCATATGTCGACGCCTCGCTCAGGATGCCCAAGTTCCCCAGCCGACAGGTGGTTCTGAGCTTTATCACCGGCAACGGCTGCACGCCGACATGGAATGGCACGCCGTTGGCACAAGCCACGGCCATCGACGCGCGCATCCGGCACACGCAGGCGTTCGGCGATCAGGTGATCGCGAGCTTCGGCGGCCACACTGGCCCGGAACCCGCTGTGACCTGCAGCGCCCCGACGCAGCTTGCCGCCGCCTACCAGAGTGTCGTCACTCGGTACAACCTGAGCACGATTGACCTGGACATCGAGGGGTCGCAATCGCTCAACTCGAGCGTCAACGCTCGTCGCGCGGCCGCCATCGCCACCGTCCAGAAGGCACAGGCGAAAGCCGGCAGGAGACTCGCCGTCTGGCTGACGCTTGCAGTCACGCCATCCGGCCTACTGCCTGACAGCCTCGCCGTCGTCCAGAAGATGACGTCCGCAGGTGTAAGGATCGCCGGCGTCAACGTGATGACCTTCGACTACGGACGTCTGGGCGGCCAGACGCTCCTCAGAGCCAGCGAGCACGCCCTGACTTCCACCGCCGCGCAGATCCATTCCCTCGGGCTCACGTCGAGGTCCGAGCTGGGCGCCACGATCATGGAAGGCCATACCGACACCCCTGGTCAGGTGTGGACCCTCTCCGACGCCCGAGCGTTCTCGGCCTTCGCATACACACACCGTCTTGCGCGCCTGTCCGAGTGGTCGCTCCTCCCGGACCGACAGTGCTCTGGGACGCCGGCTCAACCAAGCAACTTTTGCTCGGGGGTGACACGCAGCCACAGCAATTCTCGAAGATCCTTGGCAACCAGACGACGCCATAGCTGTCGTCGACTTCAAACACGCAGGAAGGACGTAATGTTCAGACGTATCTTGATCTGCGCGGCCGTGACGCTGGTCGGGGGTGCGCTGGTAGGACCAGCTCTCGCCAAGACCACGACGGGGTCGTGCTCAAACGTGACCGTCGGTCACTACCAGGCGACCAACATCCGAGCCGCCTCTAACCTCGGCTGCAAGGCGGCACGGAGCGACTTGAGTCTGTGGCTCAAGCAGGCCACCGCGCTGCCGCACAACCTAAGGGCCTGGCACGCGAGGCTGGTCAAGGGAACTTGGCAGGTGGCATGCGGCAAGTACCCAACGAGTCTCTACTTCGTGCTCGTCAAGCTGACCCAGCCCACGGCGGCGCCGCAGCCGACCCCGCAGCCGACCCCGCAGCCGACGCCGACGCCGACGCCGCAGCCGACGCCGACGCCGACGCCACAGCCGACGCCGACGCCGCAGCCGACGCCGCAGCCGACGCCGCAGAGTCAGACGATCACCTTCACCTCGACGGTGCTGTCCAACCCTGTCGTCGGTGGTACGTACGTGGTTGGGGCGAGCGCTTCGTCCAAGCTGCCGGTGACCTTGTCCATCGACGCGGGTAGCTCGGCGTGTTCGCTGAAGGGGTCCGTCGTGACCTTCACTAGCGCTGGAACATGCGTGATCGACGCCAATCAGGCGGGCGACAGCTCGTGGGAGCCTGCTGCGCAGGCCACACAGGCGTTCACGGTCCTGCCGGCGTCCAGCCTCCAGGTGTCGCTGACCGTCGGTGGCCACCCCATCGCGGCCAGCTATCCGTGGAGCAAGACGCCCCAGACGGGAGTCGCCTCGTGCGCTGATGTCCCCGGGCTGACGTGCACGGTGACGGCCACGGTGGACGGCGCGGGTGTGACATCGCCCGGCTCGATCTCGTTGCCGACCGATGTGGCGGGCAAGTCGCACACCATCGTGGTGTCGGCCACCGACAACGCCGGCGGCAGCGTCTCGCAGTCCTACACCTACTCGGTGACGGCAATCGGGTACTACGGCCTGACGTTCGATGACGGTCCGGACCCGAACTACACGGCGCCGGTTATCGCCGCGCTCCAGAACCAGTCGCTACCGGGCCTCATCCCCGGCCCGACTGGCCAACCGTCGCACATCCCCGCGACGTTCATGCTGGTGGGTGGTCAGGTCGCAAGTAACCCTGGCCTCGCGCAGCAGGAAGTCAACGACGGGTTCGCAGTGGGCGACCATACGTGGGACCACGTCAACATCGGTGACTCCACCGATACGACCAACCCCTTCGATACGGTCCCCTGCACGGGCGGGGCGACACCCAACCCCGTGCTCGGCATATTGCTACACGAACTGTTCCCTCAGTACGAGATCGAAGACACGGCGCTACTGATTCACCAGACGACGGGCGTTTGGCCGCAGTGGTTCCGCCCGCCGTACGGCGACTACGGGCCAGGCACTGGGCCGTCTGCGAACCATCTAACGAACACCCAGGACACCGTCAAGTTGCTGGGTCAGGTGACGAGCGACTTGGCGAAGGTCGCGCCGACTGGTAGCAATCCGCCGGCCACGATGTCGATCACGGCATGGTCGACCGACTCTCTGGACTGGTGCATCACCAACGACACCTCTACCTGCCTCCCGGGCAAGTGGGGGACGGCGGCGGCCGTCGCGGCCAATGCTGAAGCGGTGCCGTCGGGCGGCATCATCCTGATGCACGACGCCCAGCAGACCACGGTTGATGCGATTCCGCTCATCGTCAACGCTGAAGCGGCGAAGGGCCTGCTTCCGGGCAAGCTCGCGACGACGCAGGTCGCGCAAGCAGGCCCATGGGTCCCGCTGCCGCCGTACTACGTCGCTGCTACCGCTCCGTAGGCCACCCAACAAACGATCGAAGCACAAGCGGCGGGGCTACCAAGCCCCGCCGCCTGTGATGTTTACCGAAGGGACTGGAGTATGTCGCTACTCGGAGGAATCAACTGGGGGACGCGGTCCAATCGCAACCGCCTCGCCCTAAGAAACTATCTTGTGTTACGCCGCAACGGGTGGACGCTCCGGAGAGGCCCGATGCTCAACGCACCTGGTACGGACTCCGAGGCCCTTGAGCTTCTGCTCCTCGATCTGCTGGCCGAGGGTAACTCGCCTGCGGAGGCAGCCGCCACGTTGGTAGATACGGACGTCGCCTGCGGCAGTTACGCGGAAGGCAGTCACGAACTGGAGACGGCGTTCGCGCACTACCGGGACCAGGCCGAGCGCGTCCTCGCGCACGCGCAGCGGACGGCCGAGGGGCTGTTCAGGGTCAACACAGTCGGTGGGCGTGAGCACCGGCCGGGGGCCGATTCGGCCCCTCGCCCTGCCTGGGTAAGCTCAGTTGGAGACGACCCGTCGGGGGGCAAGAGCTGATGTGCGGAATTATCGCCGTGATGCGAAGGTCCAGCGGCCGGAAACCACCGGCTCCTGGTGATCTGCGGTCCCGCATGCTGCTGGCGGAGGTGGCCCTGGCCGAAGCCTCTGCCTCCGAACGGCTGATCTCAGAGGATCTCGAGCGCGCCTACGACCACCTGGTCGCGGTCGACGCTCGACTCCGGGGGACCCCGGGGCTTCAGTGCCTCCTGAGACATCCGGATCTTGTGGTCGAGTTCGACGAGCGCACACGCCGGCTCGCGGACACGATCGGCGACCTCGAACACAGCGTCGATACTGGAGTCCGAGAGCTCGATGGCAACCTCGAGGTGGTCAATGCGAGGTTGCTCAAGATGAAGGACGCCGTCTGGGCGATCAGGATAGATCGCCTTGGTCATGCCCGCGCTGTGGCGCAACTCGCGGGGTCCGACGCCTCGCCCGCGGGAGTGGAGGCGTTCTCGGCAATCGAGCTCGCCCTGTCTGCGCTCAACCGGCTGGAAGTGCGGGGACGCGACTCCGCGGGACTGCACCTGCTCGTGTGGGACCATGGCCTTCCTCTCACCGAGCTCTCAGCGACGTTAGAGGAGCGTTCCGACCCGCTTTGTCGCAACCTCGCGGTGAGGACTCCGCTGGGTCACCTGAGCTTCGTGTACAAGGTGGCGAGAGAGGTAGGGGAACTGGGTGATAACACGCGCTACCTGAGGGAGACGATCACGGGCGATGCCCTGCTGCGGCGAGCGCTTGAGAACGATCGCGCCAGGCTGACGGTGCTTGGCCATACGCGCTGGGCGAGCGTCGGGTTGATCAACGAGGCCAATGCCCACCCCGTCGACCAGGAGGAGGTGAACGGCCCGGGAATGCCGTTCGTGGTTGCGGCGCTGAACGGGGACGTCGACAACCACCGAGCGATCGCCGACGGGCAGGGGCTTCGGATTCCCGCAGAGATCACCACCGACGCGAAGGTCATCCCGTCGCTTATGGCCCGTGAGATCGCGCGCGGATCCATGCCTCAGGAGGCGTTCCGCCGCACGGTCGACCAGTTCGATGGGTCGGTGGCGATCGGGGCGGTCAGTGCGCTTGAGCCCTCGACGCTCATGCTCGCGCTCCGAGGCAGCGGGCAGACGCTCTGCGTGGGAGTCGCCGAGGACGTGTACGTAGTCGCCAGCGAGCCGTATGGAGTCGTCGAGGTGACGGCGCACTACCTGCGGATGGACGGCGAGGCGGTGAGTGACGTCGACGGGAGCCAGGGTCAGGTCGTCGTGCTTAACGCCGAGGACGCGGGTCGAGCGGATCGCATCCGCCGCTCGACATACGCGGGCGCAGCGCTGCCTGTCCGCGCTGAGGAGCTGCTCACGACCGATATCACCACGCGCGATATCGATCGCGGCAGTCATCGACACTTCTTTCTCAAGGAGATATCGGAGTCGCCGATCACGATGCGCAAGACCCTCCGAGGGCGGATTCGAGAGGTGGACGGTCGCAAGCGCGTGCGGCTCGGCGCGGATACCGTCCCCCCGGTGTGCGGGATCGCCTCCGTTCGGGCGTGATCCGTCGCATCGTCGTCGTCGGTCAGGGAACGGCCGCTGTGGCGGCCAAGGGAGTGGCGGCAGCAATCGCTTCCGCGCTCCGGAGGGTCCCTGTCGACGTGGTCGCCGAGCCCGCGAGCGAGCTATCCGCCTTTGGTCTCACGGAGAACATGTCCGACACGCTGGTGGTGGCCGTGACTCAATCAGGCACGACGACGGACACCAACCGCACAGTCGATCTGGCGCGCGGTCGAGGCGCGGCGGTGATCGCGATCGTCAACCGCAGAAACAGCGACATCACGCATAAGGCCGATGGAGTCCTATACACCTCGGACGGGCGCGACATCGAGATGAGTGTCGCCTCGACGAAGGCCTTCTATAGCCAGATCGCGGCGGGGTTCCTTCTTAGCTTTGCGCTCGCCGAGGCGGTCGGTTGTGCGGAGCTCGCCGATCGTGACGCACTCCTTGCCGCGCTCTTACGCCTCCCCGAGGCGATGGATGAGGTTCTGGCGCGCCGGGCCAGCATTCGCGCGTTGGCGCACGAGATCGCGCCTCGCAAGCGGCACTGGGCGGTCGTCGGAAACGGCCGAAACCTCGTTGCGGCCAATGAGGTGCGCATCAAGATGTCCGAGCTCTGTTACAAGTCGATCGCCCTCGACGTCACCGAGGACAAGAAACACATTGATCTGTCGTCTGGGCCCTTGACGTTCGTGTGCGCGAGTGGTCTGACCGGGTCCGCCGCCGCGGATGTGGCCAAGGAGATCGCGATTCTTCGCGCCCACAAGGGCACACCCGTCGTGGTTGCGACCGACGGCGCGCTGGCGTTCGCCGACGATGAGACCTTGATTTCCGTTCCGCCAGTGCATCGGGACCTGGCGTACGTGCTCTCCACCATCGCCGGGCACCTCTTCGGGTACGAGGCGGCGGTGGCGATCGACGCCGAGGCCGATCCTCTCCGGCGGGCCCGGGAAACCGTCGACGCGATGACTCAACGCGCCGACATGGACGGGACGCTGACGAGCCTCACCACCGCGCTCGCCCCGCACATCGAGCTGTTCCGCCAGAAGCTCTGGGCCGGCCGCTATGACGCGACGTTAGCGCCGGCGACGACGGCACGTTTGGCGTCTTTGTTCGGTTATGTCGAGGGCGGGACGCCGCTGGACCTGTACGACCGCGAATTTGGCCATCCGGGTAGCCCGGCCGTTCTCATCGAGGAGTTGACCTCCGCCCTCACGCGCGCGATCGACGATCTCACGCGGTCCGTTGACACAATCCGGCATCAGGCGAAAACCGTGACCGTCGGCATATCGCGATCCGACGAGGAGCTAACTGCGGTCCCGCTCGTTAGATCCGTCCTCAGCGCAGGAGGCGAACGCGAACGACTTAGCTACCTGAACCTACAAACGCTGGCTGCCCTCGATGCGGCTGTCCTTGAGGTGACCGGATACAGCCGATATGAACTCGAGACGGATCCCGACCGCCAGGCCACTTCGATTAGGTTGGTCGATCAGGGCGGATCGGTGAAGGGCACCCGCTCGCGAACTGACTTAGACCACACACTTCGTGGTCACAAGAAGATGGTTGCCGAGGAACGCGAGGTCCTGATCGCCCGAGGACGCAGTGACGAACGACTGGTCGTCTTTGTGCCCGAGGTCGCCGGCGGGGTGACAACAAACATGGTATTGCTCCACGTTGTTCTCCATGAGCGACTCGAAGCCAACCACATGCGACGCGTGCTAGACGGTTACCGGCGAAGGCTGAATGCCCTAGCGAACGCCGTAATCGAAAGCGAGGAAGCGTTCGACGCTCACAGGCTCGGAGACGTCGATGTGGAGACGCTGCTGACCAAGCCGATCAGCGCGCTCGCGGACCTATGGC
>Ga0187779_10002205_pt1 | contig 11980 bp, 22 predicted proteins | sample 1015_Q2_SP10_10__FD_132435 | JGI IMG/M metagenome (GOLD analysis project Ga0187779, IMG submission 132435) | Tropical peat soil microbial communities from peatlands in Department of Meta, Colombia - 1015_Q2_SP10_10_MG | ecosystem: Environmental > Terrestrial > Soil > Wetlands > Peat | place... | reverse complement strand
GGCGGCGCGCTTGCCCAGTTCAGTCCCACGGGCGCGATTGTCACGCAGGATGTCGCCAGTGGAGATGTGAGGAACGGCGAAGCGGGCAACGATCGCTTTGGCCTGAGTCCCCTTGCCGGCGCCGGGGGGACCGAGAAGGATGACGGGGCCGAGATTGCGGGTCCTGGGATCGACCGCAGCAGGCATGGAGGCGCTCGGAGCTACCATCTGCGGCCCTTGATGCGCCCGCTGCGCGGGGTGAAACCCTCGTAATGGCGCATGATGAGCTGCGATTCGATCTGCTGCACAAAATCCATGGCCACGCCGACCACGATGAGCAGCGAGGTACCGCCGAAATAGAAGTTCACGCGCAATCCCTGAGTGAACCAGACGGGGAAGGTGGCGAAGAAATCGCCGCCCAGCAAGCGCGGCAGATGGTTCAGGTGCGTGCCGGTGATCATGAACTGCGGGATCAGCGAGACGAAGCAGAGATAGAGGGCCCCCACCAGGGTGATGCGAGTGAGAATGTCGTTGATGTAATCGGCGGTGCGGCGGCCGGGGCGGATGCCGGGGACGAAGCCACCGTATTTACGGATGTTGTCGGCGACATCCATGGGATTGAAAACGATAGAGACGTAAAAGTAGGCAAAGAAAATGATGCCGACGCAATAGAGCACGGTGTAGAGCGGCTCGCCGTAGTTGAGGATGCTGATCTTATCCTGGAAGTAACGGCTGTTCTGGAAGAAGGCGCCGCCGATCATGGCCGGGAAGGTCAATACGGACGAAGCGAATATCACGGGCATGACGCCGCCAGCATTCACGCGCAGGGGAAGATGGGTGGACTGCCCCCCCATGACACGGCGGCCGACGACGCGCTTGGCGTACTCCACGCGGATGCGGCGCTCACTACGCTCGACGTAAACGATGAAGGCCACTACCAGCACCATCACGATGACGAGAAGGGCGACGGCGATGGGCGTGAAGTTGCCTCCCCAGGCGCCGGTGCTGATCTTATCCCAGAGGTCGTAGACGCCGCGGGGCAGGCCAGCGACGATGCCAGCGAAGATGAGCAACGACATGCCGTTGCCGATGCCACGCTCGGTGATCTGCTCGCCCAGCCACATGATGAAGACGGAGCCAGCGGTGAGCGTCAACATGGCCATGAGAACGAAGCCGACGCCGGGGTTGGTGACCAATCCGGCGCTGCTGCGCTCGAGCGAGGCGGCGATGCCCAGCGACTGCAAGGCGGAGAGTACCACGGTGAGATAGCGCGTCCACTGCGTGATCTTCTTGCGCCCGAGTTCACCTTCTTTCTGCAGCTTGGCAAGCGGCTCGTAGACGACGGTGAGCAACTGCAGGATGATGGAAGCGGTGATGTAGGGCATGATGCCCAGGGCGAAGATGGAAAGACGACGGATGTTGCCACCATTGAACATATCGAGCAGGCCGAGGAAGCCCCCGCCGCTCTGCGCGACCAGTTGCTGCAAGGCCTTGGTATCGATGCCAGGGGTGGGGATGTGGCTGCCCAGACGGTAGACGGCCAGCATGGCAAGGGTGAAAAGCACACGCCTGCGCAGGTCAGGGATACGAAAGATGTTGGCCAGTTTTTCGAACATCAGTACTTAGTTCTCAGTCCTCAGTTCCCAGTCTAAGAGGCCTTCTTCCTGGTTTCAGGCTTAGCTGGGGCGTGCTCGGCGATGACTTCGCACTTTCCGCCCGCCTTGGTGATCTTCTCCTGGGCGGACTTGGAAAACTTGTGAGCGCGCACTGTCAAAGCCTTCTTGAGTTCGCCATCGCCCAGGACTTTGATGCGGCCACCGCCGGAAACGACTCCGGCTTTGGCCAGCGATTCAGGTGTGATGGTGCTCTCGCCCAATCCGGCGAGGCGCTCGATATTCACGATGGAATACTCGATGCGGAAGATGTTGGTGAAGCCGCGTTTGGGGATGCGGCGGTGCAAGGGCATCTGGCCGCCCTCGAAACCGCGCATCATACGCGAGCCGGAGCGGGAGCGCTGGCCCTTGTGGCCGCGGGTGGAGGTCTTGCCCATGCCGCTGCCCATACCGCGCCCTACGCGCTTCCTTTTTTCTGTGGCCCTGCGGGGCCGGCGAATGGTGGATAGATTCATAAAATCAGTTCTCTCAGTTCACAGCCAATACTTCCAGTTGGGCGATCAGGCGACGATCTTCACCAAGTGCGGCACTTTGTTGACCATGCCGCGGATGGAGGGCGAATCCTCGCGCTCGACGATCTGGTTAAGACGAGTGAAGCCCAGGCCCTTGATCACTTTCTTGTGCTTGACCGGGGCCTGAATGGCGGAAACCACCCATTGAATACGGATCTTGCCGGCAGATCTTGTCTTGGCGGCGCCCATCAGAGTTCCTCCACCGTCTTGCCCCGCAGCGCGGCGACGGAAGAGCGGTCGCGCAGCTTGCCGAGGGCATCAAACGTGGCCTTGATGACATTATGCGGATTGGCGGTACCCAGCGATTTGGTGAGCACATTCTGAATGCCAGCCGAGGTCATCACAGCGCGAACCGCGCCGCCCGCGATCACGCCTGTGCCTTCGGGCGCGGGCTTGAGCAACACCAGGCCGGAGCCGAAGCGGCCGAGCACGGCGTGAGGGATGGTGGTCTGATTAATCTTGACCCGGATGAGGCGCTTCTTGGCGGACTCGATGCCTTTGCGGATGGCCTGCGGCACCTCCTTGGCCTTGCCGGAGCCGTAGCCGACGACGGCGGAGCCGGGGTCGCCCACAACCACCAGCGCGGCGAAGGACATGTTCTTGCCGCCTTTGACCACCTTGGTCACACGATTGATGGCAACCACCTGATCTTTGAGCTGGAGGCTACCTGCGTCTATCTTGCTTTTTTGTGCTGGCATTCTTTTTCAACCATCTCCCTTAGAACTGCAGACCGGCCTCACGGGCAGCATCGGCCAAAGCCTTGATGCGGCCGTGGTAAAGGTATCCGCCGCGGTCGAAGACGACTTTGGTGACGCCCTTGGCCCTGGCGCGCTCGGCGATGGACTTGCCTACCACCTTGGCGGCGGCGATGTTGCCACCTGCGACCTTCTTCTCGCCTTTGGCGGCCTTCTTGCCCTTTTCGTTGCTGCTGGCAAAAACAATGGTCTTGCCCTCCATGTCATCCACCAGCTGGGCGTAAATGTGATTGAGTGAGCGGTACACATTGAGCCGCGGGCGGCCGGAGGTGCCCAACATCTTCTCGCGGATCCGCTTGTGTACGCGCTGCCTGACTTCATTCTTCGATACTTGAGGAATCATAAGAGCAGTTCTCGGTTCTCAGTTCGCAAAAAATCAAAGCAAAACCGCAGGCTACTTGGCGCCGGTCTTGCCTACTTTCTTCTTCAGGCGCTCGCCGACGTAACGCACGCCCTTGTTCTTGTACGGATCGGGCGGGCGCAGGCCGCGCATCTCGGCCGCGGTCTGCCCGACCTTCTGGCGATCGATGCCGCTGATGGTCAGACGCGTCTGCTTGGCATCTACCACACACTCGACGCCGGATGGCAACGGCACCTCAATGGGGTGCGAATAGCCGAGGGTAAAGACTACAGTGTTCTTGCCCTTCATCTCAGCGCGATAGCCGACGCCGACGATCTCGAGCTCCTTGGACCAGCCTTTGGTCACGCCATCGACCGCGTTGTTGACGAGCGCGCGGGCCAAGCCATGCAGCGCAGCCTGGGAGTCGTTCTCGCGGAGGGCGACCAGGTGGCCATCCTTCTGCTCCATCTTGATACCGGCGGGCAGAGTGGTTTCCAGCTTGCCCCTGGGACCCTGGATGGCGACCACGTTGCCTTGGACCTGGGCCTTGACGCCCTGCGGGATTGCTATCGGTTTCTTGCCAATTCTCGACATATCAGCTCTCAATCCACCATCTGCAGAATCTGCTACCAGACTTCGCACAGCACCTCGCCGCCCACGCCCTGTTTGCGGGCCTGGCGGCCGGTCATCACGCCCTTGGGCGTGGTGAGGATGACGATGCCAAGTCCGCCGAGCACTCGCGGAATCTCATTGCGGCCTACGTACACCCGGCAGCCGGGACGGCTGATGCGCGCCAGGTTGCTGATGGCGGCGTCGTTCTTGCCATCGTACTTGAGGTAGACGCGAATCAGCTTGCGGCCTTCCTCTTCCACCGCCTTGTAATTGGCGATGTAGCCCTCTTCTTTGAGGATGCGGGCCAGCTCCAGCTTGAGGCGGGAGGCGGGAGCATCCAGTTTGGGGTGACGGGCGTGGATGGCGTTGCGAATCCTCGCCAGGAAATCTGCCACCGGATCGGTCAAACTCATTGTTTCTCCTTCATCATGCATCGCCCGTTCGCCCCGGCGGCAAACCGGGGAACCTGCGGCGATGTTGCTTGCAACTGCTTACCAGGACGACTTGGAAACCCCGGGAATCTCACCCTTCAGCGCCAGGCCACGGAAACACAGGCGGCAGATGCCGAACTTACGCAGGTAGCCGCGCGGGCGTCCGCACATGCTGCAGCGGTTGTGCCGGCGGGTGGAAAACTTGGGTTTACGCGCGTCCTTGACTCGTTTTGCTGTAGTTGCCATGAACTCTTATCAATCTCCTGTTTACTGCCGAAAGGGCATGCCCATGTGCTTGAGCAGGGCACGCGCCTGGTCATCGGTGGAAGCGGTGGTGACGATGGTCACGTTCATCCCCTTGCTCTTATCCACCTTGGCGTAATCGATCTCCGGAAAGATCAGCTGGTCGCGCAGGCCGAGGGTAAAGTTACCGCGGCCATCGAACGATTTGGCGCTCACGCCGCGAAAGTCGCGCACGCGGGGGAGCGCGATGTTCACCAGCCGGTCGAAAAACTCGTACATGCGGTCGCCGCGCAGCGTCACCATGGCGCCGATGGGCATGCCGGCGCGCACCTTGAAGGCGGCGATGGACTTCTTGGCGCGGGTGATCACAGGCTTTTGCCCGGCGATCTGCGCCAGCTCGTTGGCCGCCGGGTCGATGAGCTTGGCGTTCTGCGTGGCTTCACCCAGACCCATATTGACCACGATCTTGTGCAGACGCGGCACCGCCATGGGGTTGCCGAGGACGAACTCCTTCATCAGCGCAGGAGCGATCTCTTTATGGAATCTCTCCCGCAGCCGCGCGCTATTCTTTTTTTCCGCCATGTTCTTTCTTCTGCCTTCTCTCTCACGGTTTCGGGATGGCTACCGGTTCGTGGGTCTTGCTGCTCATTTGTCCAAAGTGGTGCCACAGCGCTTGCAAATCCGATGAACGCGGCCGCTCTTGCGGTCGTGGCCGATGCGCACCGGGCGCGAGCAACTCTGGCATATCAGCATCACGTTGGAGATATCGACGCGGCTCTCCTGCTCGGCGATACCTCCCTTGATGTTGCGCTGCGGATTGGGACGCACGTGCTTCTTCACCATCTTGACGTGCTCCACCAGCAGCTTGCCTTCGTTGGGGAAGACACGCAGCACGCGGCGGTATTCTTTGTCGTCTTTACCGCGGCCGGCGATGACCTTCACCATATCGTTCTTGCGAATGTCGACTCGTGTATGCATTCCAGCTCTCGATCCCAATGGCGGCGGCCTAGAGCACTTCCGGCGCCAGCGAAACAATCTTCAAAAACTTCTTCTCGCGCAGTTCGCGGGCCACCGGGCCGAAAACGCGCGTGCCGACCGGCTCGCCGGTCTCGTTGATGAGCACAGCGGCGTTCTGGTCGAAGCGGATGTAGGTACCATCGCGGCGGCGATGCTCTTTGCGCGTGCGCACCACCACGGCCTTTACCACAGTTCCCTTCTTCGTCTGACCGTCGGGCGCGGCTTCCTTCACGGAGGCGGTAATCACGTCGCCCAAGCCGGCGGAAAGACCGGAGGCGCCGCCCAGCGGCAGAATCATCTGCAGTTTGCGAGCGCCAGAGTTATCGGCGACCTCCAGCATGGTTCTCATCATCACAGCCATAGCTTCGCTCCTGCCTGCTCCCTGCTCTTAGCTCGCGGCCGCTTCATCGGCGTGGCCGGGAAGCAGCGAGGCTTTGAGGATGACATCCGTCAAACGCCAGCGCTTGAGCTTGGACATAGGGCGCGTTTCCTCAATGCGAACCACGTCGCCCACATGCGCGGCCCCCTTCTCATCGTGGGCATAGAACTTCTTGGAGCGGCGAATGACGCGACGGTACATGGGGTGCGCCTTCTGGCGGTCCACTTCCACCACGATGGTCTTGGCCATCTTGGCGGAAACCACGCGCCCGACTTTGGTATTGCGGCGGCGGGCAGCCTGCGGATTCTTTGTGCTCTCGGCCATAAGCTACTTCTTCTCCGTCTTCTTCTTGGCGGCGGCCTTGCCGGTGGTCCTCTTCGAGGCGGTCGAGGCAGCCTTCGCCTGCTTCTTTTCTTTCGTTTCAGCGGCAGGCACCGGAGCCTGTCTGGCGGGCGCCGCCGTGCTGCCGTTGTGGCCGATGCCCAGCTCGCGCTGGCGCAGGACCGTCTTCACTCGGGCGATATCCTTACGCAGGCCGCGAATCTTCTGCAGGCTTTCAGTCTGGCCCATCTTCATCTGGAACTTCAGGCGGAAGAGCTGATCGCTCAACTCGTGCTCCTGATGCCTGAGTTCGGCGTCTGTCGTGTTGCGTATCTTTTCAGCGTCCATGATCGGGTCTCGGTTTCCTTTACAGCTCTTATCCGTGCAACTGCTCGCGCGCCACCAGCTTGGTGCGCAGCGGCAGTTTGTGGGAAGCCAGGCGCAAGGCCTCGGTCGCTTCCTGAAAGTTCACGCCTTCCATCTCAAACAAAATCTTGCCGGGACGGACTACCGCTACCCAATGGTCGGGCGCGCCCTTGCCTTTTCCCATACGTGTCTCGGCCGGCTTCTTCGTGACCGGCTTATCGGGGAACAGGCGCAGCCACACTTTGCCGCCACGCTTGACGAAGCGGGTCATGGCGACACGGCTGGCCTCGATCTGCCGGTCGGTGATGTAGCCCGGCTCCAGGACCTTCAAGCCGTAATCCCCGAAGGCCAGCGTGGAGCCGCGCCAGGCTTTACCGCGACGACGTCCGCGCTGCTGCTTGCGGTACTTAACTTTCTTCGGCATCAACATAACGATCTCTCAGTTCCCCGCTTTCAGAACGCGCTATGCTCAACGCCCTGCGTGTCGCGCTTTTTCTGCGGCAGAATCTCGCCGCGGTAGATCCAAGTCTTGACCCCGATGACGCCGTAGGTGGTGCGGGCCTCGGAGAACCCATAGTCGATATCGGCGCGCAGAGTGTGCAGCGGCAAGCGGCCCTGCAGGTACCACTCCGAGCGCGCGATCTCGTTCCCATTCAGCCGGCCGGAGACACGGACCTTGATCCCCTTGCAGCCGAAGCGCAGGGCGGAATCCACGGCCTTGCGCATGGCGCGGCGGAAGCCGACGCGTTTCTCCAACTGCAATGCAATGCTCTCGCTCACCAGCTGGGCGTCAAGCTCGGGCTTGTGCACTTCCTGGATGTCGATAAACACATCGCGGCCAGTGCGTTTCTGCAGTTCGACCTTGAGCTTATCGATCTCAGCCCCTTTGCGGCCGATGATGATGCCGGGCCGGGCGGTGCGGATTATGATGCGCAGCTTGTTGCCCGGACGCTCGATCTCAATGGAGCTGACGCCGGCGGACTTGAGCTTTTCCTTGAGCTCGTTCTTGAGCTTGTAGTCCTCGAGCAGCAGCTTGTTGTAATCACGCTCCACGAACCAGCGCGACTTCCACGGCTTGGTGTAGCCGAGGCGGAATCCGTATGGATGTACCTTCTGTCCCATCGTTTACCTCTTGCCCTTCTTCGAAACCTTGCGAGCTTTTGGCTTAGGCTCAGCCTGCGGCTCTTCGCCCACGGTGGTGGCGAGACCAGCTTTGGCCGCGGCGCCACGCTCGGCGAGAGCAATCTCGATATGCGCCATGCGCCGCTGGTAGCGGTAGGCGCGGCCTTGCGGGGCGGGGCGGATCCGCTTCATGCGGGGGCCATCGTTGGCGATGGCGCGCTTGACGTAGAGATTGTCTACATCGAGATCCAGGCCCTTTTCCTCGCTCAGGTAGTTGGCGTTCTCCAGCGCCGAGCGCAGAATCTTGTGAATCTCAGGCGCGATGCCCTTCTTGGTGAACATCAGAGTATTCATCGCCTCTTCCACGCGGCGACCTTTGATCAGATCGAGCACCAGGCGCGCCTTCTGGGGCGATACGCGGGTGAATCGTGATTCGGCTTTGAATTCCATAGTCATTTCCTGTTACTTGGCCGGTGGTGCTGCCGGAGCAGCGCCTGCGACCGCCGGAGCAGCGCTCGCCGCGGGTACGATAGCGCCCGGACCGCCGGGAACGCCCGCCGGCTTGGCCGCCGCTTCCAGCGCGGCTTTGACCGAGTGCGCCTTGAAGTTACGGGTGGCGCTGAATTCCCCCAGCCGGTGACCCACCATGTTTTCGGTGATGTACACGGGAATGAACTTGCGCCCGTTGTGCACCGCGATGGTGTGCCCGACCATCTCGGGAAAGATGGTGGAGCGGCGCGACCAGGTGCGCACGACTTTCTTGTCGTTGCGGCGGTTCATGTCCTCTACCTTGGACATGAGGTGCGCGTCTACAAACGGTCCTTTCTTGGTTGAACGGCCCATTATTTCGATCTCCGCTGCACGATGAATTTATCCGTGCGTTTGTTGTTGCGTGTCTTATAGCCGCGCGTGGGCTGGCCCCAGGGCGTGACCGGATGACGCCCGCCAGAGGTCTTGCCCTCGCCGCCGCCGTGGGGATGGTCCACAGGGTTCATCACCACACCGCGGTTCGTAGGACGAATACCCAGCCAGCGTTTGCGTCCGGCCTTGCCGATTGAGATATTTTCGTGATCAAGATTGCCGACCTGGCCGATGGTGGCCATGCACTCCACCATAACCTTGCGTGTCTCGCCCGAAGGCAGCTTGATAAGGGCCCAGTCTCCCTCTTTGGCGACCAACTGCGCAGCCCCGCCGGCCGAGCGCACCATCTGCGCCCCCTTGCCGGGCTTGAGCTCGATGTTGTGTATGGTGGTGCCGGGCGGAATGTTCTTCAGCGGCAAGGCATTGCCGACGAGAATATCGGCCTCGGGGCCGCTCAACAGCTTCTGGCCGACCTTCAAACCTACCGGCTGCAGGATGTAGCGCTTTTCGCCATCAGCGTAGCTGAGCAGAGCTATGCGGGCAGAGCGGTTGGGGTCGTACTCGATGGAAGCTACCACCGCCGGCACACCGGTCTTATCGCGCTTGAAATCAATGGCGCGCAGCTTGCGCTTGTGTCCGCCGCCGCGGTGCCAGATGGTGAGATCGCCGGAGTTGCGGCGCCCACCGGTGCGCAGCTTGACGCGCGTAAGCGGCTTATGCGGTCGGTCCACGGTCAGATCGTCGTTCACCAGTGTGGACTGGAAACGCAGCGTGGATGTTAGCGGTCTATAAGTCTTGATTGCCATAAATCAGCCTTTTGTCAATTACAGATTCTGCGCGTACTCCGGCATCTTCTCGCCCTGCCTGAGCCGCACATACGCCTTCTTCCAATCGGGGCGGTAACCAGCAAAACGCCCCCTCCGCCGCTCTTTGCCAGCAAACATCGCAGTGCGTACCGAGGCCACTTTGACCTTGAAGATCGTCTGTACCGCTTCCTTGATCTCCGTCTTGGTGGCCTTGCCGGCGACTTCGAAGACCAACTGGCCGGACTTGGGGGCGCCTGGACGCTTGGCATCTTCTTCCTTTGCCGCAAGTCCTTTTTCGGTTATCACCGGGCGGCGGATAATCTGATATGCGCTCTTCATCTATGCAACCTCCGAGGCACGTTTGCGGCGGGCCGGAGCGTCGGTCTCGACATCGGCCTCGCCCCGCTTGGGCGCTGAAGCCTTGAGCGACTCCTGCAGTTTTTCGAGGGCAGGGCGCGAAAAGATCGCATGCTCGTAACGCAGCAAGTGATAGGGATGAACCTGATTGCCGGCCACCAACTCCACCCCGGCAAGATTGCGCGAACTCAACTCCAGATTGCGGTTGCCTGCTTTGCTGCTGGCCTCGACCACCAGGGCGGTCTTGGCTGCGCCAAGCGCATCCAGGGCCTCGCGCATCTCAGCTGTCTTTGGCTTCTCTAAGTCAAACGCCTCGACCACGACCAGCTTGCCATCGGCCAGCTTGGCGGCCAGGGCTGAGCGCAACGCGCCCAGCAGCTTCTTCCTGGGAAGCTGGTAATCGTAAGAGCGAGGCTGCGGGCCGTGGACGGTGCCCCCGTGACGCCATAGCGGCGAGCGGATGGAGCCGACGCGCGCGCGCCCGGTGCCTTTCTGCCGCCACAGCTTTCTGCCAGCGCCAGAGACCAGTCTCTTGTTCTTGGTGGCGTGAGTGCCGGCACGATGCGCCGCGCGGTAGTGCTTAACGGCCTCCCACAGCAGGTCTTCGTTGATGCCACCGAAGACTTCTTCGGCCAGCTCCAAGGAGCCCACTTTCTTGCCGCTCAAATTCAGTACGTCGATCTTCGATGTCGGCATGGTCATTTCTTCTTCCCGGCTGCAGCCTTCTTCGCGGCCTTCAACGGGTCGATCGTGGTAGCGCCGGCAAAGCCGCGGCGCTCGCGCGGAGGCTTTCTCGCCTTGTTGATCAGAACGTATCCATCCCTGGGGCCGGGCACAGCGCCTTCGACCACCAGCAGGTTGTCGTCCTTGTCGATCCCCAGAATCCGCAGGTTGCGGGTGGTCACCCGGTCTACGCCCATGTGCCCCGACATACGCATGCCTTTGAAGACGCGCGAGGGAAACGCCGAGGAGCCGATGGAACCGGTAATCTGGAACATGGAGCCGTGGCTTTTGGGACCGCCGCCGAAGTGATGTCGGCGCACCACGCCGGCGAATCCCCGGCCCTTGCTGGTGCCGGTGACGTCGACGAATTTTTCGTCCTCAAAAATATCTACCAGAACCTTGTCGCCGACCTTCACGCCATCTTTCGCTGCTGATGCGCCGTCCTCTTTGGCCGGAGCTTCAGCCGCGACTTCAACCGCCACCTCGTGCAGCACGCGCATCGGAGGCAGATTGTGCTTGGCGAAGTGGCCCTTCATGGGCCCGCTCAGCCGCGATTCCTTCACGAACTCGACCAGGCCGATCTGCGCCGCTTCGTAACCGTCTTTGCCGGAGGTCTTGCGCTGCGTCACCACGCACGGACCTGCCTGCAGTACGGTGACCGGGCGAACGTCGCCCTTGTCATCGAACAGCTGCGTCATGCCGATCTTTTTTCCGATAATGCCGTTGACTGCCATATTTATCTTTTCACCTCATCATGCCCGTTCGCCTGCGGCGGGCACTGCCGGTTAGCGCTTTACGACTTATGCGCCTTGTCGAACGCTTTGATCTCCACATCCACTCCGGCGGGGAGATCGAGCTTCATGAGGGCATCCACGGTCTGCTGCGTGGGCTCGAGAATATCGAGGAGACGCTTGTGGGTGCGGATCTCAAATGCCTCGCGTGACTTTTTGTCCACGTGGGGCGAGCGCAGCACGCAATACTTGTTCTTCACCGTAGGCAGCGGAATGGGTCCCGCCACTTGCGCCCCCGTGCGCCGGGCTGTCTCCACGATCTCACCCGTGGATTGATCGAGCACGCGATAGTCATACGCCTTGAGCCGGATGCGAATTCGTTGTCCAACCATAGTTCTCAAAGATCCTGCGGTGCCTTGAGCCCGCTGCTGAAACTCCGTTTACTTTCAGAGACGCTGATTCTGCGTCCCTACTTTCTGTCACCTGCCAAAACTGGGGCTGCCCGCTCCTGGTCTTCCTCTTCCTTTACAGGCCTGAACGGCACTTGCTGGCCAGCTACCGGCTTGCGGGATCGCTCATCCACAACTCGCGTGCACTTCTCAATGAGATTATCGAGGTACATGGTCTTACCTACGCCAGAATCTCGCTGATGGTGCCGGCGCCTACCGTGCGGCCGCCCTCGCGGATGGCGAAGCGTAATCCCTTCTCCATGGCCACCGGCGTGATCAGATCGATGGTCAGCGCCACGTTGT
>Ga0187779_10002204_pt1 | contig 11981 bp, 7 predicted proteins | sample 1015_Q2_SP10_10__FD_132435 | JGI IMG/M metagenome (GOLD analysis project Ga0187779, IMG submission 132435) | Tropical peat soil microbial communities from peatlands in Department of Meta, Colombia - 1015_Q2_SP10_10_MG | ecosystem: Environmental > Terrestrial > Soil > Wetlands > Peat | place... | reverse complement strand
TGGCCGAGACTCTGGCGAAGTTGGATAAAAAAAAACGAAAAACTCAGCCAACCGCAGAGGACGCGGAAGATCATAAAAACGAAGTAGCTACGGAGGGCACAGAGAATGAAGGGAGAGTTCGCCCGCGAGGGACTACCAGCGCCTCCAGTGATACTGCCGCTAAGAAGAAGCGATTAGAATCGCCGATTGCTGACCTGCAGGGCGCGATTAAACGCCCGATGCCCACCGAAATCCATCCCATGCTGGCGACAGCAACTGATACAGCCTTTGACAATCCGGAGTGGCTGTTTGAGATCAAGTGGGATGGATACCGCGCAATTGCATTCATTACAAAGGGAAAGGCGCGGCTGTGTTCGCGTAATCAGAACGACCTTACAGCGCAGTTCTCGGAATTACACGATCTGCCGCAATTTATCAAAGCCGAAACTGCGGTACTGGATGGAGAGATCGTGGTTCTGGATGAACAAGGCCGGTCTTCATTCAGCCTCATGCAGCAGCGTACGGGATTCCGGAGCCATGGCCGACGGGTGCCGGGGCAATCCGGGTTGCCGTTGGCGTATTACGTATTCGACCTGATTTATCTGGACGGATATGATTTGCGGCGGGTCTCTCTGGAGGAACGCAAACAAGTGCTGGCTCAGATTGTCTCGGCTAACGAGGTGATTCGTTATTCAGAGCATTTTCTGGAACATGGGAATGCCTTGTTTGAAGCGGCCAAGAAGCAAGGGCTGGAAGGGATTCTTGCCAAGCGGCGGGACAGTTGCTATGAAGAGCGGCGCACGCGGGAGTGGCTGAAGATTAAAGTGACACAGACGATCGATTGCGTCATCGGTGGTTATACCGATCCGGAAGGCAGCCGGCAATATTTTGGATCGCTTGTGCTCGGGCTTTACAACGAGAAGGAGCAACTGGTCCACGTGGGGCAAGTCGGGACCGGATTCAATCAAAACACGCTAAAGCAAGTCTGGGGTGAGTTAAAGAAGGTGGACACCAAGCAGAATCCCTTTGATGGGCCGGTGGACGCACGCCATGTGCATTGGGTGAAGCCCGAACTCGTCACGGAAGTGAAATTTACTGAGTGGACGCACGAGACCTCAGAAGGAGGATTGAAGCTGCGGGCTCCAGTCTACATGGGATTGCGCGAAGATAAAGAGCCGAAAGAGTGCACACTGACAGGTCAGGTGGTGGAACTGGCGACGTAGCTAAACGTTCTGCGCGGGTTGACAAATGCACAGATCCTTTCTTTGCTCTGCCGCGGGTTCCTCCGGATGACAGCGGCTTCTGGTTCTCAGACATTTACTTGTGACTGGGCGGTTGCTTCCCCCGGGTGCGCCCAGAAACTCTCTTCGCGAACCCAGCGCACCAGGGGTGTGGAAGGCCGGTTCTCAGTTCTCAGTTCTCGGTTACTGAATTCCATGTCCCCGAGCCCGTTATACTTCCAGGGACACCGTTCGCCGTTCGGTCGCGATTCGGGCGAACGAGCTCCGCTCAGCATGACAACTTGTGACCTTGGAGACCCGAGCTATGGTTACGAACGTGAATTGAAAGTCACGCGCGCGATACGGCAAAATGCGAGTCAGAGATGGATCTTCTGCTGCTCGCGTTAATAGGATTCGCGTTGGCTGTCGGTGCCCCGGTGATCGGGCAACTCATCTTTGAGATCAGGCGCTAAGCGCGGGGTTCACCACACCTTACACACCTTCTCTGGCGGCTTGACCATGGGCTGTCCGGCCTTGCAGGAGAAGGCTTGCGAAAACTCCGGCATATTCACCACGACGCCGTTGATTCGGAACTTGGCGGGAGAATGAGGATCGGTGATGGCCCGCATGCGTAACTCCTCGGGACGTTCATTGGCACAGGCCCACTGGGCAAAGCCGACAAAAAACCGCTGGTCGGGAGTGAGATTGTCGATGGGATCGAGTGTCTTCCCGTTTTCCGCGCCCTGCCAGGCCATATAGGCGAGAATTTCCCCGCCGAGATCAGCGACATCTTCGCCCAATGTGAGTTCGCTGTTGATGTGAACATCGTCGACGACGACATATTGGGCATACTGGTCCTCAACGCATTTGGTACGCGTGTCGAACTTTTCGCGATCCTCCTTGGTCCACCAATTTTTCAAATTGCCCCTGGCATCGAATTGGCTGCCCTCATCGTCGAAGCCATGGGTCAGTTCATGGCCGATGGTACCGCCGGTATCGCCATAGTTTGGCGCATCGTCGAGCTTGGCATCATAGAGTGGAGGCTGCAGAACTCCCGCAGGAAAATTAATATCATTCATCTGCGGATTGTAGTCAGCATCGACGGTCGGTGGAGACATATCCCACTCTCCGTGATCGACTGGCTTTCCGACTTTATTGATATCGCGTTGGGTTTCGAATTCACGGGCGCGCTCAACGTCGCCGGCAAAATCTGCACGCGCGATATTCACTGAACTATAGTCCCGCCATTTATCGGGATAGCCGATTTTATTGCGGATTCCGGCCAGTTTGGTGAGCGCCTGCTGCCTGGTTTCCGGGCTCATCCAATCCAATGCACGAATGCGTTCGCCCATGGCATCTTCGATCCGTCGGACCATTTCCAAAGTTCGGGCTTTCATCTCCGGCGGGAAGACTTTTTGGACGTAAACCTGGCCGAGGGCCTCTCCGAGACTGTAGTCGGTATACTGCACGCAGCGCTTCCAGCGGGGCTGCTGTTCTTTTGCGCCCCGGAGATACTTACGATAGAAATTAAAATTTTCATTGACGAAGTTCGACGACAGATAGGGCGAAAACGAATCCACAATGTGGAAGCGAAGGTAAGTCTTCCAGTTCGCGAGGGGCTCGTTCGTGAATTCGGCGTTCACTTCCTTGAAGTAATCCGGGGTTGCAACATTAACGATTTCAAAATTGGGGTACTGCAGAGTTTTGTAATAAGCGTTCCAGTCCAACGCGGGGACGAGCTGATTTAGATCTGCAACTTTCATTTTGTGTTTCAGCTTGTAAGGATCGCGGCGATCGACGCGGGTGAGTTGCGCCTTCGCCAGCGACGTTTCCATGCGCATTACGGTCTCGGCGTTTTTCTTCGCGGCCTCGGCGCTGCTCCCCATCAGCTCGAAAACCTTTTGCATGTGAACCAAGTAGTGCTGGCGGATCTCCTTCGATTTCGCGTCATCATTCACGTAGTAGTCGCGATCGGGCAGGCCCAGGCCACCCTGATCGAGCAGAGCGATCTGCTGCTCGGAATCGTCCGGGTCCTGGATTGATCCTTGCGAGAACAGAATGGTTTCGCCGTAAGCGAACTGGAGATGAGCAATCCGCGGCGTAATCTCGCTCACCGATTTGAGCTCGGAAATGGCATCGAGATCGGGCTTGATTGCTGCCAAGCCACGCTTCTCAATCAAGGCTTCATCCATGCAGGCTCCGTAGTAGTCACCGATTTTCTGCGTGACGGCATCGCGCTCCATCTCGGTGGAAGCCTGTTCCAAAATGCTGCGCAACAACTTGAGATTGTCCTCGTAAAGCTTTCCGTAAACGCTCCAGGAAGTCTGGTCCGGGGGAATGGGATTGTTCTTCTGCCAACCCCCGCACGAATACTGATAAAAGTCGACGCAGGGATCCCCAGATTTATCCATGGAATTTACGTCGAGACTGGGAGTGTATGACAAGTTTGGCTGTGACGACGAGTTTGCAGATGCTTGTGCAAGAACGAGCGACGGTGTAAGGAACGGGATCGCTAAAACAAAAATTAGGTAGCGCATATTCACCATAGACGAAGATGAGAATGAAAAGTAACGAGTAGCCAATGGTACTGGAGAATGAGGGTTAATACGAGTTGAGAGGTGGGAGTCACATCAGTTCCAACGGCGTCTGAGGGGGCGAGAATCAGTCCTGACGATTTCAGGCTTGGTGCTGGTGATCTGCAACAAGGAGCGATTCCCCACGTGAACGAAACTTAACTCTCGGGCGGCGAGGAGGGCGTTAATGGCCTCACGCACCCGTGAGCGCGGAACAAAATTACCTAAAAAGGTTTCGACTTCCTGCTGATCAGCGGCTACGACACAGTCTAGATACTTTGAGACCAGCGCGGAAAGCGCTTCGGCGACCGACAGGCCAATTCCTTCTCGAACTGCGTCCGGCGACCAGCGATAAAGGACGTCCCAGAAAGCGCCCTCGTTTGGTTTGTAATCTACACGGGTGATACGCAGCTTCGACCAGAGCTCGTTCAGCGCATGATCTAAGGCTGCGAATGTGATGCTGCCGCTCAGTTCCTGCTGGAGTTTTGTTTTCGAAATTGGTCCCTGGCGGCGAATAATCTCGTACACATCGGAGGCGAGTTGGGAATACTCCGAACGCGGACCCGATTTCGGCGGCTGCTTGGGATTGCGTTCACCCTTTAGGGCATAGAAGTAGGGAAAGATGGAACCAGCTAGAAGGAAGGCATTGTTCTCTTCAAACAGATTCGCCTCATAAGCATCCCGATTACGCAGCAGACGCACCATCAACTCAACAGCGTCCCTGGCCCGAGGATCGGCGAAAGCCTGTTGCCAGGTAGGCAAACGATCATCGGATCCAACCCATGCTCCAATGAATGTAGGCAACAAGATTGGTGGCCTGAGCGGATACATCAAAGCGAAACCGACCAACTCGATGAATTCGCGAGCCTCTTCGAGAGTCCGCACGGGACGCCCGTTAAGGCGCCATTTCTCCCGCCGGAGTTGAGTGAGTTCGAGGTCGGTCATAAAAACCAGCTGTTAGCAATTGGCGGTTAGCACTTGGTTATTCTGCAGCACCCGAGCCAAATGCGAATTGCTAAACGTTAAGTGCTGTTCTCAAATTCTTTTAAATGCTTTTTGTATGTCTCGCAACGAGTATCGCAGAACGACGGGCCGTCCGTGAGGACAAGACATGGGGCATTCGGTTTTTGCAAGTTCTGCCAGCAACCATTCCATCTTGTTCTGTTCGAGTGGCATATTCACCTTGATTGCAGCATGGCAAGCGATGGACGCTGCAATGCGGGCACGAATCTTCTCCAGATTGAGCGCCTGCTCTTCGCGGCACAACTCGTCCAATAACTCGTGCAGCATGTCTTCGAGCTCGGCTGCGTCGACGCCGGCAGGAGCAACCTTCACGGCCACGCTGCGCGTACCAAAAGGTTCCGCCTCAAACCCATTGTGGTTTAACTCTTCGGAAATTTCTGCGAAAACCGCTTGCTGAGCGGGGGTGAGTTCCAGAACTAATGGCATCAGAAGGCGCTGGCTTTCCACCTTCTGCGCCGTCCTCTGCTTCAGAATTCGTTCGAACAGCACACGCTCGTGCGCGACATGCTGATCGATGATCCACAAGCCTTCAGGATTGACCGCCAGAATGAAGGACTCCCGGATTTGGCCAAGCGGTTTGAGAGAAGCAAGGGCGGGAGCCAGGTCGCTGGAAGCCTCGGGTTCTTCAGAGACAACTGGAGTGCAGTGGTCGCCAGGAACCTGGGTTGCAAATTGGGGCGCACGCGCTACTGACACGGCGGCATTGGCTTCCACATTGATCCCGCCGCTGCCGAACTGAAAACGTTCGGTCACCGGAGGAGGTACCGGAGGCTGGAGCGTGAAGGCGTGTGGCTGAAGTGGAGCATGCGCGGCGCGCCACGAGGAAATGTCGGTGATGGGGCTTGATCCTGGGGACAGAGCGGGGGTTGCTGTGGGGCGTGCCGCTATTTCGGTAGTGAACTGCGGTACGGGACGTGTTTTCATGAGGGCGGCGCGTACCGAATCGCGCACGAAATCGTGAAGCGCGGCCTGTTGACGGAAGCGGACCTCAGTTTTCGAAGGATGGACATTCACATCGACTTCCGCGCCCGGCAACTCAAGAAACAGCAGCACTACCGGATAAACGGTGGGCGGAATGATGTTGCGATAGGCCTCGGTGAGCGCGTGCTGGATGAGGCGATCGCGGATTAAACGGCCGTTGACGAAGACATAGATGGAATTGCGGTTGAGCTTTTGAATTTCCGGTTTGGAAACAAATCCGTGTACTCGCAGTTCTCCGGGCTCACGAGGTGCGTGATCTTCGACTTCATCTTTGCGGCGCCAAGGCGGAGGTTGAGGAAGGCCAATGCGCTCTAGAGGCTGCACGGCGGCGATCGGGACAAGCTGGTCGAGGACGTCTTTGCCGAAGACCTGGAAAACCCTTTCACGATGTCCGGCAACCGGCGGGGCAACCAACATCGCGTTGGTAGCCGAATGCAGTTCGAAATGCTTGTCGGGATGGGCGAGAGCATAGTGCGTGACCAGCGAGGCAATGTGCGAAAGTTCGGTGGATTCGGATTTCAGGAACTTTTTTCGCGCCGGTGTATTGAAAAAGAGGTCGCGGACGGTGATGGAGGTACCTAGCGGCAGGCCGGCTTCTTCAACCCGGAAGATTTTGCCGCCGTTGATTTCCACGATAGTGCCGGCGGCATCTTCGGCAGCATGGGTTTCGAGGCGCAGGCGCGAGACCGATGCGATGGATGGCAAGGCCTCGCCACGAAATCCCAGAGTCGCGACGTTGAGCAGATCGTCGGCATTCTTGATCTTCGAAGTAGCATGTCGCTCGAAGGCGAGCAGAGCATCGTCGCGCACCATGCCACAACCGTCGTCGACAATCTGAATCAGCTTCTTGCCGCCGGCCTCGACTTGAAGTTTTATGCGCCCGGCGCCGGCATCGAGAGAGTTTTCCAGGAGTTCTTTAACGACGGAGGAAGGGCGCTCCACGACTTCACCTGCCGCAATCTTGTTGGCAACAGCTTCAGAAAGAACGTGGATTTTAGCCATACCGTAAAGAGATCCCTCGCTGCGCTCGGGATTTCAGTTGCGGGCTCCCGCTCCGCTCGTTTTCAGCCTGCCCTGAACCACCGAACAAATGGTGAGGGCGCCGAACGAGGCCCGCAAGACGCCTCAAGTGTCGCAGATGGAAGTAGAAAAGCAAAGCAGAGTGCTGTGGATTAGAGGACCTCTTCTCGACTCTGAATGTGGTCTCGATCCTAGATTAGGAGCCGAAGCCGAGGCGCCACGGGGGAGCGCTGTCTTGTTGGGTTCGAACTGGCAGACGGCGTGAAACAACCTCCAGCACCGAGGTGTTGACCCAGACATCGTGCACTCCCGAGAGCAATTGCTGCACCATGTAGAGTTTTCGGTCGCCGAGCTTGGTTTGCGGCGAACAACGTAGCCGGTTCTTCACCTTGCTGGGATTGCGCCAGACAATTTCCAATTTCGCCATTCGAGACTCCGTAAATATTGGTTACTGTCGCGACCAGTATTCGACGCTGCCCTGGGCGCCTCCTGTAGGGACTGTCACCATGCGAGGTGACGCCGATCACAATGAGGAGCCGCTCTAGTGTAAAGCGTAATGGGATGTTGTGAATATGGGCGTTTCCGAATCGGGAATGGCTGAAGAGTGCGGTGTGGAAATCGCAGCCCTGCCAAAACGCCCGCAAAAGTGGACCCTTTGCAAAGACCGAACGCTCACTTCTTGATTTGAATTCCCAATTCTTTCAATTGGGCTTCGCTGACCGGGGTTGGCGCGTCCACCATCAGATCCACCGCGCGAGCGGTTTTTGGGAACGGAATGACTTCGCGGAGGCTGTCGGCTTCGGCCAGGATCATCACGATTCGATCGAGTCCCAAAGCGATACCGCCGTGGGGAGGAGTTCCATACTCGAGAGCTTCCAAAAAGAAGCCGAAGCGGCTGCGCGCTTCTGCTTCGGTCATGCCGAGTGCATGAAAGATCTTGCTTTGGATGTCCTGGCGATGAATTCGGATGGAGCCAGATCCCAGCTCAGTGCCATTCAGCACGGCGTCGTAAGCCAAGGCGCGCACCGCAGCCGGATCGGATTCGAGCTTATCCATGTCGTGCTCGTGGGGCGAGGTGAAGGGGTGGTGCGCCGCTGCCCAGCGCTGTCCTTCTTCATCCCATTCGAACATGGGAAAATCTGTCACCCACAAAAAGCGGAAATCGTGATCGGGATTGCCGGTTCGCTTGAATGCTCCATGGCGGTCGGCATACTTCTGGGCCAGCGCCAAGCGAAGCAGACCGGCAGCGGTATAGACGGCGTGGTCGTGCTGCTTGACTTCGGGCTTCACGCCGCCTTCCGATTTGTGTTCCGCAGGCTTGCCATTGGCGGCGACCAGGACGATCAGATCGTCAGGTTCCGCATGCGTCTTGTCACGGATTTTTGCAGCGGTTTCGGGGAAATTCTTCTCCACACGTTTGAAGTCTTCAAAAAGCTTGGCGTTGGCTTTGGCGGTCAACATCGGCTTGATCTCGTCGCGTTCCTTGCGCGAAAGATCGCCGACTTTAGGAATACGAATGGCAACCACGGGCAGATTCGGGCTAATCGCGAGAGTTTGCAGATTTTCCGCGGTAAATGCGTCGCGCACGTCGGTCATAGCAGGCAGGCGCATGTCCGGCTTGTCGCTGCCGTAGAGGCGAATGGCCTCGTCATAGCTCATGTGCAGGAACGGCGTCTTGATCTCGTGGCCGGCCGATTTGAATGCACTGGTGAGCAGCCCCTCCACAACTTCGTAAACGACCTCTGGCTGGGGGTACGAGATTTCCAAGTCGATTTGCGTGAATTCAGCCTGGCGGTCGGCGCGAAAGTCTTCATCGCGGAAGCAGCGCACGATTTGAAAATATTTGTCGAACCCGGAAATCATCAGAATCTGTTTGAAAAGCTGGGGAGATTGCGGCAGAGCGTAAAACGATCCTGGTTGGACCCGGCTGGGAACGAGATAATCGCGCGCACCCTCGGGAGTGGAACGCGTCATGAACGGGGTCTCGATCTCAAAAAAACCTTGCGATGAGAGATATGCACGGATGGCGATGGAAATCTTGTGGCGGAGCTCGATATTGCGCTGCATCGCCTCGCGGCGCAGATCGATGTAACGATACTTGAGCCGCATTTCTTCATTGGGTAAAACTGTGTCGCCGGGCAAGAACGGCGGCTGCTTCGATTCGTTCAGAATGCGCAGCTCAGTGGCGATCAACTCGACTTCGCCAGTGGAAATGTTCTTGTTTACGGTATTGGGATCCCGCTTCTTCACGGTTCCAATCGCCGCAATCACGTACTCATTGCGCAACTCGCCGGCTTTCTGATGCAACGCCGGATTGCTTTCCTTGTCGAAGACGATTTGCGTAATGCCGGTGCGATCACGAATGTCGATGAAGAGGAGGTTGCCGAGGTCGCGCCGGCGATTGACCCAGCCCATGAGCACGGCCTGTTTGCCGGCATCGGTTGCACGCAGGGCGCCGCAGGTCTGAGTCCGCCGAAGATCGCCTAAAAAGTCGAGCACACGTGCCTTTCGATTGGAATCTTGATGGAAAACTGAAACGGTGATTATAAATGTTCGGCGGATTTACTGCGGTGTCGGGTGTGGGTCAGTTTGCCACAAAAGGAAGCGCGCCAAGCGTGCGGTTACTTGCCTCGCAAAAAGCGCGAGGCATTCGCACGGCCCGCCCAGATCCCTCGCCGCGCAATGAGGCTTGCTCGGGATGACAATGGCAAACCAACCCGTCACTCGGTGTCGTATCAGTTTGACAAAGGCCGATACAAAATTGGTGCGTCTCTGAGGAGTGATACAGTTTCAACCTGCGCAGCATGGTAGTCGTGCCAATGATCGCTGGAGGCAAGAATGAAGGCATCTACGCTTTATCGAGTTGCGGCGGTCCTTCTGCTTCTTTTCGCGGTGGGACACACGCTCGGCTTTCGCCAGTCTGATCCCAAATGGGGAGTTGCAGCTGTTCTTGGCTCAATGCAGTCAATTCACTTTGACGTGCAGGGGTTCAACCGCACATATTGGGACTTGTTTGAGGCAGCCGGATTCTCTGTCGGGGTGTTTTATCTGTTCGCGGCGATACTCGCGTGGCAACTAAGTGGCCTGCCAGCGGCAACTCTGGCGCTCATGCGTGGCACTACGTGGGCGTTCGCAGCTTGTTTTGCTGCCATCACCGTTATCAGCTGGAGATTTCTTTTTGTCGTGCCAATAGTTTCCTCGATCATTGTCACATTGTGTTTGACTGCGGCGGCGTGGGTTGGAGCAAGGCACGGTTCAGTTTTCGCGGCGCGATCGTAAGCGCGAGGCTATAGCAACATTCCAGCAATGGAAGCTGAAATCAGGTTGGCCATGGTTCCGGCAAACATGGCGCGAAATCCGAGGCGGGCGAGTTCGCCGCGTTTGTTTGGAGCGAGGGCGCCGATTCCGCCGATCTGAATGCCGATCGAACTGAGGTTCGCAAAACCGCAAAGTGCGAAGGTGGCGATGGTGAAGGAACGCGGATCGAGCACGGCTCTCTGTGGGCCGAGCAAGGAAAAAGCCACGAGTTCGTTGAGCGCCATGCGAGTGCCGAGGAGATTGCCGATGGCCGAGCAATCTCGCCAGGGAATTCCGATGACCCAGGCAATTGGGGCAAAAATGGTGCCGAAAATGCGCTCGAGACTGGTGGGAAACCAGCGAAAGCCGATGTGCGCTAAGCCATTATGAATTCCGCCCAGAATTCCGTTGGTGAGGGCGATGAGCGCGAGAAACGAGATCAGCATGGCGGCGATGTTGAGTGCGAGATGCAAGCCATCGGTTGTACCGCGGGAAACTGCGCCCAAGAGATTTTCCTTTTCTTCTTCCTCAATTTCTTCCTTGCTCATGATGACCACGCCGGCCGTTTTGGGTTTTTCGACCTCCGGGACCAACATTTTCGACATGAGGATGGTTCCCGGGGCGGTCATGATGACGGCGCTGAGCAGGTGTTTTGGTTCGATTCCGAAAGCGATGTAGGCAGCCATGATTCCGCCGGAAACATGGGCCATGCCACTGGTCATAACCGTCATGAGCTCGGAGCGGGTCATCTCTGGCAAGAAAGGACGGATGGTGAGCGGCGCCTCGGTTTGTCCCATGAAAATGCTGGCGGCGACGTTCAGGGATTCGGCTCCGCTCGCACCCATGACGCGGGTCATCACCCGCGCCGCCTGCCGCACGATGAACTGCATGACTCCGTAGTGATAGAGAATGGCGAAGAACGCGGCAATAAAAATGACTGTCGGGAGAACCTGAAACGCAAAATAGAATCCGAGACGCGAACCTTGCTTGCCGAGATCGCCGAAGACGAAGGAAGAGCCGGCAAACGCATAGCTGAGCAGCCGGTTTACGGCGTCACCGGCTTTCTGAAAGATGATGCGGCCCGCCTCGACTTTCAAGACAAAAACTGCGAAGGCGAATTGCAAGCCCAATCCCCAAGCAACCGTTTTGACACGAATGGCGCGGCGATTGGTGGAGAACAGAAAGGCGAAACCGAGCATGGTGAGGATGCCCAGAATCCCGGTAAAACGGCCCATCAGTTCTTACCTCCTGAGCTGGGGATGACACGACGCACCAAGGGTCTTGGCCCGGTTGGCGCAGCGCCCGCGATGTGGTAACTCTCATGAATTAGCTGTTTCGCGCGCTCGGCGCGTGGTTCTGAGTTGTAATGAATAGTTGCGAGCGGCTCCCTGGCGCTGACCGGGTCACCAATTTTCTTGTGCAACACGATTCCGACGGACGGATCGACAGCGTCCTCTTTCTTGTCGCGGCCGCCACCGAGGACCACGCAAGCTGTTCCCATCGCTTCACAATCAATGGCAGCCACATAACCGTTTTCCGGGCTGACGATCTGATGAGTGTGCTTTGCGCGGGGAAGTTGTGTCGGATGATCGAGGGCAGAGAGATCTCCGCTTTGCAATTGAACCATCTCGCGAAACTTCGCCAATGCGCGGCCGGAGTCGATGATTTGCAACGCAGTTCGTTTGCCCTCCGCCAAGGACGAAACAGCACCTCCAACCAGGAACATCCAAGCTGCGAGCTCGAGGCACAGTTCGCGGAGATCGGGGGGACCCTCGCCGTGCAGGATTTCAAGCACCTCGGCCACTTCGAGCGAATTGCCGATTTTGAGCCCGAGCGGCTGATCCATGTCGGTAATAAGAGCGACAACCTTCTTGCCCATGCGCTCGCC
>Ga0187779_10002203_pt1 | contig 11986 bp, 6 predicted proteins | sample 1015_Q2_SP10_10__FD_132435 | JGI IMG/M metagenome (GOLD analysis project Ga0187779, IMG submission 132435) | Tropical peat soil microbial communities from peatlands in Department of Meta, Colombia - 1015_Q2_SP10_10_MG | ecosystem: Environmental > Terrestrial > Soil > Wetlands > Peat | place... | reverse complement strand
CCACGTCAAGCAGGCGGGCTCGGTGGTTCGCCCGGAGGACCTCCGCTTCGACTACTCGCACTTCCAGGCTCCCACGCCGGCGCAGCTGGAGGAGGTGGAGGACCTGGTCAACGGGTGGATCCGCGAGAACACCGACGCGACGACCCGGGTGATGGCGCTCGACGAGGCCAAGGCGGCCGGGGCGGTGGCGCTCTTCGGCGAGAAGTACGGGGACCGGGTGCGCGTGGTCAGCGTGCATCCCGAGTCCACCGAGCTGTGCGGTGGAACCCACGTGCGCCGGAGCGGGGACATCGGGCTGTTCAAGATCACCTCCGAGTCCTCCATCGCCTCGGGGGTGCGGCGCATCTTCGCGCTCACCGGCGCCGGAGCGATGTCCTGGGTGCGGGAGCTGGAGCACGAGGTGCGCCGGGCGGCGGAGCTCCTTCGCACCTCGCCCAAGGAGCTGGTCAGGCGGGTGGAGGCGACCCAGAAGCGGGTCAAGGAGCTGGAGCGCGAGGTGGAGGAGGCGACGCTCCGGGCCTCGTCGGGGTCGGGCGACGTCCTCGCCCAGGTGCGGGAGGTGAACGGCATCAAGGTGCTCGCCACCCGGGTCGAGCCGGCCGATGCCAAGCGCTTCCGCGGGCTCGCCGACCAGTACCGCGATCGGCTCCGGTCCGGGGTGGTGGTGGTGTGGGGCGAGAAGGACGGCAAGGGGCTGGTGCTGGTGGCGGCGACCAAGGACCTGGTGGAGAAGGGGCTCTCCGCCGGAGAGCTGGTGCGCGAGGTGGCGCGCGAGGCGGGCGGCGCCGGCGGCGGCAAGGCCGACCTGGCGCAGGCCGGAGGGGGCGATCCGGCGCTCCTGGCCCGAGCGGTGGAGCGGCTGGTGGCGCGGGTCGGCTCCTAGCGCCGGCCGATCCCGGGGTAAGTTCTTGCATTCGGGACAGCTCGGGTCATCGTGACCCGGGACCTGACGGCCCACCCCGGATGGATTTCACGCCGCTCCGCATCCGCTTGCCCTTCGGAAGCGAGGACGAGTTCATCGCGCGCTACGGCGTCCACGTCGGCCGGGATGGCTTCTTCCTCGCCACCCGGGCGCCGAAGGCGCCGGGGACGCAGCTGGCCTTCGACCTCGTGCTTCAGGACGGGAGCCCGGTCCTCTCCGGAGAGGGCGTGGTGGCGCGGGTGGTCTCGGGCAACCGCACCGGGATGGTCATCCGCTTTCTCCACCTCGACGCACGGGGCACGGCGCTGGTGGAGCGCATCGTCGCCGGCCGGCCCGTCGCGCGGGCGCCGACCCCGGCGCGCACCGAGACCTCGGAGGCCCCCACCTGGCCCGGCGACCCCGTCCGCGACGTGGCCCGCATCACCGCCGCCGGCGGGCGGCCCCGGCCTCCCGGCCCGGCCGCTCCCGCGCCGCCTCCGGAACCGCCCTCGAGCCCGACCCCGGTCGACGACCTCGCCCCGCCGCCGGAGGAAGCTCCGACCTGGCCCGGCGACCCGACGCGCGACCTGGCCCGCATCGCCGCCGCCGGCGCAGCCGGGGCGCCGCCGGTGGATGTCGTCCCCCGGCCGGCCGAGCCGAAGGCGCCTGCCGCTCCACCGGTGGAGACGGCCGCCCGCGTGGCCTCGTTCCCGCCGCCGCCGCCCCGTGCACCGGAGCCTCCCCCGCGCGCTCCCCGGCCGCTCGGGCCCGCGGCGCCGGAGCCCACGGGACGGGACGCCTCCCCACCGCCGCCGGAGGCGGACGTCCCGCTCCATCTGCGGCCCACTCCGGCGGTGGGCGTGCCGCGCGCGCCCGCGCCGAAGGGCGAGGCCCACGTGCACACGGCCATCACGCCGGTCCGCGGCGTTCCGGTCCTGGGACCCGAGGTGGTCGCCCTTCTCTCCGGCGGCGAGCCGGAGGCGGAGGGCGAGCAGCCGACGGGCCCGGGCGCCCGGCCCCTCCCGACGACGGACGTGCCGGGCCGGCCGCCCGCCGGCGAGCTCTCGCCCTCACCGCTCGAGGCCGGACCGGCGGCCCCGGCACCGGTCGGCTCCCCGCCCACCGTGCCGCGCGACGGCGTGCCGTCCCCCGGGCTCGGGTCGGGCTTCCGGGCACGCGCCCCCGAGGCCATCCCCCTTCCCGCCCCGTCGACCGCGCAGCCCGCGAAGCGTGCCCCTGCGCCGCCGGCTCCCCCAGCACAGGGCGGCGCTCGGCCTGGCGCCGAGGCCGCGGCCCTGACCACTCCGCCGGTCCGGCCCCCCGCGTCGGAGGTCCCCGCCGCCGACCTGTCCCGGGCGGCGACGGAGCCCGAGACGCTCCTCGCCCCGGCCGGCCCGAGCCTCCTGACCGCCACGGTCGAGGCGCGCGGCGTCCAGGCACCCTCCTCCGGTCCGGCTGCGGGCGAGACGCCCGCGGCGGCGCGGACCGAATCGCCGGCGAGCGTGGTCGTGCTCGGCCTCGACATCGGGACCACGTCTGCGCGCGTGGCCTGGGCGCGCGACGGCCGGACGGAGGTCCTGGGAGCCGACGCCGAGGGCCCGGAGACGGTCCCCTGCCGGCTGGTCCGGGACGGACACGGTGTCCTGCGCGTGCAGCAGCCCGGCGAGCCCGACGAACCGCTCTGGGTGGGCAGCCCGGTGACCTTGCTCGGCGCCCACGCCGACTCCCCGGCCATCCGGACCCTGCTCCGCCGGTGGCCGGTGGCCATGGTCGCCGACGAGCGCGGCGAGGTGGCCTTCGACTGGGCCGGCGTCACCGTCACCCCGGTGGAGCTGGTGGCGGTGCTCGTGCGCTCGCTCCGGACGGCGGCCGAGCGCCGCACCGGAGCCGCCTGCACCCAGGCGGTGCTCGTCGTGCCGGCCGCCTTCACCCTCCTCCAGCGCGCCCGGCTGCGCGAGGCCGCCGAGCGGGCCGGCCTCACCGTGCTCCGCCTCCTCAACGCGCCCACCGCCGCCGCTCTGGCCTATGCCCACGACCGGGGGATGGCCCGCCGGCGGGTGCTCGTCTGGCGCATGGGCGCGGCCACCAGCGACGCGGCGGTGGTGGCCATCAGCGGAAACGACCTGGACGTGGTGTCCTCGGGAGGGGACGGCGCCCTGGGCGGAGCCAACTTCGACGAGGTGCTCGCCCTGGCCCTGGACAAGACGGCGCGCACCGACCCGGCCCGGCTCCGGACCCGCGTTGCGCAGGCGGAGCGCTGCCGGTACGCGCTGACCTCCGCCGAGCGGGCGCTCGTCCCGCCGGCGCTGGAGGGCGAGCCGGTGATCAGCGTCTCGCGCGGTGACCTCGAGGTGCGCACCGCCGCCCTGGTCGAGCGCAGCGTGCTGCTGGCCCAGGAGGTCCTGCGGGCGGCCTCCCTGAGCGCGGAGAACATCGACGCCCTGGTGCTGGCCGGCGGCATGGCCCGCGTGCCGCACGTGCGGCGGGCGGTGGAGGCGGCCTTCGGCAAGCCGGCGGTGGACGTCGATCCGGTGGCCGCTCCCGCGGTCGGCGCGGCGCTGCTCGGCGCCGCCCTGAGCGCGCCGGCCAGCGGCAAGGCCCGGCCCAGCGTGGTCGAGGTGCTCGCCGTCCCGCTCGAGGCCGTCGCTCCGGAGTTCGGCCACCAGCGCGCGCTCGACCGGAACACCCGTCTTCCGGCGGAGAAGACCCTCGCCCTCACGCTGCCTCCCGGTCAGCCGCTCGAGGTCCAGCTCTTCCAGGGGATGGCGCGCGCGCCGGACCCGCGCAGCTTCCTCGGGCTCCTCCACGCGGCCGGCGTGGAGCGCTCCGGGGAGTGGGCGCTGCACCTGTCGCTCGGTGCGGACGGTCTCTTCCAGGGAGCGGTCACTCCCCCCGGGGGAAAGCGGAGGCCGCTCGTGCTGCAGGCCGCCCCTCCGCCGGAGGATGCGGAGGCGTCGGAGGAGACGGGCACCGAGGAGCCGGATCCCGGAGCGCGACTCATCGGCGGGTTGAAGCGGCTCTTCGGGCGGCGCTGAGGCGGCCCGGCGCTTCAGAGCGCGGTGGCGGCGAGGACGCTGGCCGGGCTCGGGTCCTCGGCGAACGTCGCCAGGAGCGCGTCGGCCGGGGAGCGCCCGGTGCGGGCGATCTCCTCGAGGGGCTCGAGCAGGGGAACATCGAGCGGATCCAGGCGCGCGAGTCCCTCGCGGGCCACCGCCACCATCCCCCGCGCCAGCTCGCCGAGCGGGACGCCGCGGACCGCCCCGTGGAGACCATTCTTCTGGGCCTCGGCATGGAAGGCGAGGTGCTCGGCAAAGGGAAGCGCGGGCAGGAGCCGGCCCGCTTCCTCGAGCGCCCGCCGGTCGTAGAGCAGACCGCGCCACAGGGCGGCCAGCGCCCCGGCGGTGGCCAGCGAGCCCGAGTCCGCCGAGCGCACCTCGAGGACCGACTTGATGCGCACCTCGGGGAAGAGGGTGGAGAGGTGGTCCGTCCAGTCCGCGGAGAGCGCCGGCGCCCCTTCCCAGCCCCCGGAGAGGAGCTGGCGGAAGGTGAGCCGCGGGGTGAGGTAGCGGCCCTCGCGCCGCAGGAAGAGGAGCGGCGCATCCAGAGCCCAGTCGCAGTAGGCGCGGTAGCTGAACGAGCCGTCCACGAGCGCCGGGAAATACCCGCAGCGCGTGGGGTCCACCTCGTTCCACACGCGGCTCCGGTAGGACTGCCAGCCGGAGGGGCGGCCCTGGACCAGGGGGCTGTTGGCGTAGAGCGCCACCAGCACCGGGGCGAGGCGGGCGGCGAGGGTCACTTTCCGGGCGCAGTCGGCCTCGTCCGTCCAGTCCAGCGAGACCTGGGTGGTGCAGGTCATGAGCATCATGTCCAGCGCCAGGCGGCCCCGGCCGCCGAGCGTGCCGCGCATCGCCGAGTAGCGCTCCTTCGGCATCCAGGGCATCTCCGCCGGCACTCCCCACGGTCGGTACCCGATGCACACCGGGACGAGCCCGAGCGCGGCGGCCGCGGCCCGGAGATGCGCCGCGTGCGCGACGCTCTCGGCGTGCGCCTCGCGCGCGGTCCGGAACGGGGCGCCGGACAGCTCCACCTGGCCGCCCGGCTCGAGCGAGACGGCGAGGCGATCGCGGGTCAGGGCGATGGTCGGCCCCCCCGGGACGTCGCGGAAGGCCCGGTAGCCGGCCGCCTCCAGCGAGGCGAGCAGGGCACCGATGCCGTCCGGCCCCGGGTAGGGCACCGGCCGGTTCGACGCCCGCGGGTACACGAAGCGTTCGTGCTCCAGCCCCACCTGCTCCTGGCCGGGGGTCCGCTCCGCCTGGCGAAAGGTCTCCACCAGCGCCTCGGGGCTGGTCAGCGTCCGGAGGTCGGTGGGAGCACGGTCGAGCGACATCGAGCGAGCGCCTGTCTAACCCCCCGCGCAGTCGGCCGCTGCTTCAATCGGACGGGACAGGGGCGCGAGGCGGCACGGTTGCCTTGAAGGGCCTCTGGCCCGGCGATTAGAGTCGACGGGAACAAACCGTGAGGCGCCTCTGTAGAGTAGGCCCTCCACCCTATGCGCCTCCTCCGCCGATTCCTCCTCGTCGTCGCCCTGCTCGGCGCCTGGGCCTTCGTCGGCCGCGACCGCGCCCCGCTCCCCGTCACCTTCAACGAGGCCGTCGCCGGTCCGGCCGCCGGGCCGTCGCATCTGGAAGGGGCCCCCGACGGGCTGCGTCCGGCGGACAAGTCCAGCCACGACCTCACCGCGCTGCGCATCTTCAACAAGGTCGTCCTCCACGTGAAGGACAACTACGTCGACCCGAAGCGCATCCGGCCCAAGGAGATGCTCATCCAGGCGCTGGAGAGCGTGGAGCGCACCGTGCCCGACGTCCTCGTCGAGGCGGACAAGGACCAGGGGCACGTCAAGCTGAACGTGAACGGCAAGGTGCGCGACTTCGACATCAGTCACGTCGATTCGCTGTGGAAGATGTCGTTCACCATGAAGGACATCTTCGACTTCATCGCCTCCAACATGCGCCCGGTGGAGGACACGCGTGAGGTGGAGTACGCGGCCATCAACGGGATGCTCTCCACGCTCGACCCGCACTCCATCCTGCTCAAGCCGGAGCAGTACCGGGAGATGCGGCTCCAGACGAAAGGGGAGTTCGGCGGGCTGGGCTTCGTCATCCAGATGCGGGAGGGGAACCTGACGGTGATCAAGGTCCTTCCCCAGACGCCTGCTTTCCGCGCCGGCATCAAGCGCGACGACGTGATCCGCAAGATCGGCGAGGAATCCACGGTCAACATGGACCTCAACGAGGCGGTGTCCAAGCTGCGCGGCCCGGTGGGGAGCCGGGTGACGATCACCGTCGATCGCAAGGGCCTGGACAAGCCGATGGTGCTCACCCTGGCCCGCGACATGATCTCCATCGAGTCGGTCCAGTCCAAGCTCCTCGCCGGGAACGTGGGCTACGTGCGCCTGAAGAACTTCCAGGGCAACACCACCCGGGACGTCCAGGCGGCGCTGGCCAGGCTGGGGCAGGAGGCCAAGGCCACCGGCGGGCTGAAGGGCCTGGTCCTCGACCTGCGCGGCGACCCGGGGGGTCTGCTCGAGCAGGCGATCCAGGTGACCGACCTGTTCGTCAGCCAGGGCACCATCGTCACCACCGTGGCCCAGATGGAGCGGGTGCGCGAGGAGAAGCGCGCCCACTCCGACGAGGGCGACGTCACCGTCCCGCTGGCGGTGCTGGTCAATCCCGGGAGCGCCTCGGCCTCGGAGATCGTCGCCGGCGCCCTGAAGAACCTCAACCGGGCGACGATCATCGGCCAGCAGACCTTCGGCAAGGGATCGGTGCAGGTGCTCTACGAGTTCGGCTCCACCTCCGGCAACCCCAACGACGAGAGCGCCCTCAAGCTCACCATCGCCAAGTACCTCACCCCGGGCGACGTCTCCATCCAGGAGGTGGGGATCGAACCGGACATCGAGCTCGTCCCGACCCGCGTCACCGCCGACCGGGTCAACGTCTTCGCCCCGCGCAAGACCATCGGCGAGGCGGACCTGGACCACCACTTCGGAAATCCGGGCAGCCAGGCGACGGCCACCAAGCGCGACGACGTGCTCGGGCGCGAGAAGCCGGTGGCCACGGTGCGCTACCTGAAGGAAGACCCCAAGCAGAAGGACGCCTCGGCCCGCCAGCAGAAGGCGGAGGAAGGCAAGGACCCCAAGCTGTCGCGGACGGACAAGAGCCTGGGCAAGAAGAAGCCGGGCGAGCCGGATCAGCTCCCGGAGGCCGAGCCGGGGCACATCGACGAGGACCTCTACGACCAGCTCGATGCCGAGAGCCAGGACGAGGTGAAGGAGGACTTCGAGGTCCTCTTCGCCCGGGATTTCGTGCTCAAGGCCCCGGCCAACCAGCGAGACCGGATGCTCGCGCTCGGCAAGCCGTTCATCGAGGAGCGCCAGGAGAAGGAGCAGGAGCGGATCAGCGCGGCCATCGCCGCCCTGGGCGTGGACTGGAGCCCTGGACCGAGCCCGAAGGCGCCGCAGATCCAGGCCGTCCTCAGGCCCGGCCCGGAGCGCCGCCTCCAGGCCGGGGAGCGGTTCGAGCTCGAGCTCACCGTGGAGAACCGCGGGCCGGAGGCGATCAAGCGCCTGCGCGCCTGGACGGAGAGCGAGAACCCCCTCCTCGATCGCCGCGAGTTCCTGCTCGGGGCGCTCAAGCCGGGCGAGAAGCGCAGCTGGAAGGTCCCCGTCCAGATTCCCAAGGACGTCACCAGCCGGCGGGACGACGTGACGGTGAAGTTCCTCGACGACGCCGGTCCGCTCCCCGAGACGCTGGTCGCCGAGCTGAACTTCGCCGAGCTTCCGCGGCCGGCTTTCGCCTTCGGCTGGCAGGTGATCGACGACTGCCCGGTCTGCAACGGTGACGGCGTCACCCAGCGCGGCGAGTCGGTGCAGATCCTGGTCGACGTGACCAACGTCGGCTCGGGCAAGGCCCTCGACGCCTTCGCGCAGATCAAGAACGCCGCCGACCAGAACGTGTTCATCGACAAGGGCCGCTACCGCCTGGGGGACATCGCCCCCGGGGAGACGAAGACCGCCCGGTTCCAGCTGGAGGTGAAGAAGGGGTACGTGGGCGAGACCTACCCCCTCAAGTTCGCGGTGGGAGACGTGCAGCTCGAGGAATTCGCCGCCGAGAAGCTCCTGCTCCCGGTCTCGGACCGCCCGCTGGCGGTGGAGGCGAGGAAGGGATTGGTCCGCATCGACGGCGGTGCGGCCGTCTACGGCCGGCCCGATTCCCAGGCGGCAGCCCTCTTCCGCGTGGCCAAGGGCGGCACGGTGGTGCCCGAGCTGGCCCGCGTGGACGGGATGGTGAAGGTGGAGCTGGAGAAGGGCCGGTTCGCCTTCGTGCGCGGGCAGGACGCCCGCGAGGTGAAGACCGCCAAGCCGGCTGGACCGAAGGACTTCCTGTCCGTTCCGTTCCGCGAGCCGCCGCAGATCTCCGTCAACGTCGAGCCGGAGAAGGGCGGGGTGGTGGCCTCGGGGGATCGGTTCACGCTCACCGGCACGGTGAGCGATCCGCTCGGCATCCTGGACATGTACGTGCTGGTCAACGACCAGAAGGTCTTCTTCCGCACCGTGGAGCCCAAGGCCCCGGACACCACCCGGGTGAAGTTCAGCACCGACTTCCCCCTCAAGGAGGGCGCGAACTACGTCCTGGTGGTCGCTCGGCAGACGCCGGACTACGGCGCCCGGCGGGCGCTGGTCATCCGGCGCCGCCCGGCGGCGGTCGCCCAGGCGCTCTCGCATGCCGATGGAGCCGTCGGCGGGTGGACCCGCCCCGAGGGCACGCCTCCCCCTCCGCCTCCCGACGCGCGCGCCGCGGGCAAGCCCTAGGCTCCTCCCGCAGTCCCAGGGTCGGTCAGCGCGGCACGCATCGCCCCCGGACGGTTGGTGATCAGCGCGTCGATGCCCCAGCGGCGGAGCTGGCGCGCCCGGACCGGGTCATCCACCGTCCAGACGCAGATCTCCTTCCCCTGAAGGTGCCAGGCCTGGGCGCGCACCTCGCTGACCAGGACGTCGCCAGGATGAACGGCGTCTCGCCCGGCGAGGCGGGCGAGGACGCCGGCCTCGAGCCAGAAGGGCCGAGCGGGGTCGATCAGGTACCCGCGTCTCAGGGAGGGAGCCCGCGCCGCCAGGGCGAGCAGGCAGAGCGGCTGGAAGGACGACACCACCACCCGCCGCTCCTCTCGGTGCGCAAGCAGCAGCCGGGCCACGCTCGCCGCCAGCCCGAGGCCCGCGCCATCGGCCTTGAGCTCGACGTTGATGCAAGCCGTCCCCGGGAGAGCCTCGAGCACCTCGGACAGGAGCGGGATCCGCGCCGGCGCCCGCCCGCCGGGGGTGCCCACGTCGAGCGTCCGCAGCGTCGACCAGGGTGTCTCCGCCACCCGACCCGGCCGCCCGGCGAGACGGTCCAGGGCATCGTCGTGAAAGACGACCACCTCGCCGCTCCCGCACAGCCGAGCGTCGAGCTCCACGCCCTCCGCGCCCTGGGCCAGCGCGAGCTGGAACGCCTGGAGCGTGTTTTCCGGCGCATCGGCGCTCGCGCCGCGGTGGCCGAGGATGCGCATCTCGGGCGGGGTGCACCTCCGTTGGAGAACGGCTACGGCGCCGGTGCCATGCCGGTCAAGCCCGGGGGGCGTGTCCCGGGCCCCTTGCGCCCGGGACCCCGCCGATGCGAGGGTGCCCGGCTGGCGATGCCGCGCGTCGGACTCGGAGAGCTGCTGGTCATCGGCTTCGTGCTGCTGGTGGTGCTCTCCGCCTCGCGCATGGCGGCGCTGGGAAATGCCCTCGGCAAGTTCGTCTACTCCTTCCGCAAGGCGGCGCGCGGCGAGGGCTTCGTCGACGCCCGCCCCCTGCCCCGCGCGTCTCCCGCCGAGGAGGCCGAGGCCACGCCCGCCGAGCACCCGCCGGCCGGCCCCACGCGTTCCTGAAGGGCCCCGCGCGGAGGTCAGGCGTCGTCGTCGAGGGTGACCGCCGCCGGCTCGGGCGCAGCCAGGCGCTCGGGCGAACCGGACCGGAGCAGGTGGCGCGCCTCGGCGCGGACGCTGGGGTGCAGCCCCCCGTCGCCCGCCACCTCCTCCCAGTCCGAGCGGACGAGCAAGGGCAACAGCTTCACCCCCACCTCGGGCGGCAGGTAGGGATTCAAGACGAGCGCCCGGCGGACGGCCCGTCGCTGACCCCAGCGAGACCGCCAGATCTCCACCAGCGGAGCGGCGGCGGCGGGCCGGCGCGCGGCCAGCCGCACGACGCGCTCCTCGGTAAGCCGTGGGTTGAGGAGCAGGTTTCGGACCACCGTCGGGTGACTGGCCCGGGCCAGCCGAGAGAGGGCATCCGGGTCACGCGCGCAGCGGGCCCGGGTCTTGAGGAAGCCCAGCGTCTCCGGGAAGGTGCGTGCGTCGGTGCGCGCTCCGGCGTCCTCGTCCAGGCTTCGCCACGCCGGCCCGGAAGCGAGGAGGCCGGCCACCTCCTCACCGAGCGCCTCGGGCGGAAGGAGGGCCAGGGTGCCCCCCACCTCTCGCGCCAGGCGCGGATCCTCGAGGGCGGAGAGGACGGCGCCGAGCACGCACAGCGCGGCTTCGTCCCCGGAGCGTGACAGGGCCAGGAGGTTGGTCAGCATCCGGGCGGCGTCGGGCGGGGCCAGGGCACGGAGCGCGCGGGCCACCGCGTGCCGGCGGAGGGCCGCGCCCCCGGCCACCGCGTGCATGCGCTGGACGAATCGTACCGCGTCCTCCGATGGGTGGGACCTCCCGACGGTCATGGCGGTCAGCGGCCGTCCACCGCGGCCGCGCTGACCTTGAGCCGCAGCCCGGTGAGCTCGGCCGGGGGTTCGTCGAAGAGCACCACGAAATCGGTGCCCAGCCCGGGGGCCAGGAGCGGCGCTCCCTGCTGGAGCCGGGCGCGCAGCGCCTCGACATCCCGCCGGGTGCCGGCCTCCACCATCTCCTCGGGGGTGGGAAGGATTCCGGCCAGCCCCTCGGCCGACCCCAGGAGCTGGCTGCCGTCCCAGAGCTCGGCACGGACGCGGACCTGCCCCGGACGGTCGCCCCGGTTCTCCACCCGGCCCCGGACGTAGGCCAGCGGTCTTCCCCCGCGCGTCTCGTAGAGCCCGTTGCTGACATCGAGGGTGACGATGCCGCGCGGGGGGACGAAGAGGGACGCCCAGCGCCTGGGGGACAGCGCGCCCCAGTCGAGGCGCCCCTCGTTGACGTAGACGTTGCCCACGGCGGCGAGGACGAGAAGGAGCAGTGCGGCGATGCCCACGTTCACCACCGCCGCGCTCACCCGGCGCGCCCGGCCGAGCTCGCGGCGTTCCTCCAGGCCGAGGACGCCGGCCGCGGTGGGAGGGCGCGTCACCCGGCCGATCGGAACGGACACCACCGGCGCCAGCCCGGCCGGCGTCGGCGCGGGGGCCTCGGGCACGTCGGGCACGGCATCCGGAACGTCGGCGAGAAGCGAGGCGGGCGCGGCCGGCGCCGGGGCCGGCGGCGGCTCGGGCATCTCGAAGAGCGCGGCCCGTTCCGCGGTGCTGTCCTGCGCCCCCGGACCGACCGGGAAGGGCTCCTCGTCGAGTGGCGTGGCGCTCTTGCCGAACAGCTCCCCGGTCGGCGTCCGCCCGGAGGGCGGCACGAGCGGGGCCGGCCGAGGAGTGCGCTCCAGGCCCGGGTCGCTGCGCTCGGCGGGCTCACGCCGATGGACCGGAGAGGTCGGCGTGCGCGTGGGGAGCGGAGCGGCCGGAGCTCCGGCGAAGGCGTCGAAGTCGAGGGCGCGGTCGGAGGGCGGGGGGGGCGACGGCACCGGCATCGAGCCGGTCAGGTCGAGGTCGCCGAAGTCGAGCTCCGAGCCGGGGGAGGCCGGCGGAAGCTCCAGCCCACTCTCGAGCGAGCCTTGCCACGACGACTGCGGGGACCCGGAGTCCAGCTCCAGCCCCCCGGAGTCCGCGGCGGGAAGGTCCAGCCCCTCGTCACTGCCCGGATGCCCATCGCCGCGCGCCAGCGCGCCGCTCTCCGGGGCGGGCTCGGGATCGCGGCGAGCCGGCAGGGGGGGAGGTG
>Ga0187779_10002202_pt1 | contig 11990 bp, 9 predicted proteins | sample 1015_Q2_SP10_10__FD_132435 | JGI IMG/M metagenome (GOLD analysis project Ga0187779, IMG submission 132435) | Tropical peat soil microbial communities from peatlands in Department of Meta, Colombia - 1015_Q2_SP10_10_MG | ecosystem: Environmental > Terrestrial > Soil > Wetlands > Peat | place... | reverse complement strand
GGAGTGAACTTGAGTGAAACGAAAATGCTCAAAACTATCCCCTAACTGTAACGTCTTCCGTTTTTCCATCCGCCCTTGATTTTCAGACTTTGAAGAATTGGCAAGGAGGCTCCTATGAAAAGACATCTGATGTTCCTTTGGGTTTTTCTAGCTTGCGCTGGAAGCGCGACTGCACAACAAAACCAACCCTTTGTCGCCGATTCGCTGACAAGGGCGCTCTGGCACTTTAACGAAGCCTCAGGATCGATAGTAAGTGACTCGTCCGGTCTAGGAAATAATGGGGTCGCCTACGGCACGACCATAGTTCCTGGTCGGTTTGGGAATGCCCGTTCGTTTAACGGAGTGGGCGACTATATCGTGGTTCCTTCGAGCACGACGCTCGACCTCGATTCATCGGATTTCCAAATCGATCTGTGGTTCAAAACGGGAATTCTACAACCACAGGGAGCAATTCTCCTTCGTCGGGGGCTTGCCCCGGATCCAGGTTACATGATTTCAGTGTCACTGACTGGCAAGATCGTTGGAATGATCGGTGACCGGGAGGACAGTGTCTGGCCCGACACGTTAATTTCGGCATGGAGTGATAGCTCATACGCTGACAATAATTGGCATCTTGTAACCTTCATAAGGGACCGCACAGCTCGCAAACTGTTTCTATACATAGATGGCGTGCTTGCAACGAAGCCAGTCGAAGATGTTTTCACGATTCCTCTAAACTCATATGATCCCTTGACGATTGGACGGTGGGAAAGCACCGTGTACCCATATTTCTTCTCCGGATCGGTAGACGAAGTACGGATCACCTCTTCAAAGAACATACGAAAACCTATCCAGGCTCAGGTTGCGCCGACGGCACTCTCCTTCGGCTGGGTCAGGATTGGTGCGCCGGATACCATATCGTTAAATATCAGAAATGCCGGCTTCCGCGACTCTCTCCGCATCCCAGAGATTGGTCTAACCAACAGTGCGTTTTCGACGGTGGTCACTTCACTGGTGATCGCGCCCGATAATTCGGTGATTCTGCCTATCATCTATAGCCCGTCAGTCACAAGGCCCGACACCGGTGCAGTCGTCCTTCAAACCAACGATCCTGCCGCACCGCTCATTCGTGTGCCGGTTTCAGGGCATGGATTCACGTTTACGGATAAGCCGCTCATAACCAACATTAGTCTCGTTTATGGACCAGATATAGGTGCGCAAGTCATTTGGTTCCGAACGGTGGCCGATACGGCTGGTGCCGCTGATCCAGTCACTCAATATAGCCTCTGGCGGCTGGTCAACGGATCGAATGCTAGTGAAGTCATAAACCGGGCGCGTTCAGTGAAGGCTCCTCAATGGACAACAATCGATCCAGCATGGGATTTCATTGTTGCCGTTCCAGCGACGCAATTGGATCAGTATGGATACGTGGCTCCCATACTTTACGATTACAATTGTCCTTATTGCTGGACAACTTTCATGGTTGCAGCTCAGACGCGGAGTATGTTCGTATACCAGTCGGCGCCTGATAGCATCCAGTATGATCCGCCGATCGTTAATGCAATAAGAAATTCGGCGACAGATGTGCCGCAGCAATTTGAGCTACATCAGAATTATCCGAATCCCTTCAATCCATCAACCACTATCACATATGGTTTGCCTCGTCGCTCAAATGTCTCTTTGGCAATATTCAATACTCTCGGCCAGCTCGTTTCGACGCTTGTGAGTGGGAACGAAGAGGCGGGGTACCATGCAGTAAGATTTGATGGATCGACCCTGGCTTCCGGAATGTACTTCTATAGGATACAGGCTAGTAGCTTTGTTCAGACGAAGAAATTCTTGCTGATCAAATAAGGACCTTTATTCCGGGGCAGTAGGAGGAAGAGAGCCCTTGCATCACGCTGCAAGGGCTCTTTTTTTAAATCTCCCAGCTGTTGCGGACGCTCCATATGGGTTTACAAGCGGAAATGGCCGAGCCCTTGTTGTGCTCCAGTAGACGGTATGTCGGCCGCGCCAGCAATGAGAGGTTCTAGAACGGGTTTATGTGGACAAACGAAGCACTTTGCAGCTTTCACGATCAATAATATTTGCCTCCAAGCAGCAAAATCCTTGTGTGAACAAGCTTCTTGGATTGCGTCCGGGTCTAGAGTTGGCATGATGGTTACTTGCTTTGCATTCACTTGCGTTAGTTTGTTACTTCCACACCTCCCATGATTGCACTGCCAGTGATGTCTACTATTGCGGCGTTTGCGTCGCTGGGTTTTGCTGACTTGTCCTCAAAACTCCCCATAATGGGGAATCCCTTCACCTGCGCGTTGCAGTTTTGTGGAAGGCGGATTTTTATCGCACCCCATAATGCAAACGTTGTCACCTCCACTCGTTCCCCATTTTTGATGACGGCCCCTCGCAAATCGATATCGCATCCACCTAAGATGGCGGTGACTTCGCCACCGCGAAAGGCTTGAGAATTATTCGCTTGTTGTATTCCGCTCAGAAGCGCGAATGCGTTTACGGTGTCTCGAGAATCCTTTGTCGTACTCCCAGTCTCGGCGGTGCGAACATGTCTAGTGCGTCCGAGAACAAGACCTGCACCAAGCAGAATGAGAAGTATGGGCCAGAACTCGGAGAGTCCGATTTCGGAATATCCAAGCGTATGAATCAAGAGGAGGATGCCGAACAGGGTTATGGCAGCGCCGAAGAAACGCCCTCCCGGGTGCGATGAGTGCATAGCCCGTCCAAGACCAAAGAGAATCACAAACACGGGCCAGAAATGCACGTATGGTCGTGCATCAATAACGTCCATGTTATCGAGCAAAAACAGCAGACCAAAGAATATTGCCATTATTCCAAGTACAACTTGTCCGCTTAGTTGAAATGACCGCCTGGAGCTCATAGGCATCTCCTTATCCGCTGTTGTCTATATTGGTTTTTTACTTCAGTCGTGCAGATAGTGATATCTCTCTCGGGCGACCTTGCCACCCGCACCCAGAACACCAAAAGCTGTCCTAGGGCCTCTTTGAATTCTGCCCAAGCAGGAATGCAAGAGGTATTGACGATACCTCACACATCCGCGGATCCAATCCCCTAAAAGATACGAAGGGAATCCAAAGAAGTGTCACAGAACCACACGGTTAACCGACCTTACAGTTTCGTAGCGAAGGGGGATAAGGAGTGTCCAGATCACGCGCGGGCCCACGAGATGAGCCAGAAAAAGCATCTGTTCATCAACCTGCCTTCTATCAACCAGACGCCGATGCCTACAGCTCGTTGGGTAAGAGCAGATTGAGCGATTGCTGAATTGGTTCTATTGATAGCGATGATTTCTGAAACCCCTGCATCGGTGATTCGTATATTATCAGTAGCGAGGCTCATATGATAAGATTTCTGCTTTGGCTCATCCTGTTGGTGCTATGCTGGCCTCTTGCGCTGCTGGCACTGCTATTGTACCCCATTGTTTGGCTTCTGTCGATCCCCTTACGACTGGTGGGTATTACCGTAGAAGCGGGATTCGGGTTATTCAAGGCGATTCTGACTGCCCCTGCACGAATCCTTCGCGGCTAAAAGGTCGATAGCCCGCTGGTCCTGCCGCGCGCCATTCATGTGCCTTTGAGGTATCCTTAAGAAGATTATGCGAGGAGGGGGGGTGTAACGAACACCGTTAGCGATTGAGAGATCGGCCGCCTCTGAAAAATCATGGCGGAAGGGCAGATCTAGGTATCAAGATTTACCTGTAGAGCGATCGTAACAGGTTCAGATTTTCACGGTCCTCATGTAAATCCTCGCTCTTTTCAGTTTCAAGGATTTTGGGGATGTGGGCAAGACGCGGGTCACAAATCAACGACTCAAATCCCTGAAGGCCGATGCGGCCGCGCCCAATATGCTCGTGTCGGTCTACTCTCGATCCAAGCTCCTTTTTTGAGTTGTTGACGTGAATGACAGCGAGGCGATCGAGCCCCAGGACGCTGTTAAACTCTTCCATTGTACGCTCCCATCCCTCTGCCGTCCCGATGTTATACCCGGCAGCGAATACATGGCACGTATCGATGCAAACGGCCATCCGTTTCGTCTCATCAACGAGCTCAATAATCGCCTGGAGTTGCTCAAATCGGTACCCGAGTGTGGTCCCCTGGCCTGCAGTTGTTTCGAGGATGCTTAGCGCACGCACGTTGGGGGTTTGAGAATGAACAACATTCAACGATTCTGCAATTTCTTTGATGCCTTCGGCCTCTCCGATCTCCAAGTGTGCGCCGGGATGAAGAACTAAACCGAGAATTCCCAACTGTTCGCATCGCGAGAGTTCGTCCCGTAGCGCCAGCCGAGAGCGAGTGTGTGTGTCCTCATTGGGGGAGCAAAGGTTGATAAGGTACGAGGCGTGAGCGACAACGGGATGGATACCTGTTCGAGCGGCAGCGGATCTGAATTCGCGGATTTCTACCTCAGTGTAGTCTCTTCCGGCCCACTTGTTGCTCTGCTTCGTAAATACCTGCATTGTATTGCAATTGACCAGCTCCGCCCGTTCAAATGCCTTGTGCATTCCCCCTTGAATTGACATATGCGCCCCAAGGAGGATGGGTTCAGCCATTTTGAGTAAATTTCCCCGTGGTTCTGTTCCAGTGCAATTTGTTCTTGTTAGCCTCCCACCATTGATCGAGGCTCTGTCGCCCCTTACTCTCTCTCAAAATCGTGACTCGGTCGCGGAGGACGTCATCCGCATCGCGTCCGAACACCCCACCCTCATCGATGAGGCGAATGAGAGGAGGGATCGCCGATGGATTCCCCAGTGCGAGCGCAGCCTTTAAGAACTCAGTTTTCATCTCCGGATCCTCGACTATTGAGGCGCGTTCGACGAGCTTCGAGGCTGACGCACTGTCCCCAAAAGCTTTCGTTGCCTCAATTGCAGCTAGAACAACCTCGTCAGACTTGTCGTCAAGGCAATCGGCAATCGAGGGAAGGGATGATTTTTCATGAAGTTTTGTGAGCAGCTTTATTGCATCCGCTCTGACTGCGGCGTCTTGATCCTTAAGCTTCAAAAGAACACCGGGAAGCCAGAGGGTATCCTGATCTGCGAATCCCTCCAAGTTGAGCAATGCGGCTTGGCGGTCTGTGCTGAGTGGACTGCTGAGCATACGCAAGGTGTGAACGAGAGCGTTTTCCTCCGGATTGCGAAAGAAAAAGAGTCCTCCGATAAACAATCCCACGACAATTATCGAACCCGCCATATTTCTGAGCGCGATCAGCCGTTGCGTGGCCAATTTCAGATATCGATATGCTCCGGTGAGGATGAGCACTACTGCAAACAGGACAACTATCAGCGGGCTCGTGGGCAGGCCCGTGCTCCATGAGAGCTTTACGCCTATCAAGCTAATCACGGCACTTCCGATCCAGCCCAGCGCGAGTCGTGTGCTTAGCCTTGTGGCCAAGAGCATGGCGGCGACTGAGGGGATAACAAGGTAGCTGAATACGAGAAACACGCCAGCGATTGCAACAGAGCTGGTGATGACGAAACCAAAAGACATATAGAAAAGAAAGTCCCACAGCCGCACATTTATCGCATCTGCCCCTGCGTCCGTTGAATTGAAAGATATGGCCATAAACTGGCGACGGAAGAGAAAGTGGAACAGCCCCACGAGAGCGTAAATGATCGCGGTTTTGATGACAACTTGAGATTGGACCCACAGGAGATCTCCCTTGATGATATGATCGAGTTCCTGGGGGCCGAGTGCACTTTTTGACAGGACGAGGATCGTGGCTGCAAATGTGACCGCGTAGACGATTCCGATGATGGCTTCATGAGGGACCTTTTCGCTTCTCATCCTGGTGACGGAAAAGATAAATGCCCCAAAGAATGTGAACGCGAGGGAATAAAGATACAACGCAGTTGTATCCTTTCCGGCGTCATAGCCGAGCAAAACGCCGATGACTGTCCCCAATGCAGCAATCTGAGCAAGAGCGAGGTCAACGAATATCACTTTTCGCGCGATTACATGAACACCGAGATAGACATGAATTCCTGTAAGTACCAAACATGCCGCAAGCGGCCAAATCATTGTAGATGGGAACGAGAAGATCTCTCCAATCATTTGGTTGCCTGTTCGATGCTCTGGATCAAGAACGTTATCAGTTTGTCGTACGTATCTACTTCAGGAGTCGCACCCACGTCGAGATAGGTAATCAGCACCTTTGCTCCAGTTTTGCTAGCGACATAGTCGGCTGCTTCCCGCGAATAGAAACTGTCATTGAGAATTACCTTTATTCCCTGTCGATTCACTTCATCAACCATTGCATCGCGGTGCTGCGGAGGAGGGGGTATACCGGGCTTCTCTTCGAGCTCTCCTGCGATGTTGAGCCCGAAGCGATCAGCAAAATACACATACGTCTTGTGGTATGAAATGACTTTCACACCGTTTAAGTGCTCGGCGTCCTTCATCCATCCGCCCAGCTTTTCCTCGAGCCCCCTAGTCTTGAGCCAATCGGATAGCTCGTCATTCATCGTCTTCCGGACGAGAATGTCACCACCCATCCTTCCAAGAATCTTCGGCAACTCATCACCGAACATTGCGGCATCGAGCCTCGATTTGAATTGTGCAAGCCGCTTTTGGTAGTAAGAGGTATTCAAAGGATCGAGCTGGATGAGTCGATCTGCAATATTCTGCGCGACAATGCGGACATTGAGCGGATCGAGCCAGATGTGCGGATTCCCCTGGGGATGAATATCACCCCATGCGCGAGAAACCTCGGTGGGAAGTTCCTTGACGGGAACATTTATGGTTGCGATAAGATGACCGGGACTGCCCGATTGAATCTTCGGATTTCCCGAGGCATCGACGACGTTTCGTGCCCAAATGTCGAGCGAGAGCCCATTTTCTATGAATAAATCCGCATCGGTAGCGAGCTGATTCATGCTGGGGGTAGGCGTGACATAATGGGGGTCCTGCCTGGCATTTGCAAGCGCGACTGCCGATACCTTCTCGCCGCCTATTTCCTGTGCGACGTATCGCAGATAGTTGAGTGTGGCCACCACCTTGAGGGGGCCACCGTCCGAAATCGCATGCTGGAAGGTGATGAAATAAAGGACGAATTGAATAATCAAACGCCGGTACATCGTCATCGTGTAGTCCTTTCTGTAGGGGTCATCTGTTAACCCAATATGGTTCACTCGGATGCGAGCCAAAGACGAAGTTCACTTCAAATAACACTGTGTTGAGGTTGTTCTGTGCGGCGAGATCGCTCCATCGGTGCTCATAGCCGAGTCGAAGGCGAAGAAACTCAGTTGTATAATAACTGGCATAGGTTCCAATTGCCCTTGTCAAAAGGCGGTCATTCGTAGGCTCCTCCAACCAATCGTAGCGGAGGCCGAGGTAGAGCCAGTAGGAAGTCTGATATTGAAGATATCCGTACCATCCAAATGGGGTCGTGCTCACCTGACCGGCTGAATCCGACGAGTAAACATGTCTCCCCATGAGGATCTCTCCACCTGCCACAAACGAATGAGACTCCCTTTGCTCAAGGGGTGCCCACTTGTAGGTGAGATCAGCGCCGTAGAGCCGAGTGATAGAGGGTCCGTGCTCCTCGTATGAGCTGAGGCCGAAAACAAGAAGGTGCTGATTGGACCAATCCTTTGAAAGATTGAGATGGCCGACGTATGCCGGCTGAGAGCCCACGTGTCCTCCCGATAGCGCAATTTCACCGGCCCGAACTATGTCGAGGTTCATCTCAAGGGTGGTCTGCGGGATGGGGTTGGGCAGATAGAAGTCCATGTCCATGCCGGTCGGATTGTAGCCTGATTCAAAGAAGTCCCCATGCTCGGTTCCTAGATATTTTGCGACGATCAGCGGTCTCGTGGTCCAGGGAAGATCATGCATGTGGATCTTATTGCTCACGCCGATCGGTGCACGGTACTTCCCAAGTTTGATTTTCAGCCCAAGCGGAGCATCCTCGAGAATGGGGACCCGTTTGAGAAGACCATAAGCCTCTTCAGCGTCGATGGAGAAATCTTTCCCGGCTTCATTCTCGACGGACATTACAATGACGGCCGATGCGTACGGATCTACTGCTCCGAGCAGCTCCAACTCAACAGTGCGGAGATAAGGTCTATTGCTTATCTCCTTGGTCGGGTCGGCAACATCATACACCTTCCGGCTGTCCCCGCGTGCTGCAAAATTGATAAATGCCGTCGTTCCGGGATTAAAGGCGACCGGCGCCATTGACCGCGAGACGGCATCGATCTTATTCTCAAGATCGGTTAAGCGCTTATCGATGTGCTCTTCCATCTGGTCAAGCACGTCTGATTGATTGGTTCGATCGGCCAAACGAACCTGCTTCAGGCTGTCAATCTGCTGCCGCAATCTGCTCATCTCAGCCTTTAGATCTTCGATAAGCTTGGTCTTGGCGGAATCGGTTTGTTGAGCCGAGACTAAGCAAACAAATTGGAAGATCATTATCGAAAATACGACCAATTTCAGCCGCATGTTACCTCCTAACGTCTTGAACATCTTGGCCCACCCGGATGGATCCCCTCTGGTCGGATTCGGTTGACCATTCGCCTTCAATCAGTCGTAGGAGGTATGAAGTGCGATGAAGTCAAACCTCCAGGAAGATCGCGCTTGCGCGGGGTAGCTCTCCGCGAGCCAATGGACTAATCGAATGAATAGGGAGGGGAAGAAATGAGATTTCAGAGGCGCCAAGAGTGGCGGAACGCAGGTCGCATCCTTTGCAGGTTGGGCACAACAATCGTCTGCACGATTCGGGGAGATGCATATTCCCGGTTCTGCGAATCCAGCCGCACGATCAGCATTGCCTTCAATCAAGAGGATTCCAATTCGGTAAACTTCGCAGATCCGACTATGGAAAACAGGTGAAGAGCAACTTCTCGCTGCTCCCCCAAGACAATTCCCATGACCTTCAATTGGCCTCGCCAACAGTTCATGGACCGTTGCTACAGGGTCTTGGTTTAAGAGGGGCAAATCATCGTATCGGGACTAAATTGCACCCACGACCGCATTTATCGCAGCGACATTCACAATATCGCTGACGCTGCACCCACGCGAAAGGTCAAATGCTGGCTTCCCCAACCCTTGAACTACTGGCCCGATTGCTTCTGCCCCGGCAAGGCGTTGAGCCAGCTTGTAGCCTATATTTCCAGCGTTCAAATCAGGGAATACGAGCACATTGGCTTTTCCGCCAATTGGGCTGCCTGGAGCTTTTGAATTTGCAACCTTCGGTACAATCGCAGCATCCAGCTGAACCTCCCCATCGACTAAAATATCTGGCCGCTTTTGCTTGAAGATCCGAGTAGCCTCTTGAACCTTCTCGACTAATGGGTGGCTCGCGCTGCCTTTGGTCGAGAAGGAGAGCATCGCAACTCTGGGCTGCTCGCCTGTCAGGCGTTTGTGGTTTTCAGCGGTAGATATGCCGATATCAGCCAGCTGCTCGGGGGTTGGATCGGGAACGACGGCGCAGTCGGCGAAGGAAAAAACCTGCTGGGGAAAGACCATAAGGAAGAAACTCGAGACGATCGATATTCCTTGCGCCAGCCCGATCACCTGGATTCCCGCACGCAACACATCGCCGGTTGTCGATAGCGAACCCGCAACACTTCCGTCAGCAAGTCCTTCACGAACCATCAAAGCGCCAAAAAAGAGGGAATTTCTCACAGTTTTCTGAGCATCGGCAAGCTGCATCCCCTTCGATTTTCTCAGTTCGAAGAGAACTTGAGCAAAACCACTCGATTTGTCCGAAACATCGGGATCCACCACTCGAATTCCAGCCAGAGAAGTCCCCGCCTTTTTTGCTGCCTCTTGTATCGCGCTTGCTTTCCCGATGAGGATAGGGTGAACAATGGCCTGATCCACAAGTATTCTTGAAGCCTGTATGGCCCTTTCGTCAGTAGCATCAGGGAAGACAATCGTTTTTTTGAGGGTTTTTGCCTTGGATACGATTCCATTCATTAACTCAGAGGGTAGCATAGAAATCATTCTTTAACTGTGTGAAGTCATAGTATTTGAAGAGGCAAGATACGAAAACCCTGCCGAGTTTCAAAGAGGGGATCAGTATTACCGTGTATGACGAATTGGCATTGTGCCCGTGACCGGATTTGGCAAACCGCAGAATTAAAAAGAATTAACGAATTTCTGATGGAGTCTCAATTGATTATCTGTCACGTTCTGGATAGATTAGTCCCGCTAAATCACACCCGATTATGTCAACTTCCGCATCAGCCCAGCGCGTCTACATAGAAACGTATGGTTGCCAAATGAACGAGGCCGACTCCGAGATTGTCGGGGGGATCCTTGGGTCGATTGGATACCTGCCGACCGCGGAGATAGCCGATGCAGACGTCGTCTTGGTCAATACATGCGCAATTAGGGACAATGCCGAGCAGAGGATCTACGGACGGCTCGGTCTGATCAGTAGGTACAAGCGAGAGAACCCGGGCCTCCTGGTTGGTATCCTGGGCTGCATGGCCGAGCGTCTTCGAAATGATCTTCTCGAGCAGGAGCTTGTGGATCTCGTAGTCGGGCCAGACCAGTATCGCGAATTGCCTTCCCTTATTGAAAAAGCTCGCGGTGGTGAACGAGGAATAGCTGTCCGGTTGTCCAGAGTTGAAAGCTATGATGATATTCAACCCCTTCGAACCGGCAGCGTGACCGCGTGGGTATCGGTTATGCGCGGATGTGACAAGTTCTGCACTTTTTGCGTGGTGCCGTTCACTCGTGGTCGCGAACGGAGCAGACCTCTCCGTAGCGTCGTCCACGAAGTGGAAGAGCTATCTCGGAGGGGATTCCGAGAAGTGACGCTGTTAGGGCAAAACGTCAACTCTTATCGGGATGATGGATGCGACTTTGCGGATTTGATACGCGCAGTAGCAGCAGTGGATTCCACGATGCGAGTTCGGTTCACGACATCGCATCCGCAGGACATGTCCCGGCGGCTCATTGATGCAATTGCTGAGGAGCCTAATATCTGTAAACATGTACATCTGCCTTTGCAGTCGGGCTCTGACCGGGTGCTTCAGCTGATGAATCGAACCTACAGCGTCGATCAATTCCGTGATCTGGTGCAAACAATCCGGAGCGTTATTCCCGGCGTGGCCCTCAGCACTGATATCATTTCCGGCTTTCCTTCCGAAAGCCTCGAGGAACACCGGATGACCATCGATGTCATCCAGGAATTGCGTTTTGATGGGGCGTTCACCTTTAAATACTCGGCGCGCGAGAAAACCAAGGCCTGGGAGCTTAATGACGATATCTCCGAGGAGGAAAAAGGACGCCGCGTCTGGGAAATCACCGACATTCAACATGGGATCAGTTTGGAGAAAAATCAGGCGATGATCGGCTCCGTGGTTACCGTCCTCGTTGAAGGCCCGAGTCGAAAAAGCCCACGTGACTACACAGGACGAACCGGCAGAAATCAAACAGTGGTCTTCCAACATGGGAATGAGCAGTGCGCAGACTATGTCCAAGTTGGAATCGAACGCGTTACCTCAGCCACACTGATGGGCGCGTGCGTCGGCGCCACTCACCGGGAGCTGTGACCAAGTTTGAAGGAGGGTGAATGATGAAACAAGCGGTAATCGTTCTGCTGATGATTGGAAGTTCTCTTGCAATGGCGCAGCGAGCGGAACCAGATATACCAAAATATCTCTCCATGATTCAAAATGGCCAAATTGAAAGAGTAAAGGCTGAGATACCCTCGCTGCTTGATCAATTCCCAAACGATCCCGGTGTGCTCTACCTTCAAGCGCAAACGACGAGCGAAGGGGCTGAGGCAGTACGAATATACCAAAGCATCGTTGATAACTTTCCCACCAGCGACTGGGCTCCCGAATCACTGTTTCGAGTGTATCAATTCTACTACGCGCTGGGGCTGTATCGCACGGCGGAAATGAAGATGACTCAACTGAAAAAGAACTATCCCTCATCGAAACACGCTCTTGATGTATCACAATCAGATACTCGACTTGTACCCGAAGAAAAGTCTCTGCAACCCACAGGCGAAAACAAACCGGCTGT
>Ga0187779_10002201_pt1 | contig 11992 bp, 12 predicted proteins | sample 1015_Q2_SP10_10__FD_132435 | JGI IMG/M metagenome (GOLD analysis project Ga0187779, IMG submission 132435) | Tropical peat soil microbial communities from peatlands in Department of Meta, Colombia - 1015_Q2_SP10_10_MG | ecosystem: Environmental > Terrestrial > Soil > Wetlands > Peat | place... | reverse complement strand
GTCCGGACACGACGCGAATCACGCACGCTGGCATGGGCCTTATGCGACGCTTTCCGAAGCCCGCGATGCCGCCCATAGCATGACGGGCGTGCTGATTCGCAGCGAATGCAAATGCATTTGAGTTGCGTTAGTCCTTCGGATACAGGCCTACAATATGTGCCCCTAGCTTCTGCTCGACTTTGCGACCTTCGATCCGCTCATCCGCAATGAACCAGACTGCCGGGTGCAGAGGGTTGTACCGGACTTGCAGCTTTCTTCCGATCATCGTGTCGATCAGCTCTTCTGAATCGGTGTCGGACGGGATGAGACCGAAACGGCCTGAATAGTACGCTCCGGAAATCTGGTACGAAAATGCAAACGTCGGCAAAACAGCTCGACTCTCCGCGGTCCTCTCGAGTGCCCCCGATTCGATCGTGGCCTCAGTAATCGGCCATGTTCCCGCTTCCTCAACTGACCGCCTTTGTCTTTTCCATTCCCAGGCGAAGACAACCACGACAGCCATTACTATGGTTAGAAGGCCAAGTTCAATATAAGCACCCGTCTGATCCACACTTCCCCCTTCCTTCGCTCCTTATATACTTTCTTTCTCATGCACTCGCTGAAAACGTCTATTGAGCATCTGGCTACCCTTGGTCAAGTAGAACGCAATCCCGAGGCCCGAAAAGTCTTTCTCGACTTTCGCGAACAGTTGACCCAAGGCAAGATTCGCGCAGCGGAAAAAATCGATGGCAAGTGGAAAGTAAACGTCTGGGTCAAACAGGGAATTCTGCTGGGGTTTCGGCTGGGTGAACTGACCAGGATGGGGGACGATGCCTGCCTCTCGTTTGTCGATAAGGATACCTTTCCAGTCCGCAGGTTTGCCGTCGAGGATCGCGTGCGTGTAGTGCCCGGCGGATCATCGGTGCGAATGGGCGCTTACGTTGCGCCTGGCGTGATCTGCATGCCGCCCACGTTCATCAATGTAGGTGCGTACGTGGACGAAGGCACCATGGTGGATTCGCATGCACTGGTAGGTTCGTGCGCACAGATCGGCAAGCGCGTACATCTGAGTGCCGCAGCCCAGATCGGTGGTGTCCTGGAACCGGTGAATGCCGCTCCGGTAATCATTGAAGACGACGTTCTCGTAGGTGGAAACTCCGGCGTGTACGAAGGCACACTGGTCCGGGCACGCGCGGTGCTCGGCGCGGGTACGATTCTCACGCGTTCTACCCCACTGTACGATCTGGTGCGCGGAAAGATCTATCGAACCACTGACGAACCGCTAGAGATTCCAGAAGGTGCAGTGGTCGTGCCGGGATCAAGAGCGGTGACGAAGGCAAAAGGCGCGGAGTGGAAATTGTCGCTGTATACCCCCGTCATAGTGAAATATCGCGACGAGAAGACAGAAACCGGGATCGAGTTGGAAGAGTGGCTGCGGTGACCACTATTGTTCTGGCCCGGTTTGCGAATTCCTTAATTGGCCGATAGCAGCATCGGACTGCAAGGGGTCCTTCGACTTTGCAGATCGACTCGCACGCATCGATCTGCTCCGCTCAGGATGACAATAACTGGGGAGGCGACGCGATCAGTGGAACGGCGTTTTGGTCATTCATTTTCGCCCGCATTTCCAGATGCTGCTGCCGGAAGTGGTTCTTGGCCCTCTCCCCCCAGGCGCGCACAAAATAATAGTTGAGTCCCGCTCCTATAACCGAACTGGCGATCGGAATCAATCTTCCTGACCACTTCTCCACGAATTCTTTGCTGGCCTGCACGGCGATGCGCCGAATAACTTTGGGGACAAAGCGATATACCAATTCTTTCTCCAGCAGTTCGCGGCTGATGTCCACGCCCGCCGCGCTCGCCGCCGCAATCCATAGCTCGGCGGTCTCTTCTTCGGTGTTGAATTCAAATCCATAAAGCAGGCTGAGTTTCTGCAAGGTCCGCAACGTGATTCCCGCCAGGATGCTGAGGTCGGGAACTATGGTCATGATTCCACCGACGCCAAGCCCTGCGCCCTCAGCTGCCGCCAGCCGCATCCCACTGTGGATTAATCTGTTAGCCAAGTCGTCGAGATGACCAATATCGATCGAATAGACGCCTTGATAGCTGGTGATTGGCAGACCGTGGGCGATCCGGAGCTGCAGAAGAAATTTCTCAGGATCGACTTTGACCGTCTCGTAAGCGTGCTGAAACCCGCGCCGCAGCCCGTCCTCGAACTTGCGCAGCAACCACGATTTCTTTTCCTCGTCAGCCATTAACACCAGCTTATCGCGGGATAAGCCGGAAGGGAACAGGAGCCAGCAGTCAGGAGTCGGCGGATACTGGCGTGCGGTGGCTGACTCCTGACCACTGACTCCTGACTCCCAGCCTGTGCTAGCATCGACTAAACCTCTGATGCCAACTGGCAAGTTGCATGTCGTGCCGCTCGGCGGCCTGGGCGAGTTCGGAATGAACTGCATGGCCCTGCGTTCAGGGGACGACATCATCGTCGTCGATGCCGGTTTGATGTTCCCGGAAGCCGAACTACTCGGCGTCGACATTGTCGTTCCCGATATCTCTTACCTCACTGAAAACCGCCAGCACGTGCGGGCAATCGTGCTTACTCATGGCCACGAAGATCACATTGGAGCGCTGCCATGGATCCTCTCGGAGCTCAATGTGCCCGTGTGGGGTACAGAATTTACACTCGCGTATGTCGAAGACAAGCTGGATGAGCACGGTCTGCTCGACAACGCCGACCTGCGCGAGATTCGGCCGGGCGACCGCTTCAAGATCGGCCCGTTCACCATACATCCGATTCCCGTGACGCACAGCCTGGTGGATTGCGTTGCGCTGGCGATTCACACTCCGCTGGGCGTGATCGTGCACACCGGCGATTTCAAGGTCGATCCCACTCCAACCGACAACCGGCTATTCGATTTGCATTCCTTTGCCGAGTACGGCAAAGACGGCGTGCTTGCGCTGTTTCAAGATTCCACCAATGTCGAGCGTAAGGGTTACACCCCCAGTGAGCGGGCAGTTCGCCGCAAGTTTGACGAAGTTTTTGCCCGCACGCAGCGACGGCTCTTCATTTCTTGTTTTTCTTCATCCATCCACCGCATCAAGCTCGCAGTGGACTTGGCATGGGAACACGGCAGGAAGGTGGCCTTTGTCGGGCGTTCCATGGTCAGTTCAGCCGAGATTGCCGAAGATCTTGGTTATCTGGATATTCCCGATGGCCTGCTGATTCATCCCGGCGAAATTAAGAACTTTGCACCCGAGAAAGTTTGTGTGCTGATCAGCGGCACACAAGGCGAGCCGATGTCGGCGCTGTCACGCGCTGCCGTGGACAATCACAAGCATGCAAAGATCGAAAACGGCGATAGCGTTGTACTCTCCTCGCGCATCATCCCCGGAAATGAAAAGGCAATTTACCGGATGATTGATCACCTGTTCCGCCGCCAAGCGCACGTGATTTACGAAGATGGATCCTCTCCGCCGGTGCATGTCAGCGGACATGCCAGCCAGGAAGAGTTGAAACTCATTATTAATTTGGTCAAGCCGAAATTTTTCATTCCGATTCACGGCGAATATCGGCAGCTCAAACTCCACGCGGAAATGGCCGCCGCCATGCGCGGGTCGGTAGGAAGCACGATTTTGATTGAGAGCGGTGACATTCTCGAGTTCGATGAACTCGGGGCGCGTATCGCAGGTCGCGTGAATGTTGGCCGAATCTGTATTGATTCCGGTTCGCGGACGGATGTGGTCGAAGATTTGATCATTAAAGATCGCCGCCACCTTAGCGAAGATGGGATTGTGCTGCCGATCATCGCCATCAACAAACTCTCAGGCAGAGTAGAAACCCCACCAGAAATTGTGACGCGAGGATTTGAACCGGGTGAAGATGGTTTTATTGTTGGCGCCCGGCAGTTGGTGATGCAGACGCTCGAAGTTTCCAGCGAAGAGGAGAAAGCCGATTACGGCGTCATCAAAGAAAAGATCCGAGCCGACTTGAAGCGCTATATCTCGAAGCAGATGCAAAAACGGCCGCTAATCATGCCAGTAATCTTGGAGATTTAGTGGTCCTCTGGCGTCTCAATCACCGCTCCGCACGGAAGGCTTCGATCGGGGCAAATTCCAGAGCACCTTGGGCGACCAGATACCGCATGTGGGGACATCGGCCTTTTAGTCAAAGGCCACTGTTCACCACAATTGCGACCAAGCGCTGCTGTCTATGATTGGTGGTTTTCTACCGCAAACTCGCAGCGCTATGCCAGCGGGTTTACCCAGCGCAGTCCCGGAAATCTTGCGAAATCCCGATCCGCCGTGTGCAGCACACCGCCGTACTCGATAGTCAGTGCCGCGATCTGGGCATCATTCGCCAGCGCACCTGAGGCTTGGCCCTCGATTAACATGCTTCTCAGTAGTGGCCAATGATTTTCTCCCGGCACCAAGGTGTGAGTGTTGGGCTGCGTGAGCCAGCCTCCCACAATTTGACAAGCCTGCTCCAAAGTGAACCTTGCACCTGGCAGTCGTTTGTTCGTCATTATTCGAAGGAACGCAGTAATGGCATGCCAGGGAAGTCCCACCACCTCCGTCCCGGAAAATGTGTCCTCCACCCAAACGCGGGCTTTCGTGTGATAAGTGGAGCCGCTATCGTAGGCGTAGATCAGCAGGTTTGCGTCGAAGACAATCACCGATGCTCCGGACCTTCAAGATAGTCAAGCAAGTCTTCGATCTTGTCGTAATGCGGAAGCCCGAGATTGATTGGTTTGACCTTGAAGGCTTTCCGGGCGGATGGCTTGGTGGTCAGTCCCTTGCGCAGGAAATGATTCACCACCTGCTTGAACGGCCTGCCCGATCGCCGCAGTTCCTTTTCCAGGAGTCTGGCGACGTCATCATCGAGAGTTAGCGTGGTTCGCACATCATGATGCTATTACAATGAACATCATGATGTCAACAATCAAATGCTTTGCCGTCGGCAGTTCGGCGCTGTAACCTAGAGCCATAGAACATGGTTACCCTGAACGATATTCGCGCAGCTCAAGCCCGTCTGCAAGGCGTCGCCGTTCGCACTCCGGTTATCGAATTTCCGAATCCGGATCAAAGCGACTCCCGAAAGCTGTTTTTGAAGCTCGAGAATCTGCAGCCTATCGGGGCGTTCAAAATCCGAGGTGCCTACAACAAGATTGCCTCGTTTCCTCCTGCCGAACGAGAAGCCGGAGTCATTACCTACTCGAGCGGCAATCATGGGCATGGAGTGGCGTATGCGGCTCGCGCGCTCGGAATCAAGGCTGTGATTGTAATGCCGAAGACTGCGCCGGCGGTGAAACGGGATGCGGTCGCGGCCATGGGGGCGGAGATTGTGCTGGTGGGACCATCGAGTCTCGAGCGCCAGCACCGCGCGGAAGAGTTGGCTCGAAAGCATGGGTATGCGATGGTTCCGCCTTTCAATGACGAACGAATCATAGCGGGACAGGGAACCATTGGGCTGGAGATTTTAGAGGATCTGCCCGCATTGGAGACCGTGCTCGTGCCGGTCGGCGGCGGGGGCATGATCAGCGGCGTCGCAACTGCGGTTAAGCTCAGCAAGCCTGCCGTGAACGTAATTGGGGTCGAACCCGAGCTTGCCGCGGACGCGCAAGCTAGCCTGGATCAAGGGCACATTGTGGAATCGTCGGCGGAGCAGGTATCACAGACGATCGCGGACGGGCTACGGACCCAAAGCATCGGTCCAATCAACTTCGAGCACATCCGCAAGTACGTGGATAAGATTGTTGCGGTGAGCGAAGCTGAAATCCGTGAAGCCGTGCGCCGGCTCGCTAAAGATCCCAAAACGCTCGCCGAACCCAGCGGCGCGGTTGCCGTGGCCGCATTTTTGTTCCACAAGGAAGAGTTGCCGAACACTGGCTTCAATGTTGCAGTGATAAGCGGCGGAAATATCGAACCGAAAGTGCTTCAGGAAATTCAAAACGAGCCATCGCGGGCAACACTGGAGCTGGAGCCCGCACCAAAACCTGTAGGAACCTAGTTCACCCTCGACTTTTATGATTCACGCGGCAAGAGCTGTTTTTCCGATTGTTCTGTTGCTTACGGCCAGTGGCCTCTGCTCCGCCGAAGCGGTGCACGGAGCTATGTTGCGCGTGGCCACTATTTACATCGCTCCGGATGCTTCCTCGGCAAAGCTCGGCGACATTGATCGTGGCCGCGAAGTGATTGTGCTCGAAACCAGCCGGGATTGGCTCAAAGTGGAAGCCAATCTCACCGAAGAGAGAACCATCACTGGATGGCTGCTGGGAAAAGGCGCTGTTTTGGCCTCCACTCCGAATGGCGATCGAATCCTGTTTGGCGAGGCGGTGGACTCGGAGGATCAAGCCAGCCAACGCCAAGGCCGTCGCGGGGCCGCGCAGGACGCTATGCAACTTTATTATCGAGTTTTTGATCTGTTTCCCAAATCGCCGTTGGCCGGCGAATCACTATACCGGGCGGCCGATATCAAATGGCAAATCGAGAAAGCAGACGTGATGTCACGCCCCTCGGCGCGCGAAAAAGAAGCCTTTCTACGCGAAGGCATGAACGAAGATCTCATGCGCCAAGTAATTAAAAAATTCCCTGGAAGCAAATGGGCGGATCTGGCTGCGTTTCACCTGATCGAAAACAAGCTGTGCGGCGATTGGCAGGGCTCGTCGAAATGCCCGGAAAAAGAAGCCGAGATCTATGAGAAGTACGCGCGCGAGCATCCGCAATCTCCGGCAGATGCGGAGGCTTTGTACGATGCCGCTTGGCGGTTTTCGGCATTGATTGAGATTTACAAGACGGAAGACCAGGCCAAGAAGTCCGATCAGTCGAAAGACAAAGCAATCGCGACGGCACAAAAAGTTGCGACAGATTTTCCGCAGAGCGATTGGGGCGCCCGCGCCGAGCGACTCCTGTACCTCATCCAGCAAGGTGTGCCGACATACGGCAATGCACAGCAGTGATCTGGTTCCCACCCAGGACTGCGCTGTTGTACCTGATCGGCGATTAGACTGCAAGACAAGAGTGTCTGCTCCACACCAGATTCTGCGATACTCTAGTGACTCCTTTCAAGAAAGGACCGCCTCTTGCCCATCTACCAAGCTGTGGTACTGGCCATCATCCAGGGACTTGCGGAATTTATTCCGGTTTCCAGTTCTGGCCATCTCATCATTGTCCGGCGGCTCATGGGATGGAATGAGCTTTCTCCTGCTCAGGAACTGACGTTCGACGTTGCGTTGCATTTTGGAACTTTGCTGTCTTTGCTGGTCTACTTTCGCCGAACCTGGATGCAAATCATTCGCGCGGCATTCGGCGGGGAAGTTGTGCGTTTTTCTGAATCAACCAGTTCCGACCGTAACCTGACTCCCGCAGAGCAACGGGAAGAGCGTCTGTTGCTCTGGTACATGGCCATTGCAACTATACCCGGCGCGATCGCCGGCAAGTTGCTGGAACATTCCGCGGAAGATTATTTCCGCGAGCACATCTATCTAATTGCGGGTGCCCTGATCGTCGTCGCACTGCTGATGGCTTGGGGAGACAAAATCAGCACCATGAAAAAGGGCCTTACCAAAGTAAGCCTTTTGGACGCGATCGTTGTCGGTTGCGCGCAAGCCACCGCACTGGTTCCAGGCGTTTCACGTTCAGGCGCAACCATTACGGCCGGGCTATTTCGCAATATGACGCGCGAAGCGGCCGTCCGCTTCAGTTTTTTGCTGTCCACCCCGATCATTGCGGGAGCGGCTTTGCTTAAAGCGCACGAACTGCACAAAGAAGGCCTGCCAGCGGCGATGCATACTCCGTTTATTGTGGGCGTCCTCGTGTCGGCGATTGTTGGTTATGGCGCCATCGCATGGTTGATCCGATATTTGCAATCGTCTAGCTTGAGGGTCTTTGTGCTGTACAGAATCATTGCAGGATTGATCGTCATTGGCCTGGCCTTGGCGTGGCATCTGCAATGAGCGTGGTTCCTGCCACCATGAAGCTGGCAATTGTCCTGGCACTCTTGAGCGTCGCGTCGGCGCCATGCAGCGCTTTGGACGACAACCGGCCCACTCCGCTGGCCCCTCCGCGCGAGCTCTCCGCCGATGATTTCGATTGGCGCGACATGGTTCCCCAGCTTGCAGTGGCAGCAGCTTTGCCGGGAGAGCAAGCAATCAAAGCAGTACTCGAGAATTCCAGCGTGCTTCGCGTCTATGAGGTGAGCGAGATTCGCGCCGAGTGCCGCGCCCAAAAGAATTCATGTGCAAAGATCGTGGATCGCTCTGCGCTAAACCAGGAGATCACCAGACGCATTGACGAAATCGTGCAGGAAGGAATTTTACATCGGCACAAATCAGTCATCATCGATTACCAACTGACGCATGGTCCCTTTCCATTTTCCGAGGTTGCGGCAGTCAGAAGTGAGGGCAAAGCTGAGGCCTATCTCATGCTGCAATTTGCGGACCACAGTTACACCGCTGCGCAGCTACAAGCAAAGTACGGCCCTCCTCTTGATACCAACATTTTTCAGTGGTACAGCGTTTTCAAATACCGGGTTGACAACGTTCATTATAGGAGTGATGCAATCTTCGAAGTCGACCCGACGGACGGGGCAGTGCTTAAAGTGGCGATCAACTTGAAGATGAAGAAAGCGAAAAAGTACCGATAAAGTGGGTCACGACCCACCCTAAAGTTCTGAGTTCAAGCCATTAGCACCGATTCTGTTTCTTAAGCTCTCTCGCCCCTTCGTGGTGAGACTAGGAAACTACCGTAGCGCAAGCCTTGCCTATATGGACAGATTGGAATAACATTTCCTTGAGTAACCCACTTTTATCTGGCCGGCGCCCTTCGATGTTAGCTGTTGAGGTGTAGTTTATGTACCGCAAGCGGCGCTCATCCTCTCTTGATGACGCCACAAAACTTGTGTTTGTCGCCAGCCTCGCCGTTGCCCTGTTGCTGGTCTGGCTGATTGTCGGTTTCTCATCTTCGCTGGTGCGATAACCGTGACCTGTAGGGACATTGCTTGTCGCAAGCTGAGAAGATGACTGGGCCTTTGCAGCCTCTTCGTTACACCAGATCCCGTCGATAGTTCGGTAATGTAATCAAAAGCTTACGAGCATTGTGCTGCACCCTTTTACCGCCAAGGTGGCATCAGCCTGCGTGCTGCAATCGGACGATCCATGTGTAGTCTGTTTCAGTTGCAGAAAATCCCTCTTGTCAGAATGTAAGTAGATGGTATTATCTTGTGCTCGTTGCCACATTTCATGGGCAACGACGTTTCTAGTTGGGTTGATGTTTGTGTCTTGCAGTCGCAACTCGCGCCACCACGACAGGCTCCTGAGCTTCGCCCCGTTCTCAAGTAACGGCGCGAAGCCCAGGAGTCTTTTTTGTTGAGCGGGAAGCGGCATCAATTGCTGGTCCACGTTCTCGGAGGGGGTCGTACGAACGTGCGCGATACGAGAGACGTCGGATTTTAATTCTTAGCAGAGGCGAAAGGAGTTTTTTGTGAGAGAGAAAGGGACAGTGAAATGGTTTAACGGGGCTAAAGGATACGGCTTTATCCAGCGGTCCACCGGGGAGGACGTTTTCGTTCATTTCTCCGCGATCCAGGAAAACGGTTATCGTACCTTGAACGAAGGTGAGACCGTGGAATTTGATTTACTGAAAGGACCAAAAGGCTTCCAGGCCGCCAATGTAGTTCGTGCCTAGCCCTTTACATCACGCAATCGGCCGGAACCCTCTCAGCGCACTGAGAGGGTTTGTTTTAACGTCTAATTTTTGGAAGCCAGCACGTCATCGTAGTAGTTGACCATCGCCCGGCGAGGTTTATCTTTCAGGCCATTCAGCCGGATCTTCTGCTCAAAGGGCGAATTGCCGACCATGTGGGCTCGCCCGAGGAAGAAGACCTTTCCATCTCCCAGTTCCAGATAGATTGGCACCAACATGCGAAAAGTGTTGTCCACTCCGGATTGGACCAATTTCAAGTTCATGATGGGAACACCTTCCGGTCCGCCGTCGAATGTGGCGCTCATCTGGTAAGACGGTAGCTGAGTCCCGTAGACATATTCATTGAAAAACCAGTCCATCTTCTGATTGTTTTCCAGATCCATCTCGCGGGTCATATGCTTTTCCACGATACCCTTGAAGTCTTCCGTCGAGGCCGCCTTGCCACGATAGCTATTCACGAAATCCTGCATAGTTTCTTTAAAAAGCTGGTCGCCTGTGCGATTGTCGTGCATCATCATGCGGATCATGTGAAGAACATACGCACCCTTGGGATAAATGAGTCGTCGTGTGCTGCCAAAACCGGTACGCGAATTATCAGCGCGATAGCCCATGGTTAAAGGGCCAACATCGATGGCGCGAAAACCTTGAGGATCGCGTTCCAGGAGCAGGTCGCGTTCATCGTTCCAGAAGGCTATAAATTTTTTTTCGTCGCGCTCGATCATACTCAGGTAAAGAGATGCGGACATGTCGGCGAATCCCTCGCTCATCCACTGGTCGCGTCCGGAATTGAAGCCGACCGTGTGACCCCACCATTGATGGGCTACCTCGTGTGGGGTCACGACTTTCCAGTAACCACGGTCACCCCAGTCCACTCCAAGCGCATGCCGAACGGTTGTATCAAAGTAGTAGCAGATGGGAATCCAAACGAGCTCAGGCCAGGACTGACCAAAATTACAGGCAGTCTGCTGGGTCAATTGCATATGCGTAAATAGCGAGGGGCCGAAGTAGTCAGTGTAGAGCTGTACCGCAAGTTCGCCTTCTGCAAGAGCCTTTTTGTTCAAGCCCGTGGTGCTCATGCTGCCTACTGCCATTTCAACCGGTCGGCTCATCCCATGGCCGCTGTCGTTCCTGGGCAAACCCTCACCCTGAGCTTTGCGTTGGAATTCCTCTACCCAACTGGGTGCTTCCTGATTGGCAAAGGACTGGATTAGGTACACGGGTTTTGTAAGTTTGGCTTCCTCGACCTTGAACTTGCCAAAGCTGAATCCCGCGACTGCTTGCGGCGCCTCACTTTTCCACACGGTCACATTCTGTCCGGCTTCATTGCGGTCGCTGACCAGAATTCCGGTGGCGGCCATCTTCATGTCGTCGGGAATGCGAAAGGTCATGTCATAGGAGACGAATTCCCCAAACCGGCTACCGGGACTACTTGGATACCAGTTTTCCCGAGCAACTGGAAAGTAATTCCCGCCGCCTTCGTTGATGACGGCTCCTTTTCCTGCATAGTTTGTGCTAACCGTGTATGTCTCCCCTTGTGCCAGGGTTTTCGGCAAAATGACAGCGAAGTCTCCATCCGCGTCCTTGTCCTCCTGAATAAAGAACAGCGGTTGACCTTCGGCCTGCACGCTCTCCACGCGAAGCGGCCGAAATAAATTGAATTCCACGACGCGCAACCCATTTCGTTCCGAAAACAAGGTGGTAGTCGCTTTACCGGAGAGGTTGCCATTTTTTTCTATGGTTGTTTCGAGCTGTTGGTGCTCGATACGAATTGGTTTTCCGAAATGTCGGCCTTGTTGCTCGGAAACATTGAACAAAGCCCAAAGCCCAGCCTTGTTCTCATCGTAAGTGCGGAGACTGACTTGATGGATCCCATAATTCGGCTCAATTTCGTAAATTTCTTTATCGCTGTACCGCTTGCCATGGATGAAAGCCACAAATAAAGGCCTGGGTTCAGGGCTGAGGACCTCCTCGAGCAATCGTGCTTCAAGGTTGTTCTTGAGCTTATGACGGGTTGTATTTTGACTGTCTTTTAGCAGGCCGACGTCACACCCAGCAGAGCCGGGCGCCCCGCCTTTCATGAGATCTTGGTACGTGGAATCGGTAAAGCGCAGGACGAGGTGTTGGAATGTTTCGCTGAACTCATCCTCCTTTGTCAGCAGTTTGAGGCTTTTGCGCTCCGAGTCGGATGGCGGATCCAGAATAAAATTGCCATCGCCTACAAATACCGCACCCGTGATCCTTCCTTGAACCGGCGCTGTGAAACAAACCGTTCCCGAGTGCAGATGAAATGTGCCCGCATCGCGCTTCAGGT
>Ga0187779_10002200_pt1 | contig 11997 bp, 14 predicted proteins | sample 1015_Q2_SP10_10__FD_132435 | JGI IMG/M metagenome (GOLD analysis project Ga0187779, IMG submission 132435) | Tropical peat soil microbial communities from peatlands in Department of Meta, Colombia - 1015_Q2_SP10_10_MG | ecosystem: Environmental > Terrestrial > Soil > Wetlands > Peat | place... | reverse complement strand
TAGCCCTGAACCTTCCCCGCTCGATGTCAGATTTCACCTTCTCGTACCCTCTTTCGTCCCCCTTCAGCCTGAGCAAGATCTGCTCCTTCTCAGCGTAGACCTCGGGGTGGCGACGAAGGTCCTCGGCCATGGCCCTCCTGTCGACTTTCATTGAAGAGAGCGAAGCACGGACCCTCATGGCCGCCACGAGAGAGTGGGCGAACCCCTGGCCAACCATCCTTCGTATGACCGAATCGGACAGGTCCCGCTGCATGCGGGTGACCTGGAGTCGGTAGGCGAGGAGGGTCAGGAGTGAGTTTGACACCTCGACCTGGCCCTCGGCGTTCTCCAGGTCGACCGGGTTCACCTTCTGTGGCATGGTGGAGGAGCTGACCTTTCCGGGCCTCTCAAAGCGCACGAAGTCAAGAGCCTGATAGAGCCAGAGGTCCCTGCAGAGCGACAGAATCAGCTGATTGATGTTGATCAGATAGTGGAGGATGTCCGACAGCCGTTCGCCTGGCACCACCTGGGTGGAATACGGCGCAGCATCCACCCCGAAGCTTTCCACGAACTCCGCGAGGTCGCGCTGCCATTTCCTCTTGCCGAGCAGAGTGAAAGATGCGAACGTCCCGACCGCGCCCGAGAATTTCGCCATCGGCTTCAGCGAACGGAGTGCGGAGGCGCGCTCGGCCATCCTGACCGCGAAGACCGACATCTCTTTTCCGAAGGTCGTCGGGACAGCGGGCCTTCCGTGCGTGCGGGCCGCCATTACAGTTGAAGACTCCCTGGATGCGAGTGCGGCCAGGTCGGACGCCAAGTGGGCGTAGGCGGGGAACATGACCTCCAGGATGGACTCCCTAAGGAGCGAAGCGAAGGCAAGGCTGTTGGTGTCTTCGCTCGTCAGCCCGATGTGGACGTAGGGCGCGAGCTTCTTGGAACCGGACCGGATGAGGGACTCACGGAGGGACACCTCGACTGCCTTTACGTCGTGGCCAAGCTTTCCTTCGATCTTCTTGACCTCTGCGATGGTGGGTATGATTGAGGGCACTCGGGCTCTCGGCGCGACCTTAAGCTTCACCAGGAGCGAGAGGTAGCTGAGCTCGACCTTCACCCTCTCCTCGACCAGGGCTCGTTCAGAGAAGTATGCGGCGAGGGGGGCAGCTTCTTCTCTGTATCTGCCGTCTATGGGAGATATGGCGTCATAACTCAATGGTGCTGGTCCTCTCCTCACCATGGGAAACCAGGGCGACGTTGACGCCCAGCTTCTCCTCCAGGTAGTCGACGAACTTCTTCCCTTCAGGCGGGAGCCCGCTGCCGAAATTGGCCCCGTGGAGGGAGAAAGGCGTCTCGTAGACGGGCTCAACTTCCCCGAGATGCCCCAAGGCTGCCTGAAAGTCGGATACCTCGCTCCCCTGATGTTTGTATGCGATGCACACCTTGAACTCCTTGACCCGCGACAGCACGTCGAGCTTCGAGACTGCGACTTCCTTGGCCCCGTTGATGCCCACGGAGTACCTCAGGGCGACGAGGTCCAGCCAACCGACCCGCCTCGGCCGGCCGGTCGTGGCCCCGTATTCGTTCCCGATTGACCGTATCTGTTCGGCGAGTGGACCCTTTTCCTCCGTGGGGAAAGCACCGCCCCCCACCCTGGTCGTGTAGCACTTCGTGATGCCCAGAGGCTTGCCGGCCAAGCCAGGAGAGATTCCGAGAGCAGCCGGGATGTAGGCCGCGGTGGTGTGGGTGCTGGTTACATAGGGGTAGGAGCCGTGAAGCAGGTCGAGAAGCGACCCCTGGGAGCCCTCAAACAGGACCGAACCCCCTTTCTCCGCAATGTCAACCACTCGCCCGGCCACGTCCCCGACAAGGCCCCCAAGGAGCTTCCGAGATTCCTCGGCCCAGGCGATGAGGCCTGAAGGGTCGACGTCGAGCTTCTTGTAGAATCTATTCAGAGGATCAAAATCAAATCCTGCGACCAGGTCCGAGACCCTTGGGGCAAGCCTGAGGGCTCTCATTGCGTAGGAGGGACCGATCCCTCGGCGGGTCGTGCCTATCGCCGAAGTGCCGCGCAACTCTTCAAGGGCTGCGTCGAGCTCCTTGTCGGAGGGCGAAACGAGGCTGCATCGACCATCGACGACAAGCCTCCTCCTTGTTTCGTCCGGGAGCAGCGCCAGCTCATCGGCGAGAATGACCGGGTCGAGTGCAACCCCTGCCCCCACGAGCAGCTCTTTCCCCTTCAGAGCGCCGGATGGGATGAGATGGAAGGTGTGCTTCCTCTGTCCGATTACTACTGTGTGCCCTGCGTTGCTCCCTCCGTTGTACCGCGCGACCGCATCGAAGCTGCCGGCGAGATAGTCGACGACCTTCCCCTTGCCCTCGTCCCCCCATTGGAGGCCAACCACGGAAAGGTTGGACGTTTCAGACGACCTTCTGGATATCGTGGGGCAGGCTCTCCTTGTGGCCAGCGGAGGTTATCTTCATGAACTCTGCCTTTTGTCTGAGTTCCAGGAGTGTGTGAGCTCCGGAGTAACTCATCCCCGATCGGAGCCCTCCCACGAGTTGTTTGACGACTTCTTCCACTCTTCCCTTGTACGGGATCAGTCCCTCCACTCCTTCGGGGACGTTCTCCTCGATGACCTCTTCGATTAGCTCGTCCTCCTTGGGGCCGCTGCTATGCGTCTCCCTTACTCTCCTATCGACAGTCGCCGCCAGCGAGGCCATCCCCCGGGTGAGTTTGTACCTGACTCCCTCGCGCAAGACCGTGGGCCCCGGGCTCTCCTCGGTCCCTGCGAAGAGGCTCCCTATCATGACCGAGGATGCACCTGCGGCCATCGCCTTCGTCACGTCACCAGGGTTCCGGATGCCTCCGTCCGCGATTATCGGGACGCCTGCCCCGGATGCCCCCCCAGCACTGTCCATTATCGCTGTAAGCTGTGGAACGCCTGACCCGGTGACGACCCTCGTCACGCAGATACTCCCGGAGCCCACACCGACCTTCACTGCGTCCGCGCCAGCCCTGATGAGGTCTAGGGCCCCCCTCTCCGTGGCGACGTTCCCGGCTACGACCTCGACGTCGCCGAACTCCTTCTTGATCTCCTTCACTGTTTCGATGGCATAGACAGAGTGTCCGTGGGCTATGTCCACAACCAGTGCGTCGGCACCCGCTTCGAGCAGCTTCCGCGAGCGCAGTAGATGGTCCCCCTTTACGCCCACGGCAGCTGCCACCCGGAGGCGCCCCTTCGAGTCCTTGGTGGCGTTGGGGAACTGCCTCCTCTTCATTATGTCTTTGGAAGTGATCAGCCCCGTCAACCTTCCCTTGGCATCAAGGATCGGGAGCTTCTCCACCTTGTGCTGGTGCAGGATGCTGCGCGCCTGGTCGAGGGTGACGCCCTTCCTGGCGAAGATCAGGTCCTTCTTCGGAGTCATCACCTCCTTAACCTTCCTACCGAGGTCGTCCTCGAGGGTTATGTCCCTGCGGGTGAGAAGTCCGAGTACGCGGCCCCCGAGGTCTACTATCACAATCCCTCCGATGTCCCGCTCCCCGATGATGTCCCATGCCTCGCGCACTGTCCTGTCCGGACCCAGGGTGATCGGGTCTTCGATGAGGACCCCTTCGGAGCGTTTTACCTTTAGAACCTCGTACACCTCCTCCTCGACGGTAAGGAACCTGTGAATCACGCCGATCCCTCCCTGGCGGGCCAGGGAGATTGCCATGGCCGATTCGGTGACAGTGTCCATGTTGGCGCTGACAATCGGGATGCTCAGCTTGATCCTCCTTGAGAAACGGGTCGAGGTGTCGGCGTCTTTCCTCGACTTGACATCGGAGAACTTTGGGACCAGCAGGACGTCGTCAAAAGTGAGGCCGACACGCAGGTCGGAAGCGGTACCCTTCACTTGACTTCGACTTTTTCTCTGGCTTTATAAGAAATGCGAAAGGGGTTCAGGTTAGGCAAGGAGAGCCTCGTGATATTCTGCGGAATCCCCCTGAAGCGGAAAGACAACAAGAGTAAGTCTAAGTTTCTCTAAGCGCCGGGACTGGGACTTTCCTCCTCCTTGAGGGAGGATTTTGAACCCAGAACCCGCTTTCGCGAGACAGGCTCGCCGGTTTGACGCGATTTCCAGGCTTGCGCGAGGGACTTTCTGCGCCCTACCAGATTAGGCGATCCCGGCAGTCGCGAGCCCGCTAAAGGCGGCTTAAAACCTAATTCGAAGAAACGGCCTTGGGCTCATTGGCTTTCTTTGTTGAATGGGTCTTCCAAAGCTTCGGATATGTTCCCGCCCTCATGATGACCCGTTCGGTTGTGGACGCGAGGCCCTTGTGAAGCGAATGTACCTCGTCGGTCGAGAGCAGGGCCTTGCCGATGGCGACGAGCTCCATCTTGGCGCTCATTATGGCCACAGTGTCGTCCTTCTTCACTCCTTCGGAGATTGAGAGAATCCCGGGGATGCCCAGACGTGCGCCGTGGCAGACCGCGTCCACCGCCGAATCGCGGACGACGATCCTGCCTAGGTTTGCCAGGGTGTCTTCAATCGGCATCACAAGTTTCCTCAGCGGCGCTTCGTCGCCTTCCTTCAGCCTGAACATCGCGTCGTTCAGCTGGTGAAGCGTGACGAGCCCGTTCTTCTCGTCGATGGGGCCGACCCTGGTCCGACGGAGCTCCACCATTGTCGCTCCAACTCCGAGGACCTCTCCGATGTCGTAGACGAGCTTACGGATGTAGGTCCCAGACTCGCACAGGACCCTGAACAGGAAGAGGTTCCCCTGCGGTTCGGTGAGTTCGAGCTCGTGTATCGTCCTGCTCCGTGTCTGTCGGCTAACTGAAGAGCGCTGGGGGGGCCTCTGGAAGATCTCCCCGGTGAACTCAGAAACAAGAGAGTCGAGATGTCTTTTCGGAACTGACGAATGAATCCTCATGACTCCCTTGTATTCCTTCGGGAAGAGCAGGAGCAGGCTCAACGCCTTGGTCGCCTGGCCGAGCCCGATGGGCAGGAGCCCCGAGACCGGCGGGTCCAAGGTCCCGCTGTGCCCTGCCTTCTCGACACCCAGCAGCCTCTTTGTCCAAGCGACCACCTCGTGGCTCGTGGGGCCCCTGGGCTTGTCGAGTGGGATGAGGCCGTAGTCGAGCAGCTCCTTTACAGGACGTGAAGACGGCGTCCACCCGTGGCTCTGGTCAGCCGGCTCCTCGTCGAGGACGACCATCTTTGGGGGCTGCACGTCAGTCCCTTCGGTTCGTGGCGTACTTGATTACTATCTCGGCCACCTTCGACTCGTCGATGGCATCCGTCTCCACCACCAGGTCGAAGGGTGTGAGATCCTTGCCGAAATCGATGCCGTAGATCTTCTTGTAGAGCTTTTCGTTTTCGAAATCTCGCACAGACAGGACCTTTCTGCACTCGGAGTATGGGAGCCCGTCCCTCTTTGCCATCCGGCGGGCCCTGCTGCTGACGCTACCTGAGAGCCACACTTTGAGCCCGTCCTTTGTGAGCCAGGGGACCGGGTAGCTTGTGATCACGACGTCCCCCTTCTTCGCCTTCTGGAGTAGGCGCGCGTCAACCTCCTTGTCGAAACCGCTGGAGCGCTTCCTCGCTTGGAGGAACTTCATCCCTTCCCCCTTGTCCCACCAGTCGTCGCCACCGGGCGAGTACCCTTCTTCCACAGCCATCTCCTTGAGTACGTCTCCTCCGCCCACCATGGGTTTCCCAAGAGCCTCGGCCACCTGCCTCGAGACCGTCGTCTTTCCTACTGCAGGCATCCCTGAGATGATTATCGCCTTCATTGGAAGCTGCCTATGGGGCTGTGTGGAGGAGCTTGCTGAGCATCGTAGAGAACGTGAAAGAGCTCAGGAAGTACCACCAGAAGAGGCTGACCCACCAGTAGCCGGCGAAGAGGCCGTTGATGTCGAGTTCCGCGGCGAGGTAAGGTATTGGAATCGGCGAGTGAGCGACGAGCACGTTGAACCCGCCCAGGAAGTTCGCCATCAGATAGTATACGACGAGGAGGGGCACGAAGGTGATAGCCGTCACTTTCAGCCTCGCCGTAGAGACCTTCGCCTGCTCCTGCCTTACCTGGAGCTCCCTTTTCTTCAGCTTCTCGAGCTTGACCTTGTCCTGTTTCAGAGTGGCTTCGCGCTTCTCCTTGTTGAACTCGTTGACCTCGGCTCTCATCCGCCTCTCCTTGTTGAGGTCGACGACTGTCCTTGTCACAAACTGGGTGACGAGGCCGAGGCCGATGGAGGTCAGGGTGACGATGAGGGTCGCCTCTGGGAGAGGGAACTTGGCCGCGATGGGCGTAAGGGTGGTGGTCGTCGTGGTGGTTGTAGTCGTCGAGTTGGCGACCGCCAGGACCAGCCAGGCGGGGATCACGATGAAGCGCTCCTTAGCATCTCGGCGACCACGGAGGCGGCTTCGTCGGCCTTCCCCTCGGCGTTGGTGACGATCAGCATGGGCGCGCCCGTCAGGGTGGACGCCACGGTAAGGAAACTGCGCGCGAGTTGGAGCTCCTGCGACAGGGCCCCTGGGGTTATGGAGTCCCTCGTACGAGTGGCGTCCGCGGACCTCCTCTTCGCAACCTCCTCGGGGCTCGCTTCAACCAAGACGAGATGAGTGGGCTGCAAGGCCCTCACCACCTCGAAGGGGAGCCCGGGCCAGAACCCTTCGTTGGTGCGGATGAACAGGTGGGTGTCTACCACGACCACCTTCTCCCTCATCCTCGAAATCGCAGTTGCGGCCGCCTTTTGGAGCTTCTTCTGCTTCCCGACAGGGAGCTTCCTCATCTGGTCTCTGTCCTTGACCCACTTCTTTGACTTTGCTTCCTTGAGCATGACGCTCCCGAAGGTGACCAGCCGTGCGCCCGGGAACTGGACGATGAACTTGTCGACAACTGTGGATTTGCCCACGCCCGGGATGCCAACGACTACAAGCCGGAACCCCATGAGCTAGCCAGCTCCGATGAGGCCGGCGAGCGCGGGGGAGACCTCCTCCACCTGCTCCTTGAGCAGCATCTGGTAGTACTGCAGGATGATGTCGACCATCAGCAGGATCCCTATGCCGGTCCCGAAGACCCCGAAGAGGTCGGACACTCCTGCCACGAGGCCAATCAAGATTCCTCCGATAATGGTCAGGGTCGGGATGTAGCGGTTGAGCATCTGTTCGATGGACAGGCCAGTGCGTCTGAAACCGGGGACCTGCACCTGGGCATCCATGAGGTTCTTCGCCACCGCCTTCGGGTTCAGCCCGCCGATCTCGACCCAGAGCCTAGCGAAAAGCACCGCCATTCCGACGAGGTACAACAGGTAGATTATTGCGTGGATAGGGTCGCCGATGGTCTGGTTGACGCCCTGCGGCGCCGTCATGAAGTAGACAATCCCGCCGGTGGGGTACGAACTCGAGGTCGTGTTGGTCTGCACGGGGAATTGCGCTACGTAGTGCAGCCACCCCGGAGGGTTGCTCCCGAAGTAATTGTAGAGTAGCCTCGAGAAGAAGGTGACGTTGGCACCGAGGGCGGAGACTAGAATGACAGGGATGTTTGACACGTAGAGGAGCTTGATCGGGTAGACCCCTTGGAAACCTCGATACTTGATGGAGGTTATCGGGAGCTCCACCCTGATCCCCTCGATGTAGACCAGGACGAGGAGCATGACGAGGGTAAGGGCGAACGTGAGGAGGCTGGGATACTTGAAATCACGAACCACTATGCTTGGGAGGGTGTTGGAGAAGAAGGCCGAAATGGTCGCCGGGATGAAGCCGAAGTTCTCGGTCACGCCTGCCGTGGGCGAAAAGGGGACTGGTGAGAAGGTGTACCACATGACCGTCTGGCACACGCCTGCCAGGATGAACAGGCTGACGCCGCTGCCGATTCCCCACCCTTTCTGTATCATCTCGTCGAGAAGGAGGACCATTAGGCTCGCAATGAAGAGCTGCACGAAGATCACCAGGTCCTGGTTGGGAGTAAGGCAGCTGGTGGTAACACCTGCTGAGCATGCCGGACCCAGGGCTCCGCCTAGGATGTACGCCAGAGACTCCCCTACGATGACGATCAGCGTGAGGAACTTGGTCGCAGAACCGAAGATGGCCCTGTCGGCCGAGTCGCTCATGTTCAGTTTGATGATGTCGCTGCCCACCAGGAGCTGAAGTATCAGGCCAGACGTCACTATGGGGCCGATTCCCAACTCCATCAGAGTCCCCTGGGTGGACGCGAAGACGACTCTCAGGAAAGCGAGCTGGTCCTGCTGGTGGCCGGGGCCTCCGAATCCATAGAGCGGGGTCGTCGCCATGACTAGGTACGCGACGAGGGCGATGGCCGTCCAGACGAAACGTTCGTTGAGGGTGGGCTTCCTCTCTGGCTTCGGTATCTCAGGTAGTACTGTGCCTACGCTCTTGATGAAATCACGCAGTGAAGCCAATGGCTCTGGCCTACTCCTGGACCAGTATCTTTCCGCCTGCGGCCTCTATTTTAGCCTGAGCCTTCTTTGTGAATGACTCGACCTTGACCTGATAAGCTCCGCTGACTTCGCCGGACCCGAGAAGCTTCCCTATCCCCAGGGACTCCAGGTCCAGTGACTTCGCGCCCGCAGCGAGGGCGTCCAACTGGCCGACGTTGACCCACTTGTCCGGCTTCAGGTGTCCGGGAGGCCTGAACGGATCCCTCCCGAAGTGGTCGGGGTCGTTGAGAATCAGCCAGCTCCACTTGTGCTTATGGAGGCCGGCGTTGCCGTGCCCTCCTTGCTTGCCGGAGTGCCGGTGCTGACCTATCTGACCGTAGCCGTGGGTCCTCATCCCCCTGTATCTCCTGCTCTTGCGGACTCTTGTCGGCACCTTAGATCATCCTCCTGACGATCTCACCGAGCTTCGGGTTGTTCCCGAGGAGCCCTTTTTCAGTGGATTGCCGCCGCAGCGAGGCCCGGAAGCCGCCCTTGGGTGGGGCCAGGCGGAAGTAGGGGAGCACTCCCTTCACAGCGGAGAGCCTTACCTGCTCCTTAAGCATCAAGGCCGCGAGATCCTCGTGCTTCTTGTACCCGAGCTCCTTCAGGGACGCTGCGTCCAGGGACCTGCTGGCGCTGACCATCCCCCTCTTCTTCAGAAGGTCGCCCAGAAGCCCTTCCTCGACCGGGGTCCAGGCGACGTAGTCCTTGCAGAGTTTGAGCATCCCCACAGTTACTGCGTCGTCGGGGACCACCGAAGCGGAGAACTTCTTGGCGACCCAGAGCTCGCCAAGCGCCTTGCGCACAGGAGCTGAGCTGTTGATCTTCCCATGAAGGTTGACGACCAGGATCAATCCCATCATGTTCACCTATACGTTGAGTCCATGCGACATCCTGAACGCATCATAGACCGCGTTGGCCAGGGAGGACATGGTGTTGGTGGAGCCGAAGGTCCTGACCCAGGCGTCCTTTACTCCGGCCAGTTGGAGGAGGCTCTTGAGAGCGGGACCTGCTACGAGGCCGAGCGCGCGAGGCGCTGGGATAATCTCGACGGTGACACTGCCTGCCTTGCCCCTGATCTTGTAGGGCACCGAGTGTGGCCTGCCGTCCCTGCACTCCCAGGAGCCGCACCCTAGCTTGACTGGGATTATGTTCAGCAGAGCTGCGGTGGTTGCCTTTTCGATGGCCTCGCGGGTCTGCATGGCCTTCCCCTTCCCGACTCCGAACCAGCCTGCGCCGTTGCCCACGGCCACCACCGCCAGGAACCTTGTGAGCTCGCCTGCGTCGGTCTGCTTTTGGACCACACTCACTCCGACGACCTCGTTCCGCAGGTCCGGGAGGAGCTTCTTCACTATCTCTGCTTCGCGCACCCTCTGACCGCTCCTGAATATTTCATCGAGGGAGGTGATCTTGCCTTCGTTGACCAGCGTCCCCAGCTTGGTCCTTGGGACCCAGACTTGTTCTTCCTCCTGGCGGTCGCGCCTGCCATATGACGACATTACTTGGTCGCCCCCGCTATGGCAGCCCTGACTCTCTCGAACTCCGCTGGGTAATCCTCTGGTCTGAACCCGGCCTTCAGGAGAGCAGAGAACTCGCGCGAATAAGCTTCCTTGCTCTCGGAGGAGAGTTTGGTGGCAAAGTCGGCAATGGCCCTCCCCGAAAGCCTGCCTTCGTCCGGGAACGCCTCTTCTCCCACAGGCACGGCGACGCCTGAATCCAGGACCCCCTTCAGCAGGGCCGCAATCCGCGAGCCCTTGATGAACGGTACCAGCCCGTTGTAGACCACAGCCTCCTTGACCCCTGCGGCGAGAGCTTTCTTCCCGGCGTGCAGTCCCAGCAGGTAGCAGGCGGGAGTGGCCTTCAACGACCCTTTCCAGCCCAGCTTGACCAGCTCCCTGGAGTGAGATGCGGAGAGGACCCTGTCCCCCTTGACCGTGGGCTTGACGAACTGGCAGGAGACATTCTTGTTCGAGACCCTGACGACAAGCAGGGGCTTCTGCGAAGTAATCGCCCTCTTGCGGGCTCTGTAGTCGGTGACTCCCTCGCGCCTCCTTCTGAGGAGAACAACTGCGCCCGACATCACTTCTTCGCCTCCTTCATGAGCTCCATGAGGTGCTTGACTCCCCTGACCTGACCTCCCTTGACCTGCTTGTAGAGCCGCCTGTAGGCGACGGGGGAGATCTCCTTCCTGTCCTTCGCTACCTTCAGCCTCCAGCGCAGCGCCCGGACTTTGGAAATCCAACGGTCCTTCCTCGGATTGCGCGCGAAGGCTGGCCCTTCTGTGGAACCGGCGCTCCGGCCGCGCTTGAGCTTGCCAGACCTGGTCCTGAACCTGCCCCTCGATATCCCCTTCTCGGGAGCGACCGTGATGGCGCCGAAGCCCACCAGGCCCCTGATGGTGCTGCGGGTGATGGCGTCCTGGATGAGGTCGGAGTATTCGTCGTTGAAGATGATGCGGTCGGTGCCGACCCCGAGGACGGACGCGGCCAGCCTTCGCTTACTCTTTAGATTCAATTATCCTCAACCCTGTCGGATTCACGACCCTGATGCCGAGCTCTGTCGCCCTCTCGAGTATCGCCTCCCTCTTCTTCGCACCTACGGTCCTCCCTATCCTGGCCACGTCCCTGCCTGGGACCGCAGCGTCAAGGTCGGAGACCCTGTGGACGAGCACTTCGAAGTGCCCGCTCGGGTGCAGACCCCTCGCCTCCACGGGGCCACGATAGCCCACTCTGACGAGTGCGGGCCACCCCTTGTCCTGGCGCCTCACCTTGTTGTCTACTCCTTTGGGCTTCCGCCACTCGGGGTGGATCCTGACATAGCGCCAACTCTCCTGCCTCACGAACGCCGGCCTGTTCTCTGAAACCTCTTTCCGCTTGGCGACGAGAGCCTTCAGCTTGTTCTCTTCGGTTTGCTTCGCCTTTGGCATTGTTTTACGACCCCTGCTCCCTATGGTATATGTACAGCCCGTCGAGAAAGATCCGCTGGTCCTTCCGCTTGATCTTCGTGGCCTGCTCGATGTTGGCCGCGGTCTGGCCCACGTCCTCCAGGGACACGCCCTTCACTATGACGTCGTCCCCTTCGATGGACACCTTGCTGTCGCCAACTATCTCCGAGACCCTGGGGGACCGCTCGCCCATGAAGTTCTCGACGAGGACCTGCTTCCCCTTGGTCTTCACAGTGATGGGGAAGTGGGCGTACACCACCTTGACCTTGTAGGTGTACCCCTTGGTGACCCCGGTCACCATGTTGTTCACTATGCTCGTCACTGTGTTGATTATGACGTTGTCCTTTCTCTTCGCCGAGAACGGGGTGAAGAGCACCCTGTTGCCCTCGACGGCTATGTTCACGTTGACCTTGTCGAAGTGCTTCTTCGCCTCGCCGAGCTTCCCCCTGACGGCCAGCGTCCTCCCCTGGAGGGTTGCGGTCACGCCTTCGGGCATTTCGACGGCGGACTGTTGAACGGTCTTAGTAGACGTAGCCAATGAGCCTCCCCCCGATCTTCTTCTCCTGTGCTTCGATGTGCGACATTACCCCCTCCGGTGTCGATACGATCAAAGTGCCCACCCCGACGGCAGGCAGGTACCTGTGCTCCCAGTCAACG
>Ga0187779_10002199_pt1 | contig 11998 bp, 13 predicted proteins | sample 1015_Q2_SP10_10__FD_132435 | JGI IMG/M metagenome (GOLD analysis project Ga0187779, IMG submission 132435) | Tropical peat soil microbial communities from peatlands in Department of Meta, Colombia - 1015_Q2_SP10_10_MG | ecosystem: Environmental > Terrestrial > Soil > Wetlands > Peat | place... | reverse complement strand
GGCCGCGCTGCTCCAGATCGCCGATGTGTTCAACTACCCGGCGGCGGCGTGCCACCGGACGACTGCGGCGAGCCTGCGCGTCCAGCTGCCGAATCAGACCCGCTCGAAGACGGTGCCGTTCCCCTTCCTCGCCTGCTCACGCCGGGGACCGGCGTACCGCACGTCGCTCCCTTGCAACACGGCTAGCGTCTCCGTCTCCTCGGGTGCCGCCGATCGCGGCGTCCGCGTGGGCGACGCCGTCGGGGGCCAGCCAACCGGCCTCTGCTCTCTTGCCGCTCCTCCGCCTGCTACTGCGGCGGGCCCGCCGCCGTCTTGATCCCTGCCGTGTGGCTCGCGCCGGTGGCGTCGAGCCATGTGACGTTCACGGTGTCGCCCGCGTGATGGCGGAGGAGGATGGTCGTCAGCTGGTCGTACGACCGGACGGTCGTGCCGTCGAGTCGGGTGATCGTACTCCCGGGCTCGATGCCCGCCCTGTCGGCGGGCGAGCCGTTCGCGACGCCGACCACGTACGCGCCGCTGTCGCTGCCCGACCCGTACGAGGGGGGCGCGACGCTGATGCCGAGGAGCGGAGTCGAGCCGACGTGCACGGTGGCGGAAGACCTCCGCGTGCGGATCTGCTCGACGACGGCCATCGCCCGGTTGATCGGAATCGCGTACCCCTCGTTCGACGACTCGAAGTGGAAGCCAACCGACGCGGCGGTGTCCATGCCGATCACGCGGGCCGACGTGTCGAGCGTCGGCCCGCCGGAGTCACCCGGCTCGAGCGCGGCGTCGATCTGGATCAGGTGCGAGAGCTGCGCGGTGGCTTGCCGCCCGTCGGACACGGTGATCGTCCTGTTGAGGGCGATCACGCTGCCGGTCGAGGAGCTGAGCGTGCCTTGACCTCCCGCGTTGCCGACAGCGGTGACGGACTGCCCGACCCTGACCAGCGCGGAGTTGCCGAGCCGGACGCTCGCGAGCCCGGAGGCCTTCTTCAGCTGCAGGAGCGCGACGTCCCCGCCGACGCTGTAGCCGAGCACGCTGGCGCTGTACGAGCGTCCGGTCGATGGAACCGTGACCCGGATCGTCGTCGCGCCCCTGATCACGTGGTTGTTCGTGAGCACCTGCCCCGACGAGGTGATGACCATGCCTGTCCCCGCCGCGGAGCCGTTCTCATAGGCGAGGTCGGTGGTGATGCTGACGACGCCGGCGGGGTCGACCGCCTGCGCGGCGTCGCTCGCGAAACCGAGGCCCGCTGCGACGAGCGCGACGCCGAGGACGGCGACAGCGACAAAGACGCGGGGGAAGTTCCTCGATCGCATGCCTCCAGGTAATCAGACGAAGATTAGGAATTGCTGAGATTCGGTCGGACCGCTCACGTCCTCGCATCGGCGGCAGGAGCGCGTCGCGCGCGCGGGAGGGCTGATCGAGAGCACGGGGTCGGCGACCTCGAAGACGAGCTCGCTCCCCGTGGCCGGATCGACGCCCTGAGTAGTCTGACGAGGTGGAGATGCCGCCTCGTAGGCAACGGCCGTGACTTCGGGGGAGGCCGCGGTCGTCGGCGCGGGCTCGACCGTTCCGGGGCCCACCGAGCAGGCGGCCGGCTCGGGCGGCGAAGCGATCGCGGTCGAGCACTTGACGAAGCGGTTCGGCGAGCGGCTCGCGGTGGAGGACGTGTCGTTCGGCGTCGCTGCTGGCGAGGTGTTCGGCTTCCTCGGCCCGAACGGTGCGGGGAAGACGACGCTGGTGCGAGTGTTGGCGACGCTGATCTCGCCGAGCGCCGGCTCGGCGCGCGTTGCCGGCATCGAGCTCAGCGCGGCGAACGGGCTCGCGATCCGCCAGCAGATCGCGGTGATGCCCGAGAACCCCGGCCTCTACCTCCGATTGACGGTGTCCGAGAACCTGGAGTTCTTCGCCGGCCTCTACGGCCTCGGCCAGCCGCGGGTTCGGATCGGAAGCGCGCTCGAAGCGGTAGGCCTCGCCGGCCGGGTGAACGATCTCTGCGGCAGCCTCTCGAAGGGTCTCCGCCAGCGGGTCGGGCTGGCCCGGGCGCTGCTCAGCGATCCCGCGATCGTGTTCCTGGACGAGCCGACCTCCGGCCTCGACCCGGTCGCTAGTCGGGAGGTACACGGGGTGATCGACGGCCTGCGCAGCCGCGGCGTCACCGTCTTCCTGACCACGCACCGGCTGGAGGAGGCCGAGCGAGTGTGCGACCGGGTCGCGATCCTGAACACCAGCCTGCTGACGATCGGCCGACCCGACGAGCTACGCGACCGCCTCTTCACGAAGACGCTCCTCGTTCGGACGGCAGCGCCGCTGGCCCAGCCCGAACGCGTCTTCGCTGTCCCCGGGGTCGAGCGGTGGCACATCGACGGCGACGGGGCCTATGTGCTCTCGGTGAGCGACGCGCGCCTCGTCGCGCCCGCCGTCACTCGCGCGCTCGTGGCGGCTGGAGCGGACGTGCTCTCGCTCGCCGAGGGCAGGCACTCGCTCGAAGACGTGTACGTCGAACTGGTCGACGACGTCGAGGCGAGGTCGTGAGCGTTCACCGCGTCGGCACGGTGGTGCGGAAAGAGGTGCGCGAGTTTCGGCGCAACCGCTTCGTGATCGGGACGATGGCACTGCTCCCGCTCGTCTTCCTGACCACACCGATGATCACCCTCTTCAGGATCCCCGCCTCGGCCAGCGGCACGAAGGCTCGGGCCGCCGTCGGCGTCATCTCCCTGCTGATGTTGATCGTCCCGGTCGTGATCCCGCCGGTGATCGCCGCCTACTCGGTCGTCGGCGAGCGCGACCAGGGCACCCTCGAACCCGTCCTGACCGCGCCGATACGCCCGTCCGAGCTGCTGCTCGGAAAGGCGATCGCCGTGTTCGTTCCCTCCGTGGCGATCGCCTACGCCATGCTCTTCGTGGTCGCGGTCGGTATCCGCTTCGGTGCCGCGCCGATCGTCAGGAGCGTCTTCTGGCACCCGCCCCAGCTGCTCGCCCAGCTTCTCTTCACACCGCTGCTCGCGCTCTGGACGATCTGGCTCGGGATCGCCATCAGCACCCGCGCCCGCGACGCCCGCGTCGCCCAGCAACTCGCCACGGTCGCCGGCCTGCCCCTGCTGGGCTTCACCTCTCTCGTTTCCTTCCAGATCGTCAGGCCATCCGTCCCGCTCGCGCTCGGGCTCGCCTTCGCCCTGCTCACGATCGACCTCGCCGCTTGGCGGTTCGTCTCCCGCCTCTTCGACTGCGAACGCCTGATCACCGGCCGCAACCCGAGCCGCGACACGCCACCACGCGGGTGGAGATAGGCGGTGTTGGACCAGCAGCAGGCGCGACGTGGGCGGCTGGGCTCGTCTACGGCTGAAGCCGGCCGGCCAGACCCGGATCGTCCTGGCAGAGCCTCTCGAACTCGATCCGGTCGACTGCGAGCACCCGCACGTCGGTTTCAGCCCGTACCCTTGCCGCGCGAAGGCCGTGGGGAGAGAGGAGGGCGCGCTCGCCGATGAGCTCCCCGGGGCCGAATTCGTATGTTCCGTCCGGCGCCTCGACGATCACCCTGCCCTCGACGATCACGTAGAGGCCCGTACCGGGCTGGCCCCGTTCGATCAACACCTGCCCGGCCGGGATCACCGACTCCGTTCCGACGGCTTCGAGCAGCTGAAGGTCTCCGGTGTCCACGTCGGCGAGTATCGCAGACGAGTGGCCAGCCGACCCGTGACGGTCACTCGAGCGCAGGCTCCGACCAAGCCGCCGGCCCGGTGCGAGAACCACCTGGACTAGCCGAGGTCTTCGATGATCCGGATGAGCTCGTCCGGCCGGTAGCCCTGGAGGCGGGCGAAGTCGACGAGCTCCTTGGCGCGGGCGATGACTGCGCCTCGTTCGGGGGTGCCGGCCACCGTGACGCCACGGCCGCGTCGGAACTCGAGCAGCCCTTCGTCGCGGAGCACACGGAGGGCTCGGAGGACCGTGTTGGTGTTGACCCCGAGAACGGCGGCCAAGTCCTTGGCCGGTGGGAGGCGTTCGCCGGGTCGTGCTTCGCCTTCTGCGATCGCGCGGCGGATCTCGGCGGCGACTTGCTCGTAGAGGTCGGCGGGATCGGACTTGTCGATCTTGACTTCCAGCATGGTGATATTCATAGTAGCGCTATTGTGCAAGGAATGCACGCGTGAGCGTCGGCTCCCCTCCACATCCGCTGGAGGCTGACGAGCGTAGCCTCGACGAGCGCGTCGCCGAGCTCGAGGCGCTGATCGAGGAGGCGCGCCGGCGCGCGCGGCGGCGGCGGCAGCGGAACGCAGCCGTTGCGCTGCTCGCCGCGTCCGCAGCACTGGCGGTGACGTATGCGGGAGGCGATGGGCTACGAGTGGGCTCCGGTCGATCCGCGGACACGTCGCCTCCGCGGGCGATCGCGAACGTGCCGGGCGTCGGACGCTGGAGCGCCCCGTTCGGGCCTCAGGGCGACGGAGCCGGCGCGATCGTGGTCGATCCTCGGAACTCGGCCAACGTCTACGCAGCCGCGGGAGGACGCGTCTACCGAAGTACCGACGGCGGGCGGAGCTGGACCGCCGGAGTGCAGATCGACCCGGGCGTCGCGGCGTTGGCGGTCGATCCGCAACGGCCCTCGATTCTCTACGCCGGCACTGGGCAAGGCGTGTTCAAGAGCGTGGACGCCGGACGGACGTGGGAATGGTCGGGTCTCGGGGAGACGCCGAGGTTGCCCGGAGGCGTTCGCGGGGAAGGAGACGTCGACTCGCTCGTCGTCGATCCCGCCGACAGCAGCGTCGTCTATGCCGTTGCGGGTGTCACAGGCGGCCATGTCAGCAAGTCGACCGACGGCGGCAGAACCTGGCGCACGCTCCGGGCGTCGCCCGGTCCCGATGCTCTGACGATCGACCCGGCGAACCCGCAGATCCTGTTCGCCGCTGTGGAGGGCGCCTGGGACCCGACAACGAGACGAGGCAGCGGCTCGATCGCAATGACCGCCGATGGCGGAGCGACCTGGCACACGGTGCTGACTCACGACGACAACATCTGGTCGATCGCGGTCGACCCCGCCCGTCCCGGAACCGTCTTTGCGGCGGGTACGGCCGGCGTGCTCGTGTCGAACGACAATGGGCTCACCTGGGCGTCCGCAGGCAAGGCGCCCGACTTCTACCTCACTGGCCTCGCCGTCGACCCGCGTGATCCGGAGACGCTCTACGTCTCCACCTGGAAGAAGGGCGTCTTCCGGACGACCGACCGGGGGCGCACGTGGACGCCGCTCGGCACGAGGTTCAGTGGGCCGATGGCCGTCGACCCACAGGCGTCCTCGACGCTCTACTTCGGCACGGCGGACGGCATAGCGAAGACGGTCGACGGCGGCATGACGTGGCGAGCGGCCGACTCGGGGATCGTCGCGTCCGACGTCCTCTCGACGGCGACCGACCCGCGCAACGGAAACGTCGTGTACGCCGGCACGGACAGTGGCTTCTTCCGGAGCGACGACGGCGGTCGCACGTGGAAGACCCTCAAGCTCGGAGTCACCGGCCAGGCGATAGCCGTGGACCCCGCGCACAGCACCCACCTGCTCGCCAGCGGATGGCGCGGGATCCTCATCAGCACGAACAGCGGCCGCGCGTGGGCGAGAGCAGCAGGCAGCGCGGTCGTGACGAAGAGGTCAGCCCGCGAGGGAAAGAAGATCACGGCGATCGCGTTCGACCCGCACCACCCGGGCACGGTGTTCGCCGCCGCGTGGGGAGCCGGCGTGATCCGGAGCACGGACGGTGGCCGCGCCTGGCACACGACGGCACGCCGTCCCGCCTGGATCTCCTCGATAGCCGGGACGGTCGCGATCGACCCACGCGGATCCTCGACGCTCTACGGCAGCACGAACGGCGCGCTCATCCGCAGCACCAACGGTGGCTCCTCCTGGAAATGGATCTTCCTGCCCAAGCTCGGTGCGATTGTGGCGATGCTCGCGGTCGATCCTTCGGACCCGATGACGATCTACGCCACGATCGGCGACAACTCGGCCCGCCAGCCGCATCTTGCACGGAGCACCGACGGCGGCACCCAATGGCGGTTCCTCGAGTGGGGAACTCGAGACATCGCCGCCAACGCGCTCATCATCGACCCGCGCCACCCGAGCACGATGTACGCCGGGACGACGTTCCAGGGTGTCCTGCGGACGACCGACGGTGGAGCGACCTGGCGGCCGTTCGACACGGGCCTCGTGGCGCGGGCGATCACCACGCTCGCGTTCGACCGCACCGGGAGGATGCTCTACGCCGGCACCGACGGCGCCGGCGTCGTTCGCGTCCGTCTCCGCTAGTAGGGCAAGACCGTTCGGCCACGGGAGCACCTCCGGGGCCCCGTCTGCCGCGCATTGCCTCCCCCGAGGCGTACGCTCCCGATACGGGCCGGCTCGTCTCGTCCATCCGCCACGGGAAAGGATGTAGCAATGCTGTTCCACGTCACCTGGGAATTCATCGACACGAGCGAGACCGGAACACGCCGGTCGCTCGAGGTCTTCTCGCAGTGGCAGCCGCCGGCAGGAGCGGAGTTCAAGGGGTTCTACGGCTTCGCGAGCGGAGGCGGCGGTGTCGCGCTCGTCGAGGCCGACAGCGCCGCGACGCTCGCCCGCACCACCGCGCCCTGGACGCCGTGGTTGCGCTTCACGGTGAATCCGCTGGTGCCGATCGAGGAGTCGTCCGCGATCGCCGGAGAGGCGGTCGGCTTCCGCGACTCGGTCGGCTGAGAACGAGCCGCCGGAGCGCCACGGTCGCCTCGGCGAGGCGGTCCGCGCCTGCGTCGGCGAGGCTCGTGCACCCGAGGCCCCGACGGAGAATGAGTCTCGGCTCGACGCCCGGCCCGGTGCGACCGCACTCGGGCCGGGCGTCGCAGACCGTCCGGCCGAGGCCTCCGCCCGCACGGCTATCGTCCGAGCATGGCCACGGCGGAGCACGAGGCGCGCGGAATCGCGCGCTATGGAGCGCTCTTTGCGAACGACCACGCTGCCTCTCTCATCGGCTGGGGGATCCTGGCCAGACTGCCCCTCGGGATGGGAGCGCTCGCGTTCGTCCTCCTCGTGCGCGGCGCCGGCGGCTCGTATCGGGATGCGGGGATCGTCACGGCCATGTACGGCGTCGGGGTCGCAGTCGGTGCGCCGTACGGCGGACGGCAGGTCGACCGCCGCGGCGCGCGCTCCGTGCTCCGCGTCCGCATGGTGCTGTGCTCCGCGTTCTTCGCCCTCGTCGCAGCTCTCGCGGCGCTCGGCGCGCCGATCACGGCCGTCGCAGCAGCGGCGACGGTCGCGGGACTCACCATGGCACCGATCGCGCCCGCGCTCCGCTCGATCTGGCCGGCTGTCGCCGGCGAGGAGGGGGCGAGCACCGCCTATGCGCTCGACGCGGCGCTGCAGGAGACGATCTGGGTCGGGGGCCCGCTGCTCGTGACCGTCCTCGCCGCGTTCGACCCGGTAGCGGCAGTCGCAGGCGTCGCGGTGATCGCCTTCGTCGGCACGTTGGCGTTCTCGAGGATCCCGCCGATCGCTGCGTCCGCTCCGGCGGAGGAGCGCCACACGTCGCGGCTCGGCGCGCTCTCCGCCGTCGGCGTGCGGACGATCACGATGACCGCCGTCTGTCTCGGCTTCGGGTTCGGCTCGCTCGAGATCGCAGTGCCTGCGTTCGCCGATCTCCACGGAAACCGCGCGCTCGCAGGAATCGGCCTGGCGGGCTTCGCCGCCGGCTCCCTCGTCGGCGGCCTCTTCTCCGGTCTCCGGCCCATCCGCGACGAGCGGCGCCGGATCGTCGTCGGCACGTTCATCCTTGCCGCGGCCGCCGCGCTGCCGCTGGCAGCCACCTCGATGGCGACGATGACGCTCCTGCTGTTCTTCGCGGGTCTCCCCATCGCTCCGATCATCGCGGCGGTCTACGGCCTTCTCGGGCGTGTCTCGGCAGCAGGCTCGGTCGCGGAGGCGTTCTCCTGGTTCGGTACGGCGATCGGGGTCGGGTTCGCGATCGGGAACCTCGCCGGCGGCTGGCTCATCGACACAGAGGGCTGGCGGGCGAGCGCCGCGCTTGCGATCGCCGGCATCGGCGCGGCGAGCATCGTCACCGCGCTTCGCGGGCCCACGCTTGCGCCCATGAGCGAGCCTGCTCGGTGAAGGTCGGCTAGGAGCCCGGCGGCGGCCCGGGCGGGCCCAGGATCTCCAGCCCGTGCCGCTTCCCGATCGCGACGAGCCGCGCCACGTCCGGCGGGCCTTCGGGAGGCCGCGGCAGGACGCGCTCCGAGGCTGGCGTGCCGACCTCTCTCAGGAATCCCTCGAACTGCATCGGGGCGAAGCCCACGAGTGCCCTCGCGTCGCCGTCGTTCGCGTAGAACGTGTGCGGCACCCCCTTCGGGCCGAACGCGAACGAGCCGGCCTTCAGCACCATCCGCGTGTCGGCGACCCAGAACGTCAGCTCGCCGTCGAGGACGTAGAACCACTCGTCCTCCTCGGGATGGACGTGCCACGGAGAGCCGACACCCGCGGGCACGACGATCTCGAGCAGGCCGTACCGCCCCTCCGTGTCGTCCTTGCCGATCCGGACGGTCTGCAGCATCCCGAGCAACCAGAACGCCTCGCCCTCGTCGCCGTGGAGGAGATATCCGAGCTCCGATCTGTCCTGGGCGATCGTGGTCACCTCTCGTCCTCCTCTTTCCGCACGCGCCTGCCTCGTGGTGATACTGTTCACAACCATCCGTTATACAACTATTGCAGAGCGGACAATCTCATATGGAACAACCTCTGTCAACCCCGTCGCCAGAGCAACTCCGCTGCTGGCGCCTCTTCTTCGAGAGCGCGCTCGCGCTCGGCGACGTGCTCGACGGCGAGCTCCAGGCTGCCGCGGGGATCCCACAGCGCTGGTACGACGTCCTCGTCCACCTCGAGGAGACGCCCGCCGGGATCCGTATGAACGAACTGGCCGAGCAGATCCTCTACAGCAAGAGCGGCTTCACTCGGGTGATCGACCGCATGGAAGAGGAAGGGCTCGTCGGCCGCGTGCGTCCCGCCGACGACCGCCGCTCGATCCTCGTCGTCCTGACCGAGAAGGGCATCGAGACGATGGAGCAGGCGCGCCTCCACCATCGCGACGGTATCGAGCGACATTTCTCGCGGCACCTGACCGACGAGGACGTCGGGGCGCTCACCCGGGCGCTCGAGAAGGTCAGCGCGCACGCCCGGCCGCTGCGTCGCGGCCGCATCGGCGGCTACCAGGCGCGTTCCCCGTCGTCCGACGTCCGGGACGCGCCCGGGGACGCGGCCGACGGAGGCCGGACACCGCCTCCGTCCAGGGCCCGCAGGGCCTCGGCCGCGTCGCGTCGGAGCGGGCCGACGAGCTCGCGGTAGTCGTCGTCGGAGATCGTGCCGGTGCGGTGGTCGAACTCGAGCTCCTTGAGCGCCGCGAGCGCGCGATCGCGTTCCTCCGCGAGCGCGAGGCGGCGGCGACCTGCGGCATCGGGCTCCTCGAGGAAATCGGACGCCGGCTGTGGTTCACGCAGGTACGGCAGCGCGACGCCCACCACGCAGAGCACCGTCAGGAGCCCGGCGAGGACGAGCGCGACCGTCAACTCGAAGCCGGCGAAGCCGCCTCGAGCTCGCCGTAGCGGAGCGCGAGCCTGCGCTCCTCGCGCGCGTCGGGCCAGAGGGTGATCAGCGAGCCGAGCAGGAAGACGAGCCCTGCGACCCAGATCAGGTTGACGAGCGGCTTGACGAAGATCCGAAAGTCGACCGATCCGTCGCCGTACACCTGCTCCGCGATCACGAAGAGATCCTCGCCCGTGAGGTAGTTCGTGCGAATCCCGACCTCGTTCGAGACGTCCCCGGCAGGCGCCGTGTACACGTTCTTTCCGGCGCGCACGGTCCCGACGGACGTTCCGTCGTGCGCGACGGTGAGCACGGCGCGCACCTCGGTGGCGTTCGCGTTCTTGGTCTGCTGGAGCGTGCGGTAGGTCGCGACGTAGCTCCCGACGGCGAGCGTCTGCCCGGGCTTCAGCCTCGCCTCGTTGACGTGCTGATAGGCGCTCGAGCCCGCGACGCCGATCGCGAGCAGCACGACTGCCGCGTGGACGATGTACCCGCCGTACCGTCGTCGGTTGCGGCCGATCAGCGACGTGAACGCAACGAGCCACGGCTCGGCCGCGAGCGCACGCCGCGCCCGAGTGCCGCGCGCGAACTCGAGCGCGATCGTCGCGAGCACGAACGCAGAAAACGTGTAGGCGATCAGGCCGGGCGTCGACGAGCCTGCCCCGAACGCGATCAGCACGACGCCGGTGACGAGCGAGACGCCCACCGGCCAGGCGAACGTCTTCCCGAGGCTGCGGAGGGACGCCCGCCGCCAGGCGACGAGCGGCCCGATTCCCATCAGGAGCAGCAGCGGCAGGCCGAAGACCCGCAGGAAGAAGTCGTAGTACGGCCGGCCGACGACGCGTGACTCTCCGCTCACGACCTGACTCAGGATCGGCCAGGTGACGCCCCACAGGATCGTCAGGCAGAGCGCGACGAGCAGGAGGTTGTTGTAGAGGAACGTCGCCTCGCGGGAGACGAGCGACTCGAGCTTCGTCTTCGCCTTGAGCAGCGGCAGCCGGTAGAAGATCAGCCCGACGGAGAACACCGTCACGACGACGATGAACCCGAGGAACCAGCCGCCGAGCGGGCTCTGCGCGAACGAATGGATCGAGTTGATCACGCCGGACCGCGTGAGGAACGTCCCGTAGAGCGAGAGGCCGAAGGCGAGCGAGACGAGCACGACGTTCCAGACCTTCAGCATCCCGCGCTTCTCCTGGATCATCACCGAGTGGAGGTATGCCGTCGCGGCGAGCCACGGCATCAACGCGGCGTTCTCGACGGGATCCCACGCGTAGTACCCGCCCCACCCCACTTCCTCGTACGCCCAATGGGCGCCGAGGAGCTGACCGAGACCGAGCGCCGCCCACGCGACGAGCGTCCAACGGCGGGTCGCGACGATCCAGCGCTCGTCCGTCCGCCCCGACAGCAGCGCACCCATCGCGAACGAGAAGGGGATCGTCAGCCCGACGTAGCCGAGGTACAGGAGCGGCGGGTGCGCGACCATGTACGGGTTCTGCAGGCTCGGGTTGAGACCGGCGCCGTCCGCCGGCGGCGGCTGGGTCGCGAACGGGCTGGCGACGACGACGAGCATGAAGGCGAAGAACGTCGCGACGCCGGCGATCACCGGCACGACCCAGACGATCAGGTCTCGGGCTTTCGCGCGATTCAGCCAGACGGCGAGCGCGCCGAGCCCGGTCAGCACGAGCAGCCAGAGGAGGAGCGAGCCTTCCTGGCCGCCCCAGAACGCCGACAGCGCATAGCGCGTCGGGAGCGCACGGCTCGTGTGCGAGGCGACGTAGGTGAACGCGAAGTCGTGGCGGACGAGCGCGGTCGCGAGCACGGCCGACGCGACGAGCGTGGAGCCGAACGACGCGATGAGCGCGTTGCGGGCCGAGAGGGCGAGACGGCGGCGCCGCGTCAGCGCCGCGGCCGCACCCGCCACGAGTGCATAGACGACGAGCCCCAGCGAGACGACGAGCGCCGCGCGGCCGAGCTCGGGCACCTGCTCCGCGCTCCTACTGCTTCGTCGACGACGAAGCCGTGTACTTGGATGGACACTTCGTGAGCAGCGAGCCCGGCACGCCGACGAACGTGCCGTTCTTCAACGTGCCGTCGACGACGATGTGACGTCCGACCTTGAACTGGTCCGAGAGGTCGCCGGTGTAGACGACGGGGACGAGCAGCGATCCGGGCTTGCTGCCGATGTCCCGCAGCCGGAAGTGCAGGCCTGCACCGTGCGCGTCGCCCGTCACGGGACCGACCACCAACCCGGCGAGGGAGACCCGGCCGGTATGGCCGGCGAGCTGGCTCGGCTTGAGCGCGGGCGTCCCGCCACCGGCGATCGACGTGTAGAGGAGGAACACCGCGAGCACCGCGGCCACCGAGAGCGCAATCACGAGCCGCGCCGGTGAGCTTCTCCGCGCCACGCCGGCAGTCTAGCGCCAG
>Ga0187779_10002197_pt1 | contig 12002 bp, 11 predicted proteins | sample 1015_Q2_SP10_10__FD_132435 | JGI IMG/M metagenome (GOLD analysis project Ga0187779, IMG submission 132435) | Tropical peat soil microbial communities from peatlands in Department of Meta, Colombia - 1015_Q2_SP10_10_MG | ecosystem: Environmental > Terrestrial > Soil > Wetlands > Peat | place... | reverse complement strand
GTGGCGCTCTCGCTCGGCGTCGGGGTGGCGCTCTCGCTCGGCGTCGGGGTGGCGCACCCGCACGGCGTCGGGGTGGCGCTCTCGCTCGGGCTTGCGCTCTCCGACGGCGTGGGCGTCGAGCAGTCGCCGGCGTATTCGAAGATCCAGGACTGGACGCTGGAGTGGTCGCCGGCCTTGCCGTTCGACAGGGTCAGACCGTTGGCCTCCAGTGAGGCCAGCAGGTCGACGTCGTCCTGGGTCTTGAGCAGGTAGACATCCTCCTGCACGTAGCCGCACTGGGGCAGCAGGTCTTCACTGCCCAGGCTGGCGCCGTCGACCTGCGCGACGTACACCTGCGGGAAGATCGCCCCGAAGTTGGACGGCAGCTTGCCTGCGGCATCGAGCTGGACATCCGGCGCGACCGGGAGCGACCACGAGACGGTGACCGTCTCGGGCAGGGTATTGGCGGCGACCGCGGCCGGCACGAGTAGTGCGGCGGCGGCGAGAAGGCTGACGCCCAGAGCCGCGCCGCGGCTCCGGCGAAGGTTCGCGTGGATCATCTGACGCCCTTTCGATGAGTGCTATGGGCGCCGGGATGAAGGTCGGCGCCACTGGTCCGATGGATGGGCCTATAGTGCCTCGGGTCCGGGGCCGTGTCTAGGACCATTGGTCCCCATCTGCACTGGCCCTAAGTGCAGCGGTGCGCACACGACCGCCCACAAGCGTTGTGACCGGTCACCACATACGGTCCTGCCGGACCACGTACCTTCGGCGGTCGACCGGAACGGGTACGCTCTTGCCGATGGCTTCCCCGCATGACCCGGCCCTGGCGCCGTCCGCCCGACGAGCCGTCCAGCACCTGCTCGCCCGTGCCTGGGAGGCGGCCGAGGCAGCCGGCCTGCTGCCGGCGCTGGCGGACGATGAACGACCCGTCATCGAGGTCGCGCGTCCGGCCGACCCGGCCCACGGCGACCTGGCGACGAACCTCGCTTTCAAGCTGGCGCGTCCGATGCGCCGCTCGCCGCTGGCCGTCGCCGAGACGCTCGTCAAGGCCTTGCCGGCAGCCGCCGGGAGCCCCGGCGAGATCCCCCTGCTCTCCGACGTGGGCGCCGTCGCGCCGGGTTTCATCAATGTCCGGCTGGCGTCTGGCTGGCTCGAGGCGGCGGTCGACGCGGCGCTGGCGGCCGGGCCGCGGTTCGGCCATCTCGACCAGGCGCGGCCGCGGCACGTCAACGTGGAGTTCGTCTCGGCGAACCCCACCGGGCCACTCCACATCGGGAACGCCCGCGGGGCGTTCGTGGGCGACCTCCTCTGCCGCGTGCTGGAAGGGGCCGGTCACGAGGTGACGCGCGAGTACTACTTCAACGACTTCGGGGCCCAGGTCCGCCACCTTGGCGTGTCCGTGCTGGCCCTCCGCCAGGGCGACCCGGTGCCCGAGGAGGGCTACCGGGGCGAGTACGTGGCGGAGCTGGCCGCGGAGCTGCCCGACGAGGCGCTCGCCGCGGCATCCGTGGCTGGCGTCGATGCAGCCGACGTCGTGGGCCGCTGGGCTTCCGAACGGGTCCGGGCGGGTATCGAATCGTCCCTGGCCCGCCTGGGCGTCCGCTTCGACGTCTGGAAGAGCGAGAGCTCCCTGTACCGCGACGGCTGGGTGGACCAGGCGGTGGAGCGGCTCCGAGCCGCGGGCACGCTGTACGAGCAGGACGGTGCCCTGTGGTTCCGTTCGACCGACTATGGCGACGACAAGGACCGCGTTGTACGCCGCTCCAACGGCGAGTACACCTACTTCGGCTCGGACATCGGCTACGTCCTGGACAAGTGGGAGCGCGGCTTCGATCCCCTGCTCTACCTGTGGGGCCAGGACCATCACGGGACCGTCGCCCGCCTGCGCAACGCGGCCCAGGCGATGGGCCTGCCTGCCGGTTCGGTGCGCGTGCTGCTCATCGCCTGGGTGCGGTTCGTGCGCGACGGCCGGGAGATCTCCATGTCCAAGCGGGCCGGCGAGTTCATCACCCTCGACGAGCTGCTCAGCGAGATCGGGGTCGACGCCGCTCGCTGGTTCTTCGCCGCTCGCGGGGCGACCGTGGGCATCGACTTCGACATCGAGCTGGCGAAGAAGCAGTCGGCCGAGAACCCCGTCTACTACGTCCAGTACGCCCACGCGCGGATCGCCTCGCTCCTGCGCAAGGCGGCGGAGGCCGGCCTCACCCCCGCCCCGACGATGGCTGGGGCGCTCGACGGCGACGAGGTCGCCCAGGGCCTCGCCAAGGCCCTCCTGCGCCTGCCCGAGGTGGTGGAGGACGCCGCCATCGCGGAGGAGACGCAGGGCGTGCCCGCCTACGCCACCGAGCTGGCGACCACCTTCCACGCCTACTACCGCGACCGGCGGGTGGTGGACGCGGCCGACCCGGCCACCTCCGCGGGGCGGCTCAGGCTGGTCGAGGCGACCCGCATGGCCCTGGCGAATGCGCTCGCCCTGCTGGGCATCTCGGCGCCCGAGGTGATGTAACCGCGACCGGCCGAGGTGTCGGTTTCTTCATCGTGTGGGCGCTTGTCGCTTCACGGAGCGCGGTTAGCGTAGGCAGTGCGGAATTGAGAAGCCCACCGCTTCCAGTTCCCTCTCCCTCCCTCCGAACGGGGAGCGCCGATTGGGCAGGCGCTCCCCGTTCTCCCTTGTCTGGCAGAATCGCCGCGTGGAGATCAGTTGGTATGGCGGCGGCTGTGTGCGCCTGCGCGGCAAGGAGGGCACCATCGCCGCGGACGCGTACCGCAGTGTGGTCGGGCCGACGGGACGCGGTCTCACGGCCGACATCGTGACCTACAGTCATGCGGACCCCCACCCCGAGGTCAGCCGCGGCAAGCGGGGCGGCCATGCTGCGCCCGATGGCCGGGTCGTCCGGCCCACCAGCCTGGAGCCCGCGTTCCAGCTGGACGGCCCCGGCGAGTACGAGATCCGCCACGTGCTGATCAACGGCGTGCGCACGTATCGCGACGATCAGAAGGGCGCGATCGCGGGCCCCAACGTGGCGTTCGTGTACGAACTGGACGGGCTGCACGCAGTGCACCTGGGGGACATCGGCCATCCCCTCACGGAGGGGATGATCGGGGAGATCGGGGCCGTCGACGTGGTCTGCATCCCCATCGGGGGCCGGCTGACCGCGGTCCGCGCCTCGGAGCTCGTGGCCCAGCTCGATGCCAACCTCGTCGTGCCGCTGGCGGTCGCCGAGGACGAGGCGGAAGGCCAGCAGCAGGTCGCCCGCTTCCTGCACGAGATGGGGGTCGGCCAGGCGCCCGCGACGCAGGCGCGCCTCGTGGTGACCGCCTCGTCCGTGCCCCAGGAGTTGACCCTCATCATGCTGGAGCAGCGCGGCCGCGGCTGACACGCGTGCCGGCCTCGCGGCTCAGCCGCGTGCGAGCACCACCTGGCCCTGCTTGACGACCGCCCGCACGAGGTCGGCGCCCAGCCAGTAGGGGATCAGCTCGTGCCCCGGCACGTCCCACACCACGAGGTCGCCCTGCTTGCCCACCTCCAGCGAGCCGTGGGTCTCGGCGAGGTGGAGCGCCTGGGCGGCGTTGATCGTGACGGCCGCGAGGGCCTGGGTCGGCGTGAGGCCCAGGCGCAGCACCGCCAGCGAGAGCACGAGCGGCAGGTTCGGCGTGGGTGAGGTGCCCGGGTTGAAGTCCGTGCCAAGGGCCACCGGGATGCCCCGCTCGATGAAGGTCCGGGCCGGCGCACCGTGCTCCGTCATGAGGAACAGGCTCGTGGCGGGCAGCACCGTGGCCACCACAGGGGCTTCGCCGGCCGCGGCCCGCGCCAGCGCCGCGACGCCCTCGCGAGACGGCGCGGCGAGGTGGTCCGCCGAGGCGGCTCCCAGCTCGGCGGCCAGCTCCGCGCCGCCCGAGGGCTCCAGTTCGTCGGCGTGGAGGCGCGGCTCCAGCCCCAGCCGCTGGGCCTCCACGAGCAGCCGGCGCGACTGGTCCGCGGTGAAGACGCCGGCCTCACAGAAGACGTCGCAGAAGCGGGCCCGGCCCTGTGCGGCCACGGCCGGCAGCTGGTCCCGCAGGACCGATCGCAGGTACGCTTCAGCCGGCTCCGGCCGATCGCGGAACTCGGCCGGCACGGCATGCGCGCCAAGGAAGGTCGGCACCACCTCCACCGGCCCCTCCGCGCCCAGCCGCGCCGCCACCTCCAGCAACCGTAGCTCGGTGGCCCGGTCCAGCCCGTATCCCGATTTGGCCTCGACCGTGGTCACGCCCCGGGTGAGCATCTGGTCCAGCCAGTGGCGACCGTGCTCCGCCAGTTGCTCCTCGGAGGCCTCGCGCGTCCGCGCCACGGTAGCCAGGATGCCGCCTCCCGCGGCGAGCACTTCCAGATAGCCGGCACCGCGCTGCCGCAGCCGCAGCTCGGCCTCCCGCGTGCCGGCGAACAGCAGGTGGGTGTGGGGATCGATGAGCCCGGGCGTGACCGTACCGCCGCGTGCGTCGAGGGTCGTGAAGCGGCGCTCGTCGGTCAGGCCTTCCGCCGCGAGCCGCCGCTGCACCTCATCGTGCGTCCCGACGGCCACGATGCGCCCATCGAACATGGCGAGTTCCGGCCGGCCACCCGTCAGCACGGCCGCCTCGTCCTGGCCCGCCCCGCGCCTGACGCCCCCGGCGAACGTCGTGATCTCGGCGGCGCCCGTGACGAGCAGGCCGGGCCGGTTGCCGCTCCGCGCGCGGCCGCCGGCCAGGACGCGCAGGGTCACGAGGCGGAGCCCCCCATCGCCGCGGCAAGCCGCAGCTCGAGGGCCATGTCGGGCCGGAAGTCGCGGATGTGGAGCCACTCCGCCGCGGCGCGCAGGCGCGCCTCCACGGAGTCGTCGTCCGGTGCCCCGATGTGGTCCGCCACCTCACGCAGTGCCGCCAGCGGCGCCAGCCCGATGAGCTCCGATTCCCGAAGTCCCACGCCTTCGTCAGCGGCGAGCGCGCGGACCGTCTCCCACACCAACCACAGCGAGGTCACACTGAAGTCGAGCAGGTTCATCGAGACCTGGGCACACCCCAGTTCCTCCAGCGGCAGCCCCAGCGCCTGAACGCGTGGCAGGCCGCCCGAGCTCTCGCGGACCCGTCGCGCGATGCGCTTGGCGAGGTCCACGTCCGGTGACGCCAGGTTGATGTTGTAGGCGATGAGGAACGGGCGCGCCCCGACAGCCACGGCGCCGCCCGTGGGGTGCACTCGCGGTGGGCCGTAGTCGGGCTCCCGGCCGTGCTGGCCGATGGTCTCGCGGAGGCCTTCGAACTGGGGCCGCCGGACGTCCGCCAGGATGACCCGATCCGGCCTGGTCGCCGCCCTCGCGTACAGGTAGACCGGCAGGTCGAAGCGCTCCGCGATCCGGGCCCCGAATGCTCGCGCCATCTCGATGCAGTCGTCGATGGTGCTGTCGCCGAGCGGCACGAAGGGCACCACGTCCACGGCCCCGATACGGGGATGCTGGCCCTCGTGGGCCGTCATGTCGATGCGGCGCAGGGCCACCGCGACCGCGGCCTCCATGGCCGCTGCGACCGGCTGCGGCGGTCCGGCGAACGTGAGGACGGAGCGGTTGTGGTCCGCGTCGGACGTGCGATCGAGAAGGTACACGTCCGGCGTCGACGCGACGGCCGCAGCCAGCTGGTCGACCACTTCCGGCCGGCGACCCTCGCTGAAGTTGGGCACGCACTCGACCAGTCGGGCCACGAGTCCTCCCTGCGTCTGCCGCGTCGCGCGAGGCTAGCCCAGCTTCTCCAGCAGCGGCTCGGCCTGGAACAGGTTGACGCCACTGGCGAGGAGGTCGAGGAGACCGCGCATCGTGCGCTCCTCTTCCACCTGTTCGTCGATGAACCACTGGAGGAACTGCAGGCTGCGGTGGTCGCCGGCCTTGATGGCGGCCGCGGCCAGGGCGTCGAACTGGGCCGTGACACGCACCTCGCTGGCAAGCGCCGCCTGGACGGCCTCCGTGGCGGATCCGTACGTGGTCACTGCGGATCGCACGGCCGGCAGGTCGAACGGCACCTCGTTGTCGATGAGGAATGTCATGATCCGTGTCGCGTGGCCGGCCTCCTCGATCGCCTGGTCCCGGAAGAACTTGGCCCACCCATTCAGGCTCTGCCGCTCGAAGCTGAGCCCGATACCCATGTACATCTGGTGAGCCCCCAGCTCGTGCCCGACCTGGGCCACGAGCAGAGCTCGGACCGGTTCGCTGATCATCCAAGGCCTCCATGTGGATCGGCTGGCCAACGACGATAGACCAGTCGGTTCGTCCGCGATGCCCCTCGGGCTACGCCGCCCGGCCTGCGGCCCGCTCTAGCCGAGGAGCCCCTGCCCCCACCAGCCGCCGGTCGCCACGCCGGGGGGACAGGCGAACAGGCCGCTCCCCGTGTGGCGGATGTATTCGTTCAGCGCATCATGCGCGCCCAACTGACGCTGGAGCGCCACGAAGCCATCCCGCGGGTCCCGCTGGAAGCAGATGAAGAAGAGGCCCGCATCCAATTCGCCCGTGACCGGGTCGATGCCGTCGGTGAACGAGTAGCCCCGCCGCAGGATGCGTTGCCCGCCGTTGTTCGACGGAGCGGCCAAGCGGATGTGGGCAGTCGCGGGGATCACCGGGTGGCCCTGCGCATCGACGGCGGTGAGGTCGACCGCGTCGTGTTCCGCCTGGGCGCCGAGGGGCGCGCCGGAGATCTTGTGGCGCCCGATGACGCTCTCCTGGTCGCCGAAGCTGTCGCGATCCCAGGCCTCGATGAACATGCGGATGCGGCGCGTGACCATGTACGTCCCGCCGCGCATCCAGGCCTGCTCGCCCTCGTCGCCGACCCATACGAAGCTGTCCATGGCGGCCGCATCCTCGGCCACGATGTTGTTGGTGCCGTCCTTGAAGCCCTGCAGGTTGCGCGGCGTGACCTGGGCGCTGCTGGTGCTGGACGTCCGCCCGAAACCCAGCTGGAACCACCGCACGGCTGCCGTCCCGCGCCCCAGGCGGGCCAGGTTTCGCACCGCGTGGAATGCGACCTGCGGGTCGTCGGCGCACGCCTGCACAACCAGGTCGCCACCGGACAGGTCGGGGTCGAGGTCGTCACCCGGCAGCTGCGGCAGGTCCGCGAGGGCTGCTGGGCGCCGGCTGCCAAGCCCGTAGCGCCCGTCGAACATCGACGGCCCGAAGCCCACGGTGAGGGTCAGGCTGGCCGGCGCCAAGCCGTAGGCCTCACCGGTGTCGACTGCCGGGGCGAGCGGGGCGTTCTCCACGTCGCCGACCGGTCGGCCCTGGACCATCAGGGTGGCGGCGGCCGTCCATGTCCTGAGCATCGCCACGACGTCATCGCGACTGGATGTCGACAGGTCGAAGGCGGCCATCGCGAGCCGGTCCTGAGCGGGCGTCGCGATACCCGCCTGGTGCGCGCCGGTGAACGGCACGGCCGCCGAGGGCGGGGTGCTCGTGGCGGTCGGGCCACCGGAAACGGCCTGCGTGTCGTCCCGTCCCAGCACGGCAGCCTCGTACCCGCCAAGGCCACCGATGAGGGTGGCACCGGTGACGGCGGCCCCGGCGGTCAGGAAGCGGCGGCGGCTGAAGCCGTGCTCAGCCGTTGCCGACGACCTCGGCCGCCACCTGCGACAGCGGCTCGGCGAGCGCATCGACGGCCTGCGCGAGCGTCCTCGTGTCCGTTGCGCTGAGGGCCGTATAGAGGACGAAGCCGTCGCCCTGGCGGTGGAGCTGGAGGCTCGCGTCCACGTCGGTGAAGCGCCCCTCGATCGTGGAGGCGAGCGCGGGGTCGATCTCCACCAAGGCCGGCCGCAGCAGCTCGAACGCCTCCTGCGCGCCATCGACATTGGCCTGGAAATCGATGAGGTCGAGGTGGGAGTACCGCTCCTCCTCGCCGGTGATCTTGGACGACGCGACCTCGTCGAGCAGCTCGCTCGCGCCGTTGGCCAGCTGGGCTGGCTGGTAGGTCGCGGAGGCCACGAGCGCCTGGAGCTGCGTCACGTCGCTCACCAGCTGGGTCGCGATGGGCGTCATGCCGGTCGTGTCGCCGGCCACCCACAGGGCCTGCTCCAGCCGGTGGAAGCCGGTGAACGCATCCGCTGAGGCCGCGTCGTCAGCACGGCCGTCGATGCGCAGGTCGAGGTCGCCGAAGCTCTCGGCGACCGGTTCGATGCGCTCATAGAACACGCGCGGCGCGGCGTACCGGCTCTTCGCCAGCGCCACGTCCCCGGCCTCCACCGCCTGCGCGAAGGCGGTCGTCGAAGTGACCAGTCGGGCCACCTGGGTACGGACGTAGACCGCGTAGGCGACCGTCGCCTGGGCCAGCGCGGCCGTCGTGGATGCGCTGACCGCGCCAGATGGACTGGCGGCAGGAGCGTTCGATGGTGCGCCGCCGGACGCTGCCGTCACGGTGAGCGATGCCGTGCCGGCGGTCGTGCCGGGGCAGGAGAGCGCATACGTCCCGGCCGCCAGGACGAGCGAAAACGTACCTGAGAGGCCGGGCGGCAGATCCTCCTTCTCACCCAGGACCACGTCGTTCTGCTCGAGCTCCACCTCCGAGGCGCTTGACGCGCCATCGTTGGCGACCTTGAAGGTGACCGGCCCGGCCGGGATGGTCGACGGGTCGGGCGGGCAGCCGTCCGGCGTGATGGTCACGTGGACGATCGTCGCCGCGGCCTCGACCGAACCACTGGCGCCCGGCGTGGCGTTGCCACCGCAGGCCGCCGATACCACCGCCACGAGACCCAGGGACAGGGCGGTCCGCAGACCCATCAATGCGGCGCTGGTGCGATCGCCTGGTCCGCTGTGCCCGACGACACCCGGGGCGCGGGGCGGCGCTGCGGCCAGGCCACGTACAGGCCCAGCGGGACCAGGTACAGCAGGTAGCCGAGCACCTCGATCAGGACCGGCTGCTGGCGGACCCCGAGCACGCCCGTCAGCAGAGCCTCCTGGATGGAACCCGGCTGGACCAGCCAGCCCAGGTCCATCACCTGCTGTTGGCCGATGTCCAGCCAGCCTGCCTCGTGCGCCGTGTGCAGCGCCGTCGCCACCAGGCCGGCCGCCACGAGGACCAGGACGAGGCCGGTGAAACGGAAGAACCGCGACAGGTTGAGGCGCACCCCGCCGCGGTAGATGCCGTAGCCGACGACGCATGCGATGAGGATCCCGATCAGGGCGCCGAGGCCGGCCAGCATGGGATCGACGGCGGCTTGGAAGGCCGCCAGCAGGAAGACCGCAGTCTCGAAGCCCTCGCGTAGCACGGCCAGGAAGGCCATCAGGACCAGGGCCCAGGCTGTCCCCTCGGCGAGCGCCGACGCGGTGGCGCCTTCGAGCTGACCCTTCAGGTCGCGGGCGTGGCGGCGCATCCACACGACCATGTAGCTGACCATCACCACGGCCGCCGCCCCGACGACCGTCTCCAGCCCTTCCTGCTGGGCCGCCGGCAGTTCCGCCGACAGGAGCTGCAGCCCGACCGCCACCGTGACGCAGATGGCCACGGCGATGGCGATACCGAGCCACACGAGGCGGAGCGCGTCGGAGCGGCCGCGCTGGCGCAGGAAGGCCGCGACGATGCCCACGATGAGGGCCGCCTCGAGTCCCTCTCGCAGGCCGATCACGAACGTCGCCAGCACGGGCGCCTCCACCTGGGCCGTGTCCTGCCACCCGCCATATCCGACCTGGCGGCTCGGGATTAGGCGACCATGCTAGCGGGCCGTCGCTGAGGTCGTCAAGCGCTCCTGATGGCGCGATTCAAGCCCCCTTGACACGACGTGGCGGGCAGTTGCTGGCGCTACCATCGGCGCATGAGCCAGCCGCACGACGGCGCCCCCGAGCTCGTCCCTTCTGAGGCCGCCCAGCACTACCTCCTGGCCGTGCGGGCCATGACCGACGGGGGCACGACGACGCAGGCGTCGGTCCTGGCCCGCAGCCTGCACGTCTCGCCCCAGGCGGCGTCGGAGATGGTCGGTCGGCTCGTGGCCGACGGGTTGGTGCACGTGGCTGACGGGCGCGAGCTGTCGCTGACGCCGCGCGGCCGGGAGGCCGCGGACACCATCTTCCGGCGCCACTCGCTGCTCGAGTGGCTGCTCACATCGGTCATCGGGCTGGGGTGGGCCGAGTCCGACGAAGAGGCGGGCCGTCTCCAGGGGTCGGTCTCGCCGCGAGTCGAGGCCGCCATCGCGGAGCTCGTCGGCTATCCCACGACCTGCCCGCACGGCAATCCCATCGACGCGGACGCCGCACGCGCACGGCCACGCGGGACGCCGCTGAACCAGATCGAGGCCGGCATGACGGTCACCATCTACCGCATCACCGAACAGGCGGAGGAGGACGCCGAGCTGCTGGTGTACCTCGAGCAGCAGGGTCTCGTCCCCGGCGCCCACGCCACGGTCCGGGAGGTCTCGACCGGGCGAGACTCGATCACCCTCGACGGCCCGCGCGGCCGCTCGTCGATGGGCCTGCGGCCGGCCGGGCTGATCCGCGTGCTGCCGGGGCGCGCCGACCCGACGCTCTTCCACCACGTCCCCGACACCGTGGCGGTCGGCCGGCCCGGAGCATGAGCGCCGCGCGGGACGACCGGGCCGGGCTGGTGGCGCTGGCCGAGCGCCTGCGGGCGCTCCACGTGGCGGGTCGTCCGCTGATCCTGCCGAACGCGTGGGACGTCCCGAGCGCACGGGCCGTCGAGGCCGCCGGGTTCCCGGTCATCGCGACGTCCAGCGCCGCGGTGGCCGAGGCGCTTGGTTTCGAGGACGGCGAGCAGGCCCCGCCCGACGCGATGTTCGCCGCAGCCGGTCGGATCGCCGCGGCCGTGCAGGCGCCGGTGACGATGGACGCCGAAGCGGGCTACGGGCTAACGGCCGACGAGTTCGTCGAGCGCATGCTGGGGGCCGGGGTCGTCGGCTGCAACCTGGAGGACACCGACCACCGCGCCGGCGGGGTGCGCGACGCGGAGGTCCAGGCCCGATGGCTGGGTGAGGTGCGAGCCGCAGCCGCCACAGCCGGCGTCCCGCTGGTGATCAATGCCCGCATCGACGTCCACATCCGCTGGGTCGGGCCGTCGGAGACGCGCACCGAGGAGGCGATCCGCCGCGGCAACCTCTACCTCGACGCCGGCGCCGACTGCATCTATCCCATCTGGGTGGCCGATGAGCCCACCATCACGGCGCTGGTGGAAGGCATCCGCGGGCCGGTGAACATCTACGCCCGGCCGGAGGCCCCGTCACCGGCGCGGCTGACCGAGCTCGGCGTGGCCCGCGTGTCGTTCGGGCCCTGGATCCACCGGCTGGCGATGCGGGAGGTGGCGCGCGTGGCGGCAGCGATCGCTGCGGGCGAGGACGTGCTGACTGGATGAGCGGCCCGCCCGACCCTGAGCGGCCGCCCCAGTCATACAGCGAGCGCTACGCGGGGACACAGTGGGGGCGCCCGCTCGAGCCGCCGCCCCAGCCCGAGCAGGTGGCGGAGCCGCGCCGCGGGGTGGGGTGCCTGCGCCTGCTGGTCGGGCTGGTCGGCCTGTTCTGGTTCCTGCCATCGGTCGTGGGCATCGTCAGCTACATCGCCGCGGGCAGCGCCGGCGAGGTCGAGGGCATCGCCCTGGACGACACGCTTCGGACGTTGATCCTCATCGGGGTCATCAGCAACATCTTCTGGGCAGCATTTGGACTGAAGCTCATCATCGCGCCGGGCCGCCGAACCCTGGGCTGCTCGGCGCTCCTGGGCCTCTTCTACGCGGTGATCTTCGGGGCCCTGCTCGGCCTGGTCCTCCAGTCTGGGCAGGGCACGGTGCTCCTGGAGGTGATCCTGGCGATCCCGGTCGTGGTCTTCGTGCTGGTGATGCTGATCTCGCTGCTCGGGAGGGACGCCTGGGACTGAGGGCCCCGCTCCGGGTCGCCACTCGTCTACGGCCCCATGTACGCCCCGAGCGCCGTCTGGATGGCCGTCGAGACGCTGGCCGTGCCGCCGGCGATGTAGATCGTGGTCGGCTGGAGGACGCTCAGCTCGTGGGCGATCGCGGCGGGGATCGAGGTCGGGTTG
>Ga0187779_10002196_pt1 | contig 12009 bp, 8 predicted proteins | sample 1015_Q2_SP10_10__FD_132435 | JGI IMG/M metagenome (GOLD analysis project Ga0187779, IMG submission 132435) | Tropical peat soil microbial communities from peatlands in Department of Meta, Colombia - 1015_Q2_SP10_10_MG | ecosystem: Environmental > Terrestrial > Soil > Wetlands > Peat | place... | reverse complement strand
AGAAATTTCTCGATCTGTTTCAGAAGAAAGCGTTCGCGCATCTGGGAACGATCATGAGCGACGGAAGTCCGCAAGTCACACCAGTGTGGGTGGACTACGACGGGAAACATGTGCGGTTCAATTCGGCGCTGGGCCGTGTGAAGGACCGGAACGTGCGGCGGGACCCGCGCGTTTCGCTCTCGATCCTCGATCCAGAAAATCCGTACCGTTATCTGGCGATTCGAGGGCGCGTCGTGGAAATCACACAAGAAGGCGCCGATGAGCACATCAATAGCTTGTCGCAGAAATATCTGGGGCGGGCCGTGTATCCCTACCGAGAGCCCGGAGAGGTGCGCGTGCTTTATAGGATCGCGCCGGAAAAAGTGAGCGCGCTGGGGTAAGCGAGGCAGGTCGAGCGGGTATCGTTCTGGCGCTTTTCGTCGTCCTGGCTAGTAGCGGCGAGAGCTGCCCATAAGTCGCTTCGTTTCCGTCCGCACGCCCGATTGTCTCCTTGTCCCATAGGTGTCGGGGTTCTCTCGACTCCCTTGCAAGTTCTTTAGATTAGGTCCCCAAGGAGCAAGATCAGTTTGCGTTCCTTCGCTCCAATGGGAGCCTCTACGCTGCCCAGAAGCAAAATCACCATGAACTGGATCTGTTGTCCGTTAGAGATACGCATGGCACCTCTAGATGATTCTCTGGATTTTGTAAGCTAGAAGCCGCGAACGGGTCCGCCTCTTATACAGAGATTGAGTGGCGTTGTCAATTCTAGCTCGTACGAGGGAGTCTTGCGGTGGGCGCGTCAGTTCTGCTGACAGCGCGTTAGGGATCGAGCGCGGGTTTTGAGCCACCAGATGGCCACACTCCCGTACCGATGCGGCCATGCGGCTGCCTTTCAGTACGTAGCTCCCGGTGTTTGTTGTCAGCGTGACCGCATCCTAATTCTGGGCGACAGGTTCCAGTGGTCGTGGGTAAGGTTCCGGTCGATCCCAACGCCCGGACGCGATGATTAGGTGAACCAATTATTTCTGGCTCAGAAAATACAGGTCGGCCTGACCGCTGGGGCGGGCATAGACGACGGCGGAAAGATCTTTGGCCAAATCATAAGCGTTGCCGGAATAGTCCTGCCGGAAGGCAAAGGGGAGCTTGACGACCGCTTGCGGAGGACCGGCTAATTTCCCGTGGTGCCAAGGTTGACGGTAGATCGTGGTCTCACCGCGAGACGCCGCCAGGTAAATGATGGACTTGCCATCGGAAGAAAAGCGGACCACCAGCGTGCTCAGTTCCGGCAATAAGGGGATACATTTGCGATCGGCAAGTGAGAATTCGCTCACACCCAGCGATTCTTTTCCGGAATTCAAGGACGAGATCAGATACTTCCCGTCCGGCGAGCTATCCCAGATCGCCCCGCAGTTGTCCACGAGCTTCTCGGTTTTTGAGCCGTCCGCGGGTACTTTCCAGATTGAGAGTTTCGATAAATCAGTTTCTTGGCCACCCAGGTAAAGAACGTTCGGATCGGGACTTGGTGCCCCATATCCGCCCGAAGCTCCTGACCAGGGGACCTGGAGGAGGCCCGATCCATCGGTTCGAACGATGTAGATCTTCTGTACGCCGCCCTCTCGGTCTGCGAACATGAACTTGGAACCATCCGACGAGAAGGTCACTGTGACCAGTTCGGTGCCTGAAGCCAGTTTGATTCGGTTGTTGCCGTCCAGATCCGAAATCCAAAGATCCCCCTGCTGAGCATTTCCGGAGAGGGTGACATACGCCACGCGGCGGCTGTCCCAGGAGATGGAGGGCTGAGTGGCCTCCTCCGATAGTAAGTCGAACGACTGCTTCGTCTTTGTGTGGTAGACGGTGAGGAAACCCGATCGCTTTCCATTCACAAAATACAACCCTCTGCCGGAGGGGTCGGGCATGGGTGACAGATCCGGGCCGGCGCCGAAAGTCATTTGCCGCAGGGCACCGTCGGCCAGACGGTATTCCCAAATATTGGTTACGTCATTGACCGTTCGGCTGCAGAGGAAGGTCTTGCCTGGTTCCTCCCAGACGAGGCTCGTCGGGCTGCCGGACAGTTCGCCGATCTTCTGAGAAGCCCGGGTACTCACATTGACGCGAAATAGGGTCAGGCTTGTTGAACCGAGCACAGCATCATTTCCTGTGGTGACGAGCAGATCCTCGCCTTCTGGAAAGGGCAGAATTGCCATGGGGCTGGAACCCACAGCGGCACGGAAAACCATTTCCTCTGCCAGACCTGTGCGCGATCGACGAAAGACCGCATTTTCATGACCTTTTATGAAGTACAGTGATGTTCCATCCGAAGAAGGCTTGAGTGCGTATCCGGAGGCCACGATCGTGGAGACGCCGCCGAGGGTTGGCACGCTGCGAATTTCATTCTCCGGCCATGCAAATGTGTAATAGATTTCCGTGCCGTCCTGCGAAAAACTGTTCACCACCTTATTGGCTGAGTCGTTAGTGAGCTGCAGCGGTTCTCCACCAGAGGCCAGCATCACGAAAACCTGGTCAATATCCCCAACCGTCGAGGTGAATGCCACCGTGCGTCCATCAGGAGAAAGAACCACGTTGTTCATGGGTTTGTTCCAGTGGCTGATTTGCGTGACCTTTGCCGGCCCGCTCGCCCCATTCGAGCGAGGCCACAAGTGATATGCAGCAAATGCGACTACCACGACTACGGCGCAGGCAAACAACCAAAGATAGCGATAGATCCCTTCGGATCGTCGAGGAGCGATGCCCGTCGCCGAACTGGTTGCCGTCGGGGGGGCCTCCACGGGGCTACTTTCTGATGAAGAAATCCGCCCCGACCCCGTATCCCGACGCAAACGCTTCAGGTCAGCGCGCAACTCCGAGGCCGACTGGTAGCGAAGGTCACGGTCCTTCTCAAGAGCCTTGTTGATGATGCGCTCTAGCTCCGCCGGTACATCTGGGTTCAGCCGCACCGGGGCGACAGGAGCTTGATTCAGAATCGCCTCCGTGATCACTCCTGAGGTGTCTCCACGGAAGGGGAGCGTACCCGTGGCCATTTCGTAAAGGACTACACCAAACGAAAACAGGTCAGTTCGTCCATCCAGCGCTTTTCCTCGTACTTGCTCGGGCGACATATACGCGACGGTACCGACCGTCGCTCCGGGGCTAGTAAGGAGCTCGTCTGCGACCGTGGGCATCGAGGAAACGCCGATTCCCTGCGCGATACGAGGCGATGCGGCCAGCTTCGCCAATCCGAAGTCCAGAATTTTGGCGTGGCCGCGCCGGGTCACAAAAATGTTGGCTGGTTTGATATCCCGATGAAAGACGCCCTCGGTATGGGCAGCGTCGAGCCCGTCGGCTACTTGCGTGCCTAAATCCAAAATTGTTTCCAGGTCCATCGGACGGCCACCAATTCTCTGCCTCAGCGTCACACCGTCCAAGTACTCCATAACAATGAAGGCGTGCCCATCTTCCTCTCCGATTTCGTGAATCGTACAGATATTCGGATGATTCAGTGTCGAGGCTGCCTGTGCTTCCCGTCGGAACCGTTCCAGGGCCTGATGGTCCCGTGCAACCTCGTCCGGCAGGAACTTGAGCGCCACGGATCGGCGCAGACTTGTGTCCTCGGCCTTGTACACGACACCCATCCCACCATCACCGACTTTCTCGATGATGCGGTAATGGGAGATGGTTTGACCTATGAGCGAATTGGATTCCGCCACGGTGTGATGATGTTAATTTGGGCGTCTGGACTGTGTCAACGAAACTGCGGTGTCCCCGAAAAAAACAGATCGCAATTGCTTTCTCTTACACCATGCACGTCCCGCGACTGAAGCTTGAAGTAGCAGCTAAAGTTGCCGGAATCTAGAAAAGCGCTTTCGGCACGCTGATCAACTCGCCATCAGTTTCCTTTCCGTCGCGCCAGACAGCAGATGCTTTTCCTTCGTGATTCCCACAGCAGGTGCAGCCCCACTCGGCGTGCTGTTGAAAAAAGGTTGCTCAGGAAATGAGGCCAGGGACACACGCAGGCCCTGCCATCAACTGATCACAAGCCGAGCTCCAGGAACTTATGGCGCGAAATCTGGAATTCCAGGTGGTCGTCCGACGGAAAGCCGAACGATAAGCCGGAAAACGCTGACTGTCCGTTGTTCTTGAAATATTTTCTTACGTTCTCGCTCGACTGTTCATCGAGAGCCCAATGGTGATCTTCGTCATCCGCTGGGTGCCAAACTGGAATTGTTCTCTTGTATAGATGTTCCTTTTGGAAGCAGACGCTATCGACCGTCTTTCTGCAGATAGGGCAAGCAGCCATTAATGTCATAAGCATCTCCTGGCTAAACCTAGCACCTCACCCAACAGCGCGTCGTTGACCGGGAGCATTCTGCGCGGCGAGCAGGACTTCAGTTGCTGCAGAGCAAACAGGAGCGAATCGTGTTAAAGGCCATTGCTCTAAATAGTCGAGGAATCACGCGGCGAGCGGCAACCGAAGTTGCCGTGTCCAGGTGCAGCAACAAATAGCAAACGCGGTCTCGGCTTACTGCGCCGCGGAGGAGTTAGGTTCTCAAAACCTCTCCCCTAGCTCGTATTTGCAGTGTATACCTAAGCCTTTGAACAGCCGATGCCTGCTGGCCTCAGGGTGCGGACGATGATGAAGAAACTGGCGGCTCGTCGCAGTTTTTTTCTTGCCGGCGTGCTCTTCTTGGTGTTGAGTGCGATTTTTCGATCCGCAATTGCAACCCGATTGGACGGGTTTACGGTTGACGAGGCATATCACATTGCCTCGGGGGTCTCTTACTGGAGAGATGCCACGTTCCGCGTCAATCCCGAACATCCTCCCCTCGTCAAGCTTTGGGTGGGCGCAATAATTTCCGTTACTGGTTTCCGGTTGGACCCTCTTCGTCAGTTCACCGACAAGACAGACGAACGTAGCTTCGCGGAGCGCAACGTCTATCTCAATAACGACTTCCGTTCCGTGCAAAGGCGAGCACGGATTGCGATGTGGGCCTTCAACGGCGTCTTATTATTCTTGCTGAGCTTTGCCTTACGGAGAGCATTTGGGGCTGCGGTTGCGATTGGAACCATATTATTTCTGGCAATCGATCCAACCGTCGCGGCGCACTTGCCCGTTGTGATGACAGATTTGCCCGTCGCACTACTGTCTGCGGCAGCCGTCATCTTGGCTATCGTCGCCTTTCGGACATGGCTTTGGACCGACCTAGTCGCTTGCTCGGTGGTGCTCGGGTTAGATCTTGCGACCAAACACTCCGCTCCGGTTTTCTTGATCTTCATAACCTTGATGGGGTTCGTGGCGGCACTTCTTGCTCCACATTCTCGATCGGTTCAGTCCCGCGCCGTGCGATTGGCGAGAGTCTTTGCCGTGTTAGTGGGCGCTCTGCTTGTCTTATGGGGCACTTACTTCTTTCGATTTTCCGAGAGCAGGACCACTCAGGCAACCTTCAATCGTCCTCTCGAAGGGAAGATCACCGATGTTCATTCACCTTCTTATCGGTTCGTTTTATCGGCCCTGCGTGCGACCCATGTGGTGCCACGCGCCTACGTCTGGGGTTTCGCGGATACGATTCGAGCTGGCTTGGAAGGGCGCGCCATTCCCATCACAGCTTTCGGGCGCGCCTATGTCGGGAGCGCCCCACGATACTACTTTCCAGCGATGATTGGTCTCAAACTGCCCATCGGCTTGAATTGCCTTGTGATCACGGGATTATTCTTATTCTTTGCCCGCAGACTGCCCCACAGGTGGGGTGCGGAACTCACTCTGCTTCTTGCGGCAGCACTTTTCTTCCTGGCGGTGCTAGTTCGCGGGGTCACCTATGCTGGCATTCGCCACGCTCTGCCCCTCATGGTTCTGCTGGCTATTTGGGGCGGAGTGGCTATTCACTCCGCGCTGGAGTCAAACTCGAACGCCCTTAAGGCATTGGTCCTGACAGCAGTCGCCGCTGCGATCGTTTCAGCGTTGCCAACGATGCGTCCCTGGGAATACTTCAACGAAACCATCGGCGGTGCAGGAAACGGATATCGCTATTTCAGCGACGAAGGTGTTGATCTGTGGCAGCGCGGGGCTGAGCTTGCCGCTTATTATCATCGGGCGCTCGAACCAATGGGCGAAATTCCACTCAACCTGTATGGAGCGACCGTAGGGGCGGATGACCTGGAGCAAGAGGCAAGGGGCGTGGACTGGCTTGGGCGTGATCCGAAACGCGATGAAGCTCGCCTGAGTGCCGCAACCTTCTCTGGCACCATTCTGGTAAACGCTAGGTTCCTTGGGAAAAAGCCTTACTGGGACCTTCCGTGCCTGCGCGCCGCCACTCCCGTTGCCCGCTTCGGAAACTTGGAAGTGTTCCGCGGTCGGTTTGAGTGCGGCGGCCTGCTAGCGCCGTATCCTTATTTTGCTGCCCTGTCCAAGATCTATGCGGAAGTGCCTGAACTGGATTCGGCGGAAAGCCTCTTGCGACGATCTGCAGCTCTCGACCCCAGCGCCTATTTTGTCTACGTCGACTTAGGAAATCTTTGTCTGAAACGGGGCTCGCGGGAGTGCGCGTTAGATGCCTATGAAGCGGCGTTAGAGCATGCTGACGCCGATCCCTCGTTCCAAGCGCTCATCGCGGAGGAAATTAGGCGCGTTTCCTCCGAACCGCTCGATCAAGTTCCTGAATTGCGGGATCCCTTTCTCGAGTGATTCCCTGCTGTGGTGCCAGGAGCACTTTTCGAAGGGAGTCCCGTAGGCCAGAATTAGGGTTGTAGTAACCATAAGCCTGGTCCTATATCTCCGTTCAATGACGCCGAAACAACAAGAGGCGAGACTCGACGACCAGCTCTTCTGCGACGCCTACAAAGCGAGTCCCATCGGGATAGCGCTGGAGAACCTAGACGACCAACCCTTGTTCGTGAATCCGGCTCTTTGCTCGATGCTAGGTTTCAGCGAAGAGGAGATGCTAGAAAAACACTGTGTCGAGTTTTCTCCGCCCGAGGATGCCCAGCAGGATTGGGCTCTTTTCGAACAGCTACGGGCGGTTGGTACGAGCATTGACGTGACCGAGCGCAAGCTAGCGGAGGAGGCGCTGCGCGAGAGCGAGGAACGTTTTCGTTTGGTCGCCAACACAGCACCCGTGATGATTTGGATGTCTGGAACCGACATGCTTTGCAGTTACCTCAACCAGGCATGGCTTGACTTGGCTACTGGCAAGAGGGTGGCGACCATACTCCGCCGAAGATGAGAAACGCTATTTGACGGGGTTGCCGTCGGTGTCGATTTTGTGGACCTCGGCGATGTTGAGTTCGCCGATACCAGCTTCCACCTTGCTCATGTCGCCCACGACTAGCCAAACGAGATGTTGCGGTTGGATGTATTTTCTCGCGGTTTCGTTGGCATCTGCCGGAGTAACGGCCAGGACTTTTTCAGTAAAGGTATTGTAGTAGTTCTCCGGCAAGCTGTACTGCAGGATGTTGCCATAGGCGCCGGAGAGCTGTTGAACTGTTTCGAAACTGCCGGGAAGAGCAAGCGTAGCGTTGGACTGCTCGTCCTTGAGTTCGGCATCGGTAATGGGCTTGTGGCCGACAATGCCTCTGTATTCGGCGACGAGTTCAGCCATGGACTCCTTGGTCTTATCTGTTTGCACGGGAGAGAAGCTGACGAAGGGCCGCTCGCCCCGAGCGGGAACGAGAATCGAACGGACGCCGTACGACCAGTGCTTGTCCTCGCGAAGATTCATGTTGATGCGAGAGCTGAAATTTCCGCCGAAGATGTCGTTGACCAAGTCGAGGGAAATCTGGTCGGGATTGTTGAACGGTGGCGCCAGTTGCGCAGCGACAATTAGGCTCTGACCCGAGCCAGGACGATCGATGAGATAAACGACGTCCTTCGCTGGCTCAGGAACCTTCGGAATTTCGATTACCGGCACGTCGCCAGGCTTCCAGGAAGCGAAAAGCTTTTCGAGCTTGGGTGTTATCTCCTCTAGAGTGGTATCACCGACGATGAGGAGCGTGGCGTTGTTGGGCTTGTACCAGGTTTCATGGAACTTGGCGAGATCCTCACGAGTCATTTTACTGACGCTGGAAGCGGTACCAGTGCCAACGAAGGATTCGTCGTAAGGATGGCCTTTGCCATAGAGCAATGTGGGAAGGACGCGCTGGGCCATGGCCATGGGAGAAACCTTTTCATTTTGAATGGCGGCGAGGCGATCCTTCTGCAAACGATCGAATTCTTTTTGCGGAAAGGCAGGGTGCAGGATGAGGTCAGCATAGACTTCGAGCGCTTGATCCAGGTTGATTTTCAGAGCGTTGAGATTGACGCTGGAATAATCCAGATTGGCGCCGGCGACAAATTGAGCACCAAGGGACTCAAGTTCTTCGCCGATCTTGAGAGAATCACGAGTGGGCGTACCTTCCTCGAGCATGCGCTGAGCAAAACTGCAGGTGCCCAGCGCGCCGGCTGAGTCGGAGGCATAACCGCCCTTCACGAGTAAAGAAAAGTTGACCACCGGAGCGGAGTGGCGCTCAGCCAGCACGACCTGAAGGCCATTGGAAAGCGTAGCTCTTTCCATAGCGGGAAGATGAAGGGACATGGCGGCGCCCAGAGGAGGCAAATGGGAGCGGTCCATGGGAGCGCTGGTCTTCAGGTCGGTAGGAAACGGCTGCACTTCCAAAATGTAATCGCCGTCGCTAAGCCAATCGCTGGCGGCCTTCTTGACCGAAGCCGGAGTAGCGGCCTGGATGCGCTTCAGATAGGTTTTGTAGCAATCGGGATTACCCACATACGCCTGGCACTTCGCGAGGATGTCACTCTTGCCTCCGAAACCACCGATTCGTTCCAACGTGCGAACGTATTGGCCGAAGATTTGCGTTTTGGCGAGTTGCAGTTCGGCTTCGCTGGGACCATTCTTCAAGAATTCTCGCAGCTCATTATCGGCGGCGGCTTCCACCGATTTGAGATCGGCGCCGGGTTTTGCGGTAAGGGTAAAGAAAAATTGGCCGGCGATTTCGTTATTTGCATCCGTCGCGGTAGCGCTGGTAGCGATTTGATCCTTGTAAACGAGGCGCTTGTAAAGACGCGAGGTCTTGCCCTCACCTAGAATGTAAGCGGTCAGATCGAGTAGGGCTTCCTCGGGTGAATCGGTCTGGGGAACATTCCAGACGCGATAGGTACGGGCCTGCGGAACGCGATCCTGGACCCAGCCACGATGCGTACCGCTCCGCTGGGCGATCCAAACTTCCTGCCTGGCGATCGGCGGGCCGGGAGGGATCGAGCCATAGTATTTCTCAACCTTTTGACGGGCCACCTCCGGGGTAATGTCGCCGGCGAGAACCAGGGTGACGTTGTTAGGTCCGTAGTAGGTCTTAAACCACTCCTGGACGTCGGCAAGAGACGCGTCGTCGAGATCCTTCATGGAGCCGATGGTGGTCCAAGAATAGGGATGCCCCACGGGATAAGTGTTTTCCGTGAGGAGCTGCCGGGTCACGCCGTAGGGTTGATTCTCGCCCTGACGCTTTTCGTTCTGCACGACGCCGCGCTGAAGATCCAGTTTCTTCTGATCGAGGACGGGGAGGAGATGGCCCATGCGATCACTTTCCGCGAAAAGGACATAATCGAGCATGGAGGTCGGCACGTTTTCAAAGTAGTTGGTGCGGTCGTTGTTCGTGGTGCCGTTCAGGTCGGTGGCGCCGATGCGCTCCATAGCGTTGATATAGGTGACATTGAAATTCTCACTCCCACTGAACATGAGGTGCTCGAACAGATGGGCGAAACCAGTCTTACCCGGTTTCTCATTCTTGGAGCCGACGTGATACCAGGTGTTAACAGCAACAATGGGTACCTTGTGGTCCTCATGGACAAGAACGGTGAGGCCGTTGTCGAGGACAAATTTCGTGTAAGGGATGTCGGGAATAGGGAGGGTAGGGCTCTTGGGCGAGGCAACGGAGCGGGTCGGCTTGGAAGCCGAACCAGATTGAGCAATGGCGGGAGGAAACCCCACGAGCATTGCCAGCACAACGACGAAATTGGCGCGACCGGCCCAAGTCGAAATTTTCACGATGCCCCCCAAGCGAAACAGTCGGTGTGACAAGTACTCCAGTAGACAGTGGAGACTGGGAACGCCCTAGAGCGCTGGCCCAATCGCGGCGTATTTTATCCTTGACGCAGCTTCGATGAGAAGGATTGCGGTAACCTAGATCGATCTGCCTTTCTGAACTGAACCTCAGCTTGTCATCCCTAGCGCACAATCCCGTTAGGCATCGATAACGGTGCCCGGACGGACCGTCCAGAGGACGGCAGCAGCTTGCAAGACTCGCTCCTGATACAGCCACAACTGAGCTCAGTGCGCGAAGAGACGCCAAAAGCAGATCAGCCGGCAAGGTGGGATCCGATCCAACCCTGCGAGTTTATTGACAAGAGTATGCGCGTCAATACGGTTGCTGCGTGTGCGTGTTCAGGAATTTACAAACGTCCTTCACAGCATTACTGAGGAAAGACGTTTGAGTGGCAAAGATCGTGTCGCCGCCTTTGGCGATGACCATGAAACGATAGTTTCCCGACCAGCCCCAGGCAGCCAGCATATAGTCCGACTCCCGCGCATTGGTGGTGAGGGTGACGTTCGGGCATTTCTGAACCAAGTTCTTTACGATTCCGACGGGATCAACGGTGGACCGGCGATCCAACACGAGCTTCAGTGGCTTTCCTGTATACTGCGCGCTTGCCCACGGCGCCGCGCTGAGCAGCAACGACAGCATTGTAAATCCTAAGATAGATGCTTTCATTGCATTCCTTCCGCCCGGCTGGGCCGGGAATGATCATGCTATGTATCGAAGGGCTGCTCCCGGGACTGTGAAACGGAAGCTGCCAGGCACCGTGAGCGTTCCCTGGCATATTAGAACACCAAAAAAGTCAAAACGTTGTGCGACCTCTGCTGGATGTGTCGTCGTTAGCGATTCGGCGCGGTATATTATGATGCGCACCAAACACCAGGTGGATTTAGGAGGGCGGTTTCATGTCCAGCGCGTCGGCTGAACCCAAGTCCGGTCCTTCTCGGTATGAGCAGATGTTGATGTTGGCAAGGGGATATGCGCCTACGGCGTGCCTCTACGTGGCGGCGAGGCTGAAGATCGCGGATTTGCTGTCTGGCGGCCCGCAAGCGGTTTCCGAACTGGCTCGCCGAAGCAATGCAAATGAAGACGCTCTCTATCGCGTCCTCCGGGCGCTGGGGTCCATCGATGTGTTCCGAGAGGAGACGTCAAGAACATTCGCCAACACACCTCTATCGGAAGTTCTACGAAGTGACCTCGCCGGCTCGGCTCGCGACGCCGTACTGTTCATGGCTGACCCGTTGCATATGAGGGTTTACGGCGAATTGATGCATCCGGTTCAAACGGGCGAAACAGCGTTCAGAAAAATCACGGGCACACAGCCGTTCGAATTCTTCCGGCAGAACGCGGAGGAGAACCAGCTATTCAACAACGCCATGACGTCCATCAGCCAGCAATTCGTTCGACCCGTGATGGAAGTGTACGATTTCGGTGAATCGGGGACCCTGGCAGACATCGGAGGCGGCCACGGGATCCTACTGGCCACCATTCTGCAGAAACATCGCGGACTGCGCGGGATCGTTTTCGATCTGCCGAATGTGGTCAGGGGAGCCGAACCGCAGATCGACTCGCTCGGGCTTAGGTCGCGGTGTGAAATTCTGGGCGGCGATTTCTTCGAAGCAGTGCCGCCTGCTGATAGTTACATCATGAAATCCATCATCCACGATTGGGATGATGGGCGGGCGATGACGATATTGAACAACTGTGCCAAGGCCATGCGGGGTCCGACCGGAAAGATCATCTTACTCGAAATGCTCGTGGGTGCGGGCAACGAACCGGGCCTGGCGAAGTGGATCGACATCGAGATGCTGGCGATCGCCGGCGGGCGCGAGAGAAGCGAGACCGACTATCGCGACCTCTTGGCCCGGGCAGGGTTGCGCCTGGCCCGAATCGTGCGCACGCCAGGACCCCTGGCGGTGCTCGAGGCCGTGAGAGTCTAGAACCTCGGGAAGCAGT
>Ga0187779_10002195_pt1 | contig 12009 bp, 11 predicted proteins | sample 1015_Q2_SP10_10__FD_132435 | JGI IMG/M metagenome (GOLD analysis project Ga0187779, IMG submission 132435) | Tropical peat soil microbial communities from peatlands in Department of Meta, Colombia - 1015_Q2_SP10_10_MG | ecosystem: Environmental > Terrestrial > Soil > Wetlands > Peat | place... | reverse complement strand
TTCAATCGGTCCCGGTCTCGTTGGCTCAAGGCTATCCGCTCCGTCTCCATGGCCCCCCCAGCCACCCATGAAAGCGGACATTTCTACTTTGCTCAAACCGGACATTCTCATTTTGCAGCGACAGATGCTGCCAATCCCTTGACTTGTCGTGCCGCCCATCATTAAGATGCCGCCACGATTCCGGGTCTCGACACTCCCCAGGGCACACTCGCAGTACCCATGAGAAGGAGACCGCTGTGCCTGCGCAAGGTTACGACTTCATTACGATTGGCGGTGGCATCGCAGCCTCCGCATTGGCCAAAGCCATGGCAGAACGGGGCGCCAAGGTTCTCGTATTAGAGCGCGAAGTGCAGTTTAGAGATCGCGTGCGCGGTGAGGGAATGGTTTGCTGGGGCTGTGGCGAAGCGCGCGAACTGGGGATTTACGAGCTACTCAAAAAATCCTGTGGCCACGACGTCCCGTTTGTCGAGACCGGCATGGGACTGCGGGATTTCACCTCAACTACCCCGCAACGCGTGCCCCTTCTTTCCTTCCCGCATCCCGTCATGCAGGAAACTTTACTGGCGGCTGCGGAACAAGCGGGAGCAGAGGTCCGGCGCGGCGTCGCGGTCGAGCAGATCGAAACCGGGAAAACGCCTGCCGTAATCACCGGGGCAGGGAACCACGAACGCATCCCGGCGCGTCTCGTTGTTGCCGCCGATGGCCGCGGCTCACCTGCACGAAAATGGCTCGGCTTCGCCGTCCAGGAACAATCGAATCCCTCCTATATGGCTGGAGTGCTTTTGACCGGCGTCAAAGCGCCAGCGGACACGATCCACTTTATATTCAATCCCGTCCTCGGCATGTGCGCCGTCCTGATCCCTCTGGGCAACTCTCGCTTCCGCGCCTACCTTATATACCCGAAGACGCTTGGCTACCGTCTGCAAGGCGACACCATGCTTGGGCAATTCATCAGTGAGTCTCCAAGAGCTTATCCTCGTCTGGCGGAATGCTATGCGGAAGCGAAAAGCATTGGGCCTCTGGCCAGTTTCGACGCTAGCGATTCTTGGGTAGAACACCCCTATCGGGACGGTGTGGTGCTCGTTGGCGATGCGGCGGCAACCACCGATCCAACCTTCGGCCAAGGCCTCTCCTTGGCATTGCGCGATGCGCGGACGCTGCGTGATGAACTCTCAAGGGACTCGGACTGGGCCGCGGCGGCAAGCCGCTATGCGGATCAACGTCGCGTCTACTTTCGCACCTGTCACACCGTGGAAGCGTGGTTCCGCCTGCTTTTCCTGGATCCTTCGCCGGAGGCTGCTGCAGTGCGCGCGAAGGCAATGCCGCTGATCGCCGAGGATCCCACTCGAGTGCCGGATCACATAAATAGCGGTCTCGATCTGCCCTTAAACGACCAAGTCCGCGCGCGGATGTTCGGCGAGTGCTGAATTTACGCCGCGCGAAATCCACCTGAAGCACAAAGAGCCCCAGCTCGCGCCCAATCTCATGCAGCGTCTGACCGGCTTTCCAACGAGTCCAGATGTCGGCTCTCTGAGTAGGCGAAAGTCTCGACCATTTCCTTGGGTCATAAACACCATCCTTAAACACGTACGCTCCTAGATGGTGTTGCATCGACCTATCGAATGTACCTCGTTAACCGGGACCTGCGCGATGAAAGGCGCCCCAAAAATCGTGCTGCGAGCTATACTGTGCAGCAATCCTGGAAGCGCACCGCCGCCCGACTTGTGGGCTCCAGGTAGTCTAGATACGGCGCGTTCCTCCCAAGCAGAAATGTTGAAATCAGGGAGACAGGGATAGATGTCTGACGAGCCGCTTCTAAAGAGAGGCGTTTCCTAGTTTAGTGTAGCCGAGAAGGAACAGCTTGGCCGTAAGGAGAAATCGCAATGAGCAGAAATAGATTCGCAGCACTTGTGCTGGTAACACTGTCAAACTTAATGTTGCTGTGCGGGACCGTCGCCGCCCAGTCTTCAAAAGTCAAGGGCAACATCATAAATCGCGCAGGAAACCACATGACCATGAAGACTTCGGATGGCACCAATGTCGTTGTCGTGCTGAACGACAACACCGACGTGCAACAGGTCGAGGGCGTCCTCAAGGCCCGCAAGAAGGACATGGCCATGGCCGCCTTGATTCCCGGCTTGAACTGCGAGGTACAAGGCACTTACAACGCGCAAAACCAGCTCGTTGCGGATTGGGTCAGATTCACTGGCGAGGCACTGGAGCAGGCACAGGCGGCACAGGCTGCCGTTCACGAGACGGCGGTACAAGCGGCCGCGAACCAGGCTGACTTGGAGCGGCAGAACCAGGCTCTGAAAGAGCAGCAGGCCGCCATCGACAAGCAGCAGCAAGAGATTGCCTCCAATAAGGCCAAGATCGCCGCCAATAGCGCCCGCTTTGGCCAGCTTGACGATTATTACATCCTCGACGAAGTCACCGTGTACTTTGCTAACGGCAAAGTCAGTGTCGACCCAAAGTACGTTCCCCCGTTATTGGAACTCGTGCAGAAGGCTAAGACTTACAATGGCTACAATATCCAGGTGAAGGGCTATGCCTCTACCGTGGGCAGCGCCGCCCTGAACCAGGAACTCAGTGAGGAGCGCGCCGAGAACGTCACCAACATCCTGCTCCAACAGGCCAATGTTCCCTTGACCGCCATGCTGGCCCCGGGAGCCATGGGGGAGAGCCGCCAAGTCGGTGACGACAAGACCGAGAAAGGTCAGGCGGAGAACCGTCGCGTCGTGGTCCGGGCCCTGCTCAACAAGGGCATTGCCGGCACCGAATTGCCGCTGCCTGAAACCAAGAAATAAGCCCTAAAACGCCAGGCACGACCTGCCGTTTTTATTGCCGGTTCAAATTAGTGGGAGAGGTTATGGGGTAGGTGTCGGCTCTCCCCGCTTGTACGGTAGCAGCCTTGCATCTCCAGGTTTTCAGTGTCTCAATCATCATGCCGCGTAATACTCCAAGATTGTCTTGACTTCAATTTCGCGGCTCGGGGGGCAGTTTGAACTTTTGCTCGGTGTTGACCGAGAAGATTTGGAATTTGCTGTATGTATGTCGTTCCCCCAAACGCTTTCCCCGAAAATCTGCCCTTACTTCCGCTGTTTGCGGCAGCCATAAAGTGGCCGCGCCGCCAGCGAAGGTGACCGGTCCGTAGTCTACTGACTGATGAAGCATCTTCAGTCTTATGTCCGGTATGGATTGCAGTAGGTCTGTTTCCATGTGAACGATCTGATAGTTATTGCGGTCGATCCAGGCGGATCCTTTCAGAAGGAGTGTGTATTCCTTGTTTCCGAGTTCTAAAGCGCTCATGGTCGCAGGCCGGTCCATGCGCTGTCGGAAGTCCACTCTCCAGGTGTTGTACCCCAGCCAATCGGCCGGCCCGGCGCAGGTGATAGTAAATTCTTCGATGTACGATGAATGAAATACCAGAACCAGCGCCGCTGCCACGTTGGCTCTGATAGCCCCTTCCAGCCTGGTTCCCTGCATATCGCCGCGATATTCGGTCACGGAAAAAAAGCCCGACTGCCCTTTTTCGATTGTCGCGATGTAGTTGGAGCGACTTTCTGCTGTTCCCTTCAAGCTGCCGTCGCGGTCAAACAGTTTGTGTACCAGAACTTCCTGCGCCGTGAAGCGATCCACGTCCCCGACGAATTCTTCCACATGACGCGTCACTCGAGGCAATACGTCGTCCAGTTGGCAGGAGCCATTTGCTGTCGAGACATCTCCATCCTTCGGAGCAGCGCTGAAATCAGGTTCAGGCGCAACGCTGGAATCAGGCTCAGCGGTTACGGCCTTTTTGGCGGCGCCGGATTCGATCTGGGCAATTTGTCGCTTGACCAATTCCAGGTTGGGTCCGGGAGGGAAGTACGTAAGGCAGTTCCGAAGGTGTTCTAGAGCGCCTTGATGATCATGCTTGGCGAACTGGATCACCGCAAGCAATTGTTCGGTCGCTGGCTGAACGTGCAGCGGGTCCATCGACAGCGACTTGGCCGCGCTGGTTTCCGCGATATCCAGATTCTTCAGTTGGTAATTTCCCAGCGCATGATAGAACCACACATCCAGATTGCCGCGGGGATTCAGTTCCAGCGCGTGGTTCGTCTCGTCCACCACGTTCTGCCACTTCCCGGCCGTTGCGGAGAGGGCCGCCATCAGCTCGTACGGCAGCACGAATTTCGGGTCAGCAGCGGCCGCCTTTGATAATGAGTTAAAGGCCTCGGGCGAGTTGGAAATCGCTTGCAGCCTTCCCAGTTGGTACCACGCTTCGGCAAACTGCGGGTGAATCTCCAGGGCCTTTTGCAGTTCCCGTTGCGCGCGGTCCGGCTTCTCGCTCAGCCAATCCTCTCGTGCCTTATGGAAACACTTCAGGGCATCCTTGGGCGCGGCTGCCGTTGTTGTGCTCACGGCGGACCCCGTCGATCCTTCCTCGGGCGTAAGTTTAATCGAACCAATCTTCGGGCTTTCCTGCAAATCGCGGGGTGCGATGGTGAGTTGGCTGGATTGGAACCCCGGCAACGCCGCGGTTACCGTACAACCGATAAATTGTCCGATGAAGGACTTTTCTCTGCCGATGTTCCGGGGGGTAGCATCGAAGCGCTCCTTTTCAGCAATTACAAAATCGCCGTTTCGATCGGCCGTCGTGGTGAAGCTGGCCTTTCCGTCGCAGGTCACCGTGATTTGTATCGGGGCCCACGGCAGATTGCCCCCGGCTACGCTCACATTCCCGCTCAGAAAACCACCCGGGTGGCCCATCGTTCGCAACTTTTCAAGGTCTGCATATCGATAGACATTCGGGTCGAGCCCCGTGGCTGCGTAGTTCACCGACGGAGATCCTCCGGCGCCGGTCTGGCCTTGTCGCGCGGCGTCTCGGCGTATGGGGTCCCACGGGATGTAGCCCGGCGGCGCGATGCTCATGTCCGCACTCAGAGAAGCTCCCGTGCCTCCGTTCATTAGCAACCCTGCGGCTCCGACACCGGGGCCGCCTCCCTGGGCAGAATCTGTTATCTGCATTGCCAGAAGTCCAACGGCGAGGACAGCGAGTTTGGTTTTCATGATTGGTGGCACACACCCCGACTTGGCGTTTTGGCACACACCCCAACTTGGCGCTACTCTACTCCGAACAGCATATTCTGTCTGTACCCGTGGTCACGGGCCAAGCTTGGATTAGCGGCGGCTTCCCCGTTCGGCGTGCCCCAGTAGTCAGAATCTACCATGCCCTCACAACTGCCCGGGAACAATCGGAAAGGTGCAGGCTAATGTCACGTCCCATAAATTCTTGGCATTTCTCTTTAGGAGGTGGCGGCTTCTGCCGCCACGTAAATCCTTGCGAATGAATCGGGCTTTTAGCCCCTGAAGCGTCAGCGATTGGCCTCGTTATTTCCGGGACGCCATACTAGTACGCATCTCCGTTAAGCACGCTTACCTGGCTCCGATCTTGCGCAACTTTAGAAAAGTCGCCCACAAACTGGGTGGTTATCGTGATGGCGGCCCTTGACGCGCGCGGCGCATGGTGGGATGAAAGAAAGTGGAGACAGGTTCTTCAGACGCCCCCGTTTGGAGGACGCCATGAGAGGTTTCCATACAATTCATCTTCCGCACTTTCAGCATTTTTCTGCCCACAGCGCACTTGTCTCGGCCCGCGAAAAGTTGAGTGACCATAGCATCGAAATTACCATGGCACTTGTGATCCTATTCGGTGTGTTGATCATTTCGACTTTTTGGGCCGTCGTAGCTCGCTGAAGGGAGATACCGCGACTTGTGTCGCGGATTGGGCGCGAAGTGGCGCCCCAAGGGGCCCGGTAGATAGCGAGAATGAGCCGGGCCCCTTTTTCTTGTGTGCAAGACGGCGCTCAATACGGTCGGTGCCCGGTGATCCGACAAACTGGAAATGCCGTACTACAACCAACTTGTCCGGGAACCCCGCCTGCCAGGATCTTGGCCATAACTTCCGGATTGCCGATAATTCCTTAGTTGGTGGCGATAAGCGTAAGGGTTTGCAAAAGGACAACAGCATCAGCGCTGAGGCGGGCCACGGAATTGTGGGTCGGGGAAGTCCGAGCGCAGTTGTGTCAAGCCGCTCTGTTTGCTAGTTTTGCGTAGATGCCGCCTGTGCCCGAACAACTCAGCAAGACCATTGAGACTCTTTACCGATCGGAATCGGGACGAATCCTGGCAACTCTGATCCGCTTGCTCGGTGATTTTGATCTTGCCGAGGAGGCAATGCACGAGGCCTTTGCGACTGCGCTGAGCCTGTGGTCGAGCAGTGGAGTACCCGTCAGCCCGCGACCTTGGTTGATCTCGACCGCCCGATTCAAAGCCATTGATACTCTGCGTCGACGCGCAAGGTTAAATGCCTCGCAAGACGAGCTCGTGCGATATCTCGAAGCGCAAGGGAGTTCGGCGGAAAGCTCCAATGAGGAGGACAGCGTTGAGGATGACCGGCTGCGCCTGATTTTTACCTGTTGCCATCCATCCCTAGCGCCGGAAGCGCAGGTTGCGCTCACTCTGCGCGAAGTCTGCGGCCTCACAACAGAAGAGATTGCTCGAGCATTTCTTATTACGCCAGCGACGCTGGCGCAGCGCATTGTGCGCGCGAAGGCAAAGATTCGAGAGACACCGATTCCTTACGAGGTGCCGACGGCGCAGGAATTGCCGAGGCGACTGGGCGCGGTGCTTCAGGTCATCTATCTCGTCTTTAACGAGGGGTATTCGGCTGCGGCGGGAGCAGAGGTAACGCGGGCCGAGCTAACCGGCGAGGCGATTCGATTGGCACGGCTGCTGACCGAACTCCAGCCAGAGCCGGAAGTCATTGGGCTGCTTTCACTGATGTTGCTACAGGAATCCCGTCGCGCCGCGAGAACCTCTCCCATCGGTGAGCTGATTTTGCTTCAGGACCAGGATCGCTCCCTCTGGAACCGGGAGCAGATCGCAGAGGGCGTTGCGTTGCTGGAGAAAGCCCTGAAATCCCGCCGATTCGGCCCTTACACGCTGCAGGCTGCGATTGCGGCCGTCCATGCGGAGGCGGAAACGGCCGCTGCGACCGACTGGCGGCAGATTGTTGCGCTATACAACCAGTTGGTGCGAATTCAGCCTACCCCGGTTGTCCTTCTCAACCGTGCCGTGGCCATTGCCATGCGCGATGGTCCAGAGGCGGGACTGGCGCATATCGAGGCGGTGATGGAGCATGGCGAATTGGCGAATTACTACCTGGCGCATTCCGCCCATGCCGATATGTACCGCAGGCTGGGCAGGACGGATGAGGCTCGGGCTTCTTATGAGAAAGCGCTGGCGCTGACCCAACAGGGACCAGAACGGCAGTTCCTACAGGAGCGGATTCGGCAGCTGAAATAAAAATTGGAGAGGCTGTCGATTTTGGGTCTCGCGAACGACTATCTGACAACAGGGCGATGAGCTACGGCTCCTGACTGAACAGGAAATGAGTCATCGAAAACAAGCCATAGGAAACAAGAAGGAAACAAGTCACAGGAACCAAGGAGAGAAAGTCATGCCACAGTATCTAGTTGCAAGCTACCTTCCGGACGACTTCGATCCGTCCACCGTAACCGAAGCGATGGTCGAGGAGATCCACGCGCTCAACCGCGAATTGATTGCTGCCGGCGTGAGGAAGTTCGCCTGCGGAATTTCCCCGGCCAGCAGCGCAAAGACGGTGCGGAAGCAGCCTGATGGTACGGTGCTCGTCACCGATGGGCCATACACCGAGACCAAGGAGCACATCGGCGGTTTCTGGATACTGGAAGCCGCCGATATGGACGAGGCACTCGCTTGGGCGCGCAAGGGTGCCATCTCCTGCGATGCGGCAGGCGAGGTGCGCGAACTTCTTTTCTACCCGGCTCCGGAACAAGGACCCGGCGGAAGCAAATAAACAACCTGGCCACTGCGGCCTCGGAACACGCGCCGTAGTGGCGAGATGAACGGGCCGGCGCAACGCTCTGCTGCCGGTTCCGCCAATCCGCTATGAGGAGAAGAACAATGAAATACATCTGTTTCGGATACTACGACAAAGGTAAATTCGAGAGCATGACCGCGGCTGACCAAAACGCCATGTTCGACACATACTTTGATTACGACGACCATCTTCGCGCCAACGGGAACTGGGCTGGCGGAGAGGCGCTCCAGCCGTCGGAAACCGCGTTGACCGTTTACTGGAAGAACGGCAAAGTCGCAACCACCGACGGTCCCTACGCGGAAACCAAGGAACAACTAGGCGGCATTCTCGTCCTTGAGGCGCGGGACATGAATCATGCTGTGCAGCTCATCGGCCAGCATCCCGCGCTGACGTATGGCAATATCTTCGAGATTCGGCCAGCGGCGGACATGAACGAAGTCATGAAGGCAAGTGAGCAACGACGGCGAGCCAAGCAAGTGTTGCATCGACCATCTGAGCCGACAGGATTAATCGGGAGCTAGGGCAAGCGTGAATAGGTTATCTTCCATTTCCTGAGGAATCTTTCTCCCAGCTGATTCGTAATAGGCGTCACAATAACCTGACCCTCCCCTTAAAATGATCCTCTGGGAGACCTCCCGGCACTTATAGAAGGTCGCCGCCCAAGAAGGCTTTTTGTGACCTGACTCACTGTAATGGACTGGTCTAGCGAGCCAGCATGTCATTCACGATGTCATCCACCGCTTCACGCAGCAGCCGAGAAGTGAAGAATTTCAATGAGTTGCGCCTCCGCGCGCAGGTCTTGGGCCCGCGACGCGTGGGTGTAGTCGCGGCTGAGGACGAGGTCGCCCTGAGCGCCGCTGATGCGGCGCTGCAGCTTGGCATCGCCGTTCCCGTGCTGATTGGCGACCAGCGCAAAACCCGCCATATAGTGGATGCGTTGGCACTTTCCTCACTCTCTGTCCGAGCGGAATTTGTCGACACGGACGAAGCAGCGCAAGTCGCTGTATGCATGGCACGCGACCGCCAAGTGGACCTTTTGCTGAAAGGCCACCTGCGTACCGATCAGCTTCTAAGGGCCGTGCTCGACAGTAAGGCAGAACTCCGCACAGGACGTCTGCTGAGCGACGTCCTCCTTTATGAAGATCGCTTGGGGAGCGAGCTCCGGTTAGTTGGGATCACCGATGGCGGACTGAATGTGTTACCAAATCTGGAGCAAAAGAAGCAAATTGTACAAAACGCAATAGAGGTTGTGCATTCGTTGGGGTCAGATTATCCGAAAATTGCCGTAATGAGCGCAACAGAGGCCGTCAGTGCGTCTGTGCCCTCAACTTTAGATGCCATGGCGCTTGCGGAAATGGGGGACGCCGGCGAGTTTGGCGATGCAGAGGTCTTTGGTCCACTTGCGCTCGATTGTGCATTGCTGGAGTCAGCGGCACAGGCCAAGGGCATTGCGCATAGGGTGGCAGGTCACGCGGACTGCATGGTGGTTCCCAATATTGAAGCGGGCAACCTTCTGGGAAAAGCCGTAAAGTACCTGGGCGGATCGCAGTGTGCTCACGTGGTTGTGGGCGCGAGGGTGCCAATTCTGATCCCTTCCCGAGTGGAGAGTGTCGACGACAAGCTGAATTCGATTGCTTTGGGGGTCATCTTTGCAGCCCGAGGCGTTTAAGATTCTCGCTGTAAACCCAGGGTCCACCTCCACGAAGGTGGGCCTATACTTCGACGATCGCCCTGAGTTCACAAGAAACATCCAGCATGCTGAGGCGGAGATGGCGCAGTTCCGGCAGCGCCCAGTTGTCGATCAACAGCAGTTTCGTGGTTTGCGTATCGAAGCTGTACTTGCCGAGTCAGGACTCAATGTCCGTGAATTGCACGCCGTCGTAGGACGTGGAGGCCTTCTGCCTCCTTTAGCCGGTGGCACATACCTTGTAGATGAAGCGATGCTGGACGAGTTGCGTTTGGCCAGGCGTGGTGAACATGCATCCAACCTCGGCGCCTTCCTGGCCCAGGACATAGCGCAAAAGGCTGGTGTGCATGCATATGTGGTCGACCCAGTCAGCGTAGATGAGTGGCCGCCCTGTGCACGATTGTCCGGATCAGCGCTGCTGGAGCGGCAATGCCTGTCACATGCCCTGAATTCCAAGGCGGTAGCGAAGCGTTATGCACGAGAATGCGGCAAGGCATATGAATCATTGCGCTTGCTTGTAGCGCACTTGGGCAGCGGGATTTCGGTTTCTGCACACAATGGCGGCTGTATGACAGACGTAACGAATTCCCGGGAGGAAGGGGCCTTCTCCACGGAACGTGCAGGCAGCGTGCCAGGGATTCAACTTGTAGATCTCTGCTTCACTGGCAAGTACACCCGAAAGCAAGTAGAGGACCTGTTGTTCCGTGAGGGCGGGTTGTACTCCTATCTGGGCACCAAAGACTTGCTGGAAGTAGAGCGCCGAATTGCATCTGGCGACGCAAAGGCCCGGACAGTCTATGAGGCGATGGTCTATCAGATTGCAAAAGAGGTTGGGGCGATGGCGACCGTCTTGAACGGACGCGTGGATGCGTTGCTCGTCACCGGGGGGATGGCAAATTCACACCAGCTGGTCTCGAATTTGCGCGACCGAGTAGGTTGGATCGCTCCTGTTGTGGTGTATCCGGGCGAGGACGAACTGCAGGCGCTTACAGAGGGGGTTCTGCGAGTGCTTCGCCATGAAGAACAGCTGAGGGTTTTCAGGTCAGCAGAGACCCGATTGTGACTTGGGGCAGCGGCCTATTCCCCTTGGAAAGCTCCGAGAGAAGAACTGTGACCTGGGACACAGCAGCGATCCAAACATAATGTAAGTGTCTACGCACGCCGGGCTGTGCTGAGCGTTACTACCTGACGTGGCCCACATCACAAAGACGCACCTTGTATTGGGGAGGCCGCTATGGAGAATCTAGGGCGGGTCATCTCTGACCATCCTTTTTGCAAAAGCCTTGAACCTGACTATGTAGACCTGCTGACCGGTTGTGCCTCCAATGTACGCTTCGAGAAGGGTTCCCATCTCTTTCGGGCGGGAGGCGAGGCCAATCAGTTCTTTCTGATCCGCGAGGGTAAGATCTTGCTTGAGACTTGCGGCCCGCAAGGCTCGCCTAATGGCCTGGAAACTGTGGAGGCGGGTGATGTCCTGGGCTGGTCTTGGCTGGTTCCTCCACATCGGTGGCGTTTTGGCGCGCGTGCGGTCGAACCTGTCAGTGCCATCGCCGTGAATGGCAAGTGTCTGCGCGCAAAATGCGAAAAGAACTCCCATCTCGGCTACACCCTTCTCAAGCGGACAGTCGAAATGGTCGGCCAGCACTTGGAAGCAACGCGCTTTCGCCTGCTCGACCTATATTCAGTGGAAGTGCTGGAGGAGAAGACAGTTGCATTTGGATCGACCCGCCACCAGTAGAAACCAATTTGTCAATGCAAAGAACTGGATATGCGTCCTGCAAGCCCACCCGAAGTGTCACTCGAGGAGGTAAGTCAAATTCGTGATGCGCATTAGGTGTTGTCCCTGCTGACCCATATTGATGAGCTTTAGTTGGCATTGTTGCCTTTTGGCGGTCAAGTAGACACTCACGAGTACGCCGAGACCAAAGCTATCCAAGTAGTTTATTCCAGCCAAATCCAGTACCAGGCGCTTTGTCTCAGGGATTAGTCCACGCACAGCGGTCCGCAGCGCTTCCGAGCTTGCGTATGTGATTTTGCCGATGCACTGTACAAGCGTTTCTTCCGAAGTTGTCACGATTTCGAGTTTCAATTCCGGTGTTGTAGACGGCGTTTGGGCCATTAGATACCTCATCCGAGAGATTGATTACGACTCGTAGCCGAAACCTGATTCAGGCTCGCCTAGTCGAGCAATGTTTGAGACGGACCTCGGAAAAATACGAATACGATATGCTTGGAGGCGCCAAAGTCAAGTCAAACCGCTCTCCGCGCGGAAGTAATCCTCAAGTCCCGATGAACGGGGTGCATTCGATGGATCGATGCAACACCATCTAGGAACTTCAAAGGTGGTGTTTATGATCCAACGGAAACGGTCCAGACTTTCTTTTGCAGAAAAAGCTGACATTTGGCGCCGATGGAAGTG
>Ga0187779_10002194_pt1 | contig 12016 bp, 9 predicted proteins | sample 1015_Q2_SP10_10__FD_132435 | JGI IMG/M metagenome (GOLD analysis project Ga0187779, IMG submission 132435) | Tropical peat soil microbial communities from peatlands in Department of Meta, Colombia - 1015_Q2_SP10_10_MG | ecosystem: Environmental > Terrestrial > Soil > Wetlands > Peat | place... | reverse complement strand
GGATCGAACCCCTGACCCCAAGACTGCCAGAGAAGCCCGATAAATAAGGGTTATTTACCTTTTATTGTCTTTTCAAGGATATGTTTCCCGGAAACAGTAGTGATAGAAGGACGTCCAAGTGCGATAAATGAACGCATTTGAACGCCTCTACTGGCACACCTACTGACACAGGCCCCCTAAGAAACCGGGGGCCTATATTTATCTTTAATTTCTTTAAATTATATACTATATTCATGTATGAAAGCTTCAGTCCAAGCCGCATGCCTGGTAGTTTTGATAATCCTTAGCCTATTGCGTAATGCCCTTTGGAAGGACGACGTCGCGTTGTGGGGCGATACGATAAAAAAATCACCGCTTAAAGCAAGAGGCTACAACGAGCTGGCACTGAGCGCGATCCAGGCGGGAGACTATAAAACAGCTCTCGCTACTCTAAATAAAGCCCTCAGGCTGGGCCTCTATATCCCGCAGGCCTATACCAATATGGGTGCTGCTTATGAGGGGCTGAACCAGCTGGACATGGCGATTCTTGCGTATCAGAAAGCCATATCCACGTCGCCGGACAATCCGATCCCCTATTACAATCTCGGAGTGGCATACTACAAAAAACATGACACGGACAGAGCGTTCGAGTACTTTTTGAAAGCTAGGGACCTGAACCCGGATGAACCCGACGTGCACCGGAATCTCGGGTTAATCTATAAAGAGAAGGGAAATATCGCACAGGCGCTTGAAGAATTCAAACTTTATAAGGAGCTCAAATAAGAGTTGCCTAGTCTGTTCCATAGTTTCCTGACTCAATGGCTGGCTACGCCGCTTTCGCCAGAAATGAAAATGTGCTGACTGATGAAAGTCAACCCTTTGAAAACTTGGTGGAGCTGAGGGGGATCGAACCCCTGACCCCAAGACTGCCAGCCTTGTGCTCTCCCAGCTGAGCTACAGCCCCATAGTTCTCATTTATTAGAGTGTTTAATTTATCATCACACTTTGATGTTGTCAAGACAAAAGACGGTATTAGTGCGGCGTATCTGTGTTATGATGGCGAAGTTCTACCTACCTCATCGCATATTCATGATTGACGTCAAAGGAGGACCTAAACTTAATGCACTGAGCAGGAAATACAAGGGTCGTAGGACCGGACTAGCATCTGGGCGAGTAGCTCAATTTTCTTATCGTCTGTCCCTTGCGATGCATATTGAGCAACAAGAGCGGTGAGGTCATGCTGAATATTGGCGTGGTTCTGGCTCGTCGGGATAACACAATCAGCGGATGCAATTTTACCGTCTCCATTGAACCCATAGCAGTGATAGAGGATTCCGCGGGGCACTTCGACAGCGCCTACCCCGATCCCGCTCTTTGGTGCAACGATGAGACGCGGTTCCTGCTGAATTGAGCCCGCAAGCTCATCGATAAGGGCAATGGACTCTAGTACTACATGCACGCATTCCACCAGCTGAGCGATATTGTTCATGAAGGGGTTGTGGTTCACCGGCTTGAGCCCGAAATTCACGGCAACTTCCTGCGCCACAGGAGTAAGGAAATGGTAATTATTGTTGATTCGTGCCAGCGCTCCCACGGCAAACGAATCTCGTGATAATCGGCTCCATTTTGACGTCGACTGCTCCACCAGGAATTCGTTGGTCATCAGGCGGTATTCCTGCTCCTTCTTAGTGATGCCATCCGTAGACGTAAGATCTCCTCCGATGAAAGGATAGCATCCTTCACCTTTCAAAGAGACAAACTCGGTTTCCCGTGTGAATTCAGGCAATACGAATGTCTGGAATAACTCCGCGGTGCGCATCAGGTCTTCAGCCGCATCTTCCAGACGGGACCTGAACTGCATAAGTTCAGCTTTTTCGGGAAGCATGGTGAACCCACCCACTATCGTTCTCGTGGGATGCATTCGCCGTCCGCCGATGCTGTCGCAAACATCGTTTGCCAATTGCTTGATTCGTGCGGCTCTCTGCACCACGTCAGGATGAGAATCGATGAGCGGAAAAACGCTTCCTTTGCTCAAAAAATCGGGCGCAGCCAGGAAGTACAGATGCAGTACATGACTCTGGAGCGTCTCCATGTGCTTAAGAAGGAGACGGAGTTTACGCGTTTGTTCCGTCGGTGTGATACCGAAGGCATTTTCCACCGCGCGTATGCTTGCCAGCGTATGGCCGATAGAGCATATTCCGCAAATTCTGCCGCTGATCCATGGAGCATTCTCCCAGGATTTTCCGACAAGCATTGCCTCGAAGAAACGCGGCGTTTCAACGATTTCCCAGCGTGCTTCCACAAGGCTGCCATCCTGAATGTTTATCTTAATATTGCCGTGGCCTTCCACCCGGGTTATGTGGTGAATGTCGATTGTGCGGGTTGCCTTCATCAGGTAAACCTCATAGAAAAATTGGATGTCCAAAGAAAGTTATCGCATTAATCGCGAGATTCACTCCGTGCCTTGAAGTCATGGTGATGATGGAGAGATGTCTTTTCTGAGTGCTTCTGCCTGCTGCGCGAACCCCCCGAAGCATTCCAGACGGTCAAGAATAATATCATTCGAAAAACCGTTTTTTCTCAGTATATTCTTCATCTGCTCAATATTAGCATCCTCAGCCGGCCCCCGGCAGCCCCAACAGCCGAATCGGTTGTTCGGGCACCAGGAGTCGCAACCACCGCGCGTAATTGGACCCAGGCAGGGTTCCCCGAGATCGAAGAGACACGTGTTCTCATTGGCTTTACATTCCATGCAGACCGGATATTTGGCAAGTACTATGGATTTGCCCAGTACGACGCATGTGACGATTTTTTCTACCTCTTCCTTCTTTACGGGGCATCCAAAAATTCTGAGATCTACAGACACATAAGCTTCGAGGGGTTTAGCTTCATCGTTTGTTTCGATTACGTGGTTGCCATAGACCTGTTTTTTCACCCACGCCGGGTCTTTGAACCTGTTCTTAAGCTGGTTGACGCCGCCAAAGCAGGCACAGGAACCGAACGCTACAAGCACTTTGGAAGTGCTCCGGATCTTCTTGAGTCTCTCTTCTTCGTCAGTGCGGGTCACACTTCCTTCGACAAAGGCGATATCGTAGTCATCGCTCTTTTCAGTCATGGCTTCGCGAAAATTGACAATTTCGACAAGTGACAGGAAATCCAGGAGCGAGGCCTCATTATTCACAATCTGAAGTTGGCATCCTTCGCAGGAAGAGAGTTCAAAGAACGCAACCTTTGGTCTCGACACGGCAACGCCGAGATATGTTCTTGTCACCGGCTTTCGCTTTTCCATTAAATTGCCTCTTTCAGGTTCATGACAGTCCAGTAGTCGAAGACCGGTCCCTTGAGACACGTATAGGTGGAACCGACATTGCAGCGACAGCATTTACCCATACCGCAGTGCATCCGGCGTTCTAACGACACGAACATTTTCTGCATGGGCATACCATTTTCGGAAAGCATGGTACAGACGAATTTGAACATGACAGGCGGCCCACAGACAACGGCGTAGGTGTTGTTGAGGAATGAATCATCGCGACTGTCAATGATCTCTTTCAGTACTTTTGTGATGACGCCAACGGGGCCAGTCCAGCTCGGGTCCGCCTCCTCCATGATAATGTGGAGATTAATGTCATCTTTTTTCCATATCTCGTACTGGTACTTGAACAACAGCCTTGAGGGGTCCTTCGTGCCATATACAATGTCGACGAGGTCGAACTTGCTCCGGTGCTCCTGAACATGTGCGATAGGCGCACGCAGGGGGGCAAGCCCCAATCCGCCGGCAATGAGCAAGATATGACCACCGTGCATCTGTTCCATCGGGAAGCTTGTGCCGAAGGGCCCGCGGATGCCTACGTGCATACCCCGCTGCGAACGGGCGAGAAATCCCGTGAGATTACCCACGATGCGGATGCAGAGCTCAATGTCTTCGTGATTGCTGGGTGAAGAGGATATCGAAAAAGGTGCTTCTCCAATGCCGGGTGCCTCCAGCATGATAAACTGACCAGGTCTGAAGGAGAAGTGCTTGCGATCTTCGTTGTCGATGATTCGTACTCGATAGAGATTTTCGAAATCAGTGAGCCGGTAGATGCTGGTGATTTCGGCTTTGTAGGTATATTCAAAACTGCCAAGGTCACTCTTGCGTTGCCATTTTCGGGCAGGGATCATTTCATGGAAGGGAAGCCGATGGTCCATTTTATTGTCCCTCTCCGCGGACACTGGCAATAACTTCGGGAACCGTGATACCGGCCAGGCATGCCTCGCCACACCGTCCGCATCCGACACAGAGCGATTCCTCAAAGGCTTCTACAAACCCGCGATGCTTATGGTAGTACCGGTACTTGAGCCGGGTTGACCGTTCAGCACGGAAATTGTGGCCGCCCGCGACCTCGGCAAAATCGATGAGGTTGCAGGAATAGAGTGTTTTCTTCTTCTGCGCCCTATTAAGGTCAACGCTAACGGTTTCCTCCACTCCATAACAGTAACAGGTTGGACAGACGTTTGCACAGGTCCCGCATGCAAGGCATTTATCGCCCCATTGTTTCCAAACCGGTGATTGAAACTCCATATCAAGGATCTTGGCCAAATCCGAGGTGTCGACATGGGCTGTAAACTGCTTATTCCTCTCGCCGACAACCTTCATATAGAGGACATGGTCTTGTTCTTCCGGTTCACAGGTCTTCACGGTTTTAAGAAAATTATATGCCGTTGCGGAAAGGATCTCCACGAAATAGCGGTCACCGATATCCGTGAGGAATAGGTCAAAGCCATGCGTCACGCTGTCGGCCCCCATGGAACGGCAGAAACAGAAGGGCTGAGGCCGGCAGTCAATGCCAATGATAAACATGTTGCGTCGCTTGGCGGCATAGTAAGGCATCGGATAAACGCTGCCCATGAGGACCTTGTCAAGCTTGTTAAGTGCATTGATGTCGCAGGCATGGAGGCCGAAAAAGACGTAAGGCCGATCGCTATTGTAACTGATGTGCTTTCTCCAATCGTCTCCCTTAAATTCGAATGAGGCAAGATCTTCTCGATACGGGAGAAAATATCGTTTTGCCGGTAGTTTCGTGGTGCCGTAATCGAGACGGAGCTTTTCAAAATCGGTGAGTTGTTCGAAGGCAAAAAGCGGATTACCGCTACGATCGGTCCCTGATTCGATTGGCCCTACTACGGTATTTTCAAGTACCATCTGGCTAAATACCGTTCTTATCTCATCTTTATGCAAAATTCTGAATATCATGGCATACCATTGATCCTATTTTTTTTATTACTGTCGTCAGAAGGGCTCCGTTCTTTTATAGTATAACATAGAAGTCTAGAATAGAAGGCAGCAATCAGTACGTTTTATCCTGTTTTGGCCGGAAGCGATGCCTTTTTCCGATTATCCCAATATACTCAAGTCGGTGGTCATTGCATATCAAACTGATGCATTATTTGACAAAAATGTATATAATGTTTTCATGAGTGAGGAGTCCGGTAAACCGGAAAAAAAGGAAGAGGCCCCTGCTGCCAGCCAGCGAATGGAGTATGAGATACCGCTCGATACGCGACTCTTGTCTGAAGCAGTTATTGAACTCAACATTTCCCGAAAAAATGTCGGTATTTACCCCCCGGGCCACATCCAGATCATCAAAAGCATCGACCGGGCCTACGGTATTCTTCAAAAGCTGTTTGAGATACGCGATGAAATGACCCTCGGGATAGCAAAAGATATGCTCCTCGTTGGAAATGAATATCTTGATGAGAAAAATCCTGTATATCGGGACTTTGCGCTTTCGATGAATCAGCAAGGAATCGCAGCCGTGACCTTTATTCGTGGCCTCGATAAAGAGGAGCTCGTTCGTTTTCACCGCATTCTTACCACCAAGCTCGATGACATTCGGTCCGCAGGTGGGATCGGAAGCGCCGTATCTAAGGCAGAGATCCCACATATTAAAATCATCGCCGTAGACTACAGCAGTTTTCACCTTACCGAAGAGCAGGAGATAAGCACGTCTCGTGCTCGCGTGGAAGAAAAGGGTGGCGCCGATATCTGGCAGGACTTCGTTTCTCATCTCTCTGACGGAACGTTGGCCGCACCCGGTAAAGGTATTTCTATTGTTGAAGCGCAACAGATCGACCCGGCGGAGCTTGCGCGGCTACTCAATGAGCGCAGAGTTGATGCGAACAAGGCGATAGAGAGTTATGATCAGATTATCTCTTCCTATGTGCGCGGCGCGGCAGAAAAGAAACAGCTTACCAAAGAGCAATCTGAAACACTTGCGCGAATGAACGCCCTTTTGAAAGATCTTCATCCTGAACTCAGGAAGCAATTCCTGTCCGTCGCTTTCAACCGGTTATCCTCCAGGATAGGTGCTTCCGCCGACGTCGCAGAGGTTCTCGGCGGATTCACTGATGACATGGTCATAGAAATGATCGGACAGGCAAGCGAAGAGGGTAGGGAGATATCGCCGTCCCTAGCAGGTCTTGTAGGCAAGCTTGCACAGGCACAAAGCGTTAGTTCGAATACACAGGCCGCTGAGAAAAACAAACAGCCTCCTAAGGGTTTTACTGCGCCGGATATCCTGCCTGAACATATACAGAAACTATTTGATCGTGAGAAGTACGAAGAGTTTGTGAGCGATGAATACCAAACCATGCTGAAACAATTATCGAATGAGGTCACGGTCACAGCCGAACCGTTTCCCGTAGAGGGCTACCTCAAGACGCTGGAGGACGAACGCCTTGATTTTCAGATCGGCCGAGCGCTTCTCGCATTTCTAGAAGAAAATATAGAAGAAGAGGATTACAGGGAATTTGCAAAAAAACTGATCGCTATCATGCCTCAATTTCTCGAATCCGGCAATTTTGAGCTGCTCTGGGATATTTTCGAAACACTGCGGAGGCATACTGCGGAGAAACCGGTTCACGGCATCCGCGTCATTGCCGAAGAGACCAGGAAATTTTTCACAAACCCGGACTTCATCATACGGGCACTTAAGGCCTTCGAATTGTGGATGCGGGACAAAGGTCAGGAGGCGGTCGGCTTGATCCAGGCCCTCGGTCCGGATACAATCCCCGGTTTACTTGACATGTACAGCAAGGATGAATCAGTGGGAGGCAGGCGTGTTCTCTTCAACCTGCTCTGTCTTTTTGGTGAACCGGCAGTGCGCGAAGCGCAAAAAAGACTTCGAGATCCGAGGCCCTACTACGTTCGAAACCTTCTCATCTTGATACGACGCGCAGGTACCCCTTCATCGGTACCTTCGATCAAACCGATGCTGCAGCATCAGAACCAGATGGTTCGGATAGAGGCGATGAGTGCGTTACTGAAATTCAAAGACCCCGGTGCCTTGGCCCTGCTGCGGACCGCGATTCATGACGAGGATCCGGATTTTGCCGCCGAAGCCATTGCGCTGGCAGGGCAATACCGGATAATGGACGTCACCGAGGATGTCTTGTTGAAACTTAAGCGCGTCATCCTGTTTGAGACGGACTACCATGAAAATGAAGAAATAATCAGAGTTCTCGGTAATATCGGTGACCCGCGGGCAATTCCCGACCTCGAGAAACTTGCTAAGGCCTCGTGGTCGCTCTATCCGCAAAGCCTTCTCCGAATGAAAGAAACAATTTACAACTCCCTTGCACGTTATCCGAGAGAGAGCATCGCCCGACTGGTCAAAATCGGTGAACGACTGAACAGCGATACCATTCGAAGGATCTGTAAACAGTTTGCAGAGAAACCGTAAGGATCGTTGTTAAGAAAGAGCGACAAAAGAGTATTGAAACAAACAGGATAAGGTATGGAAGAGTATGATTTGCACGAAGGGCTGTCGCGGGTGATCTCACAACTGACCGCCGCTGTGATGAACACCAGCCTGTATTCACCGACCCATCCGCAAGTGGCACAGTACATCGATAAGGCGAATGCTGTGCTTATGGAAATACTCCAAATCAAACCTGAGATCACGATCCTGCTGATCGGCGAAGATCTCGTTGCCGACAACAGGCAAATCGTTGCGACCGGAACCTCATCGTTTGTGACAAACTTCATAAGGATCCTGAAGAAAAAAACAATCGAGCGAATAACTTTCATCGCAGGACTGCCGCGAGCGGAACTCCAGGGACTTATTCAGGACCTTGCAGCGCAAGACACGACCTCGATCCGATCTACAGCATATATTAAACTCGGCAAAATTGAACTCAGGATCAAAGGATTCGAGGACGGGGCAAGTGCAGGAGGAAAAGAACAAGAGAAAACGGTTGCGACTTCGATGTCCGACGTGCCTGAGGAGGTCATGCAGGAATTGCTTTCCCTCACAACAGCGGAACTCGATGAACTTAAAGATTTGTACCTTCGGGCGAAGCGGTATAAAAAAATCGATGTCCGGAGTGTAGACGATATGGTAAAGGGGTTCATAAAGGGTTTCCGGCAGGAGATCAATCCACTCAGGTTGCTGGCCTCGCTCAAGTCCGTGAACGAGTATACTTTTACCCATGTAACGAACGTGTGCATTCTAACCATGAGCCTTGCAGAGTTCGTGGGTTTTAAGGGCGAACATCTTCATCAAATAGGCGTCGCATCGCTCCTGCACGACATAGGGAAGATATTCATTCCCGACGAAATACTAAGCAAGCCCGGAATGCTCACCCCGGAGGAACGGAGAGCCATCGAGACGCACACCGTTAAAGGAGCCCGTTACCTCATGGGCGTCGAGGGTATCCCAAAGCTGGCTATACTTGCGGCATTGGAACACCATCAGAAATTCGACGGGAATGGATACCCTTCTATAAAAGGGGGGTGGACACCGAATATCGCAAGCCAGTTGATCTCCGTTGCTGACGTGTTCGACGCCATGAGGAGCACACGATCGTATCAGACTTCTCATCCGCTCGAAAAGATCGAAGGTGTGCTGAACAAGGGGAGGGGAACTTCCTTTAATCCGCTTCTTGTTGATTATTTCCTCAAGATGATACGACGGTAAAAAAGAATCAGTTCGAGGTTTGGAATCACCCTACCAGGAATAGACCAGCTCCACCTCAATCTCATCATTCCGTGAATATGCGCCAAAGATCGATTGTGGCGGCCCCACCAGCGTTATTGCAGTGATGCCGGCCTTCCAAAAATCTGAAAAGATATACCAGATGTTTGCTCTTGCCATGTTGTCACCATGTTCGGGATTATAGGAGACGTTCAGGTTTGTTTCAATCTTCTGGTTCATCCATCCTATCTTGAGATTGGCCCAGAGAAGGGTTTCTATCTTGTCTTCATATAACTGGTTTATATCGCCAAAGATATATGTTTGCTGGGCCTGTAGGGTCAGCAGACCATCTTCGAAGAGGCGATAATCCGCACCGAGTCCGTAGTCAAGAGTGTTATGCTTTTGCTCAATAAAATTATTCAGCGGGCTGATTCCCGGTAGCGGTATCGATGGATATCCCCAAAGTTCACGCCGAATATTAAGGTAGCGGCCTTCTGTATATGCGGCCTCAGCCCTGAGGCTCAAGTCGCCACTTACTGCTGCAGCATCAATTCCTACAACGCTGATTTTATGGAAGTCGGGCACGTATCCGGGATCGATGTATATCTTTGTGCCTTGAGGTACGATCAGGAGAGAGGTCGTTGTAAACACCGGCCGCGGATCATAGCCATGGAACAGGTTTGCGGCCCATTCAATATCACCCGTATGCTTGATTCGAACACCCACGGTGCCGTTCTCAATCTTTCGATCGGGAAGATTCGGTTCTTGCGGAATGATTTCTGCGTCCGTGACGCTCTGTGCGATGGTTGAAGCGACTGAGTTACCTGCCCAGCGCTCATCGGGCATTGGAAGTCTATAGGGAACGAACACAGGGACCCACACGGCTTCATAAGTCCAACCTGCAACACCCAAAGTGGCTGAAAGCGAGGGGACCCCGATTTTTCTGTCCTCGAGCGGTTTGAGCAGGAATCGTGTATAATCCCAGGGATTCAACAGATCATTTGGCGGATATTCATCCAAACGTCCCCAGGCATAGCGCTGTATTCCCACGCGCAGGTCGAGACTACCCGAGGTGTGAGTGACGTAAAATTCCTTGAACTCAAGGTAAGGCGAGTTGCTCTGATACACCTCATCGTAGTTTTTGAAGATCGCATGGTCTCGCGGAGGCCTCTGCACTGTGCCGTCCCACCCCCCCTCAAGCCAGGAATGAAACTGCCATTCCCGGCCGGTGGCATCGAGTTTGATTTTACCGGTCAAGCTTGCATTTTCTTCTATGCTGTCCTTGTACAATTCATACACTCCGAGAAGGTCCAGCCTGCCTGAGACAGAGAGAGATTCATTGGCGAGGGAAGGCGAAACAGCAAAAATTATGAAATAAATGAATAAGAGGAGTTTGTACGACGAAGACGGTAAGTGCATAAATTGCATTCGCATATGCTGGGAGAGCCAATTTATCGGTATGAGAAGTAGCCGACGCCTATTCCACGTTTTTCATTAGAGACGATGTTCGATTTTCCGATACGCAGGGATGATGGGGTCGCGGATATAGGACCTGATAGATCATCCGCCATTTACTCATCGTAGATCGACCCTATACATTACATGAAGAATCATGCCACTGCGAAGCTAAGTATTCTCCAACCTCTCAATCGAGGGTAACGATATTGTCCGCGATCATTGTGGGTGATGATCCTTCTTCATGCAGTATAATGCATCTTGATATCCGTGTTCGTACTCAACGACGTCAGTGCATCTCGCGTGTCCTCGCAGCAAATCATGTTTATTCGTAACTTCGGTCTTCTGAGTTTTTCCGGGGAATGGCTGAAAGATCGCTGATTGGAGCATCAATCGAGTACGCCTTATTATGGAGTTTAAACCGATATTCCGGCATAAAGTTCCGATCGCGAGAGAGAAGAATAGATAGATAGTCGTCGATTACCTAGAAGCTCCGTTTGATTGCGGAGTCCGCACAGATAGGCCAATGATCGCACGTGGTTTCCATGTGATACCGCAGGAACCGTCCCGATATGACTATCCGGATATTATTCTGTCGCCTTATCCTGTTGCACTGAACGGTAACACATGAGAACCAACTCGTAGAAGTCTTGCTGCAAAGGACCCTCCATCCCAGAGCCACAAGACGTTTTCAATCTGTTATCTCGGTACCAGGTTCAGCAACTCCCCGAAGATCGCTTCCGTCTTTCACATCCTTGTTCTTTTTGCGGGAAGAGAACGTCGAGGAATTGCACGATCCGACAATAAATAGTGGCATTCAGACCATGACGTTTTAGTGTTAACCGGTCAACGAGCCAGTATAATGACCACCTGCAGAAGCGTAAAGATAGCAATGAGATAGATGGAATTAAATTTATATATGGTATCGCTTTGGACATTGGAAATGTTGCCGGTCTCATCTTTAAACCACACATATACTCTTTTTTTACCCGTGGGTTCACTGAGGGAATATTCCACAACGCGAGAGTATTCCTGGGAAGAGGGGATTTTCACCCAACCCTCATCTGAGGCATCAGGTTTAGCCGGATTTTCAGATGCATAATAGCCTGTCACGCCTTTTTCGCTTGTTGCGGATATCGACAATTTAACGAGGCTCTCATGGGTAAAATAGGCACCCCCCCGATTAATGAAATTCGGAGGTGTTGTGTTTATCGGGAGCATGTTAATCTCCCATGTGTATTGTGCCGGTGTCTGGTCCTCGTTTCCCAAGCCATCGATCGCCTTGACGCGAAACGTGTGAGTGCTCTCGTTGAGCCCTGAATAGGACAGCGGGGTGGTGCACGCGGAAAAACTGCTGCTATCGAGCGCACATCGGAATGTTGCTCCTTCCTTCTTCGATACAAAGGTGAAACTTGCATTTTTCGAATTTGACGGGTTTGTAGGTTGACTCGTGATCTTTGTCCCGAATGGCGTCGTGTCTATGGTCCAGGTATAATGCGCAGGTGTTGGCTCGATATTCCCGATGGCATCCGTTGCCACAACGGTAAAAGTATGCGAACCACCGGATAGCCCCGCATAGTCCAGCGGGCTAGCACATTGCGTAACAGAAGCCGCGTCAAGCCGGC